>Ga0102591_1000727_pt1 | contig 56360 bp, 58 predicted proteins | sample AraplaCol_mCL_r2_2_FD_76860 | JGI IMG/M metagenome (GOLD analysis project Ga0102591, IMG submission 76860) | Arabidopsis root microbial communities from North Carolina, USA - plate scrape MF_Col_mCL_r2 (SPADES assembly) (version 2) | ecosystem: Host-associated > Plants > Roots > Endosphere... | reverse complement strand
CGCCATCACCGCCTGCATGCGAAAGCTCCTCACCATCATCAACGCAATCGTCCGATCAAACTCGCCATGGAGGGCCGCTTGACGACACAGTCGCTCTCCCATCCGGGAGAGGGGTTCTGCATTGCGGTTCTCGCGCCATGACGGCCATGAAGCTGCCACCCGCGATCGAGCTCATCGGCATTTCGAAGCGCTTCGGCGCGGTCGCGGCCAACAAGGATGTCTCGCTCGCCGTTGCTGCCGGCTCGATCCACGGCATCGTCGGTGAGAACGGCGCCGGCAAGTCGACGCTGATGTCGATCCTGTACGGTTTCTACGAGGCCGATGCCGGCGAGATCAGGATCGCTGGCGAGCCCAGACGCATCCGCTCCTCGGCCGACGCCATCGCGGCCGGCATCGGCATGGTCCATCAGCATTTCATGCTGGTCGAGACACTCAGCGTGGCCGAGAACGTGCTGCTCGGCGCCGAGGGTGGGCCCTTGCTCAAGGGTGGGCTTTCGCAGGTGGGGACGGCGCTTGCCCGGCTCTCGCAGGATTACGGCCTCGCGATCGATCCCGATGCCATCGTCGGCGAGCTTTCGGTCGGGCTGCAGCAGCGCGTCGAGATCCTGAAGGCGCTCTATCGCGGTGCCGAGATTCTGATCCTCGACGAGCCGACCGCGGTGCTGACGCCGGCGGAGGCCGACCAGCTCTTTTCGCTGCTGCGGGCGCTGAAGGCACAGGGCAAGACGGTGATCCTGATCACGCACAAGCTGCGCGAGATCATGGCCGTCACCGATAGGGTCTCGGTGATGCGGCGCGGCGAGATGGTCTCCCATGTCGCGACATCCGAGACTTCGCCGCCAGCGCTGGCCGAGGCGATGGTCGGCCGTCGCGTGCTGCTGCGTGTTGAGAAGCAGCGCCGCGAGCCTGGTCCGCCGGTGCTGGAAGCGGTCGGCCTCTCCTGCCGCGATGCGCGCGGGACGGAGGTCCTGCGCGACGTCGATCTCACGCTCCGGGCCGGCGAGATCGTCGGCATCGCCGGCGTTGCCGGCAACGGCCAGAGCGAATTGCTGGAGCTGCTGGCCGGGCTGATCCAGCCGAGTCGGGGCGTCATCCGGCTCGACGGCCAGATCCTTTCAGCAGCCGACCGCCATCCCGCCCGGCTGCGCGAGCGCGGCCTGATGCACATCCCCGAGGATCGCCAGCGCAGCGGCCTCGTCGCGGCTTTTGCGGCCGCCGAGAATGCCATCCTCGGCTACCAGCATGATCCTGCCTTCGGCGCGGGCCCGTTGCTCTCGCCCGCCTGCATCGAGGCCCATGCCCGGGACGCCTTCGCCGCCTATGATGTCCGGCCGCCCGACCCGGCGCTGAAGACGGCGAAATTCTCTGGTGGCAACCAGCAGAAGATCGTGCTCGCCCGCGAGATCGAGCGAGAGCCCCGCGTGCTGCTCGTCGGCCAGCCGACGCGCGGCGTCGATATCGGCGCGATCGAGTTCATCCATCGCCGGTTGCTCGAACTGCGCGATGAGGGTGTCGCCATCCTGCTGGTTTCGGTCGAGCTTGAGGAGGTGATGGCGCTCTCCGACCGCATCCTTGCGATGTGCGGCGGCCGCATCACCGGCGAGCGCGCGGGCGAGGTCGCCGACGAGCGCGATCTCGGCCTGCTGATGGCCGGCGTCACGGACGAGGCCGCATGACCGCTGCTCCCGTCGAGCTGCCGCGCTGGGCGGATACGGCTCTCGTCCCCCTTGTCTCAGTCATCGCCGCGCTTCTGGTCGCCGGGCTCGTCGTCATCGGCATCGGCGAGAACCCGCTGGAGGCGACGGCGCTCTTGCTGCGCGGCGCGCTCGGCAGCGCCGAGGGCATCGGCTTCACGCTCTACTACGCCACGAATTTCATCTTCACGGGGCTCGCCGTCGCGGTCGCCTTCCATGCCGGGCTGTTCAATATCGGCGGCGAGGGGCAGGCGACGGTCGCGGGGATCTCGGCCGCCATCGTCTGCGCGGCGCTCGGCTCCGTGCCGGGTTTAATCCCCGGTTTCTTGGCCGCCCCGCTCACCATCCTCGCGGCGGCGGTGGGCGGCGCGATCTGGGCCTTCATTCCCGGCTGGTTGCAGGCGAAGCGCGGCAGCCATGTCGTCATCACCACGATCATGCTGAACTTCGTCGCTGCGACGCTGATCGTCTATCTGCTGCGGGAGGTCATCGGGAAGCCGGGCTCGATGCAGCCCGAGACGCCGGATTTTCCGGCCGGCGCCATCCTGACGCCGATGCACCAGTTGCTGGCGCCCTTCGGGCTGAAGCTGCCCGCGACGCCGCTGAACACGGCCTTCCTGCTGGCGCTGGCGGCGCTCTTCGCGGTCTGGCTGCTGATCTGGCGCACCCGGCTGGGCTACGCGATCCGCACAGTCGGCGCCAATCCGCGTGCGGCCGCCTATGCCGGCATCTCGCCTGCCGCCGTCACCATGATCGCCATGACGATCTCGGGCGCGCTTGCCGGCGGTCTGGCGGTCAACGAGGCACTCGGCGTGCAGCACCGGCTCGTGCTCGATTTCACCGCCGGCTACGGCTTCGTCGGCATCGCGGTTGCCCTGATGGGGCGTGGCCATCCGGTCGGCGTCGGCCTCGTGGCGCTGCTCTTCGGCGTGCTCTATCAGGGCGGGGCGGAACTCTCCTTCGACAAGCCGACCATCACCCGCGACATGGTGGTGGTGATCGGCGGCGTGCTCATCCTCTTCGCCGGCGCGCTGGACGGGCTCTTCCGGCGGCTGGTGGCCCGCGCACTGCGCCTCGGCCGGGGAGCTTCCTGATGGATTGGCTCCAGACGCTCGCCGTCGTGCTGGATTCGACGATTCGGCTATCGGTCCCGCTGATCTGCGCCGCGATGGCGGGGCTGTGGTCGGAGAAGGCCGGCGTCGTCGATATCGGCCTCGAGGGCAAGATGCTGATCGCGGCCTTCGCCTCGGCGGTCGCAAGCTATGTTACAGGCTCGGCCTGGGTCGGTCTTGGCGCCGGCATCCTCGCTTCGCTCACGCTGGCGCTCGTCCACGGCTTTGCCGCCATCACCTGGCGCGGCAACCAGATCGTTTCCGGTGTCGCCATCAACATGCTGGCGGCGGGGCTCGCCGTCGTGCTCGGCAATGCCTGGTTCGGGCAGGGCGGGCGAACGCCCTCCCTCGAAGGCGCGGCGCGCTTTGGCGACATCACCCTGCCTTTCGCACGCTGGGCGCGCGAGCATGTGCCGGGGCTCGGCCTCATCTATGACGAGGTTGTGTCGGGCCATGCCGTCCCGGCCTATCTCGCCTTCCTCGGCGTGCTCGTGACGGCGCTCGTGCTGAAGCGCACCCGCTTCGGCCTGCGCATTCGTGCCGTCGGCGAGAATCCTGCGGCGGTGGATACGGCCGGCGTCTCGGTCGTGTGGCTGCGCTATGGCGCTGTCGCGATCTGCGGCCTGCTCTGCGGCATCGGAGGCACCTATCTCGCCACTGCGCAATCGGCCGGTTTCCTGCCGCATATGACGGCGGGGCGGGGTTTCATCGCGCTCGCCGCCGTGATCTTCGCCAATTGGCGTCCTTGGCCCGCGCTCGGCGCCTGCCTGCTCTTCGGCCTGCTCGATGCGATCGCGATCAGGCTCCAGGGCGTGACGTTGCCGGGCATCGGCCTCGTGCCGGTGGAAGCGATCCAGGCCTTGCCCTATGTCATGACCATCGTGCTGCTCGCCGGCTTCATCGGCAAGGCGACGCCGCCGCGGGCCTCGGGCCTGCCCTATGTCAAGGAACGCTGAGATCATGTCGGTCGAGCCCGATTTCGACGCCCTTTTCGCTGCCGCATCTGCGATCCAGCCGCGCGCCTATGCGCCCTATTCGCGTTTCAAGGTCGGTGCCGCGATCCTCGCCGATGACGGCGCGATCTATGCCGGCTGCAATGTCGAGAACGCCGCCTATCCGGTCGGCACCTGCGCCGAGGCGGGCGCGATCGCGGCGATGATCGGCGCTGGCGCTGAGGCGATCCGCGCCGTGCTCGTCTTCGGCGAGGGGCCGGAGCTGGTCACACCCTGCGGCGCCTGCCGCCAGCGCATCCGTGAATTCGCGACGCCCGAGACGCCCATCGCCATTGCCGGCCCGGACGGTATCCGGGCGCGCTTTGCGCTGGTGGAGCTGTTGCCAGCCTCCTTCGGACCGGCCAATTTGCCGCGGTGATTTGCGTGCCCGGGGAGAGCGTGGCGATGGCGGCCGATCCGGCCTTCGAGGAGGCGGCATCAGTACTGGCCGGGCGCGGCGTCGGCCAGATCGACTGCGCGTTCGTGCTCGGCACCGGGCTCGGCGCCCTCGCCGAGGATGTCCAGGACGCCTTGCATATCCCCTATGCCGATCTGCCCGGTTTCCCGCGCGGCGAGGTTTCCGGCCATGCCCGCCAGCTCTGCTACGGCACGCTGCAGGGCCGCAAGGTGCTGATCCATCAGGGCCGCGCCCATTATTACGAGGGCGGCGATCCGGCCGTGATGCGCGTGCCGCTCGGTGTGCTGACCGCTTTCGGTTCGCCGCCGCTGATCCTGACCAATGCGGCCGGTTCGCTCTCGCCGGAGATGCCGCCGGGCAACCTCGCCCTCATCACCGATCACATCAATCTCAACGGCCCAAATCCGCTGGTCGGCGACAAGGGTGACGGCCGCTTCGTGCCGATGGTCGATGCCTATGATCCGGCCTTGCGCGCGGCGTTGAAGCAGGCGGCCGGAAGGGCCGATGTGCCGCTCGGCGAGGGCGTCTATATGTGGTTCTCGGGCCCGAGCTTCGAGACGCCGGCCGAGATCCGCATGGCGAAGCTGCTTGGCGCCGATCTCGTCGGCATGTCGACCGTGCCGGAGGTCATTCTGGCGCGCCGTCATGGTCTCCGCGTCGCCGGGCTCTCGATCGTCACCAATATGGGCGCCGGCCTCCATGGCGGCGCGCCGCATCATGCCGAGACGCGAGACGTCGCGGCGCTGGCTTCGGGCGCGCTGCGGCGGCTCTTCGCCACCTTCCTGTCGGAGCTGTGAGCCATGTCGGATGCCGATCTCGCCAGACGCGCGCTTGCCCTGCTCGACCTGACCGATCTCGCCGACGACGCGACGGAAGAGGGCGCGCGCGAACTTTGCCACCGTGCTGTATCCGGCCCGGTGCCGGTCGCGGCGGTCTGCCTCTGGCCGCGTGTCGTCGCCGCGGCACGTGAGACCTTGGGGGACGGCTCCGTGCGGATCGCCACGGTGGTGAATTTCCCCGCCGGCGACAGTCCGGCTGCGTTGGTGGTCGACGAGACGGATGAGGCGCTGAAGGCCGGTGCCGACGAGATCGATCTCGTCCTGCCCTGGCGGGCGCTTCTGGCCGGCGAAACGGCTGCTGCGAGCGCGATGGTCCGCGAGGTGAAGGCCCGCTGCGGCGACCGGCTCCTGAAGGTCATCCTGGAGACCGGCGAATACCCCGATCTCGACAAGGTCCGGGAGGCATCCGAACTCGCCATCGCCGCCGGTGCCGATTTCATCAAGACCTCGACCGGCAAGACGGCGCATTCCGCCAGCCTTCCGGCGGTGCGGACCATGCTCGGAGTCATCTCGCAGGCCGGTCGCCCGGTCGGGATCAAGCCCTCGGGCGGCATCCGCACCCTCGCCGACGCGAGGGCCTATCTCCACCTCGCCGACGCGATCATGGGGCCGGGCTGGGCGACGCCAAAGAGCTTTCGCTTCGGCGCGAGCGGCCTCTATGGCGCGCTCGTCGCGGTGATCGGCGGCACGGCGCCCGGCGACGCATCGCGCGGGAGCTATTGATGCGGCTCACCCAGGAGATCATCGCCGCCAAGCGCGACGGGACCGAACTGCCCGAGGCCGATATCCGCCAGCTCATCGCCGGGCTGACCGACGGCTCGGTGAGCGAAGGCCAGGCAGCAGCCTTCGCCATGGCGGTCTATTTCAACGGCATGAGCGCCAAGGAGCGCGTGGCGCTGACGCTGGCCATGCGCGATTCCGGCACGGTGCTGCACTGGGACGATCTGCCCGGACCGGCGCTCGACAAGCACTCCACCGGTGGCGTTGGCGATACGGTCAGCCTGCCGCTGGCGGCGGCGGTCGCGGCCTGCGGCGGCTATGTCCCGATGATTTCGGGCCGCGGCCTCGGCCATACTGGCGGCACGCTCGACAAGCTCGACGCCGTGCCGGGCTACACGACACAGCCCGGCATCGGTCTCTTCCGCCAGGTGGTGCGGGAGGCCGGCTGCGCCATCATCGGCCAGACGGCCGATCTCGCGCCGGCCGACAAGCGCCTCTATGCGATCCGGGACGTCACCGCGACGGTCGAGACCATTCCGCTGCTGACCTCCTCGATCCTCTCCAAGAAGCTCGCCGCCGGGCTCTCCGGCCTCGCCATGGACGTGAAGTATGGCTCCGGCGCCTTCCTGCCGGATTACGAGCAGGCGCAGGCCCTGGCGCAGGCGCTGGTCAGCGTCGCCAACGGCGCCGGCCTGCCGACCACCGCGCTCCTGACCGATATGGACGAGCCGCTCGCCTCGGCCGCCGGCAATGCGCTGGAGGTTACTTACGCGCTCAACCACCTGACCGGTCGCCGCCGTGAGCCCCGCTTCCACGAGGTCACGGTCGCGCTCGCAGCCGAAATGCTGCTGCTTGGCGGCCTCGCGACCGATCTCGAAGCGGCCCGCGCCCGGATCGAGGGTGCCTTCGCTTCAGGCGCGGCAGCGGAGCGCTTCGCCCGCATGGTGGTCGCGCTCGGCGGCCCGGCTGATCTGCTCGAGGCGCCAGGCCGGCACCTTGCCGCGGCGCCAATGGCGAAGCCCGTCTTTCCCGATACGGCAGGAGCCGTTGCGGCCATCGACACACGCGCCATCGGCTTTGCCGTCGTAGCGTTGGGCGGGGGCCGTTCACGCCCGCAGGATCCGATCGACCACGCCGTGGGAATCGTCGAGCTCGCCGGGCTCGGCGATGCGGTGGGGCCGCAGCGCCCGCTCGGCATCGTTCATGCACGTGACGAAGCGGGCCTTGCTGTGGCGAGCGAACGCTTGCGCAAGGCCTATCGGATCGGAGAGGCTGCGCCGCGCGGTCGCCTGATCGCCGAACGGATTACGGAGGGGGCTTCGGCATGAGTTTGCTTCTCGCCACGACGGGTTGGCACGTCGAGGATTGGCGCGAGCGCTTCCAGGCGCTGCTGCCGGAGATGCCGATCGTCGTCCTCGGCGAGGCTTTCGATCGCCGCGCCGTGCATTACGTCGCGAGCTGGAAGCATCCGCCCGGCAGCCTGACCGGCCTGCCCAATCTCGCCGCGATCTTCTCGCTCGGCGCTGGCGTCGATTTCCTCTTCGCCGACGACAAGCTGCCGGTGGCGCCGATCGCCCGCGTCGTCGATCCCGACCTGACCACGCGGATGAGCGAGTACATCGTCCTCCATTGCTTGCTCCATCTGCGCCAGCAGCCACGCTATGACCGCCAGCAGCGCGCCGGCCTCTGGGACGACGACCGCTTCCAGCCGGCGGCGCGTTCCGTCCGTGTCGGTGTCATGGGTCTCGGCGAGCTCGGGCAGGATGCAGCCTACAAGCTCAAGGTGATGGGCTTCGACGTTGCCGGCTGGAGCCGCTCGCCCAAGACGATCGAGGGCCTGCCCAGCTTCTCCGGCGAGGATGGCATGAAGGACTTCCTCGCCCGCACCGATATCCTCGTCAGCCTGCTGCCGCTGACGGAGGATACGCGGGGCATCATCAATGCGGAGCTGCTGTCGAAGCTGGCGCAGGATGGCCGTCTCGGCGGGCCGTTCCTGATCAATGCCGGGCGCGGCGGGCTTCAGGTCGAGGCCGATATCCTCGCGGCGCTCGATGCTGGCACGCTCAAGGGCACGACGCTCGACGTTTTCGAGACGGAGCCGCTGCCGGCGGAATCGCGGCTCTGGACCCATCCGAACGTGATCGTCACCCCGCACAACGCGGCGATGTCGGAGCCGGAGGCGATCGCCTCTCTGGTCGCCGCGCAGATCAGGCGCCTGGAGGCCGGCGAGCCGCTCCAACACGTGGTCGATCCGTCGCGCGGCTATTAGCACGGGCACGAGGGCGTCACGGAACGGTCGTGGGGTTGTCGTCCGGCTGAGATCGGGCCGGGCGAAGCAGGGGGCCTTTCCTCTCCTTCGGAGCCGTTCATGCGCACGCCGCTCGTTGCCGCCCTGCTGCTTTGCTCGACTGCCCTCGCTGGTGCCCAGGAGGCTGGGAAGGAATTCCCGGCGAAGCTCCTCGGCCAAGCCCTGCTGCCGGCCAACACGCTCGTTCCGGCTCCTGCTGACGCTCCGGCCGATCTCAAGGTCTCCGGCAAGTTCGTCACGCCCGGCAAGCGCGTCGAGGCGATCGGCACGGTGATGGGAGCCTCGGGCGGGCGTCCGACTGGCCTCTCCACCCCCTTCGCCGGCCAGCCCGTTCAGGGCTTCTCCGGCATCCGCTCGCTCGGCAATGGCGAGTTCGTGGTGCTGACCGACAACGGCTTCGGCGGCAAGGCGAACTCGCCTGATGCGATGCTGTTCTTCCATCGGCTCAAGACCGATTTCGCTGCTGGCCGGATTGAGCGCCTCGCCACCACCTTCCTGCACGACCCGGACAAGAAGGTGCCCTTCCGCATCGTCCATGAGGGCACCGATAAGCGCTATCTGACCGGCGCCGATTTCGATCCCGAATCGATCCAGCCGATCGGCGGCAAATACTGGATCGGCGAGGAGTTCGGCCCCTATCTCATGCGCGTCGATGCCAGCGGCAAGGTCGAGGCCGTGTTCGAGACGCTGGTCGACGGCAAGCCCGCCCGCTCGCCCGACCACTACGCCATCACGAGCCCCGGCGCGCCGAACCAGTCGGTCGCCTTCAACGTTCGCCGCTCGAAGGGCTTCGAGGGTATGGCGCAGTCGCCGGACGGCCGCTTCCTCTATCCGTTGCTGGAAGGGCCGCTCTGGGATGCGGCCAAGAACGGCTTCGAGGAGATCGACGGCAAGGCCGTGCTGCGCGTCCTCGAATTCGATGTGCAGGGCGAGAAATGGACCGGCCGCTCTTGGTTCTACCCGCTCGAGGCCAAGGGCAACGCCATCGGCGACTTTAACATGATCGACGCCACCACCGGCCTGATCATCGAGCGCGACGACGGCGAAGGCACCGCCGACAAGGCCTGCGCCGCCGGCCAGCGCGGTCCCGACTGCTTCCACGATCTGGCGAAGTTCAAGCGCATCGTGAAGATCGAGATGACCGACGCCAATGTCGGCAAGCCGGTGCGCAAGATCGGCCATATCGACCTGATGAACATCAAGGATCCGGACGGCAAGGCGAAGCAGGGCACGGCCGGCGGCGTCTTCACCTTCCCCTTCTTCACCATCGAGAATGTCGACGTGGTCGATCTGGCGAACGGCGTCATCGTCGTCGGCAACGACAACAACCTGCCCTTCTCCTCCTCGCGCGATCCGAAGAAGGCTGACGACGAGGAGCTCGTGCTGCTCTCGGTGAAGGAACTGCTCGAGGCGAAGTGACGGCGCCTGCGTCGCGCCCGCAAGGCGAGATGCGTGAAGGACGCAGCGTCTGGCGGCCGAACAAGCGGCCGCCAGACGTTCTCAGTCCGTTCTTGAACTATTGTAGGGTGAGGCGTAAAATAAAACTCACTAAGCGCCTCGTTCGCGAGGCGTCGTGGCTGGATGATCGTCACCGATGGAGGTGATCATGTGGACCATGAATACGAACGCCAGACGCTCACAGGACTGGCTTAATCTTATCCTTGCCGCGCTGCTGTTCTTCTCACCCTGGCTGATGGGCTTCGTCGGCGACGTCATGCCGACGCGCAATGCCTGGATCGTGGGGGTGGTGCTCGCCTTGATCGCCATTGCCGCGATTACGGCTTTCGCCGAATGGGAAGAGTGGCTGAATCTCGCGCTCGGATTGTGGTTGGTAGCTTCGCCCTGGATGCTCGGCTTCACCGGCCATCCCGCCGCTTTCCGGACCCATCTCGTCCTCGGCCTGCTAACCGCGGCGATTTCGGCCTGGGCGGTCTGGGATTATCGGCACGAGCCACACGCGACGGCCTGACATGGGCTGAGCTGCTACGGTCCCGGCGAGCCTGGCTTCGTGGCGCGCCGGGGCCACCGTCTGCAACAACGGCGTCTGCACGACCACGAACCAGTAGCGGGGTCTAGCTCCGCAACGCTCCCGGCCCAGCCACTGCGGCCGGCGGGCATTTGCCCGAGATGATCATGCCCAACACGTCGTCCTGACTGACCTTGGCGGTGCGCGTGGTTCCCACGACCTTGCCGTTCTTCATCACGGTGATGCGGTCGGCGAGGTCGAAGACGTCGTGCAGGTCGTGGCTGATCAGGAAGATGCCGATGCCCTGCTTCTTGAGCTGCAGGATCAGCTCCGCCACCTGCCGCGTCTCGGCCGGGCCGAGCGCCGCGGTCGGCTCGTCCATGATCAGCATCCGGGCGTTGAAGTAGATCGCGCGCGCGATCGCGACCGACTGGCGCTGGCCGCCCGAGAGCGCCTTCACCGGCTCCTTGAAGCGGCGGAAATGTGGGTTGAGCCGGCCCATCACCTTGCGGGTCTCGGATTCCATCGTCGCATCGTCGAGCGTGCCCCAGCCGGTCAGGACCTCGCGTCCGAGGAAGATATTGGCGGCGGCGTCGACATTGTCGGCGAGCGCGAGCGTCTGATAGATCGTCTCGATGCCATGGCGCTTGGCGTCGCGCGGGCTTGCGATCGAAACCTCCTCGCCATTGACGAGGATCGTGCCGGAATCGGCCCGATAGGCCCCCGACAGGATCTTGATCAGCGTTGATTTGCCGGCTCCATTATGGCCGAGCAGCCCGACGACCTCGCCCGGCATCAGGTCGACGCTGGCGCCGTCCACGGCCTTGATGCCGCCGAAGGCGATCGAGATGTCGCGCATCTCGATCAGCGGCGTGCCCTGGCCGGGACGGATTTCGCCGAGGCTCGCCGGTTCCGAGATGCTCATCGATTGCCCCTCAGCTCAGCCGCTTGCGGTAGACCCCGTCGAGCCAGACCGCGACGACGAGGACGATGCCGACGACGATGTTCTGCAGCGGCGCATCGACGCCGATCAGCACCATGCCGGACTGCAGCGACTGCATCACCAGAGCGCCGAGCATCGCGCCCGCGATGGTGCCGACGCCGCCCGCAAGCGAGGTGCCGCCGATCACCGTCGCGGCGATGACATAGAGCTCGTCCAACGTCCCGGCGGAGTTGGTCGCGGCATTGAGGCGCGCTGTGGAAATGCAGGCCGAGATGCCGACCAGCGCCCCCATCAGCCCGAAGACGAGCATGAGGACCTTGCGGGTGTTCACGCCCGAAAGCTGCGCCGCTTCCGGATTGCCGCCGATGGCGAAGACATAGCGGCCGAAGCGCAGGCGGTTGGCGAGGAAGGTCATGGCGATGCCGACCGCGAGCGCGACCAGCACCGGCACGGCGAGCCCATGGCCGATGACGAGCCCGCCCTCCGGCCAAGTGCCGCCCCTCGCCTCGACCAGGCGGCGCGCGATGCCGGCCGGCAGCGCGTAGGAATTCGCCATCATCACGGTCGCGACGACCGCCCCGCAGCCGATGGCGGCGATCAGGATCTCGGCCCAGAGCGGCCGCAGCACGAAGCCGAAGCGCTTCCGCCGGCGCCGGATCAGCGTGGCCGCCGCGCAAATGGCGAGGCAGAGCGCGATGCCGATCGCCCAGGAGGCCGTGCTACCGATAGCACCGTCGACGCCGCCGCCGAGTGGGCGGAAGCGCGAATCCATCGGCGCGACGGTCTGGCCCTGCGTCACCCACCAGGCGGCGCCGCGCCAGATCAGCAGGCCGCCGAGCGTGACGATGAAGGAGGGGATCGCGAGATAGGCGATCAGCGCGCCCTGCAGCAGCCCGACGAGCCCACCGAGGCCGATCGCGAGGACGAGGCTGACGATCCAGGTCAGCGGATGCTCGAAGCCCCAGATGCCCGGCAGCAGCCGAACCTGAACCACGCCGACCACCATGCCGACGAAGCCGAGCATGGAGCCGACCGAGAGATCGATGTTGCGCGTTACGATAACGAGCACCATGCCACAGGCCATCACGGCGATGGACGCAGTCTGGACCAGCAAATTCCAGAGATTGCGCGAGGACAGGAAGGCGCCGTCCGAGAGCCAGTTGAAGCCGAGCCAGATCACGGCGAGCGCCGCCACCATCCCGATCATGCGCGGATCGAATTCGATCTCGCGCAGATGGTCGGAGAGGTTGCGGCGCTCCTGCGCCGGGCTGGCCGGCGCAGGCGCTATCTCAGTCACAAGCCTTGACCTTGCCGGCGGCGACGCCCTGGCAAACGGCTGATTTCGGCGCCCAGCCGGCATCGATCACGACGTTCAGATTATCCTTCGTCACCGGCACGGGCGTCAGGAACAGCGCCGTCATCTTCTGCTTGGAGGGCCCCTGGTCCCAGCTCGCCGATTTCGGAATCTCGGAGAGCTTGGCGCCGCCGGCGAGCTTGATCGCGATCTCGGCAGCATTCCGTCCGAGTTCGCGCGCATCCTTCCAGATCGTCACGGTCTGGGTGCCGAGCGCGACGCGGTTCAACGCCGCCCGGTCGGCGTCCTGGCCGGAGACCGGCACGGAGCCCGCCAGCCCCTGCGCCTCCAGCGCGGCGATGGCGCCGCCGCCCGTGCCATCATTGGCGGCGACGACCGCATCGACCTTGTTCTGGTTGCGCGTCAGGATCTGCTCCATGTTGCGCTGTGCGTTGGCGGGCAGCCAGCCATCGGTGAAAGCCTCGCCGACATTCTTGATCTTGCCGCCGTCGATCGCCGGCTTCAGCACCTCGATCGAGCCTTGGTAGAGGAAGGCGGCGTTGGGATCGGCGCTCGAGCCCTTGATGAAGACGTAGTTGCCCTCTGGCTTCGCCTTCTGGATCTCGCGCGCCATCATCCGGCCGACCTCGACATTGTCGAAGGTGAGATAGAAGACCTGCGGGATCTCGATCAGCCGGTCATAGCCGACGACGGCGATGCCCTCGTTGACGGCCTTCTCGACGGCGGGGCGGATCGCCTGCGCGTCCTGCGCTAGGATGATCAGCGCCTTGGCGCCGCGCGAGATCAGGCTCTCGACATCGGTGAGTTGCTTGGCCGGCGAAGATTGCGCATCGGCCGAGAGATAGGTGCCGCCGGCCTTCTCGATCGCCGCCTTGATCGCGGCCTCGTCGGTCTTCCAGCGCTCTTCCTGAAAATTCGACCAGCTCACCCCGATGACGGGGCCTTTCGACTGGGCGTGAGCCTTGGCGTGAACGGACATGGCGGCAAGAGCGATGCTCGCCGCGAGGACGAAACGCTTCATCACTGACCTCCTGAGCTTCCTCTGCCGCAGACTCTCAGGCTTCTCCGAGCCTCGAAGGCGTCCGGCGCGAGGAGCACAACCCAGCACCGGGAGGCTGTCAAGCAGACTAAGGGAGGGCCGGCCGAGGGCTCAGGCGACGCGCTTGTCGGCGGAGTCGCAGAGGTCGTTCTGGATGCAGCGGGCGCATTCGGGGCGAAGCGCCTTGCAGGTGTAGCGCCCGTGCAGGATCAGCCAGTGATGGGCGTGCCGGCCGAACTCGTCAGGGATCGCCTTCTCCAGCCCGAGCTCGACCTGCAGCACGTTCTTGCCGGGCGCGATGCGCAGGCGGTTGGCGACGCGGAAAACATGGGTGTCGACGGCGTGCGTGATCTCGCCGAAGGCGATGTTGAGCACGACATTCGCCGTCTTGCGGCCGACGCCGGGCAGGCTTTCAAGCGCCTCCCGCGTCGTCGGCACCTCGCCGCCGAACTCGGCGATCAGCTTCTCGCAGAGCGCGACGACATTCTTCGCCTTGGTGCGGAACAGACCAATGGTCTTGATGTAGTCCCGCACCTTGTCTTCGCCGAGCGCCAGCATCTTCTGCGGCGTGTCGGCGATGGCGAAGAGCGGGCGGGTCGCCTTGTTGACACCGGCATCGGTCGCCTGCGCCGAGAGCACGACGGCGACCAGCAGCGTGAAGGCGTTGACGGATTCGAGCTCGCCCTTCGGCTCGGGATTGGCGGCGCGGAAGCGCTCGAAGATCTCGCGAATCTCGGCCGGCTTGCGCGCACGCGGCAACGTGATGCGCTTCACGGCGGGGCGGGTTCGCGCGGGCCTGTTCGGCTGGTCCATGACGGCGTTATAGTCGGCGGATGATCCCCGGCAAGAGCCTCGACAGCGACTGGGCGCGCGATGCGGCGGACGCCTCGCAGCGCCCGGTCTTCGACGCGACGATCACGCCGCATCGCTCGCTCGGCCAGAACGGCTTCCGCATCGTGATGACGCTGGTGTGCCTGGCGAGCGTGGTCTCCTCGATCCCCTTCGTCGTGCTCGGCGCCTGGCCGGTCGCCGGCTTCTTCGGCATCGACGTGCTGGCGCTGTTCATCGCCTTCCACGTCAATTTCCGTCATGCCCGATCCTTCGAGCGCATCGTGGTGACACCGCTCGAGGTCCTGCTGCGCAAGGTCTCGCATCATGGCCGCGAGGCGGTCTGGCGCTTCAACCCGGCCTGGACCCGGCTCGAGCGGCAGGTCGACGAGGATTACGGCCTGCTCGGCCTCAATCTGGTCTCGCGCGGGCAGAGCGTGACGGTCGCCGGCGCATTGTCGCCCGGAGAGCGCGAGGGCTTCGCCGAAGCGCTCGGCACGGCGCTCGCCAAGGCGAGGCGCGGACCGGATTTCGGGGCAGCCTGAATGGCGGCCACCATCGTGCCGTTGCTCACAGTCGCGGTCATCGTCTTCATCCTGATCGTGGCACTTGTGCCGCGGCGCAGCGCTGCAGGCCAGGCCCCCTCACAAGGCGAAAGTAGCAGCCGGGCCTATGGGCTCGTTCTGCGGGACAAGCTCGACCGGGCACTGTTCGGTCCGGTGCTGGCGGGAGAGGTCTGGGATCGGCTCGCGCAATACCCTGTCGACGAAGGGCTGATCCATGAGTTTCATCGCGACTACTGCGGCCACGGGCTGATCCGCACCGAGACCGGCGTGAAGCTCTGCGAAATCCTGGACGGCCACTATGGCGGCCCGGCCATCGCCGAATGGTCATCGCGGGATGCCTTCGTCGGATTCTTCGCCGAGCAATCCGATTATCGCTGCAGCGGCTGGGACGAGAGCTGCCCGGTCTTCGCGACGCAGGACGAGTGGAACCGCAACAACCAGCGCCTGACCCGCGCAAAGCTTCGGCGCTTTCTCGGACAGCCGATGCCCTCGCGCGCCTAGCGCAGGCGCGGCTACGGCGCGTCCTGAACGGCTTGGTCCCGGCGAGCGAGCCAGATGGTGTGCCCGCCGCAGCTCTGGTCCTCGGCGACATGGGAGACCACGCTGAAGCCGTTCTCCGCCAGCAGCGTTCGATATTCCGCCGGGTCCAGGCTCGAATGATAGAGCGGCTCGCCCTCGAAGGTACCGATCGCCTCGCCATGGGCGGGGCCGCTGGTGAACATCAGCGCAGCGCCCGGTTCGGCATGGCTGGCGAAGACCGGAAACATCGCCCGCTGGTCGCCCTGCGCCAGGTGGAAGAACGAGTCCCAGGCGATCAGGCCGGAGAAGCGGCGGCCGAGCGCGAGATTGCGCATATCGGCGACATGCCAGTCGCCCGCCGGAAAGCGGGCACGGCACTGGGCGATCATCGCAGGCGCGGAATCGACCCCGGTGACGGCGTGGCCAGCTTCGATCAGGTGGCGGGCGATCGGCTCAGCCGTGCCGCAGCCGATGTCGAGGACGGTCGCGCCCGGCGCCAGCATCGCGCAAAAGCGGTCGAGCCATGGCCGCTCGAACAGCGTCTTGCCGCGCAAACCGTCATAGGTGGCGGCGTGGCGCTGATAGAGATCGATGATCGCATCGGCCGGGCTGGTCATGGCTCTCAGCTTAGATCGGGCGCTGCCGCCGGGTGCAAGCTCTTGCCAGCTTTCGGGTGGGATCGGCATGGTGAGCGCCCTAGATTCGCATCAAGATAAAAGATGCGAGGTTCGTTCCCATGAACGCACATGCTCAACTCAAGACGGCCGCCATGAAGACCGCGATGAAACCGACGCGCTTCTCCGATTCGGTGCTGGCGCGCGCCGCCGGTGCCATTCCGAGCGAGGCCGATTTCCCGGCCGCCGCGCCGGGTTCCGATTACGACACTGTCCGGCGCATTCTCGCCTACATCACCGAGAACTGGCGCGAGCAGCCGACGATCGAGACGATCGCGGAAGCGGCCGGCGCGACGCCGACCGATGTCCACCATCTCTTCCGGCGCTGGTGCGGGCTCACCCCCAAGGGCTTCCTGCAGGCGATCACGCTCGACCATGCCAAGGGGCTGCTCGCCTCCTCGGCCAGCGTGCTCGACACCGCGCTGGAAGTCGGTCTCTCCGGGCCGGGCCGCCTGCACGATCTCTTCGTGACTCATGAGGCGATGTCGCCGGGCGAATGGAAGACCGGCGGGGAGGGTCTGCGGCTCTCCTACGGCTTCCATGCTTCGCCCTTCGGCGAGGCGCTCGTGGTCATCACCGATCGCGGCCTCGCGGGTCTCGGCTGGGTCTCCAACAGCGTCGATGGCGGCAAGGTCATCGGCGGCCGGGCCGAGGCGCTGGCCGACATGATGCGGCGCTGGCCCCATGCCGATTACCGCTACGACCCGGTGCTGACGGCGCCCTATGCCGCGCGCATTTTCGAGCCTAAGGCCTGGCAGGCCGAGACGCCGCTCCGCGTCGTGCTGATCGGCACCGATTTCGAGGTTCGGGTCTGGGAGACGCTGCTGAGGATCCCGGTCGGCTGCGCCACGACTTATGGCGAGGTCGCGAACCATATAGGCAAGCCGAGCGCGGCCCGCGCCGTCGGCATGGCGGTCGGCAAGAACCCGATCTCCTTCGTGGTTCCCTGCCATCGCGTCATCGGCAAGTCCGGCGCGCTGACCGGCTATCATTGGGGGCTGACCCGCAAGCGCGCCATCCTCGGCTGGGAGGCTGGGCAGGCCGCCGCCGGCTGATCCTCAACTTCAGCTGGCGCGCAGCGGCGGGCTGCCGATAAGCGTGCGCGTCAGCAACAGGATCGTCGTAACGTAGTAGCCGACGAAGAAGCGCTCCCAGGCGGCCGGGTAGAGCGCGAAATGCGCGCCCAACACCAGCAGCATCGCGGCGGACAGGATCAGCGTCTCGCGATCTGCCGGCTCCTCGCCCTGCAGCAGCGGCCGGCCGAGCTGGAGCACGAGCCAGCACAGCGCCAGCACGCACAGCACGAATTCGGGATAGCTCGTCACCGCCTCGAACAGGCCGAAGATAATGGCGCGCAGATAGTCCACCGGGCTGAAGCCTTCATTCGGGAAGGCCATGCCGTCCGGCTTGTCGACGAAGACGAAGTTGAACAGCACGAGCTGGCCGTGATTGCCTGTCGCTGCGACGATGGCGAGATAGACCGCCAGAGCTCCGGCGACCAGCACCGCGGCGCGGATCAACGCCGGCCGGGCGAACCTCTCGATCATGAGCTCGACGAAGCACAGGATCACGATGAAGAGCAGCGCATTGGCGCGGGTCGCGACCCAGGCCATCGTGACCGCGACGAGCAGGGCCATCTGCACCGGCCCCTCCTTCCGCCGCAGCCAGAACAGCAGGAACAGGATCTGCAGGCAGATCGCCATGGCGTCGGGCGTGAACAGCGTCGCGATCTTGAGCCCGAGCCCGGCGATCCAGGCGATCGGCACGATCAGGAGCTGGTTCGGCGGCAGCAGCGCGCGGGCGACGAAGAAGGAAATGACGATCGCCAGCGCCGTCGACAGGCCGCTGATGAAGGACATCGCCCAGAAATCGCTGCCCACCAGCTCGCCGATCAGGGAGACGGCCGCCACATAGGCCGGCTTGCTGGCGTAGAAGGACATGTTCGCTTCGAAATAGGCGTCGTCCTGCTCCATCTTCTCGCGATAGGGACCGGCTGTGTATTCGCGATAGGTCTCGGGCGCGACGCGTTCCTTCATCTCGCGATAGGCGGCGACATGCCCTTCCTCGCCGCGGAATTCCTTGGCGAGCGCCGAATAGGCCAGCGCATCCCAGTTGTTCTCGGGCCGGATGAAGGCCGCCGCGAAGACGAGCGCGGACAGCAGGAGCGAGAGCACCATCGCCGTGCCGAGGCTCGCGCTCGGGAGCCAGAACCCGGCCTGCCGCTTCGAAGCCACCGACATGCTGCCCATGCTTGTTCTCGGATCTGCGGACGATCGGCCGGACGTGGAGCGCCGATCCTGAGGAAGCGCTCTCACAAAAAGCTTAATCGACGCTTGCGCCGATTGCACAGGCTGCTCCGATACAGCCTGATTCTGAGCGGAACCACGCCGTCATCCCAGGTCAGGCGCAGGATGACAGCGCGGTTCCGCGGAGTATGAGCGCGCTCAGAGCAGTCCGCGCTTCGCCAGATGGCGCATCAGATGCGAGGTGCCGTAGGTCCAGGGCTCGCATTCGTCGGTGCGCTTCATGCGGTTGACCAGGCTGCCGAGCTCCGGCGCGGCGATGGTGACGATGTCCCCGTATTTATGGGTGAAGCCGCCGCCCGGCGCGTCGCGGTCCTTGATCGGCGCGAACATGGTGCCGAGATAGAGCGCCGCCCCGTCCGGGTACTGGTGGTGCGGGCCGATCATCTGCGCGGCGAGATCGGCCGGATCGCGGCTGATCTTCGCGATCGAGGACGAGCCTTCCAGCGTGAAGCCGTCCTCGCCCTCGACCGTGAGCGTCACGGTGGTGCGGCGGACATGGTCGAGCGTGAAGGCGGCGTCGAAGAAGCGGATGAAGGGGCCGACCGCGGCGGCGGCGTTGTTATCCTTCGCCTTGCCGAGCAGCAGCGCCGAGCGGCCCTCGACATCGCGCAGGTTGACGTCGTTGCCGAGCGTGGCGCCGACGATGCGTCCGTCCGACGCCACGACCAGCACGACCTCCGGCTCGGGGTTGTTCCAGCTCGAGGCGGGGTGCAGCCCGGCATCGAAGCCGGTTCCGACCGACGACATCGGCGGGGCCTTTGTGAAGATCTCGGCGTCCGGGCCGATGCCGACCTCGAGATACTGGCTCCAGGCGCCCTGCTTGATCAGCACGTCCTTGAGATGCATCGCCTCGGGCGAGCCGGGCTTGAGCTTGGAGAGGTCGTCGCCGATGAGTTTGCCTATCTCCTCGCGGATCGTCGCAGCAGCGGCCGGGTTGCCGCGCGCTTTCTCCTCGATCACCCGCTCCAGCATCGAGACGGCGAAGGTGACGCCCGCCGCCTTCACCGCCTGCAGGTCGAGCGGGGATAGCAGCCAGGGCTTCTTCGGGTCGCGGCCGTCCACCGGCGTGTTGGCCAGGATGTCGGCGAGCGATCCGATCGCTTCGCCCTTGGCCGCGCGCAGCGCTGAGGCCGGGTCGGCGCTCTCGCAGAGGTCGCGGCTGGTCGGGAAGCTCGGGGTTACGTCGACGACCGCGCCGTCGCGCACGGTGACCACGGCGGGGCCGCCGAGATCCGGGCGCCAGACGCGGCCTGCGAGCACGGCGGCGGAAGCGTCCTTCGGCAGGGTCGCGGCAACGGAGAGGTCGAGGCTGGGCATGGCGCAGTCCGATAAGAGGATCACTGGGAGGCGCAGATCAGCCGGTTATGCGCGAATGCGCAAGCCGGTTCGTGACCAAGGTAGGGTTGCAGGGACTGTCATTGATTTGTCATTGAATTGTTGCCTGCGCTTCATGCTAGCTTGCGCACCAACGACAAGAACCGCGACGGACGCCGTGCGCGGAGAGGGAGATCCGTCCATGACCATGAAATCGCGCATCCTGATGTCGGTCGCGGCCTTCGCGCTCACGAGCGCCTCGCCCGCTCTCGCCCAGACCGAGATTCAGTGGTGGCATGCGCTGACCGGGGCCAACAACGACGTCGTCGTCAAGCTCGCCGAGGACTTCAACGCCTCCCAGAAGGACTACAAGGTCGTTCCGGTCTACAAGGGCTCCTACCCCGACACGCTGAACGCCGGCATCGCCGCCTTCCGCGCCGGCCAGGCGCCGCATATCCTGCAGGTCTTCGAGGTCGGCACTGGCACGATGATGTCCGCGAAGGGCGCCATCAAGCCGGTCCACGAGGTGATGAAGGAAGCCGGCGAGAAGTTCGACCCGAACGCCTACCTGCCCGCCATCACCGGCTATTATTCGACGGCTAAGGGCGACATGCTCTCGATGCCGTTCAACTCCTCGTCCATGGTGATGTGGTACAACAAGGACGCCTTCAAGAAGGCGGGCCTCGACCCGGAGAAGCCGCCGAAGACCTGGCCGGAAACCTTCGAAGCCGCGAAGAAGCTGAAGGCCGCGGGCTACGACAAGTGCGGCGTTTCGAACGCCTGGGCGACCTGGGCCAATATCGAGCAGTTCGGCGCCTGGCATAACGTACCGCTCTCGACCAAGGTCAACGGCATGGCGGGTTTCGACGCCGTGCTGAACTTCAACAAGAGCCCGGCCTTCCTGAAGCACTGGACCAATCTGGTCGAGCTGCAGAAGGACAAGACCTATGACTACTCGGGCCGCACGAACAACGGCGAGGGCCGGTTCACTTCGGGCGAATGCCCGATCTTCCTGACCTCCTCGGGCTTCTTCGGCAACGTCCGGGCCAATGCCAAGTTCGATTGGGGCAACGCCCCGATGCCGTATTATCCGGACGTGCAGGGCGCGCCGCAGAACTCGATCATCGGCGGCGCTTCGCTCTGGGTGATGGGTGGCAAGAAGGCCGATGAGTACAAGGGCGTCGCCAAGTTCTTCACCTTCCTCTCGAACGTCGATCGCCAGGTGAAGCTCCACACCGAGTCGGGCTATCTGCCGATCACCAAGGCGGCCTACGAGAAGGTCAAGGCTTCGGGCTTCTACAAGGACAAGCCCTATCTCGAGACCCCGATCCTCGAGCTGACCAACAAGACCCCGACCGACAACTCGAAGGGCCTGCGTTACGGCAGCCTCGTCCAGATCCGCGACATCTGGTCGGAGGAGCTGGAAGCGGCACTGAACGGCCAGAAGTCGCCGCAGGCGGCGCTGGACGCGGCGGCCGAGCGCGGCAACCAGATGCTGCGTCAGTTCGAGCGCACCGCGTCGCGTTGAGCGGCCGGCTCTTGCATCCCTAAGGGCCATCCCGGACAAATACGTCCGGGATGGCCGTCTCGTTCAAGGACGTCGATGCAGAAGAACGCGTATTTCAAGGGCCTGGCGATCCCCTTCCTGCTGCTGCTCCCGCAGCTCGTGATCACCGTCCTGTTCTTCTACTGGCCGGCGAGCCAAGCCGTCTGGCAGAGCTTCTTGCTCGAGGATGCCTTCGGCACCTCGACCGAGTTCGTCTGGTTCGAAAACTACCAGATGCTCTTCGCCGACCCCGGCTATCTCAAGGCCTTCATCAACACGATCATCTTCTCGACCTTCGTCTGCGTGTTCTCCCTCTCGATCGCGCTGCTCTTTGCGGTGATGGCTGACCGGCAACTCCGCGGCGCCGAGATCTACAAGACCTTGCTGATCTGGCCCTATGCGGTGGCGCCCGCCATCGCCGGCGTGCTCTGGATCTTCATGTTCGATCCCTCGCTCGGCATGCTGGCGCGCGGGCTGCAGTCGCTGGGCATTCCGTGGAACCCGCGGCTCAACGGCAACCACGCCATGCTGCTGGTCATCCTCGCTGCGACCTGGAAGCAGATCAGCTACAATTTCCTGTTCTTCCTCGCCGGGCTGCAGTCGATCCCGAAGAGCGTGATCGAGGCGGCGGTGATCGACGGAGCGCGCCCGATGCGCCGCTTCTGGACCATCGTCTTCCCGCTGCTTTCGCCGACGACCTTCTTCCTGCTTGTCGTCAACATCGTCTACGTCTTCTTCGACACCTTCGGCATCATCGATACGGTCACTGGCGGCGGCCCGTCGGGCGCCACCGAGACGCTGGTCTACAAGGTCTTCGCCGACGGCAAGGGCGGCTCCAACCTCGGCGGCTCGGCGGCGCAATCCGTCATCTTGCTGATCATGGTGATCGCGCTGACGGCGATCCAGTTCCGCTTCATCGAGCGCAAGGTGAGCTACTGATGGCGTCCGTGCTCTGGCAGGATCTCACCGCAGAAGAGCTGCGCTCCAAGGCCGCGCAGGACGCCGTCGTCGTCCTGCCGGTCGCCTCGATTGAACAGCATGGCCCGCATCTGCCGGTCGGCGTCGATACCATCCTCTGTGGCGGCGTCTGCAAGGCGGCAGCCGAGCTGGCTGATGATGTCGAGGTCGTCGTCGCGCCGACGCTTTGGTGCGGCATGGCCGAACATCACATGGCCTTCGGTGGCACCTTCACCTTCGACATCCCGACCTATCGCGCCGTGCTGCTCTCTTTCCTCAAGAGCATCGAGCGGCACGGCTTCCACCGCGTGCTGATCGTCAACGGACATGGCGGCAACATCGCCGCGCTGACCGCCTTTCTGCCCGACTTCGCCCGCGAGACCCGGCTTCATGTCGAGGCGACGACCTATTTTCAGTTGGCGCAGGAGGCGCTCGGGCCGCTGCTCGAAGACCAGAAGGGCGTGCAGCACGCCTGCGAGGTCGAGACCTCGATGATGATGGTGCTGGCGCCGGGCTCGGTCCGCGAGGACCGGTTGGCCGAGGCTTTCGGCGCCCGCGACGGCATGCCGGGGCGGCCGACCGTCTCCCGCCACCGCTCCTTCCGGGACATGACCGAGACCGGCGTGATCGGCGATGCTCGCCGCGCCACGCTTGCCAAGGGTCAGGCCTGCCTCGACGCCTGCGCCGAGGCGCTGGCCGGGCTCATCCGCGAGATCGGGAAGGGGATCTGATGGTCGAAGACCGCCGCCTGGGCGATCTGATCGCCTATGTCATCCTGACGATCGGGGTTCTGATCGTCGCCTTCCCGGTCTGGCTGACCTTCGTCGCCTCGACCTGGGACGCGACGACCGTCATCAACGGCCAGATGCCGCTCTATCCCGGCCCCTATTTCTTCGAGAACTACCACCGCATCCTCTTCATCGGCACCTCGGGTACGACCCGCGAGCCGGTGATCGGCATGATGCTGAACTCCTTCATCATGGCGATGGCGATCGCTCTGGGGAAGATCTTCATCTCGGTGCTCTCGGCCTATGCCGTGGTCTATTACCGCTTCCCGTTCCGCATGGCGGCGTTCTGGATCATCTTCATCACGCTGATGCTCCCGGTCGAGGTCCGCATCTTCCCGACCTTCAAGATCGTCTCGGATCTGCGGATGCTCGACACCTATCAGGGTCTGGCCATCCCGCTCATCGCCTCGGCGACGGGCACGCTGCTCTTCCGCCAGTTCTTCATGACGATCCCGGACGAGCTGCTGGAGGCTTCGAAGATCGACGGCGCCGGCCCCTTCAAGTTCTTCAAGGACACGCTGCTCCCGCTCTCGATCACGACGATCGCGGCGCTCTTCGTGATCCAGTTCATCTATGGCTGGAACCAGTATCTCTGGCCGCTTCTGGTGACGACCAAGGACTCGATGCAGACCATCGTCATCGCCATCAAGAAGATGATCGTCACCGCCGACGCGCTCACCGAATGGCAGCTCGCCATGGCCACGGCCATGCTGGCGATGCTGCCGCCGGTCTTCGTCGTCATCGCCATGCAGAGGCTCTTCGTGAAGGGCCTGGTCGAAACCGAGAAGTAGCCCGCGAATGGCCCAGGTCACCCTCAACAACGTCAAGAAGGTCTATGCCGGCGGCGTCGAAGCCGTGAAGGGCGTCACCTTCGACATCCCCGACGGCGGCTTCTGCGTGCTGGTCGGCCCCTCCGGCTGCGGCAAGTCGACCCTGCTCAGGATGGTCGCGGGGCTGGAGACGATCAGTTCCGGCGAGGTCACGATCGGCAGCCGCACCGTCAACCAGGTCGAGCCGGCGGACCGCGACATCGCGATGGTCTTCCAGAACTACGCGCTCTATCCGCATATGAGTGTCTACGACAACATGGCCTATGGCCTGCGCAATCGTGGCACGCCGAAGGACGAGATCGAGAAGCGTGTCAGAGAGGCGGCGAAGATCCTCGCCATCGAGACGCTGCTGGAGCGTCGCCCGCGTCAGCTTTCGGGCGGCCAGCGCCAGCGCGTCGCCATGGGCCGCGCCATCGTGCGCAAGCCGCAGGTCTTCCTCTTCGACGAGCCGCTTTCGAACCTCGACGCCAAGCTGCGCGTACAGATGCGCGTCGAGATCAAGAAGCTGCAGCGTGCGCTCGGCGTCACGTCGATCTACGTCACCCATGACCAGGTCGAGGCGATGACGCTCTCCGACAAGCTCGTGGTGATGAATGGCGGCCAGGTCGAGCAGATCGGCCTGCCGGCCGAGGTCTACCGCAAGCCTGCGAGCAAGTTCGTCGCCACCTTCATCGGCTCGCCGCCGATGAACATCCTGCCCGGATCGGTGGATGGCCCCGGCATCGTCGCGCTGGGCGAGGCGATCATCGAGGCGCGCGATCTGCGCGACGATTTGGCGGAGGGCGCGCCCGTGGAGATCGGGCTGCGCCCCGAGGACATCGAGATCGCCTCGGAAGGGCAGGCCGGCTCGCTGCCCTTCGACGTCGAGTTCATTGAGGAGCTCGGCGCGACCCAGCTCTTCCACGGCAAGCTCGGCGGCCAGCCCTTCGTCATGCAGGCGGCAACCGGCGACGTGATCGCCCATGAGGGCCGCCTCTGGATCGCGGTCGACCCTGACAAGGTCCATGTCTTCGATCCGAAGACGGGCGTGCGGCTGGGGAAGGGCTGAGCCGCCTCACCAGAGGCGTTTGACGGCGAAGCTGTCGAAGAGCGCCTCGTTCGAAATCAGCACCATGTCTTCGGACTGAGCCTGCGCAATCAGGAGCCGATCGAACGGGTCCTTGTGCGCGATGTTCATCTCACCGGCTCGCAGGGCATGGTGGATGGCGATCGGCAGTTCGACAAAGCCCTGACCGGCGATGATCGCCTCGAATTCCTGCGCCAGCAGCGCCGCATCGGGAAGCTTGCCGATACGGAATTTGGTGGCGACCTCCATGGCCGAGGCAGCGCTGATGGCAACGCTGTTGGCCTCGTCCATGATGGCGTCGCGGGCGCGAACGCTCAGCGCGTCATCGCCGGCGAGCCACCAGATCAAGGCATGGGTATCGAGCAGCAGCCTCAACTGAGATTCCACCCGCCGAGTTCAGACTCGGGCAGCGGCTTGTCGAAACGCGCGTCGATGGCGATCTTTCCCTTGAGCGCTCCGAAGCACCGCTTGCCGCGGGGGGCGACCGGCACGAGGCGCACCACCGGCACGCTGCCGCGGGCAATGACCACGTCTTCCCCTTCAAGGGCATCCGCGATCAGCTTGGAGAGGTTCGTCTTGGCGTCGTGAACCGAGAACTGGGCCATGAGTACCTCCTTAGCTAAGAAGATAGCTAAGGATTGTGCAGCGGGCAAGAGCCGCGCTCAAGCCGCCAGATCGGCCACCAGCGCGTCGAGCAACAGCGCGCCCTCGGGCGTCGCGGCGAGCTTGCCGCCGGGCCGGTGGATCAGGAGCTTCTCATCGATCAGGTTGGCGACTCGGCTCTTGTTGAGCTCGCGGCCCGCCAGGGCGCGAAACACCGCCGGGTCGATGCCCTCGACGAGGCGAAGCCCCATCAGCAGATATTCGTCGCCCTGCGCCTCTTCGTTCAGCCGCTCGTCCTCGACCAGCGCATGGCCCTCCGCCTCGACGCGTTCCAGCCAGACCTCCGGCCGCTTCTCGGTCGAATGCGCCATGCGGCCTTCCGTCGTCACCAGCCGGCCATGGGCGCCGGGGCCGACGCCGGCATATTCGCCATAGTGCCAGTAGACGAGGTTGTGGCGGCATTCCGCGCCCGGCCGCGCGTGGTTCGAGATCTCGTAGACCGGCAGGCCGTGCTTGGCCGTGACCTCCTGCGTGATCTCGTAGAGCGCCGCACCCGCCTCATGGTCGGGAATGGCGAGCTTGCCGGCGCGGAAGAGCCGCTCGAAGGCGGTGCCGGGCTCGATGGTGAGCTGGTAGAGCGAAAGATGCTCGGCCGCATGGCTGATCGCCAGTTCCAGCTCTGCGCGCCACAGCGCCGGCGTCTGCGCCGGCGAGCGGGCATAGATCAGGTCGAAGGAGTAGCGCTCGAAATGCCGGCGCGCGATCTCGACCGCGGCCAGAGCCTCCTTGGCGGAGTGCATGCGTCCGAGTGACTTCAGGTCGGCATCGTTCAGCGCCTGCACGCCGAGCGAGACGCGATTGACGCCCGCCGCCCGGAAGTCGCGGAAGCGTCCGGCCTCGACGCTGGTCGGATTGGCTTCGAGCGAGACCTCACAGTTCGGATCGATCGCCCAGTGCTCGGCGATCGCATCGAGGATCGCGCCAACGGTGCGGCCTTCCATCAGCGAGGGCGTGCCGCCGCCGAAGAAGATCGAGTTGACGGTGCGCCCCGGCGCGAGCGCGGCGCGATGGGCGATCTCGCGGCGGAAGGCGGCGATATAGCGGCTCTGGTCCGGCGGCTGCAGCCGGACATGGCTGTTGAAGTCGCAATAGGGGCATTTGGCCAGGCAGAAGGGCCAATGCACATAGACGGCGAAGCCCGCATCCGCTGTCGGATGCGAGGCAGGCGGCCGCTCGGAGAGGGCGGCCGGCGCGCTCACGCCGGCTTCCTCAGGCAAGCTTCGGCGAGCGCGTGGAACGCGCGCGCGCGATGCGACAGGCCGGGCGAGCCATCGGCCGGTATGCCGTGCTTCTCCTCTGCCGACATCTCGCCGAAGGTCTTGGCCTGGCCATCCGGCAGGAAGATCGGATCGTAGCCGAAGCCACCCGCGCCGCGCGCCTGCTCGGTCACCGTGCCGAAGACACGCCCCTCGAACAGCTCCTGATGCCCGTCCGGCCACGCGATCACCAGCGCCGAGACGAAATGGGCCTTGCGCTTGTCGGGGCTGGTCGCGCCACGCTTGGCGAGTTCCACCTGCACCCGGGAGATCGCCGGGGCGAAATCCTTGCCCGGCCCGGCCCAATTGGCGGAGAATAGGCCCGGCGCGCCATCCAGAGCGTCGATGCAGATGCCGGAATCGTCCGACAAGGCCGGTAGGCCGCTCGCGCGCGTCGCAGCCACGGCCTTGATCGCCGCATTCTCCGAGAACATGTACCCATCCTCAGCCGGCTCCGGCAGCCCGAGCTCGCCGGCGGAGACGAGCTCGATGCCATAGGGCGCCAGCAGCTCGCGCATTTCGCGCAGCTTGCCCTGGTTGTGGGTCGCGATGACGACCTTGCCGGAGAGGATGCGGTGATCGCTCATCGTCAGGCCACCGCCGCCTTCTGCAGGGTGACGAGCTTGGAGACGCCGTCCTTGGCGAGCTTCAGCAGCGAGAGCAGCTCGTCCTCGGAGAAGGGCGCGCCCTCGGCCGTGCCCTGCACCTCGACGAGGCCGCCCGAGCCGGTGATGACGAAGTTGGCGTCGGTCTGCGCGCCGGAATCCTCGACATAGTCGAGATCGATCACCGGCGTGCCGGCGACGATGCCGCAGGAGACGGCCGCGACATGATCCTTCAGCGGGTTCACACCCTTGAGCAGGCTGCGGCCCTCCATCCATTTCAGCGCGTCATGCAATGCGACCCAGGCGCCGGTGATCGAGGCGGTGCGCGTGCCGCCATCGGCCTGCAGCACGTCGCAATCGACGACGATCTGGCGCTCGCCGATCGCGGTCAGGTCGACCACGGCGCGCAGGGAGCGGCCGACGAGACGCTGGATCTCCTGCGTGCGACCCGAGGGCTTGCCGGAGGTGACCTCGCGGCGCGTGCGCTCATGCGTGGCGCGCGGCAGCATGGAATATTCGGCGGTGACCCAGCCCTTGCCGGTGCCACGCAGCCACGGCGGCCCCTTTTCCTCGACGGTCGCGGCGCAGAGCACCTTGGTCTCGCCGAACGTCACCATGCAGGAGCCCTCGGCATAGCGCACAACGCCGCGTTCGAGCGTGACCTTGCGCATCTCGTCGGCGGCGCGTTTGGAGGGTCGCATGGGATCGTCCTGATTGTTCGAGAGGTGGCGGGCTTGTAGGCTTTCGGGCGGCAGGGGGCAAGGCGGGCCCCTTGATCCCGACGCTCCGCATGATGAAAATAGCGGTTCATGAGCGCCCACACCCAACGCCCCGAGACGATGAGCAGCCTTGTCGAGATCGACCAGCGCTCGCGCGAGATCTTCCGTCAGATCGTCGACGGCTATCTCACGACGGGCGAGCCGGTCGGCTCTCGCAATATCGCGCGCCTTCTGCCGATGGCACTGTCGCCCGCGACCGTGCGCAATGTGATGACCGATCTCGAGCTCGCTGGTCTGATCTATGCGCCGCACACCTCGGCCGGGCGCCTGCCGACCGAGCGGGGCCTGCGCTTCTTCGTCGACGCGATGATGGAGGTGGGCAACCTGACCTCCGACGAGCGCACCCGCATCGAGGCGCAGATCCGGGCCGGTGCCAGCCATCGCAATCTCGACCAGACGCTGACCGAGGCCTCGGCGCTGCTTTCGGGCCTCTCGCGCGGCGCGGGCGTCGTCGTCACCACCAAGGCCGATCCGCGGCTGAAGCACATCGAGTTCGTGCGGCTCGATCCCGCCCGCGCGCTGGTCGTGCTGGTAGCGGAGGACGGCACTGTGGAGAACCGCTTGCTCGCGCTGCCGGCAGGCTTGCCGGCCTCGGCGCTGATGGAGGCGGCGAACTTCCTTAACGCCCGCATCCTCGGCAAGACGCTGGGCGATCTGCGCGGCGAAATCGCGACACAGCGCAGCCTGATGGAGCGTGAGCTCGACACACTGACGGCGCGGCTGGTCGAAAGCGGCATCGCGCTGCAGTCTGACCCCGGCGGGGACCGTCATCTAATCGTGCGCGGCCAGGCCAATTTGCTCGAGGACCTCAAGGCGCAGGAGGATCTCGAGCGCATCCGCATGCTCTTCGGCGATCTCGAGACGCAGACCGACGTCATCGATCTCCTGACACGGGCCGAGCAGGGCGATGGCGTGCGCATCTTCATCGGCTCGGAGAACAAGCTGTTCTCGATGTCGGGCTCCTCGATGGTGGCCGCGCCCTTCCGCGATGCCGAGCAGCGCATCGTCGGCGTGGTCGGCATCATCGGCCCGACGCGGCTGAACTATGCCCGCATCGTGCCGATGGTCGATTACACCGCCAAGGTCGTCGGCCGCTTGCTCGGCGGAGAGCGCTGAGGCGGCCGGGCCGGTCAGCCGTCAGGCGCTCAGAGCCACGGCCGGAACGCAGGCCTCGCAGACGGCGGCGACATGGCGATGGTCGGTGCCGCAGCAGCCGCCGAGGATGCGGAAGCTCGGGAAATTCTGCCGGAGCGCCTTGTAGCGCCGGCCGAGATCGACGGGATCGCCATCGTCCAGCGTCTCCGACTCGTCGAGTTCGGTATGGCTGAGCGCCGAGGCATTGGCGCGCACGCCATGCAGCCGCTTCGTCCAGTCCTCACCCGCCTCCAGTGCTTGCTCGAAATGCGTCGGGTGGGCGCAATTGACCATGTAGTAGAGCGGCGCGCCGCCGGTTTCGTCATCGACGATCTCGACCGCCTCGCGGAGTGATCGGCCGCTCACCAGCCTGCCATCGGTCTCGACGGTGAAGGCAATGGCGCAGGGCATGTCATGCGCCTGCGCGGCATTGGAGATGCCGATCGCCTCCTCGATGCTGCCCAGCGTATAGGCGGCCACCATATCGGCCTCGGATTCGGCGAAGGCACCGATCTGGACGCTGTGGTAGTCTTCAGCCTCGTCCCGTCCCATCCGGCCTTCCTTGTAGCCGTCGCCGCGCGGGCCGATGGCGCCCGAGATGACGCAGGGCATGGTCGGCGTCTCCCAGCGCTCGCGCAGCCCCGTCAGCAGCGCGATCGAGGCCTGGTTCGCCGCCTTGAGCTCGCTCGGCCCATAGCCGAGTTTCTCCGCCCAGTCCGGATTGGCGCGCCAGGTCGCGCTGTCGAGCACGAAGCCGACGCCGCGCCCCTGCGCGACCGCAAGATACTTCTCGTAATAGCTGGTGAGATGCGCTCGTCCCTCTTCGGTCGCGAGCAGGACGAAGGAGGCGAAATGCGGCAGCTCCAACCCTTCATGGAAGATGAGGGTCGTTTCCATGCCGCCGTCGCTGAGGAAGATGCCGCCCTGCATCTGCGGCAGGGCGTACCGATACTTGGCCATCTCTTGTCGCTCCACTTTCGGGTTGAGCCGGCCCGGGCGGCCTCTTCGAAACCTGCCGGGGAGGCTTCGGTTATCTCCTGTGATCCCGCCAGCGGGCTAGCCGGCTCGCGGTAAAGCACGCGCGGTAAAGCGGAAATCTTCGATAACTCAAAGGGTTGTGCATGCGCATAGCGTGTACGGCCGCAGCTGTGCTAGGCTGCGGCGGCTTCAAACCATACCAGCGGTACAGTTTTCCGGAGGTCCTGCCGTGAGCAAGGGCATCGCCACGCGTGACCGCATTCTCGCGATTGCCGAGGCGGGCGTTCTGGAAAAGGGCTTCAGCGCGACCTCGATCGAGGAGGTCATCGCCGAGGCCGGCATCACCAAGAGCGGCTTCTTCTACCATTTCCGCGACAAGAACGAACTCGCCCGCGAGATGCTCAAGCGCTATGTCGCGAGCAACGACCGGCTCTTCGACGAGATCTTCGCACGCGGCCGGGAGCTGTCCGATGACCCGCTGCAGGCCTTCCTGATCTCGCTCAAGTTGCTCGCCGAGGTGATGTCGGATTTGCCGAACGGCCATCCCGGCTGCCTGATCGCCAGCATCTGCTATCAGGAGCGCCTCTACGACCGCGAGGTGCGCGAGCTCACCGCCGATTCGGTCCGCGGCTGGAAGGCCCGCTTCCGCGGCATCTTCGAGGAGATTGCCGCCATCCACCCGCCGCGCGAGCCGGTCGATCTCGATGATCTCGCCGACATGCTCTCCTGCGTCGTCGACGGCGCCATCATCATGTCGAAGACGCTCGGCGACCCCAGCCGCCTGACGCGGCAGGTCCTGGCCTTCCGCAGCTTCGTGAAGCTGATCTTCTCGGGCCCTTCGCGGCTGTCCTAGCCAGAGAGACTGCGGGATTCCCCGCGTGCTAACCCCGAAATTTGGCATCGTCGCGCCAAAGCGCTACCTGTCGGCCAGAAGGCGCGCGGCGCCCGCATCGCAGACCAGGGTTCGAGACATGACCGACACGCTTCCCGACCGCCTCTCCGTCAATCCGGACAGCCCCTTTTACAATGCCGACGTGCTGGCGCAGGACATCGGCATCCGCTTCAAGGGCGTCGAGAAGACCAATGTCGAGGAGTATTGCGTCTCCGAAGGCTGGGTGAAGGTCGCCGCCGGCAACGCCAAGGACCGCTTCGGCCGCCCGATGACGATCACGCTCAAGGGCCCGGTCGAACCCTATATCCGCGGCAAGGCGGAATAGCGCTGGCCGACCTGCTCCAGCAGGAAGGGCCGGCGCTCCGGCGCGGCGAAGCCCAGCAGGATGGCGCTCGCGGCGGCAGCGAATGATCCGGCGAGATCGCCATTGGCGATTTCGCCGGCGATCCAGAACGAGACGCAGCCGCGGAAGCTGAATGCGAGCTGCTCCGCGAGCACCGCTCGCGCAATCTCGATAGTGTCGGGCGCCAGGCCACTGAGATCGCCGAGCGCCTGTGCCCACAGGCGTTGCGAATGCTCCCGGACCGCGCTCGGGACCGGGCTGACGACGCCGAGCGACCCCACCAGGGCCTTGTAGACCTCCGGCCGTTCGAGCAGGAGCGCGACGGCGATGCGCCCCATGGCCAGCACGCGGTCGATCGCGTCACCGGCCGGCTCTTCCTCGACAAAACGGGCCGCCATTCGCTCGATCAGCCGCGCCGAGAGCGCCTGCATGATCGCGTTCTTGCTGCCGAAATGATTGAACGGGGTGGCGAAGCCGACCCCAGCCTCGGCCGCGAGCTGCCGCATCGAGAAATCAGCGGTTTCTCCTTTTCCCAGCAGGCGTTCGGCCGCGTCGAGCACGGTGTCGCGCGCGGCCTGCCTGTTCCGCTCCCGCAATGATCCGATCTCGCCTGCCATTGCAGTTCCATCTCGCTCTCTTGAAGTAGATATCATGATATCAATATAGAATCATGATATCGAAATGGAAGCCATCCCGGCTTTCCGGCAAACTGCCATGAGGAGCGACATGAGCGACATCAAGACCTTTCTGATCACCGGCGTCAGCTCGGGCCTCGGCCGAGCCTTTGCCGAGGCCGCATTGGCGGCGGGACATCGCGTCATCGGCACGGTCCGCAACGGCGAGGCGGCGGCAAGCTTTGAGGCGCAGGGCCCGGATCGTGCATTCCCACTCCTGCTGGACGTGACCGAATTCGAGGCCATTCCGGCGGCGGTTGCCGGGGCGGAGCGCGAAGCAGGGCCGATCGACGTCCTCGTCAACAACGCGGGATATGGCCACGAAGGCATTCTGGAGGAATCCTCGCTCGACGACATGCGCCGACAGTTCGATGCAAACGTCTTCGGAGCGGTGGCCATGATCAAGGCGGTGCTGCCCGGCATGCGGGCTCGCCGCTCCGGCCATATTGTCAACGTCACCTCGATGGGTGGTTTCATCACCATGCCCGGCATCGCCTTTTACTGCGGCAGCAAATTCGCGCTCGAGGGCATCTCCGAGGCGCTGGGCAAGGAGGTGAAGCATCTCGGCATTCGCGTGACGGCCCTGGCGCCCGGACAGTTCCGCACGGATTGGGCCGGCCGGTCGATGGACCGTTCGGCGCGCAGCATCGCCGACTATGACACGGTCATGGACCCGATCCGCGCCGCGAGGCAGGCCAAGAGCGGCAACCAGCCCGGCGATCCGGCCAGGGCGGCGCAGGCGCTGCTCGCACTCGTCGCATCGGACGAGCCGCCTGTGCGCCTCTATCTCGGAGCCGATGCTCTCGGGCTCGTCGACGCCAAGATCGAGTCGATGAAGGCCGAGATCGCGGTCTGGGAGACCTTGTCCCGCTCGACCGACTTCGCGTGAGCGCGCGGGCAGGCCGCGCACCGGCCGGGAATCAGCGCAAATCCTTGTAAAAGAAGGTCGCGCCGCAATCCGACCCGTCCGGCATCAGCGCATAGCGCGGGATGGTGCCGAGCTCCGTCCAGCCGAGGCTCGTATAGAGGGCATGTGCCGCGCTCGCACGGTCGGTGTCGAGCACCAGAAGGTCGCGCCCGCGCCCCAGCGCTTCGGCTTCTGCAGCGCGCATCAGCCGCGAGGCGATGCCGCGGCGTCGCGCCGACGAATGAACCAGCACCTTGGCGATGTCGGCACGATGCGGCTGGTTCGTCTTGCCGATGAGCTGGACCAGTGTGGTGCCGACGAGGCGTCGGTCGATCGAGGCCGCGAGCAGCACCGTTCGACCCGCCGCCACATCCGCGGCGACGCCCTCCCAGAAGCGCACATATTCCGCCGTCGTCGCATCGGCCATGAAGCCGACCGAGGCGCCGTTGGCGACGCAGTCGCGCAGGATCTCGGCCAGCGCCGGAAGGGCGGCTTCGGTCGCCGTAGCGTCGAGGATGTCGATGGCGATGGCTTCTGTCATAGCGGAGGCGTTCATGCGGCATGTCCCGGAAAGGTGCCGCTGCCTGCGGCGAGGATGACGGCGTAGCGGACGGGCTCGCTGCCCGGATTGCGGTAGAGGATCGGGCCGCGCAGATGCATCTGCAGGCAGTCGCCCTCCGCGAGATCGTGGCGGACGCCCTCGACGGTCAGGTCGAGCCGACCGCGCAGCACCCAGATCTGCTGGTCGAGCGCGGCTGCTCCGGCCGCGCTGTCGAGCCGGACCTCGGCGCCAGCCGGCAGCTCGACCTCGACGAGTTCGAAACCGGAGCCGGTGCCGCGCGGCGAGACGTTGCGGCGCAAGTATCCGCTCGCCGGATCGCGCCAGACCGGCTGTGCCGCCCGCCGCGCCAGCGGGCCGCTGCCGGTTTCCTCTTCCAGCAGGGCCGAGAGCGTCAGTCCGAGCCCGGAGCCGAGCCGAACCAGCAGGGTTGCCGTCGGGCTCGATTCGCCGCGTTCGATCCGCGAGATCATCGCGCGGCTGACGCCGGTGCGCCCGGCGAGCGCATCGAGCGTCAGGCCGTGGCGCTGTCGGGCGGCCTTGAGGCGCTCGCCGAGCCGGCGGTCGATGTCGATATCGTTCTCGAAATCCATAGGTAGAGAATTATTCTTATATAGTGGAAATGACAAGAGGCCTTCAGCGCGCGCAGGCGGCCGTGAAGGGTGGTAGAATTCGGCCGTCCTCGGGCGCTCGGCTGCGCCAAGCGCTTGGCGCAACGCGGCTTCACTGCTATGGCGCGCGCATGAGCACCCGCACCATCGACAATATCCGCAACTTCTCGATCGTGGCCCATATCGACCACGGCAAGTCGACGCTGGCCGACCGTCTGATCCAGCAGACCGGCACGGTCGCGGCTCGCGACATGAGCGAGCAGATCCTCGACTCGATGGATATCGAGAAGGAGCGCGGCATCACCATCAAGGCCCAGACGGTGCGGCTGGATTACCTGGCGAAGGATGGCAAGACCTACATCCTGAACCTGATGGACACCCCTGGCCACGTCGACTTCGCCTATGAGGTCTCGCGCTCGCTCGCAGCCTGCGAAGGCTCGCTCTTGGTGGTCGATGCCTCGCAGGGTGTGGAGGCGCAGACGCTCGCCAACGTCTATCAGGCGCTCGACGCCAACCACGAGATCGTCACCGTCCTCAACAAGGTCGACCTGCCGGCGGCCGATCCCGAGCGGATCAAGGAGCAGATCGAGGACGTGATCGGCCTCGACGCATCCGAGGCCGTGCCGATCTCGGCCAAGACCGGCCTCAACATCGAAGGCGTGCTCGAGGCGATTGTCACCAAGCTGCCGGCGCCGAAGGGCGATCCGGAAGCTTCGCTCAAGGCGATGCTGGTCGACAGCTGGTACGACGCTTATCTCGGCGTCGTCGTGCTCGTGCGCATCATCGACGGCGTGCTCAAGAAAAACATGACGATCCGCATGATGCGCGCCAACGCCTCCTACGGCGTCGATCGCGTCGGTGTTTTCAAGCCCAAGATGCAGGAAGTGAAGGAACTCGGCCCCGGTGAGGTCGGCTTCTTCACCGCCTCGATCAAGGAAGTCGCGGATACCGCCGTCGGCGACACCATCACCGACGAGAAGAAGCCGATTGCCGAGCCGCTGCCGGGCTTCAAGCCGGTGCAGCCGGTGGTGTTCTGCGGCATCTTCCCGGTCGATGCCGCCGATTTCGAGCTGCTGCGCGGCGCGATGTCGAAGCTTCGCCTGAACGACGCGAGCTTCTCCTATGAGATGGAGACCTCGGCTGCGCTCGGCTTCGGCTTCCGCTGCGGCTTCCTCGGGCTGCTGCATCTGGAGATCATCCAGGAGCGGCTGGAGCGCGAATTCAATCTCAACCTGATCTCGACCGCGCCTTCGGTCGTCTATCATCTGCGCCTGCGCGACGGCACGACGCTGGAGCTGCACAACCCGGCCGACATGCCGGATGTGATGAAGATCGAGGCGATCGACGAGCCCTGGATCCGCGCCACGATCTTCACGCCGGACGAATATCTCGGCTCCGTTCTGAAGCTCTGCCAGGATCGCCGCGGCCTGCAGATCGACCTCGGCTATGTCGGCTCGCGCGCCAAGGTCGTCTACGACCTGCCGCTCAACGAGGTGGTCTTCGACTTCTACGATCGCCTCAAGTCGATCTCGAAGGGCTACGCTTCCTTCGACTACCAGATCACCGACTATCGCGAGGGCGACCTCGTGCGCATGTCGGTCCTGGTCAATGCCGAGCCGGTCGACGCGCTGTCCATGCTGGTCCACCGGACGCGGGCCGAGTCGCGCGGGCGCGCCATGTGCGAGAAGCTCAAGGAGCTGATCCCGCCGCATATGTTCCAGATCCCGGTGCAGGCGGCGATCGGCGGCAAGATCATCGCCCGCGAGACCATCCGCGCGCTGCGCAAGGACGTGACCGCCAAATGCTATGGCGGCGACGCCACCCGCAAGCGCAAGCTTCTGGAGAAACAGAAGGAAGGCAAGAAGAAGATGCGGCAGTTCGGCAAGGTCGAAATTCCGCAGGAAGCCTTCATCGCCGCCCTCAAGATGGATGATTGAGCCGGCGCGCCAGCGCCGCCTCACTCCGCTGCCTAGAGCGCCTCGGCGCCGAGCTTCGCCCGCCAATGGGCGAGGCGTTCTTTCAGCACGCGGTCCTGCACATAGGCGATATCCTCGTCCTCCAGCCTTTCGAGCGCCTCGAACCGGAAGGCATCGGGGCCGTGCGCGTTCCAGGCCGCCTGCAAGGAGCGCTGCCGATGGCTGCCATGGCGCAGCGTAAAGCGCAGGCGGTTCTCGATGGTCGCGAGATCGGGTGCGCGCCCGACCCATGTCAGTCCGGCGGCCTCGCAGTGGAAGGCGAAGATGCCCGCCACCGTCTTCCGTTCCTTGTAGGCAGTCGTCGCCGCCTTCCTGTCTGCCATCTGCATCGGTGCAACCCATCCTGTCGGTGATGGTGCTAAATAATACCCGGGTATTAAAATGGCAATATTTTATCCGGGTATTTTATGCGCAGCCGCATTTTTGGATGAACCATCGCTCCGCTGACGCGTTCTTTTGAGGAATCCACTCTCAAACGAGGAGATCCAGATGGACTGGAACCGCGTCGAAGGAAACTGGAAGCAGCTCAAGGGCAAGGTCAAGGAGCAGTGGGGGAAGCTGACCGATGACGATCTCGACGTCATCGCCGGCAAGCGCGACCAACTCGAGGGCAAGATCCAGGAGCGTTACGGGATCGCCAAGGATCAGGTCCGCAGTGATGTGGACACCTGGTACGACCGCCAGCGCTGGCAATGACGGCCACGGCCGATCAACGGCCGTCGTCCCGAACGAGAGAGCCCGGCATTCGCCGGGCTCTTGCGTTTTAGGGGGTATCCGCGCGGAGGCGTGGGCTGGTGGCGCTTGCGCTTTCGTCCTTGAGCGCTACGCCGGAAAGCCCGCGTGCGAGAGCGGCCTCGATCAGCCAGGCGGCCCGCGCCGCGGCCTCTGTTGGGCTCAGGCCCGCGCCATGGATATTCGAGACGCAGTTGCGCCCGCCGTCGCTGCGTCCCGGACGGGGCGCGTAGGTGATGTAGAGCCCGAGGCTATCGGGGGAGGAGAGGCCGGGCCGCTCGCCGATCAGCAACAGGGTCAGGCGCGCACCCAGGACGGCGCCGATCTCGTCCCCGATCGCGACGCGGCCCTGCGAGACGATCACCGCGGGTGACAGCGACCAATGATGGTGCCGGGCAAGCGGCAGGAAGGCGGCGAGGAAGCCCGCGGCCTGCGTCGCGACCGCGCTGGCTGAGAGCCCGTCCGCCACGACGAGCGCGATATCGCAATTGGCACCCCCCTTGGCTTCGAGCGCAGCTCGGCTCGCCGCATCGAGGCTGCGGCCGAGATCGGGACGCAGCAGATAGGAGGCGCGCCCCGCCGCGCGGCTCGCGACCGTGACGCTGTCGAGCCCGAGCTTCGCAAATTCCCCAGCCAGAGAGGTCTCGTCCAGCGCGGCATGAACAGCGTCGCGCGCCTGCGCATGGGCCAGCGCGAAGCGCAGCGTCTCGCCGGTGCCGAGCCCCGATCCGGCCCGGCCGAGGCCGATCCGCGCCGGCGTCAGCGCCGCAAGCCGCTGCCACGGATCAAGCGCGCGACCCCGCTCGCTCATGCCACCAGCTCCGCCAGCGAGGCGATGAGGCGTGGCGCCTCGGCCTGCGGCAGCAGCCGGCCATCGGCCCCGGTCAGGCCCTGTTCCTGCAGCCAACGCTCGAATTCGGGGGCACGCTTCAGGCCCAGCACGTCGCGGATATAGAGCTGGTCGTGGAAGGAGGTGGACTGGTAGTTCAGCATCACATCGTCGGCGCCCGGCACGCCCATGATGTAGGTCACGCCGGCGGCGGCGAGCAGCGTCAGCAGCCCGTCCATATCGTCCTGATCCGCCTCGGCGTGGTTGGTGTAACAGACGTCGCAGCCCAGCGGCAGGCCCATCAGCTTGCCGCAGAAATGGTCCTCGAGGCCGGCGCGGGTGATCTGCTTGCCGTCATAGAGATATTCCGGGCCGATGAAGCCGACGACCGTGTTCACCAGCAGCGGGTCGAAGGCGCGGCAGACGGCATAGGCGCGCGCCTCCAATGTCTGCTGGTCGACGCCGTGATGTGCCTCCGCCGAGAGTGCCGAGCCCTGGCCCGTCTCGAAATACATCAGGTTCTGGCCGAGCGTGCCCCGCTTCAGCGAAAGCCCCGCCTCGTAGCCTTCGCGCAGCACCGCGAGATCGATGCCGAAGGAGCGATTGGCCGCCTCCGTCCCAGCGACGGACTGGAAGACGAGATCGACGGGCGCGCCGCGCCCGATCAGCTCGATCGAGGAGGTGACATGCGTCAGCACGCAGCCTTGCGTCGGGATGGCGTAGCGCTGGATCACCTCGTCGATGAGTTTCAGCAGGTCGGTGAGCACGCCGAGATTGTCCGAGACCGGGTTGATGCCGATCACCGCATCGCCGCAGCCATAGGAGAGCCCGTCGATGATCGAGGCGGCGATGCCGCGCGGATCGTCGGTCGGATGGTTGGGTTGCAGGCGCACCGCCATGGTGCCGGGCAGGCCGATCGTGTTGCGGAAGCGGGTCGTGACCCGGCATTTGCGCGCCACCGCGATCAAATCCTGCAGGCGCATGATCTTGGAAACGGCCGCCGCCATCTCCGGCGTGATTCCGGGGGCGAGCCGCGCCAGGGTCTCAGCTGTAGCCTCGTCCGAGAGCAGCCAGTCGCGGAAGCCGCCGACCGTCAGGCTCACGACAGGCGCGAAGGCGCCGGCATCATGCGTGTCGACGATGAGGCGGGTGATCTCGTCCGCCTCATAGGGGATCAGCGCCTCGTTCAGGAAGGTCGTGAGCGGCAAATCGGCGAGCGCCATGCGGGCGGCGACAGATTCTTCGGCGGAGGAGGCCGCCAGCCCAGCGAGCTGGTCGCCCGAGCGCAGCGGCGTCGCCTTGGCCATGAGGTCGCGCAGATCCTCGAAGACATAGCTCCGCGGACCGATGACATGGCGATAGACCACGCGCTTGACTCCCTCCACTGCCGGCGGCCGATCGGTGTCCGCGTGGCGTCCGGATTTCCAGCACGAATCGTGCCGCAGGCAAAGGCCGCGCCTGCGCTCGGCGACGGTGACGTTCCAAGGGATGCTTCAGGCGCAGGGCGGACCCAATGTTCGTGAAAGCTGTCCCGGCGCACGCAAGAAAATCGGAGTATTCATTCATTTAGAACAATTAAAAACAAGGAGAATTGCTTTGATGGCGCGGGGAAGACTGTGTTAGCGCCACCGAAGTTCCTCGATACGGACAATCCCCATGTTCGCTCTGTCCCGGCTGACCGGCCTGCTTCCTGCTGCCGCTCTGGCTCTCTCGATCTTCTCCGCAGTTTCGGCACGCGCCGAGATGATCGAAGTCACCGATCTTGCCGGCCGCGTCGTCAACGTGACGCGCAACCCCTCGAAGATCGTGCTCAGCGAGGGCCGCCAGCTCTACACGCTGGCGATGCTCGACCGCGACGACCCGTTCAAGCGTGTCGTCGGCTGGGGCAACGACCTGATCGAGAATGATCCGGGCGCTTGGGCGAAGTATCTCGCCAAGTTCCCGAAGGCCAAGGACGTCGCGAACATGGGCAACCCCTATGCCGCCGATGTCAGCATGGAGAAGATCGCCGCGCTCGGCACCGAGGTCTACATCCTCGACCTCTCCAACTACTTCAAGGCGCAGGAAACCGGCCTACTCAGCAAGCTCGAAAAGGCCGGCATCGCCACGATCTTCGTCGATTTCCGCCAGGACCCCACCCAGAACGCGCTGCCGAGCGTGCAGCTTCTGGGCCGTGTGCTGGGCCGCGAGAAGGAGGCGAACGCCTTCGGGGACTACTATCTGCGCCAGACCCGGAGCATCTACGCTCGCGTCGGCGCTGTTCCCGACAAGCAGAAGCCGATGGTCTTCGTCGAGCGCGCCGCCGGCCTCCTGCCTTGCTGCGCCACATTCGGTCCCTTCAATTTCGGCCGCTATATTGAAGAGGCGGGCGGGCGCAATTGGGGCAGCCAGTTCTTCTCCGCCTTCCAGGCTCAGGCCGCCCAGGAGAAGGTGCTCTCCGACAATCCGGACATCTATTTCCTCACCGGCGCCAATTGGTACGGCAGCAATCCCGGCAGCAATGCCGTCGGCCTCGGCTATGACGCGACCCCGGAAACGGTGCAAAAGCAGATGGCGGAGCTGATGCAGCGGCCCGGCTTCCAGCAGCTCAAGGCGGTGCAGGGCAAGAAGGTGATGGCCTTCTATCATCAGTTCTACGACATGCCCTATTACTTCATCGCCGAGCTCGCCATGGCGAAGGAGTTCTATCCGGACCGGTTCAAGGACATCGATCCCGAGGCCGTGTTCAAGGAATTCCACGAGAAGTTCCTGCCCATCGCCTATTCCGGCGTGTTCTGGGCGAAGCTGCAGTGATCGCGGCCTGAGGCGATGACGGCTGCCCTGCCCATGCTGGCAAGCACGAATGCGACTGCGGATTATCGCAGGCGCAATGCGAAGCGGCTGAAGCTCGTCCTTCTCGGGCTCGTCGCGCTCGTCTTCGCGCTGGCGCTCGATGTCTCGATCGGGCCGGGCAACCTGCCGCTCACCGATGTGTTGCGCACGCTGGTCGATCCGCAATCGGCTGCGCCGCGGCTTGCCGTCATCGTCTGGGATCTGCGCCTGCCGATCGCGTTGATGGCGCTGGCCGTCGGCGCGATGCTCGGCCTCTCCGGCGCGGGCATGCAGACCATCCTCGCCAATCCGCTGGCGGACCCCTTCACGCTCGGTGTCTCGGCCGCGGCGACGGTCGGTGCTTCCGTCGCCATCGTCTTCGGCTGGAGTGTTGTCCCCGGCGCCGGTCCCTTCATCGTCACCGCCAACGCCTTCGTCTTCGCGCTCAGTGCCTCGCTGGTGCTGTTCTTCATGACGAAGCTGCGCGGCGTCAGCGCCGAGACGATGATCCTCGTCGGCATCGCGCTGCTCTTCACCTGCAACGCCATCACCGCGCTGCTGCAGTACCGTTCCAACGAGGTGCAGCTCACCCAGATCGTGTTCTGGACGCTGGGCAGCCTCGCCCGCGCCACCTGGGGCAAGGTCGGCGTCGCCGCCGTCCTGATCGCTGTCGCGCTGCCTTTCTTTCTGATGCGCGGCTGGGCTCTGACGGCGCTGAGACTCGGTGACGAGCGGGCCGAGAGCATGGGCGTCCGCGTCGATCGCCTGCGGCTGGAGATCCTGATCGCGACCTCGCTGCTGGCGGCCGTCTCCGTCTCCTTCGTCGGCGGCATCGGCTTCATTGGCCTCGTCGGCCCGCATATCGCGCGGCTTCTGGTCGGCGAGGACCAGCGCTTCTTCCTGCCGGTCGCGACCATCGCGAGCGCCGTGCTGCTCTCGCTCGCCTCCAGCCTCTCGAAGGTCATCACGCCGGGCGTGATCTATCCGATCGGCATCATCACGGCGCTGATCGGCGTGCCCTTCTTCATCAGCCTGGTCATGTCGATCCGCAGCAGGGCAGTCTGACCATGGCGCTGTCTATCCGCGATCTCGATTTCCGCTATGGCGCCACGCCGATCCTGCAGGGGCTCGCGACGGGCGAATTGCCGCGCGGCGAGCTCGCCGCGCTGGTCGGGCCGAACGGCTCGGGCAAGTCGACGCTCTTCCGCTGCGCCGCCGGCTTGCTGCGGGCGCACGCTGGCAGCGTCAGCCTCGACGGTGCCGATCTCGCGGGCTTGTCGCTGCGCGAGCGGGCGCGCAAGGTCTTCTATCTCTCGCAGGACACCGAGGCGCGTGTGGCGCTCTCGGTCTTCGACATCATCCTGCTCGCCCGCAAGAGCCTGCATCGCGGTTTCGCGCTCGCGGCCTCGCCCGAGGATACCCGCGCCGTCGAGGGTGTGATCGAGGAGCTTGGCCTCGCCCCCTTCGCCTCGCGCGACATCGGGACGTTGTCCGGCGGCCAGCGCCAGCTCGCCGCGATCGGCCAGGCGCTGGTGCGCGAGCCAGACGTGCTGCTGCTCGACGAGCCGACCAGCGCGCTCGACGTACGTCGCCAGCTCGACGTCATGGCAACGATCCGCGAGGCGACGCGCCGGCGCGGCATCGTTACCGTCGTCGCGATCCATGACCTCTCGCTCGCGGCCCGTTTCGCCGACCGCGTTCTCGTCATGAATGCCGGGCGCATCGCGCAGGCCGGCGCCCCCGAAAACGTGCTTGCGCATCCGGCGGTCTCGGAGACATATGCGGTCGGCGTGCATCTGGAGCGTTCCGCCCGGGGCACGTTGTTGGTCGAGCCCTATATCCACGGTCAGTGAGCCATGTCCGCTCCCGCCTCGCATGACAACTTTTCCCTCAAGGAAGAGATCCGGGCCTATTGGTCGGCACGGGCCGAGACCTTTGATCTCTCCTTCGGCCATGCGATCAAGTCCGACCGGGAGCTGAAGGCCTTCCAGCGCCTGATCCGCGATTCCTTCGGCCCTGCGCCGCTCGACGTGCTCGACCTCGCCTGCGGCACTGGCGAGATCACCCGCGCGCTGCTCTCCCTGAACCACCGCGTAACGGCGCTCGATTTCTCCGAGGCGATGCTGGAGCGCGCCCGCGCCAAGCATGGCAAGGCCGCGCGCTTCCGGCTCGGCGATGCCGAGCATCTGCTCGATGACGAGGCGAGCTTCGATGCGGCCATCACCCGCCATCTCGTTTGGACGCTGACCGATCCGGAAGCAGCTCTCGGCGAGTGGTTCCGCGTCCTGCGCCCGGGCGGCCGGCTCCTCATCATCGATGGCGACTGGGTCAACCGCACCCGCTGGCAGGCTCTGGTCAACCGCTTTGGCAACTGGCTGCGTGACAGGCGTGGCGCACCCGTCCACCAGATCGACGCCGATACCCATGCCTCGATCACCAAGCGCTTCTATTTCAAGGACGGGCTGAGCCGTCAGCGCCTCGAGGAGATGCTGACGGCCGCGGGCTTCGTCGATATCGTCCCGGCCGACTACATCCAGGTCGTACGCGAGCAGCAGCGGGCGGCGCCGCTGCACGATGCGATCCGGCTGGCGGCCTCGACTCGCTTCGCGCTCGTCGCCCGGAAGCCCGCGGCGTGAGCGCCAAACCCGACTGGGACGCCGCGCAGTATCTTCGCTTCGAAGATGAGCGGACGCGCCCGCCGGCTGATCTCCTCGCCCGCGTGCCGCTGAACGCGCCGAAGCGCTGCATCGATCTGGGTTGCGGCCCCGGCAACAGCACCGAATTGGTCGCGCAGCGCTTTCCCGACGCCGTGACCGAGGGGCTCGATTCCTCGCCGGACATGCTGGAGAAGGCCCGCAAGCGCCTGCCGAACCTGTCCTTCGTGCTGGGAGATGTCGCGCACTGGTCGGACGCGGCCGGCTACGACCTGATCTTCGCCAATGCCGTGCTGCAATGGCTGCCCGACCACGAAGGTCTGTTTCCGCGGCTGGCGCGCTCGCTGAAGCCCGGCGGCTGCCTCGCCGTGCAGATGCCGAACAATCTCTCGGAGCCTTCGCATGTCGCGATGCGTGACGTCGCGGCGGAGGGGCCATGGGCGGAGCGCATCGCCGATGCCAAGGCGGAGCGCTCGGCGATCGGCTCCTTCGGCGATTATCGCCGCTGGCTAATGGAGGCCGGCTGCCGGGTCGACATCTGGCAGACCACCTACGTCCATGCCCTCTCAGGGCTCGATGCCATCGCCGAATGGTTCAAGAGCACGGGCCTGAAGCCCTATCTCGACCGGCTGACGGGCGAGGAGCAGCAGGATTTCATCGCGCGCTACCTGGAGCGCATCGCCCCGCATTACCCCGTCGAGCATGACGGCAAGGTGCTTCTGCGCTTCCCGCGCCTATTCATCGTCGCGGTACGCGAGGCCTAAGCCTTTCGCTTACAGATAGGGCGGCGTGCAGGCGCTGACGACGATGCAGCGTTCCGTGCCGATATTGCGGAAGCGATGCGGGATGCGGCTGTCGAAGAGATAGGCGTCGCCGGGCTTCAGCACCTTGATCTGGTCGCCGACCGTGATTTCCAGCTCGCCGGCCAGCACCACCCCGCCCTCGTGCGAGTCGTGTTTCAGCATGGTGACGCCGGTATCGGCGCCGGGCTCGTAGGATTCGTGCAAGATCTGCAGGTTATGCGCCTGCGCATCGCCGACCTGGCGGAAGGACATGCTCCCGCGGCTCTCGCCGCCATTGACCTGATGCAGCCGCGAGGTCAGGTCGAGCAGGTCCGAAGCCTCGAAGAAAACCTTGTCGCGGGGCGTGCGCGCCTCGTCAAAGAAATTCACCATCGACATCGGGATGCCGTCGAGGATCTTGCGGAGCGACGCCACGGACGGGCTGTTGCGGTTCTGCTCGATCAGCGAGATCAGGCTGTGCGTGACGCCGGAGCGAGCCGCGAGCTCTCGCTGGGAAAACCCAACAGCGAGCCTGATCTCCCGCAATCTGGCGCCGACGTCGAAGCTCATGGCCACCCTTTCCCGTGATGTCCCGCGCGCCTTGTAAACCCTGCGCGTCGCGCAGGAGCCTCTTGCTCAGAGCCCCTTGCGTCGCTCAATATTCTGAGCAATGCTGCCATAAGCCAACAAGAAAAACTGGCTGGGGAACAGGCGGAACGGAATAGTTTTTGCAACCGGACCATGTGTCTAGGCGAAAAACCAATCCGTTAGAGTGATTCGGCGCGGAATCGAAGTATCGATTCCGCGCGACGGTTGGCTTTTGTCGGTCGTTACATGGCGGCTACGTCGGTGGCGTCAGTTCAGTCGTTGAGAGCAGGGGTCGATGACGAAAGCCGATACCGTTTTATTGAATGGCCGGGTCTTCTGCGGCCTGACGGAAGGCTTCGTCGAGGCTCTCGCAATCAGTGACGGCAAGGTTTTCGCTGCCGGTCCGGCGGCGGAGATCGCTGCCCTGCAGGGTCCTGGCACCAAGGTCGTCGATCTCGCCGGTCGCGTCGCTATTCCCGGCCTCAACGACGCCCATATGCATCTGCTGCCGCTCGGCCTCGGCATGAGCGAGGTCAATCTGCGCCCCGAGGAGGGCGTGCGCGGCGTCGACGAGATCATGCGTAGGATTGCGGTCGCCGCGAAGGGCAAGAGGCCGGGCGAATGGGTCTTCGGCCGCGGCTACGATCACAATGAGCTCGCCGAGGGCCGCCACCCCACCGCCGAGGAACTCGACCGCGTCGCCCCGGACAATCCGGTCTACATCAAGCGCACCTGCGGGCATGTCGGCGTGGTCAATAGCCGGGCCATGCAGGCCGCCGGCATCGGCCACAACACGCCGAGCCCGGATGGCGGCCTGATCGAGCGCCGTGACAACAAGCTCACCGGCCTCCTGGCCGAAAGCGCGCTGCGCCTGATCGTCGAGGCGATGCCGCGCCCGAGCTTTGGCGAACTCAAGGCCGCGATCGAGAAGGCCGGGCACTACATGCTCGCGCAGGGCTTCACCAGCGTGATGGATGCCGGCGTCGGCATGACCGCCGGCATGGCCGAGATCGAGGCCTATGAGGAGACCGCCCGCGCCGGCACGCTGCCCGTCCGGACCTGGGTCTGCATCTACGGCAATGCCGATGGCATCGGCGATAAGGCCCATGCGGCGGGCTATCGCTTCGGCCGCGAGGTCGGGCTGCTGCGCTATGGCGCGATGAAGGTCTTCGGGGATGGCAGCGCCGGCGGCCTGACGGCTGCGATGAGCGAGCCTTACATCGTCGGCGAGCCTGAGAACCGCGGCATCTTCATCTATTCCGACGAGAAGATGCACGGCTATCTCGCGCATTATCACAAGCTCGGCTACCAGCTCGCCATCCATGCGATCGGCGATGCCGCGATCGAGCAGGTGCTTGCCGGCATCGAGAACGCCGACAGCCCCGAGCATCCGATCCGCGGGCGCCGCCACCGCATCGAGCACTGCGGCTTCCTGACCGATGGCCAGCTCGCGCGCATGGCCGCCGCTGGCATCGACCCGGTGCCGCAGCCGGTCTTCATCTACGAATTCGGCGATCTCTACGTCACCAATCTCGGCCAGCAGCGCGCCGGCGCCTCCTATCCGATGCGCAAATGGCTTGATGCCGGATTGAATGCGGCCGCGAGTTCGGACGCGCCGGTCTGCGCGACGGACCCGTTCAAGAACCTTTTCACGATGGTCACGCGGAAGACCAAGCGAGGCACGGTGATCGGCGGCGGCGAGACGCTCTCCATGGCCGAGGCCGTCCACGCCTATACGGCGCTCGGCGCCTATACCCAGTTCGCCGAGGACAAGCTTGGCCGGCTCGTGCCGGGCCAGCTCGCCGACATCGCCGTGCTCTCCCACGACATCTTCTCGGTTCCGGTCGAGACGGTGGAGAACGAGGTGCGCTGCGATCTGACGCTGCTCGGTGGTGAGGTGGTCTTCGACCGGCTCGGCCAGTTCGCAGCCGCCGCGCAGTAGGAGGCCTCTTCTATGCTGAGGCATACGCTGCAACGGCTCGTGCTGGTCCTGCCCGTCCTGCTCGGCGTGCTGTTGATCGGCTTCCTGCTCATGCAGGTGGTGCCGACCGATCCGGCACAGGTGCGAGCCGGCCCGACCGCGACGCAGGACATCGTCCAGGCGATCCGCCAGGAGCTCGGCCTCGACCAGCCGCTCTGGAAGCAGTTCCTGATCTATATCGGCCGTCTGCTGCAGGGCGATCTAGGCGTTTCGATCATCAACAACGTCCCGGTGGCGCAGGAGCTCGGCAACACCATCGGGCCTACGCTCGAATTGATGTTCGCCTCGCTGATCTGGGCGATCCCGCTCGGCATGGCGCTCGGCACGCTCGGCGCCTACTACCGCGGCTCGCTGCTCGATCGCGCGATCATGGCCGTCTCCGTGGCGGGCGTTTCGCTGCCGGTCTTCTTTCTCGGCCTCGGGCTGATCTGGCTCTTCGGCTTCAAATACCCGATCTTGCCCTTCACCGGCCGCGTCGGGCCGCTCTGGACCTGGGAGGGGCTGCAGGGGGTCATCCTGCCGGCCCTGACGCTCGGCGGCGTCTTCGTCGGCCCGGTCGCACGCATGACCCGCACCTCCGTCCTCGATGAGCTCGGCGCCGACCATGTCCGCACCGCCCGCGCCAAGGGGCTGGCCGAGATCGTGGTGCTGCTGCGCCATACGCTACGCAATGCGCTGGTGCCGGTCGTCACCCTGATCGGCCTGCAGATCGGCTTCCTGCTCGGCGGAGCGGTGGTAACCGAGACCGTCTTCAGCTGGCCCGGCATCGGGCGGCTGGCTGTCGGCGCGATCCTGTCGAGCGATCTGCCGATGGCCCAGGGTACGATCATCGTACTCTCGCTCGGCTTCATCCTGATCAATCTCACGGTCGACGTTCTCTATGCCGTGCTCGATCCGCGCGTGAGGGCCGCCTGATGAGCTCCGTCACCGATCAGATCGAGAAGAGCACCGGCGCGGCCGAGATCGCCGCGGTGGTCGCCGCTTCGGCTCCGCGCCGCAAATCGGCGTTGCGCATGCTGCTCTCGGACGCAGGCGCCTGTATCGCGCTCGCGCTCGTCGTGCTGGCGATCCTCGGCGCTGTCTTTGCGCCCTGGCTCGCGCCGACCGACCCCTATGGCAACGATCTCGCCAATACCTTGAAGCCGCCGGGCGATGGCGCGTTTCTCGGCACGGACGGGCAGGGGCGCGACATGATCACTCGCCTGCTCTTTGGCTTGCGCACCACGCTGATGATGGGTTTCGCCTCGGTCAGCTTCGGCTGCCTGATCGGCGGCGTCATCGGCTTCGCCGCCGCCTATTACCCGTCGATCTCCGGCATCCTGATGCGGTTGATGGATGTGCTGCTCTCCTTCCCGGCCATCCTCTTCGGCCTCGCCATCGCGGCGATCTTCGGCCCCGGTCTGACCGCCGTGATTATCGCGCTCTCCATTGCCACCGTGCCGCTGATGGCACGTGTCGTGCGCGGCTCGGCGCTGGTCGTGCTGCAGCAGGGCTATATCGAGGCGGCGCGCTCGCTGGGCTTGAGCGATCTGCGCATCATCCTGCGCTATGTCCTGCCGAACTGCCTCTCGGCCATGTTCGTTTTCGTCACGCTGCGCTTCGGGCAGGTCATCCTGCTCGGCGCGGCGTTGTCCTTCCTCGGCTTGGGCGCGCAGCCGCCGACCGCCGAGCTCGGCGCCATGGCAGCGGACGGGCGCAACTTCCTGTTCTTCGCGCCGCATGTCTCGGTACTTCCGAGCCTCGTGATCTTCGCCGTCGTGTTGGCATTCAACGTGCTGGGCGATGCGCTGCGCGATGCGCTCGATCCCAAGCTCCGCAAATAGCACTCAGCCATCATAAGAAGGGGACCTGCTCGAATGACCAAACTGTCAGCCCTGCTTCTCGCCGGAGCCGCCGCGGCGACGCTCTCGGCCGCACCGGCGATGGCGCAGCAGAAGGCGCCGCTCCAGATCCTGCGCGTCATCGACGCCGATCGCTACGATCCGATCCGCTCCACGGCGACCGCGGCCGCCGAGGTGCTCTACATGCTGGCGGACACGCTGGTGACGGTCGACTTCGACATGAAGACGATCAAGCCCGGCCTCGCCGAATCCTGGACGATCTCGCCGGACGGCAAGACCTACAGCTTCAAGATCCGCAAGGACGTCAAGTTCTGCGACGGCCGCCCGATGACCATCGACGATGTGGTCTATTCGCTGAAGCGCTGGGTCGACCCGGCGAACAAGTCGCCCGTCTCCTTCCGCGGCGGCCAGGTCCAGGACATCCGGGCCGATGGCGATTCCACCCTGATCTATGAGCTCAAGGAGCCCTACAGCGATCTGATCTTCCAGATGGCGCTGTCCTTCGCCTCGATCGTCGACAAGAACGCGGTCGAGAGCCTCGGCGCGAATTTCGGCGTGCAGGGCTTCAACGGCACCGGCCCCTATTGCTGGGTGAAGTGGACGCCGCGCCAGGAGCTCGTGCTCAAGAAGAACCCGCACTACACTTGGGGTCCGCCGATCTACAAGGATCCGAAGCCGCAGGTCGACGACATCGTCTGGAAGATCATTCCCGAGCCGAACACGCTGATGGCTGCGATCCAGGCCAAGCAGGCGGACGTGACCTACTACACGCCCTATATCGCGCTCGACACGATGCAGAAGATCCCGGGCTTCACGGTGCAGCGCCAGGAGAACTACATCTACGACGTCTTCATGGGCTTCCGGGTCGATAAGCCCGTCGCCAGTGACAAGGCGATCCGCCAGGCCGCCAACATGGCGACCAACAAGGAGGCGATCTCCAAGGCGATCTTCTTCGGCAAGGGCCAGACCCTGCCCTCGCTGCTGAACCCGAGCGTGCTCGACTACGACAAGTCCTCCGCCGACAAGATGCCGAAATACGATCCGGCCGGCGCCGCCAAGCTGCTCGACGAAGCCGGCTGGAAGCCGGGCGCCGATGGCATCCGCGAGAAGGACGGCCAGAAGGCGACCTTCACGGTCTACGGCATCCGCAACGCCGACAACCCGCGCATCTCCGAGGCGATGCAGGCGGATCTGCGCAAGGTCGGCATCGACATGAAGATCCAGCTCTGGGACGCGACCGTCGCCTGGGGCAAGCTCGCGACGCAGGAGTTCGACGCCTTCCTGATGTCCTACCCCTATGTGACGGCGACGGAGGCGCTGGGTCTCTACTTCCCCAGCCGCCAGATCCCGACGCCGAACCGCATGAACTGGAAGGACCCCAAGACGGATGATCTGATCCGTCAGGCGGCGACGGCCACCGACGATGCCACGCGCAAGCAGGCCATCGGCGCGGTCCAGAACCAGCTCACTGAGGCGAATGTCTGGGTCCCGCTGGTCACGCAGCCGCTCTGGGTCGTCGCGACCGACCGCGTCGAGGGCGCTCGCGCTCACGGCCTCTACGGCGCCGGCCTCTACAAGGGCCTGGACATCAAGCTGAAGCGCTGAAGCCTTCGATAGCGCCGCGCGGCTCGAGCCGCGCGGCGTTTTGCTATGCCTGTTGGGAGGGAGGAAAACACCCATGACGATCACGGTCATCAAGAACGCGGACGTCGTTGTCGCCTGGGACGCAGAGGCCTCCCGCCACGTCTATCTGCACGGCGCCGATGTCGCCTTCGAGGGCGGCACGCTGCGTTATGTCGGCCCGCGCTATGAGGGCCAGGCGGACGAGACCGTCGACGGGTCGGGGCGCATGGTCATGCCCGGCCTCGTCAACATCCATTCGCACCCTTCGAGCGAGCCGCTGAACAAGGGCTTCCTCGACGAGCTCGGCTCGCCCGCGCTCTACAATTCCTCGCTCTACGAGTTCATGCCGATCCTGCGGCCGGATGCGGAGGCGGTGCCGGACTGCGTCCAGGTCGCCTATTCGGAGCTCTTGCTCTCCGGCGTCACCACGCTTGCCGATCTCTCCGTCGCCCATCCGGGCTGGATCGACCTCGCGGCGCAGAGCGGCCTGCGCGTCTGCCTGTCGCCGATGTTCCGCTCGGCCCGCTGGTACACCAAGAACGGCTACATCGTCGAATATGAGTGGGACGAGAAGGCGGGCGCCGAGGCCATGGCGACGGCCCTCGACGTCGTCGAGAAGGCGCAGAACCATTCTTCGGGCCGCCTCTTCGGCATGGTCTGCCCGGCGCAGATCGATACCTGCAGCGAGGGGTTGATCAAGGACAGCTACGCCGAGGCCAGGCGCCGCGGCCTGCCCTGGCAGATCCATGCCGCCCAGTCGACCGTCGAGTTCCACGAGATCACCCGCCGCCACGGCGTCTCGCCGATCCAGTGGCTGGAGAAACTCGGCGTGCTGGGCGACACCAGCATCATCGGTCACGCGATCTTCCTCGACGACTATCCGCGCGTGGCCTGGCATAGCCGCCGCGATCTTTCGCTGCTCGCAGAGACCGGCACGACGGTCGCCCATTGCCCGACGGTGTTCCTGCGCCGCGGCATCGCGCTCGACGATTTCGGCCGCTACCGCCGCGCCGGCGTCAAGATCGCGATGGGCACCGACACCTATCCGCACAACATGCTCGAGGAGATGCGCCATATCGGCTATGTCGCCCGGCTGATGGCGGAGAGCCCCCGCACGCTCACCACCACCGACATCTTCGAGGCCGCGACCACGGCCGGCGCCGCAGCACTCGGCCGCGACGACATCGGCAAGCTGGAAGTGGGCTGCAAGGCCGACGTCGTGATGGTCGATCTCGCTCATCCGATGATGCAGCCGCGCCGCGATCCGGTTCGCAGCATGATCTATGCGGCTGCCGAGCGCGCGGTCGACCGCGTCTATGTTGATGGCCAGCTCTGCGTTGAGGGCGGCAAGGTGCTGACGATCGACTATCCCGCCGCCGCCCAGCGCCTGCACGAGGCGCAGAAGCGGACGGAAGCCGCCGCGCCCGGCTTCGACTGGGCCAAGCGCCCGGTGACGGATTATTCGCCGCTGACCTTCCCGGTGAAGTGAGACCGGCACGATAATCGGGCGCCTCGCCGCATCGTGAGCCGCTGCGTCATGGCGCCGCTTTCGGGAAGGGCGGCGCGACGATAAGGTGTGTCCATGATGCAGATGGACCGGACATCCGAGACCGAGGCGGGCTCTTCGAGCCGCACCGGGCTTGTGCTGCTCGGTGGCGGCTTCTTTGCGCTGCTGCTCGCCGGTCTGCTGCTGTGGTGGCGCGAGGGGCATCGGCTCTTCACCGACGGGCTCATCGCCGCCATCGTCGCCTGTTTCTAGCCCCGGCCGAAAAAGAAGCTTCCCGTGAATCGCCGTCTCGTCCTGCCCCTCGTCGTGTTCTTCGCCGGCGCGCTCGCGCTCGCCGCAGCGGCCTTCCTCACCTTTTCGCCGGCGCGCCAGGGCAGCAGCGGCAGCGGCGTGGCGAGTGTCGGCGGCCCCTTTACCTTGACGACGCAGGAGGGCAAGCCGCTCTCGGACACCGACCTGCGCGGCATGCCGTTCCTGGTCTTCTTCGGCTTCACCCGTTGCCCCGATGTCTGCCCGACCAAGCTCTTCGAGATCTCGGAGGTGCTGCGGGCGGCGGGTGACAATGCCAAGGCCAAGCAGCTCAAGGCGCTGTTCATCACGGTCGATCCCGAGCGCGACACGCCGGAGAGCATGAAGAGCTATCTCGGCTCCTTCGACCCGCGCATCGTCGGCCTGAGTGGCGATCGGGCGGCGATCGACGCCGTGATCAAGGCCTATCGCGCCTATGCGAAGAAGGTCCCGCTCAAGGACGGCGACTACACCATGGACCATACCGCGCTGGTCTATCTGATGGCCAAGGACGGCAGCTTCGTCGGCGCTTTCAATATCGAGCAGCCGCCGGCGCAGGCCGCGGCCGAATGGCTGCGCCACTCCTGACCGCCTCGACTGGCGCGCGCCGACGCGCCAGCCCGTGCTCGGTCTTGTTCCAGGCAAAGCGGCGGTTGAAGTAGTCGTAGAGGGCCATCCAGGCCGCGACCGAGACCAACGCGTAGTAGAGCGGCAGCAGCGGCACCAGGACGAGCAGCTCCGGCGAGCCCCGCCGCAGCGCTCCGAGGACCGGCGGCGCAAACAGCGAGACGAAGCCGAACAGCCCGACGGCGAGCGCCATGCTGGACGTCAGGGTGGCGAGCGCGCTCATCGGCGCAAACAGCGAGCCGTTCCAGCAGGCGATGAGCGCGGCGACGGTGAAGGCGGGATAGCCGAGCGCCGCCACCACCGTGCCGAGCGCCAGCGACAGGAAAGAGAATGTGGCTGCCGGCCCCGCTTCTCGCACAAGGCTGAGTGGCCGGCGCGAATGCGTCACGACGGTCTGCATATAGCCCTTGATCCAGCGTGAGCGTTGCCGGAGCCAGGCCGGGATGTTGTCCGGGGCCTCTTCGCGGGTGTTCGAGGGCAGGTCGCCCATGCGGTAGCCGGAGCGCGCCAGCCTTAAGCCCAGATCGGCATCCTCCGTGACGTTCCAGGCATCCCAGCCGCCGATATCCCGCAATGCCTGCGTACGGAAATGGTTCGATGTGCCGCCGAGCAGGATGGGCAGCCCGAAGCGAAGCAGCCCGGGATTGAGCACCTCGAACAGTGCCGCATATTCGAGCGCGAAGAGGGCAGGCAGCGTCCCGTTGCCGGCATGGTCGATGACGAGCCGCGCCTGCAGGCAGGCGAGATCCGGCGGCGCCGAGAGGAAGCGCGCCGCAGCCATGCGCAACTGCTGCGGATCGGGAATGTCCTCGGCATCGAAGATGGTGAAGAGCGAGCCGCGCGCCTCCAGCAAGGCGAGATTAAGCGCTCGCGGCTTGGTGCGCGGGTTGCCCGGCGGCACGATGCTGACGGTGAAATGCGCCGGCAGTTCCATCTTCGCCAGCGCCGCCCGCATGCCGCTGTCGTCGGCCTCGATGAGCAGGCGGATGTCGAGCTTGGCGGGCGGATAGTCGAGGGCTTGAAGCGCGGTCACGAGCTGCTGCAGCACCGCCTCCTCGCGATACATCGCAACCGCCACGGTGTAGATCGGGAGCCGGCTGTCATCGAGGCGCCAGCGATGGCTGCGCCAGAGATCGGGCGCCTCATCCTCCATCGTCGCGGCCAGCCTGAGCAGGATCAGCCCCAGGAAGACCGGTCCGAGTAGCAGCGCCAGCGTGAAGAAGGCTTCGAGCGGCGCGAAGATGCCGCCCAGCGTCGTGGCGGCAAGGCCGAGCCCGGCGGCGATCGTCTGGCCGCGGCTGGCACCGGTGCGGGCGCTGTCGCGGATGAGCCCGGCCTCGTCGAGCCCCGCCACATGCTGTGCGATGCCGGAAGCGTTGGCGGTGCGCAGGCCATCTTCGAAGAGCTGGGGCGTGGTCACCGCGATATCGGTGCGCTCGCGCGGCCCGGCCTCAAGCATCCGACGCAGTGCCGGCCCTTCCGGGGCGAGAACGAAGCGCAAGCGCGGATCGCCGACGGTCGGCGCGATGCCTCCGCGCAGGATCGCGCCATAGCTTCCGCCGGCCCTCAGTCTCGGCTTCTCAGGCAGGAAGGGCAGGTCCAGTTCGGCGGCGAGGGCACGGTAGAAACCGTCTTCGTCGATCAACCCGAACGCGATCGCTTCGCGCACCGGATCGCTGCGCAGGCGCGCCGCCCGTGTGGCGGCCAGGGCGAGCCAGGATGGCGCGACGCCCTGACGCGCCAGGAACGCCAGCTCCGCCGGCAGGCCAGCCGGAACAGGCCCGGCTTTCACCGAGCGATGATCGTCGCCGTTGCCCCCCACCGGCTCCGGTCTCCACGCCACGCAACGTCACCTGAGCGCATCATCTCAGATTGACGTAACGTTAACGTTTTCCCGGCGTCAGTCGAGAGCGCGTCTCTTGGACTTTCGGCGGGCTCAGCGCGCCGCCAGAATCTCCGCCACCTGCGGGATATCCTTGTCGCCGCGGCCCGAGAGATTCACGACCATCAGATGGTCCTTCGGCTTCTGCGGGGCGAGCTCGGCGACGCGCGCCAGCGCATGCGCGGACTCAAGCGCTGGAATGATGCCTTCCAGCCTGGAGATCAGCTGGAACGCCTCCAGCGACTCCTCGTCCGTGGCCGAGAGGTACTTCACCCGGCCGACATCGTGCAGCCAGGAATGCTCCGGACCGATGCCGGGATAGTCGAGCCCGGCCGAGATCGAATGGGCGTCCTTGATCTGCCCGTCATCGTCCATCAGCAGGAAGGTGCGGTTGCCGTGCAGCACGCCGGGCTTGCCACCGGTCAGCGAGGCGGCATGCAGCCCGCTCGGAATGCCGTGGCCGGCGGCCTCGACGCCGTAGATCTCGACGGAAGGGTCGTCGAGGAAGGGGTGGAACAACCCCATCGCGTTGGAGCCCCCGCCAATGCAGGCGATCAGCGAGTCGGGCAGACGGCCTTCGGCCTCCTGCATTTGCTCGCGCGTCTCCTTGCCGATGATCGACTGGAAGTCGCGGACCATCGCCGGGTAGGGATGGGGGCCGGCGACCGTGCCGATGCAGTAGAAGGTCGTCGCGACATTGGTCACCCAGTCGCGCAGCGCCTCGTTCATCGCGTCCTTCAGCGTCTTGGTGCCGGATTCGACCGGAACGACGGTCGCACCGAGCATCTGCATGCGGAAGACGTTGGGCGCCTGCCGGGCGACGTCGACCGCGCCCATATAAACGATGCATTCGAGCCCGTAGCGCGCGCAGAGCGTCGCGGTCGCGACGCCGTGCTGGCCGGCGCCGGTCTCGGCGATGATGCGCTTCTTGCCCATGCGCCGCGCCAGCAAGATCTGGCCGAGCACATTGTTCACCTTGTGGGAGCCGGTGTGGTTCAGCTCCTCGCGCTTCAGATAGATCTTGGCGCCGTTGAAGTGCTCCGTCAGCCGCTCGGCGAAATAGAGCGGCGAGGGCCGGCCGACATAGTGCTTCAGCCCGTCGTTCATCTCGGCGTGATAGGCCGGATCGGCCTTCGCGGCGTTATAGGCCTGCTCCAGCTCGAGGATCAGCGGCATCAGCGTCTCGGCGACGAAGCGGCCGCCGAACAGGCCGAAGCGGCCGTTCTCGTCCGGGCCGTTGCGATAGCTGTTCGGGCTGGAGGGGGCGTTCATGCCGTGGAGCCTTCTTGCACTGGCATCGGACCGAAAAGTGGAATGCACTTTTCGGAGGAATCCGATGCAAAGATCAAACTATGGATCACCATTTCCGCGTCCGCTAGGACGTGAGGTGATCCATCGCGGCGGCCTTGCGGGCGGCCGCGATGAATTCTGCGATCCGGGCCGGATCCTTGATGCCCGGCGCGCTTTCGACGCCCGAGGAGACATCGACGCCCGCCGGCCGCGCGATGCGGATCGCCTCCGCGACATTGGCCGGATCGAGCCCGCCCGATAGCATGAAGGCGAAGTCCGGGTCGAGTTCGGCGAGCAAGGTCCAGTCGAAGGGCCGGCCATGGCCGCCGGGGAAGGCGGCGTCCTTCGGCGGCTTGGCGTCGAGCAGGATGCGGTCGGCGACGTCGCGATAGGCGGCGATGGCTTTCAGGTCCTCGGCCTCCGCGATGCCGAGCGCCTTCATCACCGGCAGGCCAACTGCGCGGCGCAGCGCGGCCACATAGTCCGGCGTCTCGCGGCCATGAAGCTGAAGCCAGTCCGGCTTCAGCGCCTCGACCAGCTCCACCGCCTGCTTCTCATCCCAATCGACGATCAGCGCGACGATCTCCGTCTTGCCGCGGGCGATCTCCGCCAGTTCCTTCGCCCGCTCCAGGGTGACGAAGCGCGGGCTCTTCGGGTGGAAGTTGAGCCCGATCATGTCGGCGCCGGCGTCGAGCGCGGCGCGCAGCGTCGCGGGGGTCGAGAGCCCGCAGATCTTGACCGGGAGGGCGGATGGGTTCGGCATCGTCAGGGGCTTTAAAGCATCGGACCGGAAAGGGAAACCCGGTTT
>Ga0102591_1000726_pt1 | contig 56395 bp, 49 predicted proteins | sample AraplaCol_mCL_r2_2_FD_76860 | JGI IMG/M metagenome (GOLD analysis project Ga0102591, IMG submission 76860) | Arabidopsis root microbial communities from North Carolina, USA - plate scrape MF_Col_mCL_r2 (SPADES assembly) (version 2) | ecosystem: Host-associated > Plants > Roots > Endosphere... | reverse complement strand
TTGCCCCCAAGGAAATGCCGACGTGTCCGGCCAGCGCCAGGAGCAGGTCCGGGATCCTGGTCGACACTCCATCGGCGGGCGTTGCTACCGAGGTTAGGCCGAAGAATGACAAACCCAGGCTGCGAAACACCAGGAAGCCGAGGGGGCAATGCATCGTCGGTAGCCATTCCTGATCGAAAAACTTGCCAGAACCATCTGGGCCGATGATCAGGTTGCGGGGGACGGCGTCGCAATGCCTTCCGTCCAGGCTGGTCGATTTATCGAGGACGTTGCGGTCATGGAGTCGGGCATGTGACAGGAAGTTGCTGTACCAGCACTCGGCCCAGGCTTTGAGAGCAGCCAGTGTCCATCCTGGACGCGAGGTAATACGGATCAGCTCGGCTTGCCAATGGCGGCCTGGAATGAACGCAGCCTCCTCGAAGCCGATGGCCATGTTTTCAGGTACGGCGGCGCCGGATGCCGCAAATAATGGCTCATGCTTGACGATCAGTTCGCCAGCAGCGTTCTCACAGAAGGCGACTTGCTTGGCAAACGCCAGCCTGCGCCCGCTAGCGAAGTGATAAGCAAGAACCTTCTGGTCATGCGGCTTGTGGGGTCGGTCACTGGCTAACACCGTGAAGGAGTTGGCCAGCGCACCCGCGAGACCATTGCGCAGCACTGGCGACCAAGCATTTTCAAGGGAGAAACTGGTCGGCGCCCGCTGGGGATCCGCCAGTACTGAATTCTGCAGCAGGGGAGTGAGATCACAAGCACGCGAATGGACGCCTTGCTCAGAGAGCATCGACACTGGGAACTTATAATCCGGGAACGGATACCACCACTGCTGCTCGCTCAAGCCAGCCTTGCCCAACAGGCGGCGAAGCTCTTCTTCACCGAAGGTGACGGCGTCGTCGGCACCATACAGGTCTTCGACGCCATACATCGACATGCCGTTGTGGTCTTCTGGGCTGCCCGCCAGATACTTCAATCCGAGCTGGTTTTCGATAGCCAGCAAAAGCACGCCACCAGGGCGCAGGAAGGAACGCGCCTTGGCCAGCATTTCCTGCACGGCATCGCCGCCCTCGCTCGGCTTGAAGTATTTCCGTGCATACTCGAGTACGCCGATCAGCGTAACGACGTCAAAGCGCTGTTCGGGCTCGAAAGCATCGAATGAATCATTGACGATACGTACGTTGGATAGTCCGCGGCATCGGCTTGCTGCAATTTCGGCGCGGGTCCTGCTGCCTTCTACTGCCAGCACATTGCCACCCAGTTCGCCCAATGCCCGGGTAATGGCACCGCAGCCGCAACCGATCTCAAGGATGTCGCCCGACAGCACCGGCTTGAATGGCCACAGCAGGTTCAATCGGCCCCGGCCCAGGTGATACAGGCTGGGCCAGTCAGTGATGGCACTTTCAAGCTCCTGTGAGAAGATGCCGGGATCCTTGCATTCATCGATAATGCGCTTGATGCGCTTCTCAATGGCGTCACCATCGGTATACGCAAATTCATGGTCGCTTTCGCGGCGCCACACCGACGTCTTTTCATCCTTCCGGTACGTTCCGAATAAATCCATTTCGATCCTTAATCTGTTCAAGTGCCCTGGCTGCGCTGCGAACCTGACGCCATCTTGGCCTGCAAGTCGAAAAAGCCGGAGAAGTTATGACGATCGCGTGCCACCACGGTCAGCTGGATCGAGTCATAGCGCCTGTCATGTGGAACGACGGTGCCATCTGGCCGCCGTGAGGCGACGCCGAGCGAAACAAAATACTCGCCTGGCGCGAATGCCGCGTTGAACGCGATGCTGGCGACCGTCACTTCTCCGGATGCTCCGGACGCAGTGATCTCGCGGCAACCCTGCAGTTCCGAATTGGTGTTGTAAAGCGTGACGCCTTCCTTTGTCTTGATGGTAAAGCCAAGGATGGGCCGCACCACTTCCTGTGAAAATGCGATCGACAAGCGCAGGCGCACCTGGTCGCCGATGTCGACGGTGGCTGGATTGCTGTTCTCTCCCGCTGCCACGGCGTAGTCGAGGATTCTCGCGGCACGGTCACCCCAACGGTACTCATGCGGGTTGTAGGTCTGGCGGGTATGGTATAGCTCTTCAGTCAGAGATAAGGTATCGTCGCTCGCAGCCAAGACTGCGGGGCCTTCCTTATCAAGCTCTGCCGCTTCCTGGGTGCGTTCGGCGCCGAACATGAAATCCATGTAGGTATTGATGACGTCGCGCGGCTTTCCCGCCGTGACCATTACTCCATCGTTAAGGAAAATCGCCCGATCGCAATGAGTTGCGATTTGTTCGGTCGCATGGGAGACCAGCAGGATGGAGGTGCCGCGCTGCTTGAGAGCTTTGATGTGGGCGAAGCACTTGGCCTGGAACTTGGCATCGCCGACCGCTAGCGCCTCGTCGACGATCAGGATGTCCGGATCGGATTGCGCCTGGACGGCAAATGCGAGGCGCACGCTCATGCCGCTTGAGTAAGTCTTTACCGGCTGGTCGATGAAGTGGCCAATTCCGGAAAACTCAAGAATGCGGTCGAAACGCTGATCGATTTCCTCTTCGGAAAAGCCGAGTAGTGCACCGTTCATGTACACATTCTCACGACCAGTGAATTCGGGATTGAATCCCGATCCGAGTTCCAGCAGGGCCGCAATGCGGCCGTTTGTGCTTATGCTACCAGCGGTGCGGTTGAGCGTGCCGCAAATCATTTGCAGCAGCGTTGACTTGCCGCTGCCGTTGCGACCGACGATGCCGACAGTTTCGCCTTTGCTGACCTCAAAAGAAACATCTCTCAATGCCCAGAATTCGCGGAAATACGTTTGTGGCAGTTGGCCTGCCATCCTTTGCAAGCGAGGCAAGATGAATTGTTTGAGACGATCACGCGGATGGCCGTATATGGGATAGCACTTGCTTAGATTGTCGATCTTAATGGCATAGTTAGAGGACATCTGCGAACCCCGTGCGAGTTTTCTGGAACCACGCAAAACCTAACCAGGCAATAACAGTTGTAGCCAGCCAGTAGAGGCCCAACACGAAGAAGTCTGGAGATTTACCCCAAAACAGTACATCCCGCGTCAATTCGATGACTGGTGTAATTGGATTCAGGTAGATCCAGGTACGGTAGACCTCAGGCAGCGAAGTCGCTGGATAGAATATGGGGCACAAGAACATCAGCGCCATCGTGACGATGCCTATGAATTGCGAGACGTCGCGCAGATAGACGCCGAGGGATGCCAGTGCCCAGCTCACGCCCACGACAAACAGGGCAAATGGCATGACGATCAGTGGCAGGTACAGGATGGTGGCATGCGGTACGCCGAAGAACGCGATGTAGGCGAGTAGCCAGACACAAAGGCTGATCAGGGCGTGGAACAAAGCAGACAGCAAGTTAACAGCTGGCAGAATTTCCAGTGGAAACACTACTTTCTTGACGTAATTAACATTCGATAGGATCAGCGTTGGCGCGCGCGTAATACATTCAGAAAACAGGTTAAACATGAGCAGTCCGGCGAACAGCACCAAGGCGAATTCGGTTTTGGACGTGCTGGCAACATTCCATCGCGCCTTGAACACTTCGCTGAACACAAAGGTGTATACGGAGAGCATAAACAGAGGATTGAGGAAGGACCAAAGGAGACCCATGGCGGATCCGCGATAGCGTCCGAGGACCTCCCTTTTGGCAGCAGTTCTAATAAGATCGCGATTGCGCCACATGCTGGCAAACATTTCGCGAGGGCTTGCAGAAAAGGTACGCATTTGGCGACTAACTCCACATTGGTAGAAGATTGCCGGAGGCATTGTGAACGGATCGGCTGCGGCTACCATCATTGGGCGAGGAGGCGTGGAAGACGTTGCTGCCGGATAACAAGCGAATAGCGCTGGCGCGGAACAGGCCGTGATTGAACGCTTGCAGGTTCTTGCCGTCAGTGACTGGAATACTCATCAACCCGCCTCCACCTGTGATCCCCGCTCGCAACACCTGGGAAACCGTCGGAAAGTGCCCGACTTCGGGGCGGGGAGAGGGGGCGCATGTACGGCCAGCTTGTTGGGCCACAGATGCGTTTCCGTTACTTGAAATTAACTACGCCCAACCGGGAAGGATTGGGCGTGGAATTCTTGGTGGCCCGGGGCGGAATCGAACCACCGACACAAGGATTTTCAGTCCTCTGCTCTACCAACTGAGCTACCAGGCCAAGGCGCGCAATTATAGCAGAGGGATTTTTCTTTTGCCAAGTGCCACGGCGCTTCCGGTACAAATTGCCAATTCGTTCACTTGGCAATCTGGTACAGCGATACCTCACCGTCCTGATGTACCAGCGTGAAATACTGTGCGAACCCTGGGCGAGTATTGATCCCCGGCCAGCGGGCGGTATGGATCAACAGGCCCGCATAACCGGCCCGGCGCAAGGCTCCAGCCAAGTCTGCCGGGGCCAGCTTGGCAAAATCGCGATAACGTCCCGGACCGAAATGATCGCCGCCGGTTCTCAGTGGCGCGTAATAGAGTGAATCTTCCAGGCCAAACTGGTAAGTGCGGCCCATCGGATGTTCACGTAAGTAAGCCAGCACGGGGTAGCCAGTAATTTCGCGGCTGAGTATCGCGTCACGTGCCCTTGCAGTTGCTGCCACCAGCTTCCAGTTCTTGTATTCGTATTTCAGGGCGACCGGCAGGACGAACAGCAGCGCCAAGGCAACGCAGGCCGTCGCGGCCTTGCTTTGCAGGCTGACGTCACCGTTGCCGGCAAACCGGCTGCATGCAGTTAGGAATGCCCAGTGCAACACGGCTGCAGACAACAGGGCGAGAAGGGGATAAAACGGCATCAGATAGCGGGGGTAGCGCGAAGTCAGCAACCAGACTACCAGTGCGGCTGCACACAGGATCAAGGCGCCAAGTGCGCCCGGCAGTCGACGCACTTTCGGGATAAATGGCACCAGCAATGCCGGCCAAATAACCCAGCTTGGCCAGCCTGCATTGCGCTTGATGTCCTCGATCTGGGCCTGATAATCTCCCAGGTTCCAATCACTGAATCCGAACAGCTTGCCGCCAAGAGGATTGAACGGATCGCCCGTCAATAGATAGTTCCTTGCGTACCAATACGCGCACGGCAGCAGCAAGCTGATTGTGGCGATGAGCCAGTTGCGAGGAGAGCGAGTCCGTACTAGCAAGAAGATCGCCAGTACGGGCAGTACCTGCAGCGCCTGGTATTTAATGCCTGCGGCAACACCGATCAGGAAGGCCGCCGCGCCCAGCAAAGCGCGCCGCTCGGGCTGCTGATGCCAAAGCTGGAAAACCAGGCAGCCAGCGAAAATGAATAGCGTCACGCTGGTGTCAACCATCGCATTATCAAATTCATTTCGTGTCAGCGACAGGAAAATGATGGCGGCGATGAAGCCCACGCTTCGGCCAGCATAGCGCTTGCCTGCCAAATAAACCAAATAGGCGGTGAGCCATGCAGCCAGTGCACTGAGCAGGTGTGGCATCACGTCGTCATACGCAAGCATCGCCGCACTGAAGAGCAGGTCGGCATTGTATGGGAACCACGGATAACGAAGCCATTCATTTACACTCAGCTGGCCGTTCAGCGCCCATTGTTTGGCGTGAGGCAGGTGGTACATCACTTCATCCCAGGCCAGTGGTGGGCACAATGGAGCGATGAGTGTTGGCAGGACCACCAACGCAATCAGCAGCAAGGTGCCCCGCTCGGCCCAGTTAGCCGAGCGCCATCCTTGAGCCATAGAAGGTCCACCGAGTGCCGGTAGCGCTCGCCATTCAAGCAGGCATAGGGCCAGGCCGAGTACTAGCGCAACTATAAGCGGTAAATATCGCAACTGTCCCGCGATTGCCAGCCATTGGATGACGCAGATGTACAGGCCCACGCCGAGTGTCGCTGCGATGGCATGCCATAAGGGCATCTCTCCTGGCTCGGACAGAGCCGAGCGTGCCTCTAGTCGTCGGAGAATGGCCCGGCCGACGCCCCAGCAGGCGGCCAGGAAAAGGAATAAGGCGAGGTAATGTGCTATTGCGTAAACGATTTTTTCAATCATGGGAAAGGAACGGCGTCGTCAACGCTGTGAGGCGGCGTTCATAAAGTTGTTAAAGCGATATAGTGGTGGGAGCGGCGGACCCGAAGCGCGACACAAGGCTTTTCATTTTCAGCCTTCAGCAGTAATGCGCTCGATTTTTGGTCGTTTGACTTTACTCGCTTGATAAAGGTCATATTGCAACTGCAGGCCAGCCCAAAGTTCGGCGCTGGTGCCAAAGGCCGCCGCAAGCCGGTACGCCATGTCGGGTGATATCCCCGATGCACCGCTCACAATGCGCTGTAGCGTGACACGGCCAACGCCAAGATGTGCCGCCGCATTCGTTATCGTTACATCACCCAAGTATTCCTTCAGAACTTCACCGGGATGAGGTGGATTGTGCATACGAGTCATGTGGGGAATCCTTGTTTAATGGAGTCCAGATATTCAACGAGAATAGCGTCCCGGCCATCAAAATCAGCTGCCAGTTGCCATTGACGGTAATTGCCCAGTGGCCCCTCAATTCCCCCCTTTAATGGATGAAGCCCCCAAGACGGGGCGGACATATCCGATGGTTGTACGGCTCGGTCCAAGGCCGCCAACTGCACGCGTAGCTTACCGTCGTGCGTTGCCAATATACCGGTTTTGCTTCCAGTTTCGAAGAAATGCTGCAGACCGTGATGCCGAAAGCTCCTGATCATATCGGTAATTGTATGTTGTATCGATACGCTATACAAGCGGCATTGAGCGGAAAGATCAGACTGATCGCTTCGACCCACCTTATCGAGAGAGACAAGGATTACTTTCGGAGGAGCGCAACGTTGCCGCGTTAAAGGGCTGCCCGCCAAGCCCAACGCGACTTGTATGAAACGGTGCACCTGACGATGGACAAGAAGGCGCGGGAGGTGGTAAATCTTATAGCTTTCAACTAATAAGCTGCTGATGCGCCTTGCCCGACCTGTTCTGCTAACACAGTTCCTGTGGGCTTCATTCAAGGCTAGTGCGGCCCCGGATGCTGCAACGTACTTCCGCGAACCCGTCCTCCACGATGCCGCGATGTGGCCCGATGGGCGCCAGGTCGGCACGCTGCTCACGAATCAAGCCGGCCGCGCAATGGTGGGCGTGCTGGACGGGGAAACTCAAGCGATGACTCCCACCTTCAGCTACAACAATGCTGATGTGATCAGAGCTGATTGGGCCAGTAACGCTCGCTTGCTGCTGGATATCGCCAACGTTTCGGCACTGCCCAAGCTGTGTTCCGTGGTGGGGCATCAGTCCTTCTGCGGCGGAACACTGGCAGCGATACCTTGGACTATGTATTCAGACCGTACGATCACATGGACGAAGACCGGTCTGCACGCCGGCAATTACACATTGCGCCGCTTGGTAGATGAAAGGGCAACGCTGCGCGTGGCGTTGATCCCGCGCGTCGGCGACTGTTCACCAATACTCAATCGGTTACACCCAGCCAGCGCTCGTGGGCAGGAAACGAAAAAACGTCAACAGCGGGGGACCTTTCCCTTTGGGCAAGGGCTCGGGGCCGGATAAGTTAGAATGTTGTCATGAGTGCAGCAAACCTCGATCCCGGACAAATTGCGTTCATGCGTGGGGGCGTCTCGATCAGCGTGGCCAGTTGCGACCGCAACGGCATGCCCCAGCTTGTGCGCGCCATCGGCTGCCGCGTCAGCGACGACGGCTGCCGCGTCACGGTTTTTGTCCCGGAAGCGAAATCGCAGGCGGTGCAGCGCGATATCTTTGCCAGCGGCGCCATAGCCGTGGCCTTCACCCAGCCTTCCACCCACCGCACCATGCAGCTCAAGAGCCGCGACGCGCGGGTGGCGGCGCTGCAGCCGGACGACGTGCAACTGGTCGAGGCTTACCGCGATGCTTTCGTCGCGGAGGTGGGCGCGATCGGCTTCCACGAGAAAATGGTGCGTACGCTGCTATCGTGTCCGCCCGAAGAACTGGTGGCGCTGAGTTTCTGTCCCAGCGAGGCGTACAGCCAGACGCCCGGCCCCAACGCCGGCAAGAAGCTGGAGGCCGGAGAATGAGTGCCATCATGCTCGACACCATCCGCGAGTGTTTCGAGGGCGTGATCCCGGCGGTGCTGGGCACGGCCGACCTGGCCGGCATGCCGAACGCCTCCTACCTGTCGCAAGTGCAGTACATGGACCGCGACCACGTGGCGCTGTCATACCAGTTCTTCAACAAGACGCGCGCCAACATCCTGGCCAACCCGAATGCCCGGCTGACGGTGGTCAATCCCTACACCGGCGCCCAGTATTCGCTGGCGCTGCAATACCTGCGCACCGAAACTTCCGGCCAACTGTTTGAAAGCATGAAGGCCAAATTGGCCGGGCTGGCGTCGCACGTCGGCATGACCGGCGTCTTCAGGCTGCTCGGCTCCGACGTGTTCCGCGTGACGGACATCGTCTGCGTCGACCGCGATGTGGCGCCACCACCGCCGCCGCCGCGCAATACCCTGGCCGCGCTGCGGCTATGTTCCGAGCGCCTGCTGGCCTGCCGCGACCTGGCGCAGCTGTTCGATGAAACCATGGCTTGCCTGAATGAGAAGATGGGCATCAGCCACGCCATGCTGTTGCTGCATGATCCGCAGGCTGGGTGCCTGTACACGGTGGCCAGCCAGGGGTACGAGCAATCCGGCGTGGGCTCTGAAATCCCGTTGGGGCAGGGCGTCATCGGCGTCGCAGCGCGCGAAGGCACGGCAATCCGCATCAGCCACATGACGGCGGAATACAGCTATAGCCGCGCAGTGCGCCAGCAGGCGGAAGGGACCGGGTTGGCGCATGCCCTGCAGACGGAAATTCCTTTCCCCGGCCTGGCTGAATCGCGCAGCCAGCTCGCGGTGCCGATCCAGGGTTGCGAGCGCCTGATCGGCGTGCTGTACGTGGAAAGCCCGCAGGACCTGCGCTTTACTTATGACGATGAAGATGCGCTGGTCACCTTGTGCGGCCAGCTGGCGATGGCCATGCACATCATGCTGAACGTACCAACGCCCGAACCAGAACCGGAAGTGCAGGCGGTGCCCGACATGCAGGGCGCGCCATTGGCTGTGCGCCATTTCGCCGACAACGATTCCGTGTTCTTTGGTAACGACTATATGATCAAGGGCGTGGCGGGGGCTGTGCTGTGGGCGCTGCTGCAGGACTTTGTCGCACATGGCAAGACTGCCTTCAGCAACCGCGAGTTGCGGCTGGACCAGCGCGTGCGGCTGCCGGACGTCAGCGACAACCTGGAAGCGCGCCTGGTGCTGCTGGCAAGGCGCCTGTGCGAACGCGAGGCGCCGGTGCGCATCGAGAAAACGGGGCGCGGACATTTCCGCCTTTGCGTCCAGCGCCCATTGCAGTTGACTGAAGCCTGACCGCGCCACGTTTCATGCGGCGATGGGCTGCGGCGCTTGCAGTGCCGCTTCCAGCTTCTGCATATCGCGCGCGCTGATCAGGCTGCGCGTCAACTCCAGGACGCCTTCGAACACTGGGGGTGGCATGCCGGCACGCATGCCCAGCAACATGCCCGCGCGTTCAGCCGGGCTCACGGCGGGAATCATCCAGCGCATGGTCGACTGCATCTCCTGCGGCGGAATGGCAGCGATAATGCGTTCGTGGATTTGGTGCAGCTCCTCGTCGGAGTAACAGGCCCACAGCACGGCATTGTGTTCGGTTTCCTCCAGGTTCATGTGCACCAGGTTTTCGCCGATGAAGACCGACAGTTGCAGGTGCAGGTGCTCGAGGTGCTGGAAGCGTGCGCTGCCGACGGCGCTGGCGCAGTGGTCGCACAATGCCAGCAGCTTGTCGATGGCCCAGTCGTGGTGGTCATGGTCGCCTTCCGCCACCTGTGCGGAACCAGGGCGGCGCGCGTTCATTGCAGGGTGCACGAAGTCGCGTTCGTGCTGGAGGTGCTTGCGCATCATGCCCAGCAAATCGCGCACTTGCGCCAGGGCGCCTTGCAGGTCTTCGTTATCGGCGGCATCGGTGCGCGACAGGCGGCTTTCGGTGTCGCTCATGAAGTTGCGCAGCGCCTTGTGGATGCCGGAGTACATATTGATTCGTGGTTTGCTCATGTCATTCGTCCTTGGGTTGGTACGAAGGGAATGGTAGTCATTAAGACATCTTCGCGTTCTTAAAAACTCCCTCAGCAAACCTTAAAAACTTCTTAAGTTATGAGGAACGCTTCGTTCCTTGGCACATGGTTTGCTGCATATGATGCAAGCACCGATGACAATCATAGCGAGAATATGAGCACGATCAACTGCAAACGCCGCGCCGTGGTCGGCGGACTTTCCACGCTGGCGCTGGCGCCCGCCGCTGCGCTGGCTGCGGCCAGCATAGTGCCAGGCCCTGCTGGCCAGCCGAACATCCTGTTCATCCTGGCCGACGACCTGGGCTGGGGCGACCTCGGCGTGTATGGCCAGGCGGATTACCGCACCCCGCACCTGGACAAGCTGGCAGGGCAGGGTGTCCGCCTGGTGCAGGCTTACTCCAATTCCGCGGTCTGCTCGGCCACTCGCTTCGGCCTGATCACCGGCCGTTACCAATACCGCTTGCGGGGCGGGCTCGAAGAGCCGATCGCCGGCAGCAACGGCAACCATGGCTTGCCGCCCGGGCACCCGACCTTGCCTTCGCTATTGAAGCAGGCCGGATACAGCACTGCGCTGTTCGGCAAATGGCACTTGGGCTACCTGCCCAATTTTGGCCCGTTGAAAAGCGGTTACGACAGCTTCTTCGGCAATTACGGCGGCGCTATCGACTACTTCACCCACAAGCCGGGTGTCGGCCCGAACGTGAAAGAGGACTTGTTCGAAGGCGAGGTGCCGGTCAGCCAGGCCGGCTATTACACGGACTTGCTGGGCGACCGTGCCGCCCAGTTCATCGGCAAGCAGGAGCGCAGCAAACCGTTCTTCCTGTCGCTCCATTACACCGCCCCGCACTGGCCGTGGGAAGGGCCGAAAGACGAAGCCGTTTCGCGCGAAGTCGGCAACATCTTCCATTACGATGGCGGCAGCCTCGAAACCTATGGGCGCATGGTGGAAGCGCTGGATGCCTCGGTCGGGCGCGTGCTGGCAGCGCTGGAGCGGCGGGGATTGGCCGAGAATACGATCGTGATCTTCACCAGCGATAACGGCGGCGAGCGTTTCTCGCGTACCTGGCCGTTCAGCGGGCAAAAGACCGAACTGCTGGAAGGCGGCATCCGCGTCCCCGGCCTGGTGCGCTGGCCGTCCCGCATCAAGCCAGGCCAGGTCAGCCAGCAAGTCGCGATCAGCATGGATTGGCTGCCTACGCTGTTGGCCGCGGCCGGCGCCGCGCCCGACCCGGCCTATCCCCCGGATGGCGTGAACCTGCTGCCGGTGCTGTTAGGCGAGCAGGGCCTGCAGCCGCGAACCCTGTATTGGCGCTACAAGTCCAACGCGCAGCGCGCATTGCGGGAGGGCGACTGGAAGTACCTGAAGATCCGCGGCCAGGAATTCCTGTTCAACCTGGCTTCTGACCAGCGCGAGCGTGCCAACCTGGCGCAGCGTGAACCACAGCGCCTGGCGCAACTGCGTGCGCAATGGGAAAGCTGGAACGCCGGCATGCTGCCCATCACCGGCGATGTGCGTACGCACGGCGTTGACGGCCGTGCCCAGGCGGACAAGTACAGCCCGGAAGGCAACGAAAGCTAGGGCGCGCGCTGGCGCGACTTCAACGTGGCGCCGTTGGCATCGAACAGCAGCACATGCTCGCCCATGCGCGGGCGGCCGTCGGGGCCGGGCTGCATCGGCACCGGCGGCGTTGACTGGTACAGCCAGACTTCGCGGCCGCTGTCGAAGCGCCTGCTGAGCTGGGGCGGTCCGAGCGCCGCCAGTGCCGTTGTGCGGTCGCGCGGCGCGGCGGCGCTGGCGGGTGGCGGGTCGTCCATGTATTCGAAACTCAGCAAGGTGTCATCAGGCCAGGAGCGGTCCCACACCGGCGCGAAGTAGCTGCGGTCCAGCAGCACCTGGCAATCGCAATAAGGCATTTCGGCGGCTGGCGGATTGCCTGCATACAGCGCGTGGAAAGGCAGGGTGGCGCGCCGTTCGCCCGCCTGCAGGGTGATGGAGAACACAGGTTTTTCTGTGAAGAACAGATAGTTGCCGTGCGGGTCGCTGCACACCTTGTCCGGGCTGCGCAGGAATTCATCGAGCCAGGCAAACAGGTGGGCATTGTTCGACACCAGCCCGGCTTCCATGCCGACCAGGCATTCCATCCGCAAGTCGCCCAGGCGCCGCATGCCCTCAGGCACGCCGGGGCTGCGCACCTCGGCGCGCCATGTCATGGACAAAGTCCTGCGATTGGCGAGTACGGCGGCGTCTTCGCGCCACAGCAGCTCGTTGTATTCGAGCGTGAAACTGTTGTCGGCGCCGATTGGCACCGCCATGCTGGTGGTATCGCCTACCACTTTCAGCTTGATGCCTTGCATATCGGTGCCCGGCTGGCGGGGCAGGACGCGAAAGCGCAAGGTGGCCTGCGGCGCCAGCGCGTGCTCGCGCTTGAACCGCTCCGCGCCTTGCAGCATCTTGCGGTAGGACTTGTCCACCGGCGAGCGGGTGCTGGGGACTTCCACCGTCGGCAGCGCCAGGGCCAGGGACATGACCGAGGCGAGGGCCAGCAACGTAGTCGTTTTCCACATAATTGCAGATTGTGGCATTCTGCGCTAATCCTTGCACAATGGACGCGCAGCCGTGCGCGCAGTTACTGATGATTAACGAAGCCCCAACGCTTGAGAGTATGTCAACCAGATATGAACTCCTGGTGGGCAGTATCAGCGACTATGCGATCTACATGATGGACACCGAGGGGCGCATCAATAGCTGGAATGCGGGCGCGCAGCGCTTTAACGGCTACAGTGAGAAGGAAGTACTGGGCACGCACTTCTCCCGCTTCCATACAGAGGAAGACCAGCAGGCTGGCTTGGCAAAGCGGGCGCTCGCGACTGCACTGCGCGAAGGCCGTTTTGAAAGCGAGGGCTGGCGGGTGCGCAAGGATGGCTCGCTGTTCTGGGCCAGCGTCGTGATCGATCCGATCTATACGAAGGATGGCGATCACGTCGGCTTTGCCAACGTCACCCGCGATATCACGGAGCGCAAGAGGGTGATGGAAGCGCTGCGCGAAAGCGAGCAGCGTTTCCGCCTGCTGGTGCAAGGGGTGATCGACTATGCGATCTATATGTTGTCGCCGCGAGGCTTGATCACCAACTGGAACCTGGGCGGGGAGCGCATCAAGGGCTACGCGCCGGACGAAGTGCTTGGCACCCACTATCGCCGTTTCTTTACTGAAGAAGACAAGGCAGCAGGCGTGCCGGAACGGGCACTGGAGATTGCGGCGCGTGAGGGCCGCTATGAAAGCGAAGGCTGGCGCGTGCGCAAGGACGGCACGCGCTTCTGGGCCCATGCCGTGATCGATGCGCTGTACAACGATGAAGGCGAGCTGCTCGGCTTCGCCAAAGTCACGCGCGACAACACCAAACAACGCGAGGCGCAGGAATCGCTGGAACAGGCGCGCGCAGCGTTGTTCCAGGCGCAGAAAATGGAATCGATCGGCCAGTTGACCGGCGGCGTGGCGCACGATTTCAACAACTTGCTGGCGGTGGTATCGAACGGCATCGACATCCTGCGCACGGCACCGCCGGAAACCGCAAGCGCGCGCGTGCTGGACAGCATGCGCCGTGCAGTCGACCGCGGCGCCGCACTGACGCAGCAGCTGCTGGCCTTTGCGCGCCAGCAGCCGCTGGAACCCAATGTGCAGCAGTTGAACCGCCTGGTGCTCGGCTTCGAAGGCGTGCTGCGGCGCGCTGCCGGCCCGCTGATGCGCTTTGAAATGGACCTCGATCCGAAACTGCGCCAGGCTTCGATTGATGAAGCGCGCTTCGAAGCTGCCTTGCTCAACCTGGTGGTCAATGCACGCGACGCCATGCCCGAAGGCGGCACGCTGGAAGTCACCACCCGCAACGTCACGCTGGCGGCCAACCAGGCAGGCGCGCTGCCTGCGGGCGACTATGTGCGCGTAAGTGTGGCCGATACCGGCACCGGAATGAGCGAGGAAGTGCGCCAGCGCGCCTTTGAACCGTTCTACACCACCAAGGAAGTCGGCAAAGGTTCCGGTCTTGGCTTGAGCCAGGTGTACGGCTTTATCGTGCAGTCGGGCGGCGCGGTGACCATCGATACCGAAGCAGGCAGGGGCACCACGATCAATCTTTTCCTGCCGGCGCTTGAGGAGTCGTTGCCGGAGGCGGCAGCGCCGCGCGCAGCGCGCGAGGAACGTGTGCTGATCGTGGAGGACGACCCGCTGGTGATGGAGTCGGCGCGCGAACTGTTCCAGTCCATGGGCTACGGCACGCTGCATGCCAACGATGCGGCAGCGGCCTTGCGCGTCCTGCAGCGCGATAGTGAAGTCGATGTCCTGTTCAGTGACGTCATGATGCCAAACGGGATGACGGGGCTGGAGCTTGCGCGCGAGGTACGCCAGCGCTACCCGTACATCAAGATCATCCTGTCTTCCGGCTTCCCGCAATCCGATCCGGAGTTTTCCATCGTCGGCAAGCCGTATCGACTGGCCGACCTGGCCCGCCAGCTAAGGACGGGCTGAGTTACACTCTACGCCTTTGAAACAAGCCGTGGAGGGGAGATGAAAAAAATCGTACTGGGAGGATTGGCCATGCTGATGGCAGGCAGCGCCATGGCGGCGTCGGTGCAGGACGTGGCGGAGCGCTATCGCAAGCTGGCATTGGCCATCGGCCAGCACGACGCCAGCTATGTGGACGCTTATTACGGCCCGCCGGAACTGGAGCAGCAGGCGGCGAAGGAAAAGCAAAGCCTGGCTTCGATCAAGGCCGGCGTCGTCGCCGCCCAGCGCGACATCGCGCAGCAGAAAGCCGGCGGCGCCGACGAAGCGCTGCGCATCGAATTCCTCTCCAAGCAGCTCAAAGCCATGCAGGCCCGCGTTGAAATGATGGAAGGCCGCAAATTCAGCTTCGATGAAGAGACCGCGCTGCTGTACGATGCCGTCACGCCACATCACGACCGCGCCTACTACATGGCGCTGGTGGCCCAGGTCGACAAGCTTCTGCCAGGCGAAGGCTCGCTGCCGGAGCGCCTGAAAGCCTTCCGCGCCAAATTCGCGATTCCGAAAGATAAGCTGAAGCCCGTTTTCGACGCTTCCATTGCCGCTTGCCGCGAGCGCACTGCAGCTTTCATGGCCTTGCCGCAGGAAGAAAGCTTCGTGCTGGAATTCGTCACCAACAAGCCGTGGTCCGGCTATAACTGGTACAAGGGCAATGCACATAGCCTGATCCAGATTAATACCGAATTCCCGATCTACATCGAGCGCGCGGTGGACCTTGGCTGCCATGAAGGCTATCCGGGCCACCACGTCTACAACGCCTTGCTGGAACAGTCGCTGGTCAGGCAGCGCAACTGGGTGGAGTTCAGCGTGTACCCGCTGTATTCGCCGATGTCGCTGATTGCCGAGGGCAGCGCGAACTATGGTATCGAAATGGCGTTTACCGATGAGGAGCGGCTGGCCTTCGAGCAGAAGGTGCTGTACCCCTTGGCGGGACTGGACCCGGCGTTGGCGCCGCAGTATGCGCAGTTGATGAAGCTGCTAGGCAAACTGAGCTATGCCGACAACGATGCGGCCCAGGCTTACCTGGAAGGGAAGTGGACGCGTGAGCAGACCATTGAATGGCTGGTGAATGTGGCCCTGTATCCGCCGGAAAAATCGGCGCAGCGCCTGTCGTTCTATGACGCCAACCGCGGTTACGTCATCAACTACAACCTGGGCAAGGACATGGTCAAAGCCTGGGTGGAAAAACATGTGACGGCTACCGATCCGGTAGCCGCCCGCAAGCAGCGCTGGGAGGCGTTCAAGAACTTGCTGTCGTCGCCACGCCTCGCCAGTGGCTTGAAATAAGCTGGTCCCGGCTCAGGCAGCCTTCTTCGAACTCAGGCATTCTTTCATGAATGCCTTGCGTTCGTCACCTTTCTTGCCTGCTGCATCCGCATTGCAGGTTTTCATCTTGTCCTGCTGCGTCGCCGGCGCGGCAGGCTTCGCGCTCAGGCATTCCTTCATGAATGCTTTGCGCTCGTCACCTTTCTTGCCCGTGGCTTCCTTGTTGCAGGTCGTCATTTTGGATTGTTGGGAGTTCTTTGCCGGCGCCGGATCCGCGGCGAATGCGGCGGAACAAGACAGGGCCAGGGCGGCAATGATCAGCTTTTTCATAAGGGTTCCTTCTAACAGTTGAGTTGGTCTTGCGGTAGTAACTATACATAGATTTTTTGTCGATGTGGCCTATTCTCAAAGAACGCCGATGAGGTCAAACGGTCGTTCTTACTGGGGAGTGAAAATGGACACTAAGAAGGTCTTCAAATCGGGGACGGCATACGCTGGCCTGGCCCTGCTGCTGTTATCTGCCTGTGCGGGCACGGATCCCAAGCTGGGCGGTGCGCCAACCATGGCTACTGGTTCCGCAGGCGGCGCGACAGCCTCGAATGCCAACCAGCAGTTGGAAAAATGTGACAAACCGCTTGGCACGCTTGGCGTGGTGGAAGATACGGCTGCACCGTGGTACCACCACCTGTCGCAATACAAGCTCGGTTCGACCGTGCCGGTCCTGCGCATGATGATCCAGCAATCGAATTGCTTCGTCGTGGTTGAGCGCGGCGCGGCAATGGGCAAGCTGATGCAGGAACGGGCGCTGGCTTCGTCCGGTGAAATGCGGGCCGGCAGCAATTACGGCAAGGGCCAGATGGTGGCGGCGGATTACACCATGAGCCCGAGCATCACGTTCAGCCAGAAAGGCACGCAGGGTGTGGGCGGCGCCTTGGGCGGGCTGGGGCTGCTGGGCAGTGTCGCCGGTGTCGTAGCCGGCGGGCTGAAGGCCAACGAGGCTTCGACTACTTTGCTGATGGTGGATAACCGTTCCGGCATCCAGCTGGCGGCGGCGGAAGGCAGCGCCAAGAATTATGACTTCAATGTTGGCGGCGCCTTGTTCGGCGGCGGCGGTTTTGGTGCAGCCGGTGGCTATTCGAACACGCCGGAAGGCAAAATCCTGATCGCTTCCTTCATGGATTCGTACAACCAGCTCGTGAAGGCGGTGCGCAACTACAAGGCGCAGGAGGTTGCCGGCGGCATGGGCACCGGTGGCGCGCTGGGCGTACAGGGCGGTTCGACGCCGGCCTCCAAAGAACTTGAGAAAAAGCCGGCCAAGAAGAAAAACTGATTCATAGCCAGCGCAGGAAGGCACCGATCACGGGGGCGTTGGTCAAGTCGATCAGGAAGCCCCCGGTCGGCGGCACAATGGTGGTAGCGCGGGGAGCGCTGCCGTGCTGTCGTGTTATCGCGTCCATTGCGGCGACAGCAGTCGCGGTTGAGCCCACGCCGTAGCCAGTCAGGCCGGCTGTCGCGACAGCGGCCTCCTTGTCGCTCCCAAGCAGGGGATAGATGACGCAGGCGGCAAAAGCGAGCGTCAGCGCCGTGTTGATGGCGAGGATCGCCAGCATGGGGCCGGCGACGGAGGCCAGCTCGGCCAGGTTCAGCGGCGCCAGCGTGATAACCAGGAACAGTGGCAGCAACACGGCGGCGATCTGGTTGATGACGTCGCTGCGCAGCCATGTTGCGCCGGCGGCGTCGTGGACGGCGCGCACGGCGAAACCCAATAGCAGGGCGCCCATGTAGGCGGGCAGGGCAGCGCCCAATTTGTCCAGGCCGAAGCTGATCCAGGCGCCGGCTTTCACGCAGAAGGCGATCAGGAGCAGGTGGCCGGCAACGCTTCGTCCCTGGGCGGCAAGCGCACGGAGATCCAGCAGGAAGTCGGCGACTACGGGCGCCACCGGGCGCTCGGGCGGGGACAGGCGGCCTGCGCCGGCGCCGGCCGCCGATGCCTGGCGGCGCAGGAGCCATATTCCCAGCGGGCCGGAGAGCAAGGCGCCGGCGACCAGGCCGAACGTCGCGGCAGAGGCGCCGATGGCCGCTGCCGCCGCGATTCCCGCTTGCTCGAAGCGCGACGCAAATCCGAGTGCCGTGCCATGCCCGCCGACGAGCGTCAGCGAGCCGCACAAAACGCCCAGCAATGCGGGCGCCCCAAGCGCCGTTGCGACTGCCACGCCCACAGCGTTCTGCAGCACGGCCAGCAGCGTGGTGCCAAGCAGCAGTACCACCAGCATGCGCCCGCCGCTGGCCAGCAGCCGCAGCGGAGCTGCCAGCCCGACGCAGGTGAAGAACCCGATCAGCAGCGGCAGGTTGATATTTTTCGCGGGGCGTGACATCCATTCGGTATCTGGGGTGACCAGCCAGGTCCACCATGGCGCGTCAACCTTGGTGGTGAATGTGAGGTCAAGCCCGGCGAAGCGCAGCAACAGGCAAGCGAGCGCAAACAAAAGGCCGCCCACCACCGGCACCGGGATGCTGAAGCGCGCCAGCACCGGCACGCTGTGCAGCACATATTGGCCCAGCAGCAGGAGCGGCAATGCCAGGACTGGCAACCACCACGGCGACAGCGTCATCCCGCCAGCCTTCAGGGGGACTTTGCAGCCGCCTGTGCTTGCGCCAGGCTGTCGCGCGCGTTGCCCGATTGCGGGAACAAGCGCGTATTCAGTTCGAAGACCTTGATTGCGGCGCCGCTGCCGAGCGTTTCCAGCATGGCAAAGCCTGTCTCGTTGATACGCCGTTCCAGTGCGCCGCCGTCACGAAGCGCCAGTGTTTGCAACTGCTGCAGCAGAGCCTGGGACTGCTCCGGCGTCGCTGCCGGACGGCTGGCGTAGTCGATCAACTGTTCCGAAACCGCCTCCATGGGGAAACGGGCCGGATCGATTGCCGCCATCAGGCTTTCGACCAGCGTGCGCGACCAGGCGTTGTGCGCGCTGCCATTGGTGAGGTAGACGATGGTGTAGCTGTCCCCATCACCCTGTTCCGGCCACAGCAAGCGCACGCGCACCTTGGTGCCGCCATCGTGCCCGACAAATTCGTAGCCGCTGCTCTTGCCCAGTTCCCATCCGCCGGCGAACAAGCCGTCCTGGCCGTTGGCCAGTTTTTGCGGCTGCCACAGCCTGCGCAGCGTCTCCTTGCCTGCCAGGTCGCCGCGCGCCACCGCTTGCAGGAATGCGGCCAGGTCGTCCGCGGTGCTGAACAGCTCGGCATGGACGTTGGCGTATTCAGGCCACTGGACTGCAGGGTCCGGCTGAAGCCTGCCGTTCTTGCCGACGTAGCTGCGCACCATGCCGTGGCGGCTGGCGTTCGCCAGGCCGAGAAAGGTGTTCTTCAAGCCCAGCCTGTCGATGATGCGTTCCGTGGCGAGCTGTGTGTACGGTTTGCCATAGCGTGCTTCCAGGATGGCTTCCAGGACCAGGAAATTGGTTTGCGTGTAGCGGGTGGCGGTGCCGGGTTCAAATACCAGCGGCTTGTCGGCCAGGGCGGCAAACACTGCGGGCAAGTTCGGTGGCAAGTCGGGTCCGGACGGCGTGCCCGGGCCGAAGTATTCGGGCAGTCCGGAGGTATGGTTCAGGAAGTGCCGGAGCGGAATTTGCTGCCAGCGTAGCGGCAGGCCGGCAAGGTAGGCGCTGGCCGGCTTGTCCAGGTCCAGTTGGCCCGTTTCCACCAATTGCATCACCAGTACGCTGGCCAGCAGTTTGCTGACGGAGTACACGGGGAACAGGTCGTCGCGCCGCGCGCCGGCGATGTTGCGGTAGATGACTTCGCCATTCCGCGCTATCAGTACCGCCTGGCTGGCGATCACATAGCGCTGGGCGTTGGCGGCCATTTTCTGCTCGATCATACGACCAAATGCGCGATCAAATGCGCGGTCAAGCGGCGCAGCATCGGCATAGCTGGCGAACAGGGCAAAGGCCAAGGCCATTGAGCGTAACAGCATTACACCTCCATGCTTGGTTGGCGGGCAGGCAAATGTAGCATGGAATTGCGGGCCAAACGGCCTATAGTGTAAGTAGCTCTTCGGAAGGGAGGTCGCCATGACCCGCAAATATATCGACTGCCGCGAATTTCCCAGCGATGCACAATGCAGCGTCGCGATATCGGCAGACAGCGAGGACGAGCTGATGGAAGTTGCAGTCCAGCATGCCGTCTCGGTTCATAAGCATACGGATAGTCCTGAATTGCGCAGCGCCATTCGTGGCTTGATCCACGAGGGCATGCCGCCAGAACATGTGATGCCGCCAGGGGCGACGACGGGCGCGCCGGAAGGCGTCAGGCCGCATTAGGCCGCTTGCGCAGCGGGCTGGCTTTCCAGATAACGGCTCAGGTCGCGTCCCAGCACGCGCAGGCGCGCCGTTTCGACCTGGCGCTTCTTGTAGGCGTCATGGCTGGCTGGACCTTCCAGCGTGCGGCCATGGCTGGCCTTGTCCATCAGCTGGATCTCGTACTCGAAGAAGAAACCGACGTCGTAATCGGGACCGCTGGCTGCCGGGTCGTCCGGCGGCAAGTGGATCATCTTGCGTACCGTGACCTGGATGCTGTTGAAGCCGGCGCCGCTGTGCGGATTGTCGGCCCGCGTCTGCGGCGAGGAAATCTCCATCAGTTCCGCATCCATCTTTTCCAGCAAGCCGGCCGGATAGCCATCGGCCGCTTCCAGCATGCAGCGGTAGCGAGTGAACACTTCCTTGGCGGCTTCCATATCGAGCAGGGTGTTGCGGGTGCGCTGGGAATCAACGTTGGTGACCGATATCAGGTGGGCACGCTGCAGCGTGCGCAGGGCGAGCAGGCATTCGAAGCGCGTGTTGAAGATCAGCCGCACGCCGAGGTGGTCGAAGATGTCGGCTGCCAGGTAGGCGGCTTTTTGCAGCAGCTTCAACAGGATACTGCCGCGGCTTTTATTGTTTTTGCGGTCAAAGTGCAGCAAGGGCAGGCAAACTTCGCCATCGCTCAGGTAGAACTGGCCATCTTCTTCGCGGATCACTTCGTCGAGGCTGGCGAACACTTGCTGGCGGATGGTGTTGAAGTAGCGTAGCTTGAGGTTGTTATCGATGTAGAAAATGCCATGCATGACTTTCAGCACGGCGCAGGACCACATGCGGCGCAACTCGACTTGTTCGTTGCCGTGCAGCGAGGCGAACACCAGCAAATCCAGCGGGTCCTGCGGCAGCCTGACTTCGGGCGGGATCAAGGCGGCCTGGGCTGGCGTCAGGAAGGAGGTGCAGATGAAATCCAGGGCTTCGGCATGTCCGCGGGCGATCACGGCGCGGGCGTGCGGGTTGTCGATGTCGAAACCGTATTCGCGCACGAACTGGTGGGCGTCGTGCTTGTTGCGCAGGGCCAGTCCGCCGAGGTCAATTGCCGACACGCCGGAGGCGATGGCATTCAGGTAGGTCCAGTTCAGGGAAAACTTTCCCTGGCACTTGAGTGAGGGGTGCATGGCGCCGATCGTGTATTGGTGCAACCGTCCAGTCTTTAAAGAAAGTATCGCAGCCGCGGGTGCAAGCCGCAAGCCGTGTGTTGTATCGAAATCGGCCTTGTGTCTTAGTAAAAAAGTAATGTAAGATTTTCTCGGTGGTAACTTTGATAACGCATGAATACCTTTAGGAGCAACCGTGAGTAATCCTTATTCGATGCCCCAGGCTGAGCTGGTCGAACGCATCAACGACGACACCTATATGCCGAAGTTCTTTTCGCTCAATGGCCGCATTGGCCGTGTGCGTTATTGGTCGTACGGGTTCCTGGCCGGCTTGCTGATGATGCCGGTAATGATCCTGTGCTTTGGCCTTGGTGCCTGGTCCAGCATGATGGCTGGCACCAGTACCGGCGCCAGTGGTGGCGTGCTTGGCATGATCGTCGGCTACGGCGTGTACTTTGCCACGATCATCATCCTGGCGCGCCGCCGCCTCCATGACCTGGGCAAGTCCGGCTGGCTGGCTATCCTGGCGATCATTCCATTGGTCCAGATTATCGTTGGCCTGTGGTTGCTGTTTGCGCCAGGTGAGGAGGTCGCCAACGATTATGGCCCGCGGCCTGCACCAAACACCACGGGCGTGATCATCGTCGCGTGGATCGTGCCTGTCTTTATCGTGCTGGCCGGTATCCTGGCTGCAATTTCAATTCCTGCCTACAAGGCCTACACCGACAAGGCGCAAGCTGCGCAAATGCGCGACGGCCAATAGTGTATGCATAACCCCTACGCCGCGCCCCAGGCAAGGCTGGAACTGCCTTTCGCTCCTGCCGGCGAGGCGCGGCTGTTCTCCTTGAATAGCCGCATCGGGCGCTGGCGTTTTGTGGCGTACAGCATGCTGGGCTTTCCGGCGGCGCTCCTGTACGGCCTCGTGCTCGGCACGGCCTTCGGCGTGGCGTGGGTGCGCAAGTACATTCCCCTGGAATCAGGGACCCACGATGCCTTGAGTTTTTCGATTCCGCTGGTTGTCCTGCTGGCGCTCGTGTTCGCGACGCGCCGGCGGCTGCACGATCTCGATGTCAGCAGCTGGTGGGCCTTATTGCTGCTGTTCCCCATCTTCCAGTTCATCTTCCTGATCTACCTGGTGGTTGCACCGGGTACGCCGCAAGCCAACCGTTTCGGCGCGGTGCCGGCACGGGCCGACCTTGGCGTGAAGCTTGGCGTGGCACTGGGCTGTGCCTTGCCGCTCGCATTTATAGCGCGCCGCTTTCTTTGATGTCGAGGTAGCGGTTCAGCAGGGCGCCGGCCAACTGTTCCGGCGCGACGTCGACCAGGTGGCCGGAGCGCAGGCCGAGGCGGCGGATCGCTTCCTGGCGCTGCTGCAGGTAATGCTCGCTGGCTGCCAGGCGCAGGGCATCGTCGAAGCCCTGCACCGGCGCTGTGCTGGCCTCGTCCAGCGCGCGTTCGCGCAGGCTGGCGCACATCACCAGGTGGCGCGAGGACAGCAAGTCCACAGCATGGCGCAGCGCCACATCGTCTTCATCCCGCACATTGGTCACCAGCACCACGAAAGCGCGCCGGTTCAGGCGGTTCAGCAAGTCGTTGGCGGCGCGCATATAGTCGGGGGCAGCTTCGCCTGGCTGCAGGTCGTACACGCCGGCCAGCATGCGGTCCAGGCCAATGCGGCCCTTGGCCGGCGCCAGCCAGCGGTTGTCGACGCCAAAACTCATCAAACCCACGGCGTCGCCCTGCTTGCCGGCCACGAAGGCCAGCGTCAGCACCGCGTACAGCGCGTGGTCGAAGTGGCTGGTATCGCCGTCACGCGCCAGCATGCGGCGGCCGGTATCGAGCAGGAACACCACTTGCTGGTCGCGTTCGAGCTGGTATTCGCGGCTGATCGGCTTGCGGTGGCGCGCCGTGGCTTTCCAGTCGATCGAGCGCAGGCTGTCGCCACGCCGGTATTCGCGCAGCTGGCGGAAGTCGGTGCCCTCGCCGCGCTGGCGCTTGACCAGCGAACCGGCAGTCGGCGCCTGGCGGTCGGTGGCGCGCAGGGCCTGGCCCAGCAGGCGCGCCACGTCGGGGAATACTTTCGTGGTCTGCTGCGGGCCGATGCGGTGGGTCGCCTGCCACAGGCCGAGTGGCCCGGCCACACGCAGCCAGGGCGTGCCGAATGCGCCGTCGCCACGTTCCTGCGGGCGCACGCGGTAGGTCAGCGTGGAAAACGCGCCCGGCGCCAGGCGGGTTGCGTGCGGCATCCCTTCCAATTCCCAGGCCGGCGGGTAATCGTCGAAGACGTCGAGCTGCAGCGCGGTCTTGCCTTCATTGCGCAGGGTCAGGCGCACGTCGTGCCAGGCGCCGACCGGCAGCACGCCTGCCATGCTGCGCTCCGCGCGCAGGGCAGGGCGGCGGCGCGCCAGCAAGGCATCGGCGCCCGCGGCCAGCAGCAGGGCGCCGCCCAGCACTTGCCACGGCGCCTGCAGCACCGGCCATATGCTGGCCGGCACGCCCAGCGCGGTCAGGCCCAGCAGGGCCTGGAACATGCGGCGGGTTGGCTTCATCAGTTGCGCGGCGCGGCGACGGAATCGATCAGCGCGGCCAGCACGTCATCGGCGCCCAAGCCATCGAGTTCGCTTTCCGGCGACAGGGCGATGCGGTGGCGCAGTACAGGCAGGCTGGCGCGCTTGATGTCGTCCGGCGTGGCGTAATCGCGGCCCGCCATCAGGGCCATGGCGCGCGCCAGGCGGATCAGGGCGATGCTGCCGCGCGGGCCGGCGCCGACTGCCACGCCAGGCCATTCGCGCGTTGCGCGCACCATGCGCACGGCGTAGTTGGCGACTGCCTCGTCGACGCGGATGCGCGCCACCAGCTGCTGCAGCGCGACCAGGATTTCCGGCTTGATCAGGGTGCGCACCTGTGCCACTTCCAGGGCGTCGCCGACGCGGTCCTGGGTCACTGCCAGCAGCATCTCGGTTTCTTCCTTCTCGCTTGGGTAGGCGATGCGCGCCTTGATCAGGAAGCGGTCGAGCTGGGCTTCCGGCAGCGGGTAGGTGCCTTCGCTTTCCAGCGGGTTCTGGGTAGCCAGCACCATGAACGGTGCCTCCAGCGTGTGAGCTTCGCCTTCGATGGTGACCTGGCGTTCCTGCATGGCTTCCAGCAGGGCGGACTGGGTCTTGGCCGGGGCGCGGTTGATTTCGTCGGCCAGCAGCAGGTGGGTGAATACCGGGCCCTTGCGGATGCTGAAGGTCTGCTGGCGCTGGTCGAACACGGCGTGGCCCATCACGTCGGCCGGCATCAGGTCGGGCGTGAACTGGATGCGCGAAAATTCGCCGGCAAAGGTCTTGGCCAGTGCCTTGACCAGCAGGGTCTTGCCGAGGCCCGGCACGCCTTCCAGCAGCACGTGGCCGCCCGCCAGGCAGCAGGCCAGCACCTGTTCGACCACGGCTTGCTGGCCGACGATGGCGCGGCCGATTTCCTCGCGCAGGCGCTGCACGATGTCGATCGCCTGCGCCAGGCGGTCGGCCGGAATGGCGTTGTTGGAAGGGATGGACATGCTATCGCTCATGATGGGCTCGCAATTGTTGGAGTATTGAAATTTGTCGTGTGAATTCAGCGGCACGGCTGGCGGGCGCGCCAAGCAGGGCGTCGCTCACTTGCGCTTCCGGCAGCTTGGCCAGGCGGGCCAGGCGGCGTGCGCGTTCGGCAGGGCCCAGCGCGTGCAGCTCCGGCAGCCGGCGCAGCAGCTGCTTCTCGGTGCTCTTGCGCACAGCCTCCAGCAGCAAGGCGCGGCCTTGCGGCAGGCGCCACAACCAGCGCCCGCTGGCCTCGATATGCTCGATCAGGGCGCGGCGTGCGGTGCCGGCTTCCGGCAGCATGGGGCCGAAGCGGCGCGAGACGCTCCAGGTCCACAGCAGCAGCAGGGAGCCCAGGCCAATCACGACCAGGCGGCCGTGCTGCCATGACCAGGCGGCCCAGCCGACGGGCTGGCTGTGCTGCACCAGCATGACTTGTGCATTGGGGCCGCTTTGGCCGGCCAGCAGCAACAGCAGTTCGCCGTGGTCGAACTGGCGCAGGGCGTCGTTGTCGAAATAGCTGTCGCCGGTTTCGGCGGCCACCATTGCCACCTTGCCGCGTCCTTCGCCATACACCAGCACGGCCAGCTCGTAGGTGTCGCCCCACAGCGGTTTCGGACCCTTGCCGTCGAAGCGTTGCAGCGTGTCGGTGGGGCGGACCAGCTCAATGGTGTTGGCGGCGCCAGGCGCATTCAGGCAGACCAGGTGTGGGTCGGCCTGGGCTTCTTTCGCCGCGGCGGCTTCGCCGTCGTCCTTGTCCTCATCCTCATCCTCGTCCTCGCTCTCGCCTTGTGCGGCCTTGGCGGCAGCGCGCTTTTCGCGGCGCCTGGCCTCCAGCGGGTCGATGCGGCAGGTGTCGTCGATGCGGGAACGGCCCGACAGCGCCACACCATAGTGTTTGCCCAAAGGGTCGGTCGACTGTGCGCTGGCTTCCTCGTCGGTGTCGTCAACCCAGTCAGGCGTCATGATCAGGGTGTTGCCGCGGCGGACCCAGTCCAGCAGCAGCCTGGCCTGGCGTTCATCCGGTGGGCGCGCATAGCGCGACAGCAGCATGACGCCGTCCGGCAGCTGGTTCAGCAGCTGGTAGCTGAGCACAGGCTCGACGCGCACCTTGTGGCCGCGCGCTTCCAGCAGCCGCGTTGCCGCCAGCATCGGGTTCTTTGCTTCCGCTTCCGACATGTATTCCTGGCCGCGCCATACCTTGTGGAAGTACAGGTGCCATAGCTCGTAGCCGGCGCCGGCCAGCAGCACGGCAACGATGGCGATGATGATCGAATAGCTCCGCTTCATGCTGCCTCGCGGTCGAAATGTGCTTGCCAGCGTGTGCACAGTGCCGTCACGGTGTCCGCTGCCGGCCAGCGCGCGCCATAGGCCGCGTTCAGCCACAGCGTGGTGGCCTGGTCGGCCAGTGCCAGGCTGGCGTTATCGAGGGTGCCGGCGGCATGGGCGTTGCGCGCCTGCGCCAGGCATTCGCCTTCCGTTGCGCCCTGATGCAGCTTGAGCGACTGGCGGCTGACCAGGCGGGACAGGGTAGCGCGGTAGAGCAGCGCCAGCGCGGCACGGTGCTGGCCTTGCTGCCACAGCGCGCGCACGGCGCCGGCGACATCGGCCGGCAAGCTCTCTTCGCGGATATCGAGGCCGCCCACTTCGGTGGCGAGCCGCGGTTCGGGCGCATCCGCAAAGTTGAAGCGCAGCGGCGCGGCGTAGCGCCACAGCAGCCAGGACACCAGGGCAATCGCGCCGGCGATCAGGGCAACCTTGAATACGCCTGCCAGGATGGCAGCCATCCAGCGCGGTAACAGCGGCACGGATTTCGGCTTGTCCTGTTCCTTTTCCTTTTCCGGCGGAACGCGCAGCTCCCACTGCTCGCTGCAGCGATAGCCGCGCAAGTCTTCATGCGCGAACACCTGGTCGAGCTGGCGGCGCACTGCGGCCTGCTCCTGCGAGCGGGCCGGCCCGCGGCCGCTGTCTTGCGGCTTGAGTCCTTCGGGCGGCTCGCAATCGGTGACTGCCGGCTTGGCACTGGCGGCCGGCGCGGCCGCCTGCACTGGCGGCGGCATGCCGAGCAGGGCCATGGCCAGCAGCGGCGCTGCCATCAGCACCGCGGCGGCGTGGCGTGCCGCGGCCGGCCGTGCCGGCGGGCGCAGCTGGCGCAGCACGATTTCGATGTCCCAGGCTTCCAGCGTCGCGCGCCGGTTCAGGTACAGGGTGAAGGTGCAGGCGGTGTAGACCGGGCCGATGATGGCGCCGGCCAGGCACCAGGCCGCGGTGCCCAGCGCTGCCTGCAGCGGTCCCTGGTCGGTCAGCCCGAACAGGGCGAAGGGATTGGGCGACTCGCCCGGCATGAACAGGCCAAGCAGGGCCAGCATGCCCATCATCAGCACGAACTCGAAGGTGGCGCAGGTGCTGCCAAACATCAGGGCGGCGCCGCCGGTGCCGTTGCGGGCGATGGTGGCGCGGCGCGCCGTGGCGACCTTGCCGCGGGCCTGCTCCAGCACCCACACCGGCTGGTGCAGGCCGCGCCCGGCCATGAAGGGACGCCACCAGGTCAGCATGCGGAACCAGCCGCCGCCCAGTTCGCGCGGCCAGGCGCGCAAGGCATCGCGCCAGCTGGCTTGTTCGCCGAATACCTGGCGCGACAGCACGTGCAGCGGCGCGCGTTCCAGCAAGGGGCGCAGCCACCATGGCAGCAGCCAGCCAAGGGCCAGGTCCGGGCTGTACCAGCTGATCAGGACGGCCAGCACGGACAGCGGCAGCCAAAGGGCCAGCCAGGCGCGCCAGACGTCGGCGCCGCCGGCATGCAGCAGGGCGAAACCAAGGTCCAGGCCTTGCGCATTGCTGCGTGGGCGCAAATCAAGGCGCAGCTTATCGAGTTGCATGCACGCCTTTCCCGCGGCCGGCGAATCCAAAGAACAGGAAGACCAGGGCCCAGCACACGGCGCCGACGCTGTATTTCACGGCAGGCGGGAAACCGCTGGCCGACCAGAAAGCTTCGAAGAAGGCGGCCAGCACGGTGAGCAGGGCGGCGCCTGCCACCACCGGGTACATCTCGATGCTGGCTTCCTGCAGTGCGCGGCGCCGGCTCAGGCGGCCCGGCTTGACCAGCGCCATGCCAAGGCGCACGCCGGCCACGCCGGACAGCACCAGGCCGGTCAGCTCGAAGCTGGAGTGGGTCACCACGAAGGACCAGAAGTTGCTGCGGGTCGCCGGGTCGAGGCTGAGCCACGCCGCCACCACGCCCATCTTCATGCCGTTGAACAGGACGCTCAGCAAAGCCGGCACGCCGCCGAAAATGCCGCTGGCGAAAGTGCGGAAGCCGATCGAGACGTTGTTCCAGATATAGTGGCCAAACATCTGCAGGTCGCCTTCGCTGCCGCCGCGGCCTGTCTTCAGGCTGGAGGGCGAATACATCTGGTGCATGCGCGTCAGTTCTTCCGGCGAGGCGAACATGAAAGCGTTGTGCGAGTCATGCCAGACCAGCAGGCCAATCGCGATGGCCGGGCCGAGCAGGCAAAGCAGCACCAGCACTAGCAGCTTCCATTCGGCGCGCACGCGGCGCGGCAAGTCGAGGCGTAGCCATTGCAGCAGCACGGTCGGGCGTTCGGCCGCTACGCCGTACAGCGCGTGGTGGCAGCGCGCCACCAGGCCGTGCAGGTAGGACACCAGTTGCGGCGAGTACCCGCGCTGGCTGGCCAGGGCCAGGCACTGGCACAGGCGGCGGTATTGTTCGGGCAGGGCTTCGCGGCCTTCGGCACGCTTGGCCAGCAGGGTATCGATCTCGCTCCACAGCGGACCGTAAGCCGCTTCAAACTGGGCTTGCTTCATCGGACCAATCCTGCGGCCATGCCGCGCAAGCGTTCCAGTGATGCGTCGCCATCGCGGCCGGTCAGCGGTTCGGCGATATCGGCCAGCTCCAACATGCGCGCGTGCGGCAGGCGGCTTTCGCGCGCAAACAGGTCGGCCAGGGCGCGCTGCTGTTCCGGCGTCAGCGGGAAAGGCAGCGGCAGCGGCGCCGCATCGGGCACGTCAACGCGCTTGGGCGGCTTGTCGCGGTACACCACCTGGGTGCCGGCCACGATATCGCCCAGGCGGCGGAAATGGCGGTCGCTCAGCATGGCCAGCAGGCCGGAGGCATACAGCAGCGGCAGGAAGTCGGCCACCAACAGCAGGTTGCGCAGCACCGATTCGCGCCAGCGTACTGGCAGGCCGTCCGCGCGCAGCACCTGCAGGCCGATGATGTGCTTGCCCAGCGTGCGGCCGCCGGCGTATACCTCGCACAACACCGGGTAAGCCCAATAGGCGAAGAAAAACAGGAGCGCGGTGACGGCGCTGAACAGTTTTGGGGACGGGATGACGGCGCCGAGGATCGAAATGAGGAAGCTGGCCCCCATGCCCCAGGCGACGAAATCGATGGCCCATGCGTAAGCGCGCACTACCGGACCGGCAGGAACAAGCTGCAAACGCACGCCTTCGGGGGTGGTCAGGGACAGGCGTCCATCGAGGAGGAAATTCATGCCATTTATTTAACCATAAAATTTCCTCAATGGAAATATTAATGGAAATGTTTTATGCCTGCCTCCTCCTCGATTTGCCGGTAATCGCGTGCCTGGCGCACGTTGCCGATGGCTTGCCAGATGGCTTCGATCCGTTGCGGATTGCGCTGGTAGACGTCGCGCCCCACCATCAGGTGCAGGTGGACCGTGGAATAGGGCAGCTCAGCCTGCTGGACCTTGCCCTTGAAGCGGGGATCTTCGTGCGCCAGCTTGCTCGCTTCCAGTCCCTGCAGGATGGCAACGTCGAAATTGCCCTTGGTGAGCATGCGCAGCGCATCGGCGGCCGACTTGACGGTGTCATGGGGGATATAACCTTTTTCGCGCAATTGCTGCGCCACCAGGTAGCCGGTCTGCACCACCACGACCTTGCCGGGCGCCAGTAGTTCGTGGCCGTCCCAGCTGCCGCTGCCGCCCACGCGCAGGAATACCAGGGCGGCGTCTTCAAACAAGGCGCGGGCCGGATCTTCGCGCCCGTCAGGCAATTGCGGAATGCGCGACCAGGCGCGGCGGTCAATTGCATCTGCTGCACCGACCACAGCATCCACCTGGCCAAATTTTAATTCACTTAAGCAACGCTTCCAGGGCTTTGGCGAATAAATGAACTGTTCATTAAGGAGTAATTCAACCCGCTTTAATAATATGAAATTCAGCCCTTTTCCCTGGGGCGTGCTCCATGGCCTTTGGTCGACATCTTCGAAGCAAAGGCGCAGCGGCGGCTGCTTTGCGGCGTGGGCAGCCATGCCGGTCATTAGCGCCAGCAGCACGCAGAGGCTTTTGTAGCTCATGCCACAAAGATTATCACGGCGTTTTTATATTCCGGGCGACTTCATAAAAAAGATCCATACATGTTGTATTTCCGCATGCATAACTGGAAATAATAGACGGATGAAAATGTTGCATATAAATTCTTCCCTAGTTTTTTTAAATCTGTATGGAAGAGAGATATACATGAATAAACATTTTCCGATTGCAGCATTGATGTTGTCCGCCAGCCCGTTTGTGCTGCTGGGCCAGGCACACGCACAAGCACAGGATGCATCTCCGATCCAGGCACAACAAGCTGCCGACGCTACTCCCGACGATATCCAGAAGGTGGTGATTGTCTCGACCGGCAGCCGCGGTTCGCAGCGCACCATGGTCGACACGCCAGTGCCGGTCGACGTGCTGAGCTCGCGCGAACTGACCAAGACCGGCCAGGTCACCCTCGACAAGTCGATGCAGTTCCGCGTCCCTTCCTTCAATACCGTACAGACCCCGGTCAACGACGCGACCTCCCTGCTGGACCCTTACGAGATCCGCAATATGGGCCCAAGCCGCGTGCTGATCCTGATCAACGGCAAGCGCAAGAACATGAGCTCGCTGGTCTATACCCAGACTTCGCCAGGGCGCGGTGAGTCCGGCTCCGACATTTCCGCCATCCCGGCCGACGCGATCAAGCGCATCGAGGTGCTGCGCGACGGCGCCTCGGCGCAATACGGCTCCGACGCGATTGCCGGCGTGGTCAACATCATCCTGAAGGACAATCCTGAAGGCGGTTCCGTCACTGCACGCGCCGGCATCACCCACAAGCATGATGGCGGCATGGGTGGCCTGAGCGTCAACCAGGGCTTCGCGCTGGGCGGCGACCGCGGCTTCTTCAACTACACCCTCGACGCTTCGCGCGTGAACCTGTCGAGCCGCTCCGGCGTGGTCAGTGCCGAGGGCGAATCGAGCGACTTCGGCGCACCGCTGTCCGAAGTGCAGGCCTTCCTGTCGAAGTATCCCGACGCACGCAACATCAACGGCTCGCCCAAGACCAAGGCGACCAAAGGCCTGTTCAACACCCGCTATGATCTCGGCGATGGCGTCGCCATTTACGGCAATGCCGCATATGTGCGCAAGAAGGTCAACTCCTTCGCGAACTACCGTACTCCTTACTGGCGCCCGACCGATTACGGCCTGCTGCACCCGGCCGGCACGACCTATGAGGGCTATCAGCCGACCTTCGACGGTACGCTGGATGACTACAACGCCACCGGCGGCGTGAAGATGGACCTGGCCGGCTGGACCACCGACTTCAGCCTGACCTACGGCGGCAACAAGCAGAAATACGACGTCGACCACTCCGTCAACCGCAGCATGGAGGATGCCGTCCTTGCCGGTACCAGTACCGAGCACTCGCCGACCCACTTCTACGCCGGCGGCGTAGAGTTCCAGCATTACGTGTTCAACGGCGATATCTCCAAACAGCTGACCGATACCGTCAACTTCTACGCCGGTACCGAACTGCGTCACGAGAAGTTCGAAGTGAAGGCGGGCGAGCGTGCATCGTGGCTGGGCAGCGGCGCCGACTCTTTCGCCGGCAACCATCCTGACAACTCGTTCCCGTCCTCGCGCTCCAACTACGGCGTGTATGCCGGCTCGACCTGGGATATCAGCAAAGACTGGCTGGTCGACGGCACCGGCCGCTGGGAAAAATACACCGACTTCGGTTCCGCATTCGTGTGGAAGCTGTCCACCCGCTTCAAAGCCAACGACTGGGTGACCCTGCGCGCATCGGCATCGAAAGGCTTCCGCGCTCCTTCCCTGGCGCAGATCTACACCCAGAAAGCGCAGTACTCCTTCGTGCCTGGCGGCGGCATCCAGGTCTCGGGCCTGGTGAACAACGTATCGGCGCAAGCCGCTGCGCTGGGCGTGCCGAAGCTGAAAGCCGAAAAGTCCGACAACATTACCCTGGGCCTGGGCCTGAAGCCGGATGAAAACACCAGCGCAACCCTGGACTACTACAACATCAAGGTGAAGGACCGCATCGTGCTGGGCAAGGAAATCGTGCCGACCGGCGATCCTGCCCAGCAACTGGACCAGATCCTGGCTGCGAACGGCATCGTTTCCGTCAGCTTCTTCGTGAACGCGGTGAAGACCCGGACCGAAGGCCTGGACTATGTGCTGTCGCGCAAGAACATTCCTCTGGCCGACGGCAAGCTGACCCTGAACCTGTCCGGTAACTACACGCACAAGAACGAGCGTGACGGCGCGGTCAAGAATCCTCCGATCGTAGCGAACGCCGGCCAGTCCGTGCTGGATGCGACCCAGGAAGCGCTGATGTTCACTTCGCGTCCTAAGTTCAAGACCATCCTCGGCGCAGACTGGGACTACAAGAAGCTGAACCTGTCGGTCAACAACACCGTATTCGGCCCGACCCGCTTCCGCCAGGCCGGCCTGAACAGCAACCTGGAAACCAAGTTCAAGACCAAGAACGTCACCGACTTCGCCCTCAACTACAACTTGATGCCGAATGTGACCGTGTCGTTCAACGTCAACAACGTGTTCAACACCACGCCTGAGTGGGAGTTCAAGGCCCTGAATGCCGAAGGCCAGAAGATCATCGACGATCCAAACGCCAAAGCCATCCAGCGCAACCTGATCACCTTCAACGGCCGTTACGACATGGTGACCTACGATGGCTCGCATTTCAGCCAGCTTGGCCGCACCTACGCAGCATCGCTGAACTACCGCTTCTAAGCAGCTATCCGGCTGACGCGAAAACCGCCCCTCGGGGCGGTTTTTTATTGTAAAGTGGATAATTATCGGGCGAGGAGGAAACCATGCTGTCCATGCGGCGGGCAATCACCAGCGGTGCGCAGCATGTGCGGCCTGTGATTGACGATGCAGTGCTTGACCGTTACGTCGAAATCGGCCTGGCGGTGCGCGAAGCATTCCGCCAGCCAGCGCTGCGCGAAGCCTTCATCACACGCCTGAAGCCCCACCGCCGCCTCATCGCCGGCTGCGTACCCGCAGGTATCCAGCAGCACGGCATGCTGCCGGAGCGCGCCCCCGCGCATGGTCTGGCCGAGATTTCCGATGCCGACCTGGCGCAATGGCTGGTCGACGATGGCCGCCTGATTTACGGCGAATTCACGCAGCAGGAACTCGACAATTACTTCGAAGCGATTGCGCCGTGGCTGCCCTTGCGCGGCCACTTCATCGATCTTGGCAGTGGCCTTGGCAAGGTCGTATTGAGTGCAGCGCTGGCCTTGCCCGGCATGCGCTGCACGGGCGTTGAGCTGCTTGGCTATCGCAACGACATGGCGCAGGTGCGGCTGGCGGAAATGCTGGCGGCTGGCGCAATGGAGGACCCTGCGGCAGCAGCCAGGGTCGCAGCGCGCGTGCGGCTGCTGCACCAGGACATGTTTGAGGCTGACGTCTCCGACGCCAGCATGGTTTACATTTACAGCACCTGCTTTGCGCCGATGATGGACCGGTTGGCGGATAAGCTGGCAAGGGAGTTGCCGGAAGGTGCCCTGGTCACGACCGTCACTTTTCCCATGCTGCACCCGGCCTTCGAACTGGTGAAGCAGTTTGCACCGCCCACCGTGGCGTGGACCACGGTGTTCCTGTATCGACGGCGCAGTGCGCTGGATGCTGGAGCGCCGCCGGCGGCCAACTACCTTTACGAACAGGATAGCGCGGCATGGGAATATGCCGTGCGTGCAGCATTTGCCGCCTACGATGCGGAGCAGGGAGCCTGATATGGAAATTCGGGGCATGACCTTGCCCGAGCTGGAAGCGGTGCTGGAGTGGGCTGCGGCGGAAGGCTGGAATCCCGGCCTGCAGGATGCTGCCAGCTTTTATGCTGCCGATCCGGGCGGCTTCCTGCTTGGCACGCTCGATGGCGAACCGGTCGCCAGCATCTTCGCGGTGCGCTACGGCGCGGGCTTTGGCTTCATCGGCGGCTATATCGTGCGGCCGGAGTATCGCGGCAAAGGCTGTGGCATGGAGATCTGGCGCGCCGGCATGGCACGCCTCAATGGGCGCAATGTGGGGCTGGATGGCGTGCCGGCCCAGCAGGCCAACTACGCGCGTTCCGGCTTCCGGCTGGCGCATCGCAATGTGCGCTTTGAAGGCCGCGGCAGCGTTGTTCCCGCCGCCGACCGCGTCCTGCCGCTGGGCCCGCAGGATATTGGTGACGTGGTGCGTTATGACTGCGCCTTCTTCCCCGACAACCGCGAGCAATTCATGCGCTGCTGGCTGCTGCAGGAGGGCAGCGTGGCATTCGGCGTGCGCGATACGGGCGGTGCGCTGCTTGGCTATGCGGTGCTGCGCCCGTGCCGTGCCGGCTTCAAAATCGGTCCGCTGTGCGCCGAGTCGCCGCAAGTGGCGGAGGAACTGATGCAGGCGCTGCGTGGGCGCGTGCCGGCCGATGAACCGGTTTTCCTTGACGTGCCGGAGCCGAATGCCGCAGCGGTGGCGCTGGCCGAGCGGCACGGCATGCATGCCTGCTTCGAAACGGCGCGCATGTACACCGGCGAAGATCCTGGCTTGCCGCTGGCGCGCCAGTACGGCATCACGACTTTTGAACTGGGGTGAAAAAGTGCTTGACCATGACGTCGCGTCAACCTTGAGGATGGCTGCATGTACACCGTAAAACAGCTCTCCGACATGACCGGCATCACCGGCCGCACGCTGCGCTACTACGACAGCATCGGCCTGCTCAAGCCTTCGCGAATTGGCGACAACGGCTACCGCTATTACAACGAAGCGGACCTGCTGCGGCTGCAGCAAGTCCTGTTCTACCGGGAGATGGATGTGCCGCTGGCCGCCATCTGCGACATCATGTCGCAACCCGGCTTCGACGTGCTGGCGGCGCTGCAAAGCCACAAGCAGGCATTGGCTGGGCGGCTGCAGGAACTGCAAGGGCTGATTTCCACGGTGGACAGAACCATCCTCCACCTGAAAGGAAACCAGACTATGAAAGCAGTACAACTCTTCGACGGCCTGCGCGAGCGCCAGCACAAGTACGAGCAGGAAGCGGAACAGAAATACGGCAAGGAAGTCGTGCAAGCCTCGGCCAGGCAGTGGCAAGGCTACAGCGAAGGCCAGCAGCAAGGCCTGATCGACGAAGGCAACGCGATCTATGCCGACCTGGCAAGCGTGATGGGGCAGGGCGCCAGCAGCGACGCCGTGCAAGCCGTGATCGCACGCTGGCATGAGCACATGCGCCACTTCTGGCCTGCTGAGAGAGAGCACCTGCCGCGCCTCGCCGCCACCTACCGCGACGACCCGCGCTTCCGCGCCAACTTCGACAACATCCACCCCGACCTCGCTCCTTTCATGGTCGAAGCCGTCAGCATCTACGCCGCATAAACACAACACTTGCCCCACCTCAAGCCGCGCCGCCCCGAGCGGCGCTACCTTCCTGTTTGTGCGAAGCTTTTGAACTGGAGGGACGCGAGTATGAAGGACCGGATTTTTCTTTTCCTGTCGGCTCTTGCTTGCGCAGTTGCTGCGTGGGCGTTCTGGCGATACCTGGAGGCGGATGCCGTCATCGCGCTGATGACGCTTGCATTGGTGTCGGCTGTGGCTGACAACCTGCGTCTGCGCCGCAAATTGCGCGAATCGCGACGTCGCGGTTGACAGGGCCGCGCGGTGGCGCGGAGAATGGCTGCTCCACAACCCTGCTGGATAGGAGGATGCCATGAAGCTCCGTCGTGTCGCGCAGTACCTGGTTGTTGTTGCGGGATGTACCCTGGCTGGCGCTGCCTTCAGTGCTGCGCCGGAAAAGAAAAAGGCCGCCGCGCCGCCTGATGAGAAGGCGGCGATGGAGATGATGTCCAAGGCCGCCACGCCGGGCGAGGCGCATAAGAAGCTGGATGCATTGGCCGGCAAATTCACGGTCAAGTCAAAAATGTGGATGGACCCATCCAAACCACCTGAAGAAACCGAGGGCTCCACGGAACGCAAGTGGATCATGGGGAACCGTTACCTGCAGGAGAACTACCAAGGCAAGTTCATGGGCCAGCCCTTCGATGGCATGGGTATCCAGGGCTATGACAACGTGACGAAGAAATACTTCGGCAGCTGGATCGATTCCGGCGGCACCGGCATGACGCTGGCCCGTGGCGCAATGACTGGGAACACCATCAAATACAAGGGCATGATGTCCGACCCGATGAGCGGCAAGGAAATCCCATACACCATGAGCGTCGCTATCACGGACAACGACAACCACAAGCTGGAAATGTGGGGGCCCGGCCCGAATGGCAAGGACATGAAGTGGATGGAGATGAACTACACCCGCGTCAAATAGGAAAGCTGGAAGCTGGACGCCAATACTGCTGCGCCGCCGTACGTATGGCGGTGCTCAGTATGTCCAGTGCGCCGGTTCTCCATCGGTGGAAATAGAAAACGACGTCGTTTGAGCGACTCATACCCGTGACTACTGCATTAACCATCTTCCAGGGGCGGGCAGGCGACCACAATGACCTGGCAATTCCTGGCGCCAGGTCCGTCGGCGAACACCTCGGCAAGCTACTCGATCTGACGCCTGTGACCATTGGCATCCCGGAACCGGCACTGAGCACGGATTGGCGTACAGAGCTGAACCATGCGCTGCCAACCCTGCATAAGCTTCAGCGGCATTTCAGGAAAGTCGTTGCAAGGGGCGACAAGGCGCTTTCCGCGACGAGCCGGTGCGCCGTTTCACTTGCCACGCTGCCCGTCATATCGGCCTTGCACGAAGATGTCTGCATCGTGTGGTTCGACGCTCATGCCGACTTGAATACGCCGGTCTCAACGACGAGCGGATATCTCGGCGGATTGGCTCTATCTGGCCCGGCAGGGTTGTGGGACTCAGGGCTTGGTGCTGGAACCGCTCTTGAAGACATTGTCCTGGTGGGACAGCGCGACCTGGACCCGTTTGAAGTGGACCTTATTCAATCCGGCAAGGTGTGCCACATCCCGCCGGGGGCGGGCCTGGCAGAAAAGCTCCGCCAGGCTATCGCGGGCAGGCCAGTGTATGTCCATCTGGACTGCGATGTGCTGGAGCCGGGCATTGTTCCGACCGACTACGTGCATCCGAACGGACTGGATCTCGAGGACTTGCGCAGCGCCTGCGAAGTCCTCGCGGAGAGCGAAGTCGTTGGGCTGGAGATTGCCGAATTCCAGAACTCCTGGGGCGTTGATGGCTCGCCGGTTTCGCCGGAGCCGTTGATCCAGTCACTGCTGCCGATCTTGCGAAAGTTTGGTCACCTCGCTTGAAGTGGTGTGCGGTTCGCGACTTCAAGCAGGATGCCCCAATCGGTGCGGCAGTAGAAGCCCGGGCCGCCGCGCATCTCCTGTACAGGTGAAAGCCCGCTCACGCCGGCGGCTTCCAGTTCGGCATGCTTGGCGACGACTTTGCCTGCGTCGTCGACGAGGAAGCCGATGTGGAAAGTCTTGGGGTAGCTGGGCTCCTCATGCCGGGTCAGCACGAGCACCACTCCGCCATCGCCAGCCAGGACAGCCATGCCGTGATTGCCTTTGGCCTGCAGCAGGGTGAAGCCGAAATGGCGGGACAGGAAAGCGGAAGCCGCCGCCACATCGGGCACGGACAAGTCGAGGTGATTCAATTGCATGTTGACTCCATTGTTGGTGGGCCCAACGGGAGTGCCTGTGAGGATCGATCGGCCACGCCCCGACGAGCCCGAGACGCATTGCGCCGGGATCGTCGTGGGTTCTCATGCAAGACTGCGCACGGAGCAGAGCTCTCCGGGGAGGAGAGGGACCGGGCTTACCTTGAACCGGTCCTGCCTTTTTCGACAGGCCGGATCATATCACGACATTAGCTGCGGCCAAGGCGTGGCGTGCGGCGCGCCGCCACGGCGGAAGGTTCGGCGTCGACGCGGAATACGCCAACCGCCTGCAGCAGCGCGGCCGACTGTTGCTGCATGCTGGCCGCTGCGGCGGCAGCCTGTTCCACCAGCGCGGCGTTCTGCTGCGTCACTGCGTCCATTTGCGAAATCGCTTCATTGACCTGCGCGATGCCGGCGCTCTGTTCATTGGAAGCGGTGCTGATCTCGTTGATCACCTGGCGTACGCGGTGCACGCTCTCCACCACTTCCTGCATCGTGCTGCCGGCCTGCGCCACCAGCGAATTGCCGATGCCGACCGTTTCCACCGACGCGCCGATCAGGTCCTTGATCTCCTTGGCCGCCGCTGCACTACGCTGCGCCAGGTTGCGCACTTCCGATGCCACGACCGCAAAGCCGCGGCCCTGTTCACCGGCACGTGCCGCCTCCACCGCTGCATTCAGCGCCAGGATATTGGTCTGGAACGCAATGCCATCGATAACGCTGATGATGTCGACGATCTTGCGCGAAGAGCTGTCGATGGAAGCCATCGTCTCGACCACCTGCGACACCACGGCGCCGCCTTTCTGCGCCACTTCCGAAGCATTGGCCGCCAGCTCGTTGGCGGTACGCGCATTGTCTGCATTCTGCTTCACGGTCGACGTCAGTTCTTCCATCGATGCCGCGGTTTCCTCCAGTGAACTGGCCTGGCTTTCGGTGCGTGCCGACAGGTCGCTGTTGCCGGCTGCGATCTCGCTCGATGCGGTGGCGATGGTATCTGTGGCCGTGCGCACCGAGCTGACGATGCGCGCCAGGTCATCGCGCATGCCCTTCAGCGCATTGACCATGCTGCTGTTGTCATCGCGCTTGACGTCGATCGGCACAGTCAGGTCGCCGCCGGCAATGCTGCGTGCGATCGAAGAAGCGTAATCGGGTTCGCCGCCCAACTGGCGCAGCATGCCTCGTGCGATGAACACGCCGATGCCGAGCAGCACAGCGGCCAGCACGACTGCACCTGCAGCGAAGGTGACGGCGCGTCCGCGCACGGTGGCATCGACGGTGTCAACGTAGACGCCGGAGCCGAGGATCCAGCCCCATGGCTCAAAGCCTTTGACGAAGGAAACCTTCTGCACAGGCTTGTCGCTGCCAGGCTTCGGCCACATGTAGTCGACCGGCCCCGCACCTGCTTTCTTGACTACGTTGACGAATTCGACAAACAGGTGTTTGCCGGTCGGGTCCTTGTTTGCGCTGAGGTCTTTGTTGTCGAGCTCAGGCTTGATCGGGTGCATGATCATCTTCGGCTGCATGTCATTCAGCCAGAAATATTCGTTGTTGCCATATCGCAACACCTTGATCGCTTCCATCGCCTTCTTCTGCGCTTCAGCGCGGGGCAGGGCGCCACTGGCTTCCTGCTTTTGGTAATAGTCCAGCACACCGTAAGCCGTTTCAACGGCCTGCCGCACATTGCTTGTTCTTTCCTCAAGGATGAGGGTGCGCTCTGAAATGAGGAAGATGGCGGTGAGGATGATGATGCCGAGGATGGCGCCGGCATTCAGCACGGCCAGTTTCTTGGCAATGCTCATCGACTGCGTGAAGTTCATGGTTGTCTCCAGCTTAAACGATCCTTTTTGTGAAGCCAGCATGGCACGCTCCGCAGAAAAAGAAAAGGCCCTCCGTGGAGGGCCTTGACTTGGATTTGTATTTTTATTTAGAGCGTTTTGCTGCGCTCTGGTCGCGAATCGTACGGAACTCGGAGTCACTCGACCAGTTCGGCCAGTCCTTCGATTCGGCCAGGTCGCGGCCCAGGCTGTACAGCACGCCCAGATCGCGCGCCATGCCGGTGAACGGCCACTTGGCATCCCACTCGTCCGAAGGCTGGTGGTAGTTGTTGTTGGTGTAGGCTTCCTGTGCCGCTTTGCCTGCAGCCACGCCGCCCTGTTCCCAGTCTTCACCGGAATCGAGCGAGAACGCAGGCACGCCGCGCTTGGCCATCGGGAAGTGGTCGGAGCGGAAGAAGTACCCGGCTTCGGTGTGCGGATCGGGCGTGTAGCTCACGTTGATCGCTTTGAACTTGGCAATCAGCATATCCAGCAAGTCCAGCTTGGCGCTGCCGGAAATGGTGAAGTTGCGCGCCGGGCCGTATGGGCTCAGTGCATCCATATTGATCATGCCGACAGTGGTGGCCAGCGGGTAGACCGGGTTGGCAGCGTAGTACTCGGATCCGAGCAAGCCTTTTTCTTCCGCCGTCACGGCCAGGAAGACCACGCTGCGCTTTGGTGCCGGCGCCTTGCCGTAGGCGCGTCCCAGTTCCAGCAGGGCGGCGATGCCGGTGCCGTTGTCGATGGCGCCGTTGTAGATCTTGTCGCCTTTGGCGTCGGGCAGGCCAACGCCCAGGTGGTCCCAGTGGCCGCTGTAGATCACGGTTTCGTTCGGCGCCGTCGTGCCTTCGCGCACCGCAATCACGTTCTTCGACTTGATTACTTGTGCATCCACCGCGTAGTGGGCCGACAGGCTCACGCCTTTCAGTTCCACCGGCTTGAACTCGCGCGTTTGCGCCTGCTTCTTGAGTGCGTCGAAATCGAGGCCGGCGCGCTTGAACAAGTCAGCGGCGACGTCGCGCTGGATCCATGCTTCCATCGGCGCATGCGATTTGCCTGGTTCCTTGCGCACGATGTCGTACATCACGTTGGTGTTGGAGTTCTTCACCGTCGCCCAGCCGTAGGAAGCAGGTGCGGTTTCGTGCACGATCAGGGTGCCAATAGCGCCCTGGCGTGCCATTTCCTCATACTTGTAGGTCCAGCGGCCGTAGTAGGTCATTGCCTTGCCGCCGAATTCGCCTTCGCCGGTTTCGAAGTCCGGGTCGTTGATCAGCACCACGGCCAGCTTGCCCTTCAGGTTCACGCCTTTGAAGTCGCTCCATTTGCGCTCGGGTGCGGTCACGCCGTAGCCGACGAACACCAGCGGGGCTTTGTCGAAGTCAACGCGCCTGGCGCCATTCATTGCAGCGCGCACGGCCACCTGCTCGCCTTGCGCGAACGGGATATTGTCCTTGCCGGCGTGCGCGTTCAGCATTACCGGGCCCTTGATTTCGAAACGGCCCAGCGGCACTTCCTGGTACCAGCTACGCTTGCCCTTCACCAGGTCACCGCCCGGCTTCAGGCCGGCCGCCTCGAATTGCCTGGCGATATATTCAACGGTCTTTACCTCTCCGGCGGTGTTCGGGCCGCGGCCTTCGAATTCGTCGGATGCCAAAACTTTAACGTCCTGCGACAGGCGCTGCGGATCGATCTTGGGCACGTCCTGCGCTTGTGCTGCGGCTGCAGCCAGCAGCACGGTGGCCAGCATGGAATGTTTCACTGCTTACCTCCTGGTTGGGGTGAATGGATCTAAAACCCGGCAAGTATCGGCCTTGCCGGGCCGCAGGTCAATTGCCCGGGCCTTATGTAACTTAGTGTTGCTCGTTGGGCCTTGGCGCACACGCGCCGCGGTGGCTGCGGCATACTGCCGGAAGTATTTTTTGAGCGGAGTTATTACATGAAACGCACTATCCTCGGTGGCTTGATTGTTGGCCTGGCATGTTCGCACGCATGGGCGGCGGAACTGAGTTCTGGCATCGATGCTGCCGGCATCGACCAGCAGGTTCGCGCGCAGGACGACTTTTTCCGCTACTCCCAGGGCAAGTGGCTGAGCGGCGTCGAGATCCCGGCTGATCGATCGAGCTGGGGTGCGTTCAATGTGGCGCAGGAAAACGTTGAAGGCCAGGTGCGATCCATTATCGAAAAGGCGGAACAGGACAAGGCGCGCAAGCCAGGCTCCGATGCGCAAAAGATCGGCGATTACTACGCCAGCTTCATGGATGAAGCGCGGCGCAATGCCCTGGGCCTGAAGCCGTTGAAGGCGGAGCAGGCGCGCATTGCCGCCTTGTCCGATAAGAAGGACATTGGCGCACTGGTGGCGCACCTGAACCGCATTGATGCCGGCGGCCCGCTCGACATGAGCGTGCGGCAGGATGCGAAGGATTCGACGCGCTATGTGGTGGGCATCCGCCAGTCCGGCCTGGGCTTGCCGAACCGCGACTACCTCCTCTCCGATAAAGATGCGCGCCTGAGCGAGATCCGCGCCAAGTACCAGCAGCACGTTGAAAAGATGCTGGCGCTGGCCGGCCATGCGCAAGCAGCGCAAGAAGCGGCGCAAATCGTGGCGCTGGAAACCGATATCGCCCGCGCCCACTGGTCCGCCGTGGAAAATCGCGACCCGGTCAAGACCTATAACAAGCTGACGCTGGGCGAACTGAAAGCGCTGATGCCCGGCTTTGACTGGGACGCTTACCTGAAGGGTGTCGGCGTGGCAGGCAAGATCGATTCCGTGATCGTCAGCCAGCCAAGCTACTTAGCAGAGCTGGACAAATTGATCGAAGCCACGCCGCTGCCGGTGTGGAAGGCCTACTTCGAATTCCACATGATCAGTTCCTTTGCGCCTTACCTGTCGCAGCCTCTGGTCGATGAGAGCTTCGCCTTCCGCGGCGCAGTGCTGGCCGGTACCAGGGAAAACCGCCCGCTGCAAAAACGTGCCATTGCGGAGGTGAATCGCGCGCTGGGCGAAATGGTGGGCAAGGCATACGTGAAGGAATACTTCCCGGCCGAACGCAAGCAGCAGGTAGCCGAGATGGCGCAGAACTTCATCGCCGCTTTCCGCGAAGGCATCGAGACGCTTGAGTGGATGAGTCCTGAAACCAAGCTGCAGGCGCAGGCCAAGCTGGCCAAGATCAACGTCAAGGTAGGCTATCCGGACAAATGGCGCGACTATTCGAAGCTGACCGTGGCGCGCAACGACCTGGTTGGCAATGTGCTGCGTTCACGCGAGTTCGCGCACAACTTCAGCATCGACAAGCTGGGCAAGCCGGTGGACCGCTCGGCCTGGGGCATGACGCCGCAAACCGTCAACGCCTATTACAGCCCTTCGCTGAACGAAGTAGTGTTCCCTGCAGCGCGCCTGCAATATCCGCTGTACGACGCCAAAGCGGAACCTGCAGTCAACTACGGCGCGGTCGGCATCTCGATCGGCCATGAGATCAGCCACGCCTTCGATGACAAGGGCTCGCAGTACGACGGCGATGGCAACCTGCGCAACTGGTGGACCAGGGAAGATGGTGAGAAGTTCGCGGCGCGCGGCAAGATGCTGGTGGCGCAGTACAACGGCTATAGCCCGGTGCCTGGCTATAACGTGAACGGCGAACTGACCCTGGGCGAGAACATCGCCGACAACGCTGGCCTGATCATGGCGACCCGCGCCTACAAGATCTACATGAAAGGCCAGCCTGGCCCCGTGATCGATGGCTTTACCGCGGAACAGCGCATCTTCATGGGCATGGCGCAGGCACGCCGCGGCAAAGGCCGCGATGCCTTCCTGATCCAGCAGGTGAAGTCCGACCCGCATTCGCCATCCGAATTCCGCGTGAATGGCAGCCTGAAAAACCATCCCGGCTTCTATGACGCCTTCGGCGTGAAGGAAGGCGACAAGATGTACCTGCCGCCGGAGCAGCGCGTCATTTTCTGGTGACTCTCTCAGGAGTGTTGTATTTTCGTTGCAAAGTGAATAATGGTGAGATTTTGGAAATGGTGTTTGCAATAGCATAAGCCCTTTTTCCTTAGGGATTTGTCTATATGCAAACAGCAATTCGGGCCGCGCTCCCATTTCTGATGGCACTGGCCTTGACCGCTTGCGGTGGCGGAAGCGGTAGCTCGGGCGTAAGCAATAGCTCTGGCAGTAGCGGGGGCAGCGGCGGCACTACCAGTTCCGAAGGCAGTTGGCTCTCCTTCAATCCGAACCCGGTCGAAGTATCGGGATTTGAAGGGGAGTCGATCCCGTTCAAGATCACGGCAACGTCCAGCCGCACGTTCAGTAAGCCATTCAATGTCGCCATTGTTGACACGAGTGGCACGATCAATACCGATGTACAGGTTTCGGCCCTGAACGAAATGACTTACGTGGCCAGCTTGAGCACCTCAGCCAAGCTTCCTGCCGGTACTGCGCAAGCAAAGCTTGAAGTGCGCTTGTGCGAAGACGCGCCGCTAACCTGCGCCAAGCCGCTTCCTGGCTCGCCATGGCAGGTGCCATTGAAAGTCAATGTCAAGTCGGCAGCCGAAGCGGGGCAACGCCTGGCCTTGTCGGTGAAATCGCTGGATGTCGTGACCTATCCCGGAGAGAAAGCGACTCTCACTTTCAGCGGCCAGTATGTGGGTGATTTGCAGGGCAAGTACTTCAAAGTTGGCATTTTCGATAAGGCGAACCTGAGCACGACCAGCGTCCTTGCTAACCCTCAGGGTTTTTCGGCTACGCTGGAGACCTCAAGTAACCTGCAGCCGGGAGAATACACCAGCAATCTGGAGGTACGCCTTTGCCGCGACGATGACCCGCGTACCTGCAGCATGCCCGTGACCGGCTCGCCATGGACTGTGCCGCTCAAAGTGACAGTCAAAAGCCCGACCAACCTGAAAGTCTTGGCGGCGGTGCCGGGCCTGGGTGCCTGGTCAAGCTATCAGGGTAATGCTGCGCATAACGGCTATGTTGATGCGACGTTCAACGTCGCGGACTTCTCGCGGCGATTCAGTATCCCGGCGCCAAGTATCTACTCGATCGAGTACAACAGCGCAGCCATCGACAATGGCAAGGTGTTTGTCATCCCCGCGGTCGGAGCAATCGAGCAAACTGAGTTGCTGGCGATTAACGAAGCAGACGGTACTGTTGCTTGGCGTGCCAACCTGGGGTCGGTCTCTCGCGCCAACCCGGCTGCTGCAAGCAACGGCCAAGTATATGTGACTACGCTCGGCCAGAATGCCTACTTCTGGGTTTTCGACCAGCAGACTGGTGCGCTTCTGTCCAAGACGCCAATGAGTTCGCAAGGAGTGGCCTACGGTGCGCCAGCGGTATTCGGCAGCGACATCTATACGTCGGATGGCTATTTGCAGAGCGTGAGCAAATTCTCTTCGACCACATTGAGCAAGGTCTGGTCGGGGGATATGCCGCAATATGCCGGCGTGTCGCCAACCGTCGATGCCGACAACGCCTATTACTACAAAGATGGCAAGCTGCGCGCCTTGAATGCCAGCGATGGAAAATTGAACTGGGAAGCGGCCGATCCGGATTATGCTTGGAACGGTGGCATTGCGCCGACTATTTTGTCGGGAAAGTATTCGATCGTCCAATATAACTATCGATTGATGGCTTTCGATACCAGCCTGCGTAAGCGCGTTTGGTCCGTGTCGAACGGTTCCACTTGGCAACCTGCCGTGGGCAATGGTTTGGTCTATGCGATTGCCACTGGCGGCCTCGAAGCCCGTACCATCGCCGACGGACAGCTGCAATGGCGAGCGCAAATTTTGGGTTCGGAAATGTACTCCAACCTGATTGTCACTCGCAACCTGGCATTCATCAGCAGCAACGCCAAGACAATCGCGATTGACCTGGGAACGCGCGAGGTTGTTTGGACCTATCCGCGCGGCGGCAACCTGTCGATTTCCAGCAATGGGGTGCTTTATATCTTGTCTGGAAATAGCAACCTGACCGCCATCAACCTGAAATAATCATAGGTAGCGCGACAGCAATGCGCCATCCAGCCCGGCTTCGAGCTGGATGCGCACGATGTGGCCGCTGCCTGGGGCAATCGTAATTTCGCTGCCATCGTCCGCCAGCATGCGGGCGATGGTGATATCGCGGTTGCCGCCCGGGTGCATGACTTCAATGCGGTCGCCCACCGCGAAATGGTTTTTCACGTCGACGCGCGCCCAGCCGCCGTCAATTTCCAGCACGTCCCCTACATACTGGCTGCGATCGGTTTCCGATGCGCCGCGCATATAGTTCTGGTGATCCTGCGTATGGTGGCGCTGGTAGAAGCCGTCCGTGTAGCCGCGGTTGGCCAGGCCCTGGAGCTGGCCCAGCAGGCTTTCGTCGAAAGGACGGCCGGCAACCGCATCGTCAATCGCCTTGCGGTACACCTGTGCCGTGCGGGCGGCGTAATAAGCCGACTTGGTGCGGCCTTCCACTTTCAGCGAGGTGACGCCGATCTTCACCAGGCGCTCGACGTGCTCGACTGCGCGCAAATCTTTGGAGTTCATGATGTAGGTGCCGTGTTCGTCCTCGAAGATCGGCATCAGCTGGCCGGGGCGGCCGGCCTCCTCCAGCAGGTAGGTCTGGTTGGCCAGCGGGTGGCGCGGCTGCTGGTGCAGCACCGAGATGTCGCCGGTGGCATCCTGGCAACCTTCGCCTACCTTGTAGTCCCAGCGGCAGGCATTGGTGCAGGTGCCCTGGTTGGCGTCGCGATGGTTGAAATAGCCTGACAGCAGGCAGCGGCCGGAATATGCCATGCACAAGGCGCCGTGCACGAAGACTTCCAGTTCCATGTCCGGGCAGCGCTGTCGGATCTCCTCGATTTCGTCGAGCGACAGTTCACGCGACAGGATCACGCGCGTCAGGCCCATGCGCTGCCAGAATTTCACGTCGGCCCAGTTGACGGCGTTGGCTTGCACCGACAGGTGGATCGGCATGTCAGGCCATTCTTCGCGCACCATCATGATCAAGCCCGGATCAGCCATGATCAAGGCATCGGGCTTCATGGCGATGACGGGCGCCATATCGCGCAGGTAGGTCTTGAGCTTGGAGTTGTGGGCGAAGATGTTACTGGCGACGAAGAACTGCTTGCCGCGCGCACGGGCGCCGTCGATGCCTTCCTGCAGCGCCTGCAGGGTAGAGAAGTCGTTGTTGCGCACGCGCAGGCTGTAGCGCGGCTGGCCAGCGTAGACGGCGTCGGCGCCGTAGTCGAAAGCGGCGTTCATTTTCGCCAGGGAGCCGGCGGGCAGGAGGAGTTCGGGGGCGGTCAGCATGGCAGGCAAAATCCGCCAGCCTAGCTATTCCGAGCTCGCCCCGCCATGACCTGGATCAAGTTCTGCGCATTACGTCGGCTGCAATTCGCCGTACAGGGCGAGGAATTCCTGGCTTAGCTTGTGGCTGCGATCGAGGTGGATCATCGGCAGGTTGCGCTCGTGCGATTCGCGGATGCGGATCGAGCTTGAGAGCTTGTTCTCGAACACTGGCAAGCCTTCTTCCTTGAGCTGGTCCACCATGCGCTGCGGCAGCAGGGCGCGCGGCTGGAACTGGTTGACCACGATGCCCTCGATCTGCAGGTTCGGATTGTGGTCGGCCTTGATCTCTTTGACGTTGTTGACCAGGGTGTAGAGCGCCTGGCGCGAAAAATCGTCGCAGTCGAAGGGAATCAGGCAGCTATCGGCCGCGATCAGGGCCGACTGCGTAAAGAAGTTATAGGCTGGCGGCGTGTCGACGTAGATTTCGTCATATTCCTTTTCCAGCTCGTTCAGCGTGTCGCGCAGCTTATAGATCTTGTGGCGCGATTCCAGTTTCGATTGCAGGTCGCCCAGTTCGGGATGGGCCAGCATGATGGACAGGTTGTCGAACGGCGTGGCATGCACGTATTCGCCGGCCGGCTTGGCGAACATGCTGAAACTTAGCATTTGCTCGAAGTAGGCGCCGAGCGTAGGCGCCAGGCCTTCGGTTGCCGCCCCGAGCAAATAGCGGCTGCTGTTGCACTGCGGGTCGATATCGATCAATAGCGTGCGTTTGCCGTGGTGCGCCGCAATGGCCGCCAGGTTTACCGCAATGGTCGATTTACCGACGCCGCCCTTCTGGTTGAAGATTACGCGTTTCATTTGCTGGCCCCCGCTGTGGCTAAGATTGCAACGATTCTAGCATGATGCGGCGCAGCAAAAGCAAGCACTGTTGTGCGCTTATGCCTTCATGCAGGAATTCGATTCCATCAGGCCGCGCAGGTAGCCGCGGCGGACTTTGCCTGCCAGGACCGCACTTTGGGCTTTCTTCGATTGGCGCTCCGCGCCACTCAGCTTGCGCAGCCAGCCGCGGAAAGGAATTGCGCCTTCAACCGTGCGCGCCAGGGCGCCGGTTGCCGCGTCACCCAGGGCTTCCTTGGAAGCGTCCACGCGGCTTTGCTTTTCTTCGGGTACGTCGAAATCCGGGCCGAGCTCCTCGTCGAGGTCCGCCACCTGCGCCAGCAGGGCCGGGCAGCTCTTGTCGGCAGGCGCTTTGTACGGATTGCCCATGGCGTCGCGCAGGACGTCGGGGATTTCAATTTTGGCGATATTCAGGTCGCGCAGCGGCGTGGTCGAAATTTCCTGGATGCGGTTTTGGTCCTTGGTGGCGCACGCGCTCAGGGCCAGCGCGGCAATGACCAGCGTCAGTCGTTGCATATTTTCTACGGTTAAAAAAAATGCAAGTATAACTAAGTCGGGGGCATTCGTTCCAGAAATGTTTTACGGTAGCGGCGGCTCATGCGCAGGCGCTGGCCGCCCTCCAGCACGACTTCATACTCGCCGTCTTCACGCAGTTCGAGCGCCCGCACCCGTTCCAGGTTGACGATGGCGGAGCGGTGGATGCGCTGGAAACCGTGCGGCGCCAGTTCACCTTCCAGCTCGGACAGGCTGCGGCGCAGCATCAGGGCATGGCCGTTGGCATGCACGCTGGCGTAGTAATCGCTGGCCTCCACCCACTCGATGTCGGCAAATTTGACCACCTCCAGCGTGCTGCCGTTCCTGATGATGAAGCGGCGCGTTGCACCCGGCAGGCGCAATCGCTCTTTTACGCGTTCCAGCACACGCTCGAAGCGCTGGTCGTCGAAGGGCTTGAGCAGGTAATCGAGGGCCCCGACTTCGAAGGCGCGCAGCGCGAACTGGTGGTGGGCCGTGACGAAGACGATGGCGAATGGCGGCGCGGTGCCCAGGCGTTCCAGCAACTCGAAGCCATCGCATTCCGGCATTTCAACATCGAGGAAGACCAGGTCTGGGCGGGCAGCCGGCAGCGCCGCCAGCGCTTCTTCCGCCGAGCCGCACTGGCCAACCACGGTAATCGCCGGGTCGTGTGCCAGCAGCAGGGCGACGTTGCTGCGTGCCAGCGGCTCGTCGTCAATGATCAGGGCGCGCAGCATCATTATTCCCGGTAGGGCAGGGTGAGCGTGGCCTGCACGCCTTGCGTCATGTCCTGCAGTACCAGCGATTGCTGCTCGCCGTACAGCGCTTGCAGGCGTTGGCGCGTGTTGGACAGGCCAACACCGTCACGCAGCTCCGCTGCCAGCGCCGGGCCGTCGTTGGCAACGGACAGGTTAAGCACCTCGCCTGCGCGCGTGGCTGATACGCGCAGTGTTCCGCCTTTGGCGCGTTTGGCGATGCCGTGCTTGATGGCGTTTTCCACCAGCGGCTGCAGGACAAGGTCAGGCACCTGTGCGCCCTCGATTTCGGACGGGATGTCGAGCTCCCAATGCAGGCGTTCACCAAAGCGCACTTGCTGGACTTCGAGATACTTGCGCAGGAACTCGGCCTCGCTTTGCAGCGGCACGAACTGGCGCTCGGAGGTATCCGTTACGCGGCGCAGCAAGTCGCCCAGGGCGGCGATGGTGGCGATCGCCTCCTTGTCCTTCTTCTCGCGGATCAAGCCGGTAACAGCATTGAGCGCATTGAAGATGAAATGCGGCTCGAGCTGCAGCCGCAGCGCCGCCAGTTGCGCCTGCGCCAGCAATTCGCGCTGCTGCGACAGCCGTTTGCGGGTGGCAAAGGTGACACTGAGCGCTGTGATCGCGCCATACAGGATCACGTCGCCCACCAGGTTGCCAATGAATTTCGACTTCCACAGCGGCAGGAAAGGATCAGGGCCTTTCGGATAGGCGAAAGGGTTGAACGCGTGTTCCAGCGCGGCAGCCCAGCAGGTCCACGCAGCGCCGATCGCCAGGCAGGTGCAGAGATGCACAGTCCAATTGCCCACAGCGCGCGAAGGCAATGGGAAGCGCCGCAGCAGCGCAAGTGCAAGCGGTGTCGCAGCTGCCCACGCGCCCCACGACACGACGATCACGAAGAACAGCGTCCACCAGTCGTGCTGCATGCCCATGGCGTGCATGGACACCACGGTCTGGGTAGCGTCGAACAAGGCCAGGGCCAGCCAGGCGAGGAACGGGGCGATTGCGGTCATGGCCGCAATGATAGGGGAAATCAATACAGCGGGCGAAAGGTTTGCAGCGAAACCACGGCGTGCTGCAGCGAACTGCATCGCGCTACGCCTACGGGTGGTGGGAGACTGCAAGCCTTGACAATCCATCGAGGCGAGACCATGAAAAGACGAGAACTCTTCCGTATTTCCACTGCAATGGGGGTGGGCGCCGCGCTGCCTGCGCTGGCCCTTGCCAAAGCGCAGCCGCCTGGCGGCCCAGCGCCGGCAGCGCCATTGAAGCCGCCTGCGCAAGGCAGCATCCCCGTGGCTTTCCTGCTGTCCGATAACGCCGTGATGATCGATTTTGGCGGCCCGTGGGAAGTGTTTTGCAACGTCAGCGTGCCGGGGCGGGGGGAAGGGCCTGTGTTCCAGCCATACACGGTAGGCGCCACCGAGGCGCCGATCACCACGTATGGCGGCATGAAGATCGTGCCGAGCTATTCCATCGCCAACGCGCCGGCGCCCAAGGTGATCGTCGTCCCCGCCCAAACCGTGAGCGACCCGGCGGTGCTGGAATGGCTACGCGAGGCGTCGCGCCACGCGGACCTGACGATGTCGGTCTGCACCGGCGCATTCATCCTGGCCCATGCGGGGCTGCTGGATGGGAAGTCGGCTGCCACCTACCACGGCGCATTCAAGGAATTCGCCATGAGGTTCCCGCGCGTTGCACTCAAGCGCGGCGCCCGTTTTGTCGAAGAGGGCAATATCGCTACTGCTGGCGGCCTGTCCTCGGGCATTGACCTTGCCCTGCGCGTGGTGGAACGCTACTTTGGCCGGGCCGTGGCGAGCAATACGGCCTATGCCATGGAGTACCAGGGCCTGGGATGGCAGGACCCGCTCTCCAACAGCATCTACGCCAAGGCACGCCGCTCGAGCGACCTGCAGCCGCTATGCCCCGTTTGCGATATGGACGTCGACAAGGCGACCGCAGTGTCCAGCACCTATCGCAAGCGCACCTATTACTTCTGCATGGAGGCGCACAAGAAGCTGTTCGAGGCGAATCCGGCCAGCTACACCTGATTACATGGCCGCCACGTCGAGGACCGCCTGCGCGAACTCGCGCGGCGCTTCCTGCGGCAGGTTGTGGCCGATGCCGCCGGTGAGCGCGCGGTGCTGGTACTTGCCGGTGAATTTTTTGGCGTAGGCAGCGGGCGGCGCGTGCGGTGCGCCATTGGCGTCGCCTTCCATGGTGATCGATGGCACGCTGATCGCCGGGCCGGCCGCCAGCCGTGCTTCCAGCGCATCGTATTTGCGCTCGCCATCGGCCAGGCCGAGGCGCCAACGGTAGTTGTGGATCACGATGTCGACGTGGTCCGGATTGTCGAAGGCGGCGGCGCTGCGCGCGAAGGTGGCGTCATCGAAAGCCCATTTCGGTGAAGCCGTCTTCCAGATCAGGCGGTTGAAGTCGTTGCGGTTAGCCTCGTATCCCAGCCGTCCGCGTTCGGTGGCGAAGTAATACTGGTACCACCATTCGTACTCGGCTTGCGGCGGCAGCGGCTTCCTGTTGCCGGCCGGCGTGCCAATCAGGTAACCGCTGACCGAGACCAGTCCCTTGCAGCGTTCCGGGAACAGTGCCGCGATGATGCAGGCGGTTCTGCCGCCCCAGTCGAAGGCGCCGAAGATGGCGTTGTCGATTTTCAGCGCATCCATCATGCCGATGATGTCGAGCGCCACGGCGGTTTGCTGGCCGTTGCGGAAGGTGTCCTTGGACAGGAAGCGCGTGCTGCCATAGCCGCGCAGATAAGGCATGAGCACCCGGAAGCCGGCGCCGGCCAGCAGCGGCGCGACTTCTTCGAAGCTGTGGATGTCGTAGGGCCAGCCGTGCAGGAGGATCACGGGCTGACCATTTTCCGGGCCAAGCTCTGCGTAGCCGATTTCCAGTTCAGCGGTGCGTATCGTGCGCAGCGCGCCCAGGGAGCGGCCGGCGCCGGCTGGCAAAGAGGCTGCCTGCGCTATTGGCGTGAGCGCGGCCATGCCGGCCAAGGCCAGGAATCCACCCATCAGGGAACGGCGTTGCATGCTGATCTTCGTGTCCAAAGCTTCCTCCTGTCGTTGTGGTTGGGCTAAGTATAGGAACGGAACGTATCTGGATTGTGTCACGGTATATCATGACTGTAGTTTCATGGAATTGGATTTGGCATGCTTATCGTGACTCACAGCGGCAGTTTTCACGCAGACGATGCGTGGGCGGTCGCTGTCCTGAATGTTTTATACCCCGGCGCCCGGATCGTCCGCACGCGCGACCAGGCCATTATCGACACAGCCGACTTTGCGGTGGATGTCGGTGGCGTGTGGGATCCGGCCGCAGGCCGCTTCGACCACCATCAAAAAGGCTTCGACGTGGCGCGGCAGACCGGCGTGCCTTACGCCAGCGCAGGGCTGGTGTGGCGCGAATATGGCGCACGCTGCGTGACTGCGCTGGCCCTCGCGCACACCGGGCACCAGCTGACGGAAGGGCAGGCGCGCGAGATCGCCTATGGCATCGATGCGGATGTGGTGCAGTACCTCGACCTGTCGGACGTGGGCGCGGCGAAGAGCGCGCCCGGCGGCTATGGCCTGTCGGCGGTGATTTCCGGCTACAACACCAACTGGCTCGATGAGCAAAGGCTGGGTTATGGCGCGGCGGCGGAAGAGTTCCGCCTGTCGCAATTCCGCCGTGCGATGGAGGTGCTGACCGATGTCATGGTCAACGGCGTCAAATACCGGGTCGGCGCCTTGCTGGCTGTGGAGCAGGTGCGCCAGGCCGAGGTGCTGGAAGGCGGCAGGGTCCTGTTCCTGAAAAATGGCGCACTGCCGTGGAGCCAGGTGGTGCGCAAGGAAATGCCGAAGGTGCTGTTCGTCATCAGCTACAGCATCGCAGAGCAACGGCATCTGCTGCACACGATACCGGTCAGCACGGAGAGTTTCGTGGCGCGTGCCGACTTGCCGGAGGCCTGGGCCGGATTGCGCGATGCCGAACTGGCGGCAGTCACCGGCGTGCCCGACGCCGGCTTTTGCCATAACGGCAGGTTCATCGCGTCTGCCAAGTCTTATGAGGGAATCCGTGCCATGGCTTCCCTCGCCCTGAAAGCGCTTACTCCCGCTTAATTGCTGCAGCCCATGGTGCGGATGCGGTCATAGGCTGCCTTGGCTTGCACCAGGCCGTAGCCATAGTATGGGTCGCGGCCGGCTGCGCCCAGGTCAAGCGCAGTCTTGTCCAGCGTGCTGCGGATCTGGGCAGCGCTGCATTTCGGGAAGTAGCTCCACACCAGTGCCGCCACTGCGGATACGTGTGGCGTTGCCATCGACGTGCCGTCGAACAAGGCATAGTTGGTGGCAATCACTTTCAGGCTGGCTTGCTGGCCAAGCTGCGCGACCAGGCTGGCGCCAACGGTATCCGAGACGCCGACCGAGGGAATGGTCGTTACCGTGCCGCCCAGCGTGCCATTCAAGTCACCGGCCACATTGTTGTACACCACGGCACCCACCCCGCCGCTGGCCTGGCAGTTGCTGACCTTGGTGGCGAACGAAACCGAGCCGCGCTTGATCAGGCAGATCTTGCCGGCCATTGCGCCGTCGGTCGCCGTGCCCAGGCCAAAATCGGCCAGGGGAGCCGTGGCGTCCCCGGCTGGCGAGCCATCCATGACACGTGAGGCGTAGCTGCTTGCGCCCACTTTCAGTTCGCTCTCGCGGCCACTGCCCATCGGCACCGTCGACAGCACGCTGACGCCCGGCGCCGACAGTTCAACCTTGGGCGTGAACTGGGAGAAGCTCGCGATCTGCTTGTTTTCGTCCAGCGCGCCGATCGACATCACGCTGCTGTAGCCGGCAGGGTAAGACTGGGTGTTGTTGCCGTCGTTGCCGGCAGCGGCAATCGACAGCACGCCGCGCTTGGCCAAGCCGGCGAAGGCACGTTCCTCGGCGATGCTCGGGTCGCCGCCGCCGAGCGACATGCTGATCACATTGGCGCCCGCAGCGCCGCACTTGTTGGCGGCCCCGATCAGGGTCGAGGTGTAGGTCCACTCGTCGGCACTGAATACCTTGACGATATGGATGTTCAATTGGCGGCCTGGGTTGACGCCCACCACGCCGACGCCGGCATTATTGATCGCGGCAATGGTGCCCGCGACGTGCGTGCCGTGGTGCAGTTCGTCGGTAAACCAGTTGCCGGTGCCGGGGTTGCTGTTGCCGGTGAGGTGGTTGCCGTTCAGGTCTTCATGCGCCATGTCGATGCCGGAATCGATGATGCACACCGTGCGGTTGCTGGCATAGGTATCGGGCAACTGGTCGGCCTGGACCATGCTGATGCCATACGGTACCTGCTGGCCCAGCAAATATGGGGTGCCGGTGGACGGCGTGCTGGTGGCGAAGGGATAGCGCTTCTTGTCTTCTTCCACGAATTCGATCTGGGAATTCTTGCGCAGGGTGGCCACTTCGCCGCTGGGGACCTCGGCTGCAGTGGCGTTGATTTCCGCGAGGTCTTGTACCACTTTGCCGCGCGCCGCTGCGATGGCTGCCTTGCCGTTGGCTGCGCCTCCGGCCTTGAAGCCGATGATGACGCGCACGTCGCCGGCAGCAGCGCTGGCAACAGGGAATTGGGTACTGACGGCCGCCGCCAGCACGGTCATGGCGAACTTGGCGCGGGTATTTCTGCTCTGTTTTTTGAACATGATGAGTCCTGGGATCGAATGTGGAATGAGTGGCCTTGGACAACAGAAAAAAGACAGCCGCTGGTGGCGGCTATCAAAATTGATGCTAGGAGGCTTCCATCCTTAGGTCAACCGTAACATTGTCGATTTCCCCAAAATTGACCGGGAAACCACACAAGTTCCAGGTGGAAACAGGCAAAAAAAACGCCACCCGAAGGTGGCGTTCAGCCTCAGGAGGAAGCTTAGAACTGGTTCATGGTGTTGTCTTTGCCGGCCGCCTTCAGGGCAGCTTCGCCGCTGAAGTATTCCTTGTGGTCGTCGCCGATGTCGGAACCGGACATGTTCTGGTGCTTGACGCAGGCGATGCCCTGGCGGATTTCCTTGCGCTGCACGCCGGCCACATAGCCCAGCATGCCCTGGTCGCCAAAGTATTCCTTGGCCAGGTTGTCGGTCGACAGGGCCGCGGTGTGGTAGGTCGGCAGGGTGATCAGGTGGTGGAAGATGCCGGCTTCGCGGGCTGCATCAGCCTGGAAGGTGCGGATCTTCTCGTCTGCCTCGATCGCCAGCGCGGTATTGTCGTACTCGGCGCTCATCAGCGCTGCGCGGTCGTAGGCCGATACGTCCTGGCCGGCTTCCTTCATGCGGTCGTAAGCTTGCTGGCGGAAGTTCAGGGTCCAGTTGAACGATGGGCTGTTGTTGTACACCAGCTTGGCGTTCGGGATCACCTTGCGGATTTCCTTGACCATGCCGCCGATCTGGCCGATGTGTGGTTTCTCGGTTTCGATCCACAGCAGATCGGCGCCGTTCTGCAGCGAGGTGATGCAGTCGAGCACGCAACGTGCTTCGCCGGTGCCTGGGCGGAACTGGAACAGGTTGGACGGCAGGCGCTTAGGACGCAGCAGCTTGCCGTCGCGCTTGATGATCACGTCGCCATTGCCCAGGGCGTCGGCCGACACTTCGTCGCAGTCCAGGAAGGAGTTGTACTGGTCGCCCAGGTCGCCTGGCTTGCTGGTGACGGCGATCTGCTTGGTCAGGCCGGCGCCCAGGGAGTCAGTACGGGCCACGATGATGCCGTCGTCAACGCCCAGTTCCAGGAAGGCGTAGCGCACGGCGCGGATCTTGGCCAGGAAGTCTTCGTGCGGCACGGTGACCTTGCCATCCTGGTGGCCGCACTGCTTCTCGTCCGATACCTGGTTTTCGATCTGGATGCAGCAGGCACCGGCTTCGATGAACTGCTTGGCCAGCAGGTAGGTCGCTTCGGCGTTGCCGAAACCGGCGTCGATGTCGGCGATGATAGGCACAACGTGGGTGACGTGGTTGTCGATCTTTTCCTGGATCGCTTTCTTGGCGTCGCCAGTAGCGGCGTCCAGCTGGCGGAACAGGCCGCCCAGCTCGCGCGCGTCAGCCTGGCGCAGGAAGGTGTACAGCTCCTTGATCAGGGCCGACACGGCAGTTTTTTCATGCATCGACTGGTCTGGCAGCGGGCCGAATTCGGAACGCAGCGCAGCAACCATCCAGCCCGACAGGTAGAGGTAGCGGCGGTCGGTGCTGTTGAAGTGCTTCTTAATCGAGATCATTTTTTGCTGGCCGATGAAACCGTGCCAGCAGCCCAGGGACTGGGTGTACTGGGATGGGT
>Ga0102591_1000724_pt1 | contig 56551 bp, 61 predicted proteins | sample AraplaCol_mCL_r2_2_FD_76860 | JGI IMG/M metagenome (GOLD analysis project Ga0102591, IMG submission 76860) | Arabidopsis root microbial communities from North Carolina, USA - plate scrape MF_Col_mCL_r2 (SPADES assembly) (version 2) | ecosystem: Host-associated > Plants > Roots > Endosphere... | reverse complement strand
CTGCGGTCATGCTGGCCGGCCTCGTGGGCGTGGCGGCCATGGCCGTGCAGAACGTGGGGGCCCGCGCGGTCTTCACCCACTTGGCGCCGACGACCATGATGACCGGCAACGTCACCCAGGTGGCCATCGACCTGGTCGATCTGGCCCTCGCCCGTGGACGTCCAGACGCGGCGCTCAAGGCCCGGATCCGCAAGACCTGGCCGCCCGTCGCCGCCTTCGCCCTCGGCGCGGTCAGCGGCGCGATCGGCGTGCTGGCCGCCGGCGCATGGAGCCTGGCTCCCGGCGTCGCGCTGGTCGCGGTGCTGGCGATCCTCCATGCTCTGCGTGGAGACCGTTCGTGATGCTCGCCGCGGCCGTCCCGCCCCGTCAGACATTCCTGGCGAAGGCCTGATGAGCAGGGCTATCGACAAGCTTTCGTGGGACGACCTTCGCATCGTCAAAGCCATCGCCAACGCCGGCGCCTTGGCGGCGGCGGCCCAGACGTTGGGCCTCAACGGCTCCACGATCGCTCGCCGCCTCTCGAAGGTCGAGGGATTGCTGGGCGTCGCACTCTTTGACCGCCGGCGCGCGGGGTATGTCCCTACCGCCCAGGGCGATGAAATCATCGCCCTGGCCGCACGCGTGGAGCTGGACGTCGTCAGCGTTACGCGGCGGGTGTCCGGTCATGCCCAGGGACACGCCGGCGACCTGCGCGTCACCACCAGCGACTCGATCCTGCTCTACTTCCTCACGCCGATCATCGCCTCCTTCAAGCTCTGCAATCCCGCCGTCCGCGTTGAGGTCAGCGTCGGTAACGACGCGCTGAACCTGGCCAGGGGCGAGGCGGACATCGCCGTCAGAGCGACCGACACGCCTCCTGAAAACCTGTTTGGCCGAAAGATCGCGACAATCGCTTGGGCGCCCTATGCGGCCAGCTGCGTGGCTGGACCGGGTGGGCCAGAGGTCAGCCCGCCCGTCGATCGACAGTGGGTGTCCTATGGCGGCCGCCTCTCGGGATTGAAGGCCCGCACGCTTCTCGACGCGCGCGCGCCGGCCAGCGCCATCGGATACCGAACAGACTCGGTCGCTGGCGCCGCGGCCGCCATCGCCGCGGGCGTTGGCGTGGGATATCTGCCTTGCATGCTGGGCGACCTGTCGCCTGATCTTCAGCGCGCAGGTCAGCTGGAACCGGACCTTAATGACGATCTGTGGCTTCTTACCCACCCTGACATCCGCAGGTCGGGCCGGGTCTTTGCCTTCATGAGCCACTGCACCGAGGCCATTGTCCAACAGAAGGACTTGGTTGAAGGGCGCCGCGGCGACGCTTACGCCGTGAGCGCGGCGCCCGATCGGGCTTGGCCTGGGCTCAGGTTTCCGGCAGCAGCGCCGTGAAGGTGATCTCGATGAGTTGTTCGGGGAACGCCAGGCGAGATACGCCGATCAGGTTGCTGGCGCACTGGGGACGGGCGACATCATAGGCCTCGCCGCGGACCTTCGCCGCGACCGCGAACGCGGCGTCGACGTCGAGAACAAAGAGTGTCTCCTCAACGACGTGGTCCAGGCTCGCTCCAAACTTGGCCAGCACCTTGGCCGCATTGGCGTAGGTGGCCCGCATCTGGGCTTCCATCATGGAAAAGTCGGCGGGCTTGCCCTCTTCGTTCAGCGCGGCCGGCGCGATCAGCAGACCCTGGTCGTCGTGGCTGAGCTGGCCCGACACGCGGATGGTGTTCCTGACCTTGATCGCCTGGGCGTAACCGTAGGCGTCTTCCCACGGCACGCCAAGATACGCGGCTTCCTTGTTGATGGCGGCGTTTGACATCTCGCTCCTCGGGGCTGAATGGCGCAGCGCCTCATGGCCCGCGCCAATTCGTGATCGAGGGTTTCGCAAGCTTGTTCAAACCGCATTTTTGCGCATTCGCTCGGGCAGGAATGCGTATGGCCAAGCGTGGGCCCTGCTTTCTATACGACCTCTGGCCTTCAACCTCGATCGGGGCCAGCGGACAGAAGCGTTGGGCGCTCGATCCGACAAGCTTGGCAAGGCCAAGCCGGCTCGGGTCAGTCGATCAGCCGAGCGCATCCCAGTTGGGGGCGTGATCGCCCCGCCCTCAACAGGGCGACCTAGTTGGGCAGTGAGCGGCTCTATAACAGGGGCGGAGGCAGACTGTTAAAACTGTGGATGATCATTCCCGAAAAAACCAACCGGCAACCATCCTGCGCGAGAACCCCGCCATTGGATTGAGCCGAGAGGTTTGGCCATGGATTTTCAGGAACACGCAAACCAACACCATCACATTCGCGAAGCGCTCGTCGCAGCCGTCAATGAGCGCCGCGCCGTCGATCCGGCGGCGTTTCGATCGGATCGCCTATGCCCCCTAGGCTGCTGGATTCACGGCGATGGGGCCAGGCTTTGGGCCGGCAACCACGCCTTCCTGGGCCTTCTTGAGGCCCATCGCGCCTTCCACCAACAGGCTGGCTCGGTCGCCGACCAGATCAGTCGCGGACAATGGGCGCAGGCCCAAAGATCGCTCCGCCATGGCTCGCCCTTCGCCATGGCCGTTGCAGACCTGGCCGCCGCCCTAAGGCGAATGCGAGCGACGGCTGGAACGCTCGCGGCCTAGCTAGGCGCGCAGCGCCAAGGGCGCCTGCGCCTCCGCCGCCTGAGGTGGAAACAAGAAGCGCCCGGCGCGCGCGCCGTTGCGCAGCCTGATATCCAAGACGACCGGCTCGCCGGCGTCCGCCAGGCGATGAGCCAGTTCGCGCGCGGCCTGCTCGGCGCGCGCGCCGGTGGGGAACTTCAAGGGACCGTCTCGGACGTCGCCGCGAACGATCCAGCCGTCATCCGACGGCTCGACAAAGATGAAACAAGGCATGGTCGTAACGCACAACAGCGAGCACTTTTAGAGCGGCGGCCGCCCCTTCGCCGGCCGCCGCCCCACTCAAGAAAACAGGTCATGGTCCAGGCGGCGCAGCGCGGAAAGCACCTCGCTCAGCGGCACGGGCTCGGGTGTTCCTAAGAGCCATCTTTGACTGGGCCGATGCTCGACCGCGCTGGCGTCGGAAGCCCAGGCCGCCAGGATTTCGCGCTTTTCGGCGGGATCGAGATCATGGTCCTTCAAAACCTCCAGGGGATGGAGGAAGCCGACCGCCGGCCGAACAGGCCATGGACGCGCTCGACCGGTCGCGTTGGAGTCGATACGCATGGCAGGTCCCTCAGGCGGCCTTGCGGGTCTTCGCGGGCTTGAGCTCCAGCGCCTGCTGCGCCGCCCCCGCGCCAATGGGGATTTGCCTCGGCTTCAACGCCTCAGGCGCCTCGCGGGCCAGATCGATCGTCAGGACCCCATCGGCATGGACGGCGCCCTTGACCACGACATGGTCGGCCAGTTCGAACCTCCGCTCGAACGACCGCTGGGCCAAGCCTTGGTGCAGGAATGTTCGCGCCCGCTGCCCTTCACTCGCCGCTCTCCTGCCCCTGATCACCAGAAGATTGGGTTCGGCGACGACCTCGAGATCCGTCGGCGCGAAGCCCGCGACCGCCAGGGAAACCCGGTAGGCGGTCTCGCCGGTCATCTCGATATCGTACGGAGGGTAGCTGGCGCTCGCGTCCGTGCGAAGCGCGGTCTCGACAAGATCGACCATGCGATCGACGCCGATCATCGAGCTGTAGAGGGGGGTGAAGTCAAACACGGTGCTCATTTCCATCTCCTCGAAAGCAAGTTGGACATGAGGGACGCCGAGCCAAGCGCTCCGCGCCCCAGCGCCAGGCCCTGTCGGCGCCCGGCAAGCAGGCGATGACGTAGGGCGCCATGGAGAGGCGTCAAGGCGCCGGCGCCGGAAAATTCGCCAAGCCCGTGACGTGGCCCGCGAGCGCCATAAGCCGGGGTCGGACGAACCGTCGAGCGCCCTTCGCGTTGCGACATAGAGCCAAGGCGCGTCGTGCCGACGCTGGCCGGGAGGAACCGCTTGCCGCCTGCTTTGTCCCTAGCCCCACAAGAGCCTCGACCGCCCAAGACGGTCGAGCTCAGCCTCAAGATCAACGGCGTGGGGCACGCCGTTTGTATCGACATCCGCACCAGCCTCCTCGACGCCTTGCGCGAACACCTGGGCCTGACCGGCTCGAAGAAGGGCTGCGACCACGGTCAATGCGGCGCGTGCACGGTGCTGATCGACGGCCGGCGAACCAACAGCTGCCTCGTCCTGGCGGTCACCGCGCAGGGCCAAGCGATCACCACCATCGAAGGCCTGGGCGATCCCGACCACCTGCACCCGATGCAGGCGGCCTTCCTGCACCACGACGCCTTCCAATGCGGCTACTGCACGCCAGGCCAGATCTGCTCGGCGGTCGGCATGCTGGCGGAGCTGGCGTCGGGCGCGCCCAGCCACGCGACCGAGGACTTGAACGCGGCTCCGCCCGCCAGCGACGTGGAGATCCGCGAGCGCATGAGCGGCAACATCTGTCGCTGCGCGGCCTATCCCAACATCCTGGCCGCCATCAAGGACGCCGGGGGTCTGGCGTGAAGACCTTCAGCTATGAGCGGGTCGAGACGGTCGAACAGGCGATCGACGCGGTGCGCGATCGCTCTGACGCGAGGTTTCTGGCCGGCGGCACCAATCTCGTCGACCTGATGCGGCACGAGATCGAGACGCCGGCCCATCTTGTCGACATCGGCGCGTTGAAGCTCGACGAGATCGATGAGACGCCCGACGGCGGCCTGCGCGTCGGCGCCATGGTGCGCAATAGCGACCTAGCGGCCGACCCGCGTGTTCGTTATCGCTATCCCGTGCTGTCCCGCGCCCTGCTGGCCGGGGCCTCGGGTCAGCTTCGCAACCGGGCGACCACCGGCGGCAACCTGCTGCAGCGCACCCGCTGCTACTATTTCTACGACCCCGCCAAGCCCTGTAACAAGCGCGAGCCGGGCTCGGGGTGCTCGGCGCTGGAAGGTTTCAACCGCATCCATGCGATCCTCGGTCAGAGCGAGGCCTGCATCGCCACCCATCCCTCCGACATGGCCGTCGCCATGCGCCTGCTGGACGCCGCGGTCGAAACCGCCTCCGCCAAGGGAGGCCGCAGCCTTCCGATCGCCGAGTTTCATCGCCTGCCGGGCGCGCGGCCGCAGATCGACACCGTGCTGGAGCCTGGCGAACTGATCACGCACGTCACCCTGCCGTCGCCGCCGCCCGGCCGGCAGGTCTATCGCAAGGTGCGGGACAGGGCCTCCTACGCCTTCGCCCTGATCTCTGTCGCGGCGGTAATCGACGTCGAGGGCGACCGGGTGCGGTCCGCCCGCATCGCCCTAGGCGGCGTCGCCCACAAGCCGTGGCGGTCGGAAGCGGCGGAGGGCGCGATGCAAGACGCCTCCCTGGAGACCGCCGTCAAGGTCGCGGCGGACGAACTGCTGGCGGGCGCGCGGGGCCACGGCGCCAACGATTTCAAGATCCCGCTGGCGCGACGGACGTTGGCGTCGGTAATCGGCGGGACCGAGCCATGACGATGGAATTCAAGGAACCCATCGGCGACACCGCCATCGACCAGCGCCCCGACGGCGCGGTCGGCAAGCCCATCGACCGGGTCGAGGGCGCGCTGAAGGTCACGGGCCGAGCGCCCTACGCCGCTGAATACGCCGGGTTCGGCGCGGTGGCCTACGGCTATCCGGCGCCGGCGACCATCGCCAAGGGCCGGCTGGCCGAGGTCGACACCCGCCAGGCCGAGCGTCAGCCAGGTGTCCTGACCGTCCTGACCTGGCGCAATGTCGATCCGCCCAACGGCCAAGCGCCCCGCACGCCCGACGGCCCGACCTCCGGCAAGAAGGCCGTCCCGGAGCTGTTCGACTCCCGCGTCGATCACTACGGCCAGGCGATTGCCCTGGTGGTGGCCGAAAGCTTCGAGCAGGCCCGTTCGGCGGCGCGACTGGTGCGGGTCGTCTACGACCAGGAGCCGCATGAGACAGAGCTGCGGCCGAACCTGTCGACGGGGACGCCGCCGCCCGACGACCCCGAGGCCGACAGTGTCGTAGGCGACTTCGAGGGCGCCTTCGCCCAGGCGCCGGTCCAGCTCGACCTCGAATATACGACGCCGATCCAGAGCCACGCGATGATGGAGCCGCACGCCACCATCGCCGAATGGACCGAAGAGCGGCTGACCCTGCACACCTCCCACCAGATGATCGCGCCCGGCGCCGGCAGCGTGGCGGCGACCTTCCGCCTGCCCAAGGACAAGGTGCGGATGGTCAGCCGCTATATCGGCGGCGGCTTCGGCGGCAAGCTCGACGTCTGGGCCGACGCCATCCTCGCGGCTCTGGCCTCGCACAAGCTCCAGGGCCGGCCGGTCAAGGTGGTGCTGCCCCGCACCCACATGTTCGAGATGACCGGTCACCGCCCCCAGACCCTCCAGCGGGTGCGCTTGGGCGCCGACCAGGATGGCGTCCTGCGGGCGATCGCCCACGACGTCTGGTCGGAGAACAATCCCGACGAGACCTTCAACGAGCCTGCGGCCGAGGCGACTCGCACCCTCTACGCCGCGCCCCATCGGCGGACCACCCACCGCCTGGTGCGGCTGGACGTGCCCATCGGTTGCTCCATGCGCGCGCCGGGCGAGGCCGTGGGCCTGCTGGCCCTGGAGTGCGCCATGGACGAGCTGGCCGAGCGCCTGGGCCTGGATCCGATCGAGCTGCGGCGCCGCAACGAGCCCGTCGAAGACCCCGAAAGCAAGGTCCCCTACTCCACCCGAAACCTGATTCCCTGTCTGGAAGAGGGCGCGCGGCGGTTTGGCTGGGAGCGCCGCCAGGCCAAGCCAGGCCAGGTTCGCGACGGCCGTTGGCGGGTCGGCATGGGCCTGGCCGCCGCCAGCCGGAGCGTCCTTCTGCAACCCTCTCAGTGTCGCCTTACGCTCGGCGCCGACGGGAGCGTGAGGGCCGACCTGGCCATGACCGACATCGGCACCGGGACCTATACCATCCTGACGCAGATCTGCGCCGACCTGATGGGCCTGCCGATCGACAAGGTCACGGTGCGGATGGGCGACACCGACTTTCCGCCGGCGGCGGGCTCGGGCGGTTCATTCGGCGCCAACAGTTCCGGATCGGCGGTCTACGCCGCCTGCGAACAGATGCGGCAAGTGCTGGCCAAGCGCGCCGGCGTCAATCTCCCCGACGCGCGTCTGGAGAACGGAGCCCTCGTCGCCGGCGATGCGGCCTGGCCGTTGCCGGACCTGGCGGCGGGGTCGCCGATCGAAGTCCTGGGCGACTTCAAGCCGGGCGATCTGGCCAAGACGTACTCCCAGCAGTCCTATGGCGCGCATTTCTGCGAGGTGGGCGTCGATATCGACACCGGCGAGATCCGCGTTCGCCGCTTCCTCAGCGTCCACACCGCAGGCCGTATCCTCAACGAGAAGACCGCGCGCTCCCAGTGCCTGGGCGGCGCGACCATGGGCATCGGCGCAGCCCTGACCGAGGAGGTCGTGTTGGATCCACGCTTCGGATCCTATATCAATCACGATCTGGCCGAGTACCACGTGCCGGTGCATGCCGACATTCCCGCGCTCGAGGTGGTTTTCCTACCCGAACTCGATGACAAGGCCAGCCCGCTCAAGGCCAAGGGTTTGGGGGAGCTGGGCATCTGCGGCGTGGGCGCGGCCGTGGCCAACGCCGTCTATAACGCGTGCGGCGTGCGCATCCGCGACTATCCGCTGACCTTGGACAAGGTGATGGCCGGCCTCGGCGCTTAGAGCCTCTTGGCGACCAGGCGGCCCATGGCCGGCGATGGCGAGCCGCCAGATTGGCCCTTCAGACTGGTGTCGGGCGCACACCGTCGTTGCCGACGTCCTCGCCAAATGGACCGCCTCCTGCGGCTTCAGTCGCCCACGGACGTCAGCACCTGCGCGATATGTGTGAGCTTGTCGGGATTGCGGACGATATAGATCGAGCGAATGCGCCCGTCGTGGACGTCGAGCGCGGTTGTCCCGACCGAGCCATCGGGATAGCGGCTGATATAACCGGGCAAGCCATCGATCACGGCCGTGCGCAACAACACCGGCGAGGGCCGCTCCTTTCGGCGCAGGCGGGCGAACAGCCTCAGGACATGATCGACGCCGCGCACGACATTGCGGAAGGCCACAACCTTGCCGCCGCCATCGGAATGTATCTCCACATCTTCCGCGAGGAGCGCGGCGAGCGCCGCGGCGTCGCCGTGTTTGGCCGCGTTGAAGAAAGCCCGCGCGATCCGCTCCGCCTCTGCCGTCTCGAGCGTGTAGCGGACGCGTTCGCGCCGGACATTCTTCCGCGCTCTTGAGGCAAGCTGGCGGATCGCCGCGGGATCGCGCTCGAGCGTCACGGCGACGTCCTTCAGCGGCACGTCGAAGACGTCATGAAGGAGAAACGCCGCGCGTTCGAGCGGAGAGAGCCGCTCCATCGCCAGCATCAGCGTGACGGTGACATCGTCGGCGATGAACGGCTGCCCGTCGGTCGGGGTGATCAGAGGTTCCGGAAGCCAGGGCCCGATGTAGGTTTCTCTGCGCGCCCTGGCCGACTTCAGGCGATCCAGGCACAGACGCGTCACGATGCGCGTGAGATAGGCAGCCGGGACATCCACGCCCTCCTCGACCCGAACCCAGCGGATCCAGGCGTCCTGGACGACATCCTCGGCCTCGGCGAGGGAGCCGAGCATGCGATAGGCCAGGCGTGTCAAACGCCCACGTTGGGGCTCGAAGTCGGCGGTCCGTTGGTCGCGGGACATGGAAGGCTCCTGTCGTCGGGATCGTGATCATGACGACGGGACGCGTCCCCGTGTGACATCGCGCGATTTTCGATCCCCCGATGTCACACCCTGGGGGCCGGCCTCGTCAGCCCCACGCGCCACCTAACGGCGCCTTGATGACGGACCCCTCACATGACTGAACTCACCCGCCTGACCTGGTACGAGGTCGCGCCGGAGGGGGCAAAAGCCCTGTTCGGCGTGCACCACTATGTCACCCACAGCACCGATCTGCCCGAGGAATTGATCCACCTCGTCTTCCTTCGCGTGTCGCAGATCAATGGATGCGCCCACTGCATCGACTTGCACACGCGGGACCTCCTCAAGACCATGCCTATCGAGAAGGTCGTTCTCGTTCCGGTTTGGGACGAAGTCCCGCACCTGTTTCCGGGTCAATACCGGGCGGCCTTGGCCTGGGCCGAAGAAGTCACCCGGGTGAGCGAGACCCACGCGTCCGACGACGCCTATGCGGCGGCCGCCGCGGCGTTCGAGCCGAAGGATCTGGTCGACCTGACGATCGCCATCGCGGCCATGAACGCCTTTAACCGGCTGGGGGCGCCATTCCGGCTTCCGGTGAAGGCCAGACCTTAGACAGCGTCGCGGCCCGCCGGCTGGCGGGCCGCAAAGCGCCTCTGGGCCCAGCTTGGGGATTCCTGAACATCTTGCTCGATCCGGCCAGACCCCCTCAAAGCGCCCGGCTCGCTCAGTGCCGCGCCCGGGACGCCTCCAATCCCGTTCCGATCGCTCAGGGTCGGATCCTGTTCGTCGAGGACGACGACGAGGTCGCGGCGCTGGTCCGCGAGATGCTTGCTCAACTGGGCTACGAAGTGCTCCGGGCCGCCAGCGCCGCGGCCGCCCTCGGGGCGCTGGCCAATGAGCGCCATGTCGATCTCGTGTTTTCGGACATCATGATGCCAGGCGGGATGAGCGGGCTCGACCTGGCCAGGGAGGTTCGCGCCCGACGTCCCGGCCTCCCCATCCTACTGACCAGCGGCTATGCCGAGGCGTCTATCGCCACGGCGCAGGCCATGGGCGTCAGCGTGCTGCCAAAGCCCTATCGGCTCGATCAGCTTGCCGCGAGCCTGAGCGCCTGCGCCCGCGCGTCGCCGCAGCGATCTAGCAGCCGAAGCTGGGTAACTGGGCGCGCGACGTCGGCGGTTGCGGCCTACCTCATTGAATGCCCGCTGCCCCGCAAACAAGCCCCGACTTTCGGGCGCCGATGTTCAATGCTGAACAGCGCCATGAGCAGACGCTGGTGCAGCTCGAAGAGGCAGACCTGCTAACTCAGCGCAAGTGACGGATCGGACCGGCTCAGGTCAGCTTGTACGGCAGCTCGCGCCCGCGTCGGACAAATCGGGGCACACAACGTTTCGCCGACGAATCCTAATTCACCGGCCGCCTAGGCGCCGTAGGCAGCCATGAACACCTTCACCGCGGACAGCACCTCGCGGTCGATCTCGTTGACCGTCGGCTCGGCCATGGCGCCGCACAGCCGCGCCTTGAGCAGGCGGTTCTGGCACAAGCCGATGAACTGGTGGGCGGCGTGGACCGGGTCGTCGATCTTCAGCTGGCCGCTGTCCACCGCCTTCTGAAGAACCGCACCCAGCCGTTTGGCGCCGCTGCGGGGACCGGCTTCATAGAAGGCCAGGCCGATCTCCGGCGTGCGCTGGGCCTCGGCGACGATGACCCGGAAATTGGCCATGCTGAAGTCGCTCAGCACGATCGACAGGTAGATGCGCCCCGTCTTGATCAGCGCCTCGCGGATGTCGCTGAGATCGCTTTCGATCTCGAACATGGCGTCTCGCTGCCAGGCGCAGTGGCGCACCACATAGGCGGCGAACAGCTCTTCCTTGTTCTTGAAGTAGTTGTAGAGCGTGCCTTTGGACCCGCCGACCCGGGCGGCGATCGTCGACATCGACGCGTTGGCGTAGCCCTCCTCCAGGAACACGTCGCTGGCGACGTCCAGGATGGCTTCGCGGCGGCTGTCTCGGTCGAGGCGAGGCTTCACGTCCTGCATCATTTCTTTTCCTTCGGGGTCCCCCTTGATCCCGTCAAGCTCGCGGTTATATCAGCGCCATCATATGACCGTACAGTACGGTCAATTCAAGGTCGGCGCCCATGATTACCAACGCCCTGGACAAGCCCCTCGCCTCCCCGATGGCTTTGAGGTCGCACGGGGTCGGCGCCACCGTCTCGATCCTGATGGCCGCCCTGCTGACCAGCGCCTGCGCCACCCTGCCGGCCGCGACGCCGGCTCGGATCGCCAGGGCGCCCGACGCCTACGCCACCGCCCAGACCCTGCCCGCCTCCGAAACCGCCGCCTGGCCCGCCGACACCTGGTGGAAGGCCTATGGCGACGCCCAGTTGGACGGCCTGATCGACGAGGCCCTGGCCGGCAACCCCACCCTGGCCCAGGCCGAGGCCCGCCTCCGCCGCGCCCAGGCTCTCGCCAATCAGGCCAAGGCGGCGGAACTGCCCAGTGCCAGCGCCAACGGCTCGGCCGAGCGCGCCAAGCAGAGCTACAACAACGGCATCCCCGCCGACTTCGTGCCCCAGGGCTACAACAACTACGGCCGGTTGAGCCTGGACTTCGCCTGGGAGCTGGACTTCTGGGGCAAGAACCGCGCGGCCGTCGCCGCCGCGACCTCGGAAGCCAGGGCGGCCCAGGCCGACGCCGCCCAGGCCCGGCTGATGCTGTCGACCTCGGTCGCCTCGGCCTATGCGGACCTGGCCCGCCTCTACGCCGAGCGCGACGTGGCCGAGCGGTCGGTGGCCCTGCGGCTGGAGACCGAGGCCTTGGTCCGCGACCGGGTCGCCAACGGCCTGGACACCCGCGGCGAGCTGCGCCAAGCCGAAGCCGGCGCCCCCAACGCCCGCGCCGAACTGGCCGCTGTCGACGAGCAGATCGCCCAGACCCGCAACGGCCTGGCCGCCCTACTCGGCGCCGGCCCCGATCGCGGCCTGGCCATCACCCGTCCCTCGGTCGCCGCTCTCAAGCCGTTCGGCCTGCCCTCAAACCTCGCCGCTGACCTGATCGGTCGCCGCCCCGACGTCGTGGCCGCCAAATGGCGCGCCGAGGCCGCCAGCAAGCGGATCGGCCAGGCCAAGGCGGCTTTCTATCCCAATATCAACCTGGCCGCCGGGATCGGCGTGCAGGCCCTGCATCTGAACGACCTGTTCGACAACGGTTCGGACATCGGCAGCGTCGGCCCGGCCATCAGCCTGCCGATCTTCGAGGGCGGACGCCTGAAGGCCAATCTGCGCGCCGCCGAGGCCGACCGCGACGGCGCGGTGGCGGCCTATGACGGCGCGGTCACCCAGGCCCTGCGCGACGTGGCCGACGTGGCCGCCAGCGAGCGGGCGCTGAACACCCGTCTCGCCGAGAGCCGCGCCGCCCTGGCCGCCAACGAGGACGGCTTCCGCATCGCCCGCCTGCGCTACCAGGGCGGCCTGTCCACCTATCAGAACGTGCTGATCGCCGAGCTGGCGGTGCTGGCCCAGCGCCGGATCGTCGCCGACTTGAAAAGCCGCGCCCTGACCCTGGACGTCGCCCTGGTGCGCGCCCTGGGCGGCGGCTTCGCCCCGGCCTGATCCCAGCCTTTCCCTTTGACCTCTTCGCTTTTCGCGCCTCCAGGACCTCCCCCATGGCCGACACCACCGCCTCCCCCGCCCAGTTCGCCGCCAAGCCCAGGGCCAACCGCCGCCAACTTCTGACCGGCCTCGCGGTCGTGGTCGTGGTCGGCGTCGCCGGCTGGGGCCTCTACCAGGTCCTCGTCGGCTCGCATCACGTCGAGACCGACAACGCCTATGTCGGCGCCGAAGTCGCCCAGGTGACGCCGCTGATCAGCGGCCCGGTCGCCAAGGTGCTGGTTTCCGAGACCCAGACGGTCGCCGCCGGCCAGCCGCTGGTGGTGCTCGACGACGCCGACGCCAGGATCGCGGTGCTCGCCGCCCAGGCCGCGCTCGGCCAGGCCCAGCGCAAGGTTCAGGGCTACTTCGCCAGCGACACCGCCCTGGCCGGCCAGGTCTCGGCCCGTGACGCCGACATTTCGCGCGCGCAGGCCGCCGTGATCGGCGCCCAGGCCAGCCTGGAACAGGCCGGCCTTGAGCTCTCGCGACGCAAGGCCCTGGCGGACTCCGGCGCCGTCTCGGGCGAGGAACTGACCATCGCCGAGAGCCGGTTCACCAACGCCCAGTCGGCCGTCACCGAAGCCCGCGCGGCCCTGGCCCAAGCCAAGGCGTCCCGCGCCGCCGCCGAGGGCAACCGCGAGGTCAACACCGCTTTGATCTCCGGCCTGCCCGCCAGCAGGAACCCGGAAATCGCCGCCGCCGAAGCTCGTCTGGCCAGCGCCCAGTTGGCCCTGGACCGCACCGTTCTGCGCGCTCCCCTGGCCGGCGTGGTGTCGAAGAAGAACGTTCAGGTCGGCCAGCAGGTCCAGATCGGTACGCCGCTGATGGCGATCGTCCCGACCACCGACGCCTATGTCGACGCCAACTTCAAGGAAGTGCAGCTGGACAAGGTCCGCATCGGCCAGCCGGTGACGCTGACCTCGGACCTGTACGGCGGCGGCGTGACGTTCCACGGCAAGGTGAAGGGCCTTTCGGGCGGCACCGGCGCGGCCTTCTCGCTGATCCCGGCCCAGAACGCCTCGGGCAACTGGATCAAGGTTGTCCAGCGCCTGCCCGTCCGCATCCAGCTGGATCCGGCCGAGCTGAAGGAACACCCGCTGCGTGTCGGCTTGTCGATGAAGGCCACGATCGACACCTCCAAGTAGACGCCGCAAGCGCCTGAATCCTCTCCAAGGAAGCGCCGCATGGCCGACCAGGACTCCCCCTCGAACACGGGCCCCTCCCCGGGTTCCGCCGCGGCTCCCCCCGCCGCGGCGGGCCCAGCGCCGCTAACCGGCGTCACGCTCGGCGTGACCGCCATCGCCCTGGCGCTGGGCACCTTCATGCAGGTGCTGGACAGCACCATCGCCAATGTCTCGATCCCGACGATCGCCGGCAATCTGGGCGTCAGCTCCAGCCAGGGGACGTGGGTGATCACCTCGTTCGCCGTGGCCAACGGCGTCTCGGTGCCGCTCACCGGCTGGCTGATGGGACGCTACGGCGTGGTCAAGACCTTCGTGGTCTCGGTGCTGCTGTTCACCCTGGCCTCGTTCCTGTGCGGAATCTCGTGGAGCCTGACGTCGCTGATCGGCTTCCGCCTGCTGCAGGGGCTGGTCTCCGGACCGATGATCCCGGGCTCGCAGGCCCTGTTGATCATGATCTTCCCAGCCCACAAACGCGGCACGGCCCTGGCCATATGGTCGATGACCACCCTCGTCGCGCCGATCTGCGGCCCGATCCTGGGCGGCTACATCTCCGACAACATCGCCTGGGAATGGATCTTCCTGATCAACGTGCCCGTCGGCCTGATCTGCGCCTTCCTCTGCTGGCGGCCGCTGGCCAGTCGCGAGACCCCAACCCGCAAGGTCCCTATCGACACGACCGGCTTCATGCTGCTGCTGATCTGGGTCGGCGCCCTTCAGGTGATGCTGGACACCGGCAAGGAAGCCGACTGGTTCAACTCTCCCGCCATCGTCGTCGAGACCTTGGTGGCCATCGTCGGCTTCATCGCCTGGGTGATCTGGGAGCTGGGCGAGAAGCATCCGATCGTCGACCTGTCGCTGTTCAAGTCCAAGAACTTCGCCCTGGGCACCCTGGCCTTCTGCCTCGGCTATGCGGTCTTCTTCGGCTCCAACCTGCTCCAGCCGCTGTGGCTGCAGACGCGCATGGGCTACATCGCCACCTGGGCCGGCCTGGTCGCCGCGCCGAGCGGCGTGGTGGCCGTGATCCTGACGCCATTCGCCGCCCGGATCATGCAGAAGGTCGACGCCCGCTGGACCGCCAGCCTATCTATGGCCGCCTTCGCCCTGTCGTTCTTCATGCGCTCGGAGTTCACCCCTGACGTCGACTTCAAGGCGCTGGTCTGGCCGATGCTGGTGCAGGGCGTGGCGATGAGCACCTTCTTCCTGTCCATGGTGACCATCTCATTGAACAGGATCGCGCCGCATCAACTGCCGTCGGCCTCGGGCCTGTCGAACTTTTCGCGGATCACCGCGGGCAGCTTCGCCGCCTCGCTGGTCACCACCATCTGGGATCGCAGCGAGTCGCTGCATCAGACGCGCCTGGCCGAGACCATGGGGTCGAACGACCCCGCCTGGCTGGCGGCGGTCGAGCGCATGCAGGCGGTCGGCCTGTCCCACGCCCAGGCGGTGGGCGCAGCGACCAGCCAGGTCGTCAACCAGGCTTATCTGCTGGCCACGGTGGACTTCTTCCGCGCCTCAGCCTGGCTGGCGGTGCTGCTGATCCCCTGCATCTGGCTGACCAACAAGGCGCTGAGCAGCGGCGGTCCTCCGCCCGCCGACTAGAGCGACCGCCTGCACCATCGTTCCTGGGCCAGGATTTGGAGGGGGTCATCAGCCTTCGCGTTTGGCGCTGCCGCTTGGCGTCATCCGACTAAATCCAAGGATAGTGCATCTTGCGCCAGCTGCGGATTTTGGGCGGGCGGGCGGGCCGCCACCGCCGGCAGAAACTCCGAACCCAAACCCGCCGATTACCGCCAATTGCTTCTTTTTCTACGCCCGGGCGGCTCGCGGCCTTGCACAAACGTTGAATTGCGCGCGTCCATGAAGACGCCTCGCAGCATACTGAAACCCAAGCTCACCGCACGAGCGACACCCACGATCGTCTGCCGAAAGAGCAGCCCGACATCTTAGGTCTCGGCTCTCAGATCAGATCGCCCCTCCGCCGACCGGCCTACGGAGGATGAAGATCGCAAGCCCATCTCGACGAAGCGCTTGCAGAAACGTTCATCCCCTCTCCTGACCTCAAGGAACAAGAGATGGCCCAGCTCATAACGCCCTCCCCGCTCGCCCCAACAACAGCTGCGCTCTATCTGCGGGTTTCCACTGGCCGCCAGGCCGACAACGACCTCTCCATCCCCGACCAGCGTCGTCAGCTCAGCGCCTATAGCGAGGCAAAGACTTGGCCAGTGGCCGAGGAGTTCGTTGAGCCGGGCAATACAGCAACCGACGACCGTCGCCCGGCATTCCAGAAAATGATCGACGCGGCGATGACGAAGCCAGCGCCGTTTCAGGTCATCCTGGTCCATTCGTTCTCACGTTTCTTCCGCGACCAGTTCCAATTCGAGTTCTACGCCCGGCAGCTGGCCAAGAACGGCGTGCGTATCATCTCGATCACCCAGGAGGTCGGCGACGACCCTATGGGTCTTATGGCGCGCCAGATGATGAACCTCTTCGACGAGTATCAATCCAAGGAAAACGCCAAGCACACCTTGAGAGCCATGAAGGAAAACGCCCGCCAGGGCTTCTGGAACGGCGCGCTGCCGCCGATCGGTTATCGCGTGATCGACGCCGAGCAGCGCGGGCTTAAGACCAAGCGCAAACTGGAAATCGATCCTGTCGGCGCGCAGACGGTACGGCTGATGTACCGTCTGGCGCTCCATGGCGTCGATGATAGCGGGCCGATGGGGGTCAAGGCCATCGCGGCCTACCTAAACGATCAGGGCATAGGCACGCGGGGCGGCGGGCGCTGGGGAAACGGCTCCGTCCACTACGTCCTGACCCAGACCACCTATATCGGCGAACACCGCTTCAACAGGCGCCACTACGCCAGCCAGGAGCCAAAAAACCAGGAGGAGCAGGTGATCATGCCCGTGCCAGCACTGATCGATCGGATACGTTCGATGCGGTCCAGCAAGCCATGTCCCGGCGCAATCCGCAGGTCATGGCGCCGCGCTTCGTGAATAGCCCGGTGCTGCTGGGCGGGATTTGCGTCTGCGGGTCATGCGGTCGCGCCATGACCCTGCGCACCGGCAAGGGTGGCGCCTATCGCTACTACGCCTGCAGCACCAAGGCCCGGCAAGGTGCTAGCGGTTGCAGCGGCATGAGCGTGCGTATGGACCTGCTCGACGCCTCGGTCATTGACCACCTGGAAAATCGCCTGCTCAATCCGGCGAGATTGATGACCATGCTGGAAAAGATTGTCGAACGTCGGGCCGATTGGAACAGGCGCCGTCATCGCCAACTCGCCGATCTGCGAAAACGGGCGACCGAGGTCAATCAGCGCCTGCAGCGCCTCTACCTCTCCATCGAGCAAGGCGTCGCCGATCCGACCGACAAGTCTCTTACGCGACGCATCGCCGAGCTGAGATCGCTCCGCGACAGGGCCGAGGGCGACGTGCAGCGCGCCGCCGCTGCGGCTGACCAGATCACACCCAACCTGACGCCAGAGCTTGTCCGGACCTTCTCAGAAGCGGCCAGGGCGATGTTCCGGAGCGACAACGGCGCCTACCGCCGCAGCCTCATCCGAGCGGTGACCCAGCGGGTGGAAGTGATCTCTCCGCTCGAAATCAAGATCTATGGGTCGCGGTCTGACTTGCTCCAGACGTTCAGCAGCGCACCTTCGTAGGCTCGACTGCCCTCCCCCGCCGTCACACTGACGTTTTGGGGCGTTGAACCTGATCCCTTGAGACAATCGGGCAGGCCAACGCCATGGATCGTTCGGCTCGAAAAATTCCGCTCGGCCACACTTGGGCCGACCTCAGCGCCAAGGCAAACGCGCTGATCACTGAGCTCCTATCTTCAGGCGCCTGCACCGAGAGCAAGGTGGCCGAACAGCTCTCAATGAATCGGCGCACACTGAACCGGAACCTTGCAAATGGATCGACCTATTCGGAGATCCTGACCTGCATTCGACTAAGAATGCTGCGCGAATGGTACTCGTCACAAGCATGACACTCACCGCACTCGCATCCAGCATGGGCTTCAAAAGCCTTTCCGCGCTGTGCCGGTGGCGACGAGCCCACGAGGATCACGCTTGGCGCAAGGCGTTACTCGGTCCTGATGAGACCTATTGGACTGACGGCGACGCCTACGCCTTCGTCATCAAGCTCGAACCTTTGAAGCGACGGCGCAAGCAAGAGACATGACTTGCGACTGGCCGGGCAGTGAATGCTAGGCCGGCCACGGCGTCCACGCCCCATGATCGCTATCCAAAAACTCGAAGCCAGCGTCCCAAAAGGACAAGTCGTCTGGTCTGCGCGAAGCGGCATTACGCCCAAAATACAACTCAGGCGACACTGCACCTTACAGGATTCGAACTCGAATTAGCCCTTTCAGAACAATCGCTTAGCCAAATTCTTTCGAGCAAATGCACATCGAAGCGCCACGCTCGGAAACTCGTAAGTATTTGAATTTGAAAGAGTTTTATTCCCCAAGAGACCGTGGCGCGCCCTGCTGGATTCGAACCAGCGACCGCTCGCTTAGAAGGCGAGTGCTCTATCCAGCTGAGCTAAGGGCGCGAACCCGGTTGGGATCTGGCGGAAACTTGCGGCGTAACGCCTAGTGCGTCCAGGGTTGCTTGCGGCCAGCGGCGAAGTTGTCGGCGTAGGCCTTGATGATCCGCTTGGGCGTCTTGGGCTCGAACAGCTGGAACGAGATCTCGTGACGCTGGGCGTAGGCCACGGCCTCGTCGCGGGTCTCGAAGTTCAGCCGCACCTGGCCGTTCATGTCGCTCGACTGGGTCCACCCCATCAGCGGGTCGGGACGTCTGGCCGAGGCCGGTTCGAACTCCAGCACCCAGTCCTTGGTCTTGGCCTTGCCGGACTGCATGGCGGTCTTGGCGGGGCGATAGATGCGCGCGAGCATGAAAGGCTCTCCAGGTCGATCGTCACCCCTGGACAAGGGGAGCTAGGTGGTCGGAGCGGCAGGATTTGAACCTGCGACCCTCTGGTCCCAAACCAGATGCGCTACCAGGCTGCGCTACGCTCCGAAACACCGAGCGGCTGCTCTACAGGGCTTCGCCGCCGGGATCAAACGGAACAGACACCCAAAACGCAGAAGAACTCAGTCCGCCCGGCGAATTTATCGGGGGAAGATTTTGTTGAGCACCAGGTCGCCCGGCAGGATGCCCAGTTGCGCCGCGCGGCCGCCGGCGATCTCCAGCACACCCCCGACGACGCCGCCCGACGGCAGCGGCGTCTCGTCGTGCGGCACGGCGTTGCGGGCGATCGACAGCACCCGGCCGTTCGGCGCGATGTAGATGATGTCCAGCGGGATCAAGGTGTTCTTCATCCAGAACGCCGCCGGCCGGGGCGGCTTGTAGGGGAACAGCATGCCGCGATCCGGAGCCAGCGACTTGCGGAACATCAGCCCTCGCTCCTGCTCGGCCCTGGTCACGGCCAGCTCGACGGTGAACTTGACCCGTCCCCGGCTGGTCAGGATCTCGACCGTGTCCAGCTTGGTCGAGGGCGCGGCGGCGGCCGGCTTCGGCTTGGCCTGCCGGGCCTGGGCCGGCGCGGCGACCAGGGCGCTGGAGGCCAGAACAAGGGCGGCCAGCGCCAGGGCGGCTCGTCCGGTCTTCGTCATCAAGTTCACGCACGCCTCATCGTCACCGCCGCGTCCCGCGACGCGGCGATCCTACGACGTCATGCCGTGATGACGAAAGTCAGTCCTCGCCGGCGGTGATCTCGGCGACCACCAGACCCTTGGGCCCCTCGGCGAAGCGCACCATCACGTCGTCGCCCGGCTGAAGGTCTTCCAGCCCGCCGCGGCGCAGAGTCTCGATGTGCACGAAGATGTCGCCCGGTTGGCCGTCGCGGACGACGAAACCGTAGCCCTTGGTGCGGTTGAACCACTTGACCTTGGCGCGCTCGGCCGGCCCCACGGGCTCCAGCGCCTGGCGACCGCTGTCGATGCCCGATCGGAAATGATCGCGGCGCAGGCCCACGCCGTCGCCAAAAGCCCGCTTCGGACGCTCCAGCGGCGCGGGCGCGGCGCTTTCGTCCAGGTCCACGACCTCGGACACCTGCCACCCCTTGGGGCGCTTGACCACGTCGCAGACGATGATGGCGCCCTCGAGCGCCGTTTCCCGACCGCAGTTGCGCAGGGACGTGACGTGCAGCAGCACGTCCTTCAGCCCCGTCTGGCCCGGGTCGTCGGGGACGATGAAACCGTACCCCTTGCCCGTATCAAACCATTTCACACGACCGCTGATCCGCACGAATTCCTCGTGCGATCCCGAGTCCTCGAAATCGAAACTAGACATTCCGCCCCTCTGGCTCGCCCAGACAGCCCAGGGGGCGAGCACCACAGAATAACACTGTTCTCGCGGGAGGAGACCCGTCAATAACCAATTGAAGCGGAACGGCGATTAGGAAGGCCGCGCGACATTTCGTCGCACCGCCTAAACCGACATCAACCTGAAATGTCCGTGGGGGTGGTAGTCCCTAGGGGAGTCGAACCCCTCTCTCCAGAATGAAAATCTGGCGTCCTAACCGATAGACGAAGGGACCACGGCGCCTGCATTAGGCGGGTATTCGCATGTAAAGTCTAAGTACGCTTCGCGGTGGTAGTCCCTAGGGGAGTCGAACCCCTCTCTCCAGAATGAAAATCTGGCGTCCTAACCGATAGACGAAGGGACCACGTGGCCGCGAAGAGCAGGCGATATACAAAGCTTGCCCCGAGGGCGCAAGCGACGAAGAGCAGTTTTTTTCAGGTCATTCGCATGCGGGGGTCGGCCACGTCCTCGATCTCGAGCTGAACCCCTTCCCGGCCCATATAATCGTCCGGTTTCAGACGGCCCACGACGTGTACGGCGCCCCCGCCGGCCAGCAGGCGTTCGCCCAAAGGGGTCTCGGCGGAGCGCCAGGAGATCGCCTTGATTCGGTCTCCCGAGGGGCCAACCAAGTCGACTCGCACGTGTCCGCCCTTCATCGCCATCATCCGCTCGGGGCGGACACCAGCCAGAGCGAACATCGGCTCTGGATTGCCGGGCCCGAACGGCGCCAGTTGCTGGAACTCGGTCCAGAGCACGCGATTGGCCGCTCTCGGCTGGACCAGGGCGTCGACATCGACCCCCTCGACGCCCACCGCCTCCATCTCGCCGGCCAGGCGCTCCTCAAGGAAGGCGCGGAACTCGGGGATCGAATCGGGGCGGATCGACAGCCCCGCCGCCATGGCGTGCCCGCCTCCGGCCATCAGGAGGCCGGCCTCGAAGGCGGCCTGGATCGCCGCCCCCAGGTTGACGCCGGGCTGCGAGCGGCCCGAACCCTTGCCGACATTGGCGGCGCGGTCGACGCCAATCACCACCACGGGCTTGCGATAGCGTTCGCGCAACCGGCCGGCGACGATGCCGATCACCCCGGGGTGCCAGTTATCGCCCGCCACCACGATCACCGGGGCGTCGGGATTGAAGTTGCTGCCCCGCTCCAGCATGGCGGCGGCTTCCTCGACCACGGCCGCCTCGACAGCCTTGCGTTCGGTGTTGAGGCCGTCCAGCTCCTCGGCCAGCGCCTTGGCTTCCATCGGATCGTCCGTGGACAGAAGACGCGCCCCGAGATCGGAACGTCCGATTCGTCCGCCGGCGTTGATGCGCGGCCCCAGGATGAAGCCAGCGTGGAACACCGAGGCGGGGCCGGAGCCCTTGCCCACTTCGAACAGAGCCTTCAGGCCCGGATTGCCCCAGCTGGACATCGTGCGCAGGCCCAGGGTGGTCAGGCAGCGATTGAAGCCGACCAGTTGGGTGACGTCGCACACCTCGCCCATAGCCACCAGATCCAGCCACTGGCGCAGGTCGGGCTGGGGACGCTCGTCAGTGAAGAGGCCGCGCTTGCGGGCTTCGCGGTTGAGAGCGGCCAGCAGGACGAAGGTCACCCCGGCGGCGGCCAGCACGCCCTGCCCGCTCCGGCAGCCTGGACGATTGGGATTGACCACGGCCGCGGCCGCCGGTGGGTCCTCGCGCATCAGGTGGTGATCGATCACCACCACCTCGAGCCCGATGGTCGCGGCGCTGGCGATGGCGTCATAGGCCGCCGCGCCGCAGTCCAGGGTCACCACCAGCTCCGCGCCGCTCTCGCGGATGGTCTTGAAGGCCGCTGGGCTGGGGCCGTAGCCCTCGGTCAGCCGGTCGGGAATGTAGATGGGCAGCTCGACGCCCATATAGCGGAACCAGCGCACCAGCTGGGCGGCGCTGGTGGCGCCGTCGACGTCGTAGTCGGCGAACACCATGGTCGGCCGGCCGCTCTCCAGCGCGTCGATCAGGATCTCGGCGGCCCGGTCCATGTCGGTAAAGCTGGACGGGTCGGGGAACAGCGCCTTCAGGGTGGGGCGCAGATAGTGCTCGGCGGCGTCAGGACCCACGCCGCGCGAGGCCAAGGCCCGGGCCAGGGGCTCGGACAGGCCGTGCATCTGCTGGTGGCTCCGCGCCGCCGCCGCGTCGCCTGGCCGCTCGCGCCACGCGCGGCCGCTGATCGAGCGCTCGACATCGAGGAAGTGGCCAGTGGCGAGCGGGACGTGTCCATCGGCCATGGCTCAGCCTCTTCCCGCGAGAGAGCGGCTGGAAACGGGAATCTTGGCGGTCGTGGTCATCTCCCGAGCCTACGCCGTTCGGCGGATTCGCTCCACGTGCGGGGCGAGGTTGGGAAGATAGGCCGCGGAGACGTCAGGAACGGTCGCAGTCGGGGACATGCCCTTGCGGCGTGTCCCCAGGTTCAAGCGCCGAGCCAGCGGTTGGGGACACGCCACAAGGGCATGTCCCCGGCTCATCACCCCGCCGCTGTCTCCGAGACCACCACGTCCACTTCGTTCGCCGAGCCCAGCACCACCGGCACGCGCTGATGCAGCTTGGTGGGCTGCAGGTCCAGGATCGGGGTCACGCCGTCGGTCGACTTTCCACCCGCGCGCTCGACGATCAGCGACATGGGGTTGGCTTCGTACAGCAGGCGCAGCTTGCCCGGCTTGTCGGGCTCGCGGGCGTCCCACGGGTACATGAAGATGCCGCCGCGCATCAGGATGCGGTGGACATCAGCCACCATCGAGGCCACCCAGCGCATGTTGAAGTTCTTGGCGCGCGGTCCTGTCTTGCCCTGCAGGCAGCCATCGATATAGCGGCGCACCGGCGCGGCCCAATGCCGCTGGTTGGACATGTTGATCGCGAACTCGGCGGTGTCGGCCGGGACGGCGATGGTCGGATGGGTCAGCAGCCACGCGCCGTCGGCGTTCAATGTGAAGGCGACCACGCCCTTCGACAGGGTCAGGACCAGCATGGTCTGGGGACCGTAGACGGCGTAGCCGGCGGCGACCTGCTGGCGGCCCGGCAGCAGGAAGTCGGCTTCGGTCGGGGCAAGGCCGGCGGGCGCGGGAAGGATCGAGAAGATCGTGCCGACCGAGACGTTGACGTCGATGTTGCTGGAGCCGTCCAGGGGATCGAACGTGACGAGATAGCCGCCGATAGCGCCCGTGGTCTCGATGACCTCCAGCTCCTCGGACGCCAGGCCCGCCACCAGCGGGCAGCCTTGCAGGGCGTCGCGCAGGATATCGTTGGTGATAATGTCGAGCTTCTTCTGCTCTTCATCCTGGACGTTGACCACGCCGGCCGCGCCCAGGTTACCCGCGATGGCGCCCGAGGCCACGACCTTGCTGATCTGGGCGCAGGCTCCGGCGATCACCGTGACCACGGCCTTAACCTCATCGCTCGCCGGCTCGTTGGCGAGCAATCCGGCGAGATCGGTCAGCGTGGTCATGGGCAGCCTCGTAGGAAAGAAGGGATTCGGCGCGACCATAGCGCGCTCGAAGCAATAACCGACCCGGTCGGATCGGCGCATTGCTCTAGGATGTTGTTGTGACGCATTTTCCGGCGACGGATCGACGTGCGCTCCCGTCAGAGGGCGCTAGGCTTTCCGCTTCATGCGGACTTCCCGCACCGTGCCGGTGGACGAGTTCATCACCAGCGTGTGGGTGTGGACGAAGCCGTCCTTGTAGGTCACCCCGTCCAGCAGGTTGCCCCAGGTGACGCCGCTGGCCGCAAAGATCGCGTCGGCGCGGACGATCTCGTGCAGGTCGTACTTCTTGTCCAGGTCGGTGATGCCCAACCGGGCGGCCCGGGCGCGCTCGTCGCCGTTGCGGAACAGCAGGCGTCCTTGGAACTGGCCGCCGACGCACTTCAGCGCCGCGCAGGCCAGCACGCCCTCGGGGGCGCCGCCGGAGCCGACATAGAGGTCGATCCCGGTCGACGGATCGGTGGTGGCGATCACGCCGGCCACGTCGCCATCGGTGATCAGGTTCACGCGCGCGCCCACCGAGCGGATGCTGGCGATGATCTCGGCGTGACGCGGACGGTCCAGCACGCAGACGGTGATGTGCTGCGGATCGACGCCCTTGGCGGCGGCCACGGCCTTGACGTTGTCGGCGGGCGACTTGTCCAGGTCGATCACCCCGGCCGGCAGGCCCGGACCGCAGGCGATCTTGTCCATGTAGGTGTCGGGAGCGTTCAGCAGGCTGCCCTTGGGCGCCCAGGCCATCACCGCCAGCGCGTTGGGCATGGCCTTGGCCGTCAGGGTGGTGCCTTCCAGCGGGTCGAGAGCGATATCAATGGCGGGCCCCTGCCCCGTGCCGACCTTCTCGCCGATATAGAGCATGGGCGCTTCGTCGCGCTCGCCCTCGCCGATCACGATCTCGCCGTCGATCGCCAGTTCGTTCAGCGCGTTACGCATGGCGTCGACAGCGGCCTGGTCGGCCGCCTTCTCGTCGCCCCGGCCCACCATCGTCCACGAGGCGATGGCGGCGGCTTCGGTCACGCGGACCGCGTCCAGGACCAGCGAACGGTCCAGGGTCTTCGAACTCATCAACGTCTCCCAGCCTATGCGAGGCTTTCCGTGCCGACCGCTTGGCGCGGTTCTCAGATGCGCGCGACGCGCAAAAGGCGGGGACGCTCTAGCACAGCGTGCAGTTTTTCGATGCGGCTAATCGCATCAAGGAGATTGGATTCCGGAGTCGCATGCGTGACGAGCACGATCGGAACGCAGCCCGCGCCCTCGACGGGCTTCTGCAGGAAGCTGTCGATCGACACCTTGCACTCGGCCAGAGTCTCGGAGATCGCGGCGATGGCGCCCGGCTCGTCGCGAACCATGATCCGCAGATAGGCCTTGCCCACCGAACGGGCCGGATCGACGGCCACGAACGGCTTCAGCTGGCCGGCCGGAGCCTGGAACACCGGACGACGGGCGCCGGTCATGACGTCGGCGATGTCGGCGGCCACGGCGGCGGCCGTCGGCCCCGCACCCGCCCCCGGTCCCTGGATGAAGATCCGGCCGATCCGCTTGCCTTCGATGAACAGGGCGTTCAGCGCCCCGCCCGCCTGGGCCAGCGGATGCTCCAGCGGCACCAGCGACGGATGCACCTTCACCGAGACGCCGTCGTCGGTCTTGGCCGCGCCGGCCACCAGCTTGATGCGATAGCCCAGGTCCTTCGCCAGCTTGATGTCCAGCAGTTCGACCTCGCTGATGCCCTCGATCTCGGCGGCGTCGAAGTCCGGCGCGCAGCCGAAGGCCAGGGCGGCCAGGATGCTGATCTTGTGGCCGGCGTCGAAGCCGCCGACGTCCATGGTCGGATCGGCCTCGGCGTAGCCCAGGCCTTGGGCCTCGCGCAGCACGTCGGCGAAGTCGCGGCCGGTCTTCTCCATCTCCGACAGGATGAAGTTGCAGGTGCCGTTGAGGATGCCGGCCACGCCCACGACCTCGTCGCCGACCATGGCCTCGCGCAGCATCTTCACGGCCGGCGTGCCGCCCATGACGGCGGCCTCGAACAGCAGCGGGGCGTCGTTGGCCTCGGCCAGGGCGGCCAGTTCGGCGCCGTGCTCAGCGATAAGGGCCTTGTTGGCCGTCACGACCGGCTTGCCCAGCTTTAGGGCGGCCTCGACGGCCGCCTTGGCCGGGCCGTCGCTGCCGCCGACCAGTTCGACGAACAGGTCCACGTCCGGCGACGAGGCCAGAGCGACCGGGTCGTCGAACCAGGTCAGGCCCGAGATGTCGACCGTGCGCGGCCGCGACTTGGAACGCGCCGAAACGGCCGTCACCACGGCGCGGTCGCCGGCCGGCGCGAAGTCCGGCTGCTCGGCCAGGAACTGCAACAGGCCCCCGCCGACGGTGCCGAGGCCGGCGACGCCGACGCGCCAGGTCTTCTGGGTCATGCTTGCATTCCTAGTCCGAGAGGCAGGGGCGACGACGGGCGCCCTAGACCTGTTCCATCTTGTTGTGCGCCTTGGCCAGGATCGTGTCGGCGTTGGCGATGAATTTCTTGACGTTGCGGGCGGCCTGCTTGATCCGCTGCTCATTCTCGACGAGGCCGATGCGGACATAGCCCTCGCCGTATTCGCCGAAGCCGATGCCGGGAGCCACGGCGACGCCGGCCTCCTCGATCAGCAGGCGCGAGAACAGCATCGAGCCGGCGGCCTCGAACTGCTCCGGGATCTTGGCCCAGGCGAACATCGAAGCCGGCGGATTGGGAATGTCCCAGCCCGCGGCCTTCATCGACTTGATCAAGGTGTCGCGGCGGCTCTTGTAGATGGCGCGGATTTCGTCGACGCAGTCCTGCGGGCCGTTCAGCGCGGCGGCGGCGGCCACCTGCACCGGGGTGTAGGCGCCGTAGTCCAGGTACGACTTCACGCGCGCCAGGGCGGCGCAGATGCGCGCGTTGCCGACCACCATCCCCACGCGCCAGCCGGCCATGGCGTAGGTCTTCGACAGCGAGTTGACCTCGACGGCGATGTCCTTGGCGCCTTCGACCTGCAGGATCGAGGGCGGCGGGTTGTTGTCGAAATAGATCTCGCCATAGGCCACGTCGCTGATGACCAGCAGGTCGTGCTTCTTCGCCAGGGCGACGGCGTCCTTGTAGAAGTCCAGGTCCACCCACTGGGCGGTCGGGTTCGATGGATAGGACAGGATCAGCACGCTGGCGGGCGGCACCGAGTGCTTGGCCGCGCGGCTGATGTTGGACAGGTACTGCTCGGGCGACAGGGCCGGCACGTGGCGGATCACGCCGCCGGCCATGATGAAGCCGAAGGCGTGGATCGGATAGGCCGGGTTCGGGCAGATGATCACGTCGCCCGGCGCGGTCAGGGCCTGGGCGAGGTTGGCGAAGCCTTCCTTCGAGCCCAGGGTGGCGATCACCTCGGTGTCGGGGTTCAGCTTCACGCCGAAGCGACGGCCGTAATAGCCGGCCATGGCCTTGCGCAGGCCGGCGATGCCCTTGGAGGCCGAGTAGCGGCCGGCCTTCGGGTCGCGGGCGGTCTCGATCAGCTTGTCGACGATATGCTTGGGCGTGGGCATGTCGGGATTGCCCATCCCGAAGTCGATGATGTCGGTGCCCTCGGCGCGGAGGCGCGCCTTGATCTTGTTCACCTCCTCGAAGACGTAGGGCGGGAGGCGGCGGATACGGTGGAAATCGGAGGTCATGAAATGCTCATTGCGCCGCAGCGGCGCGCCGGGAGCGGATGTCGGGCATGGATAGACCCCGAGCGGGGCATAGCCAAGCCAGTTACGGGAATTTTATGCCTCCGTCGCCCTATTGGGGCTTGGACGGAGGCGCGGTAGCTCGATCGCGCGCCGCCTTTGCGAAGGCTTCGGTCGCGGCGCGGTCGGCGTCGGTGGGGATGTCGCTGGGCGGCGCCTTGCCGACCTTGCGGGCCTGGGCGGCGTAGCCTTCGGTGTCCGACAGGGTCCAGGTGTTGGGCGCGGTGTCGCGCTTCAGCTTGTCGGCGGCCACCTTTTCGGCGCCCACGGCCTTCTTGAACTCGACGGGCGTGCGCACGTCGGTCGGGATCGGCGGGATGTCGATGAAGCGCGGCAGGTCGGCGTGCTTGGAGTCCTTGGCCGCGGCGTTGGCGGCGGCGGCGATCGGCGAGTTGGGATCGGCCGGCGGCGGCGTGAACGGCGAAACCGACGACAGCGACGAAGCGCAGGCGCTCAGACCCGCCAGCAGGGCCACGAGAGCCGCGCCGCGAAAGAGTACGCTGGCCCGTACGATTTTACCGGTTTCGACGTTCATCTTGTCTCAGGTCTTATGCGATGATCGCGGCGAGCGAAAGGCCATCCGCGCCGCCAAGGCGAGATGGTCGAAGAGATGACGGTGCAAGGAGCTCCATGGCCACGACCGAAACCTCCCCCAAACCGCGCAAAAAGCCCGCCGCCAAGGCGGACGCGGCGCCGACCGCCGCCAAGACCAAGAGCAAGGCCGGGCCGAAGGTTCCGCCGAAAGCCGATCCCGAGCCGGAGCTCCGCGCCCAGAACGCCGAATCGACCGCCCGGACCGCGCCCCTCCTCCCGACCGGCGCCCTGCCCGACTTCGAGGCCTTCCTGTCGCCGGACCAGCGCCAGATGCTGGAGACCCTGTCGGCCAACCTGGCCCGCGCCGCCGTCACCGCCCAGGGCGCGATCGCCGAGGCCGCCCTGCGCCAGGCCGACCGCCCCGCCGCCCTCAGCCCCGACCCCTTCCACGTCGGTCCCGCCTTCAACGAGGTGATGACCAGCCTGGCCGCCCAGCCCGACCGGCTGCTGCGGGCCCAGGCCGACCTGTTCAGCCGCTATATGGACCTGTGGCAGTCGGCGGCCCGCAAGGCGACGGGCGAACCGACCCAGCCCGTGGTCGCCCCCGCCCCCGGCGACAAGCGGTTCAGCGACCCCGACTGGGCGTCCAACCCGATGTTCGACATGATGAAGCAGAGCTACCTGCTGTCGTCGAACTGGCTGAACGACCTGGTCTCGCAGGCCCAGGGGGTCGATCCCAGCACCAAGCGCCGGGTCGAGTTCTTCACCAAGATGCTGACCGACGCCTTCTCGCCGTCGAACTTCCTGATCTCCAACCCCGCCGCCCTGCGCGAGGTGATGCAGAGCAAGGGCGAGAGCCTGGTGCGCGGCATGGAGAACTTCGCCGCCGACCTGGAACGCGGCGGCGGCCAGCTGGCGATCAGCCAGACCGATCTGGCCAAGTTCAAGGTCGGCGAGAACGTCGCCACCGCCCCGGGCAAGGTGGTCTACCAGAACGACATCCTGCAGCTGCTGCAGTTCTCGCCGACCACCGAGACGGTCCACGAGATCCCGCTGCTGATCTTCCCGCCGTGGATCAACAAGTTCTACATCCTGGACCTGCGGCCCGAGAACTCGATGATCCGCTGGCTGACCGGCCAGGGCTTCACGGTGTTCGTGGCCTCGTGGGTCAATCCCGACAGCCACCAGGCCAAGAAGACCTTCGAGGACTACATGCTCGAAGGCATCTACGACGCGACCCGGCAGGTCATGACCCAGGCGGGCGTCGATCGGGTCAACACCGTCGGCTACTGCATCGGCGGCACCCTGCTGTCCTGCGCCCTGGCCCACATGGCCGCCAAGGGCGACAAGCGGATCAATTCCGCCACCTTCTTCGCGGCCCAGCAGGACTTCTCGGAAGCCGGCGACCTGCTGCTGTTCACCAACGAGGAATGGCTGCAGTCGATCGAGTCCCTGATGGACCAGCAGGGCGGCTACCTGCCCAGCCAGTCGATGGCCGACACCTTCAACAGCCTGCGCGGCAACGACCTGATCTGGTCGTTCTTCATCAACAACTACCTGATGGGCAAGGAGCCGCGGCCGTTCGACCTGCTGTTCTGGAACGCCGACCAGACGCGCATGCCCAAGGCGCTGCACCTGTTCTACCTGCGCAATTTCTACAAGGACAACGCCCTGACCACGGGCCGCCTGACCCTGGGCGGCGAGCAGCTGGACCTGTCGAAGGTCAAGACGCCGATCTATGTCCAGTCGTCCAAGGACGACCACATCGCCCCCTATCCCAGCGTCTATCGCGGCGCGCGGGCGTTCGGCGGGCCGGTGACCTTCACCATGGCCGGCTCGGGTCACATCGCCGGGGTGATCAACCACCCGGACGCCAACAAGTACCAGCACTGGACCAACGAGCAGCTGCCCGCCTCGGTCGAGGGCTGGCGGTCCGGCGCGGTGGAGCATCCTGGCTCGTGGTGGCCGCACTGGGCGGCCTGGCTGAAGGCCCGGTCCGGTCCGCAGGTCCCGGCCCGGGACCCGGCCAAGGGCGTCCTCAAGGCGATCGAGGACGCCCCGGGCAGTTTCGTCCGTGTACGGTCCGACACCGCCGCCTGATCAGATCAGGCCCACCTCGTAGGCCAGCTCGACCGGCATCGCCTCGGCGCGGTCGATCAGGGGCTGGACGCGTTCCAGGTGCTCGGTGAAGCGCGGGTCCTTGCGGAACCGCTCGGCGTTCTGCGCCGTGTCGAAGGACGTCACCAGGACCACCACGCCCTTGGCGGGCGACTTGAGCATCCGGGTCCCGCGCACGCCGGCGACCTGGCCCCGCACCCGCATGAACTGCTCGTGCTGCAGGGCGACGAACTCGTCGAACTTGCCGGGCTTGGTCTGGATGATGCTGACGCTGAAGACCGGCGGATCGGCCAGGGCGGCGGCGATGGCGGCGTGATCGGGGACGGTGAGCGTGGTCATGGAGGCTCCTGAAGGTCGTTGCCGTGGAAGGAGCCCTCCGTGTAAAACCTCAACCAAAGTTGAGGTCAAGCGCCAATGCCGAAATCCGAAAATACGCCGCCCGATTGCGCCTTTCCCGGCGGCACGCTCAGCGTCGGCGAGGTGGCCAAGCGCAGCGGCGTGGCGGTCTCGACCCTGCACTTCTACGAGACCAAGGGCCTGATCCGCAGCCTGCGGACCGAGGGCAACCAGCGGCGCTATCCGCGCGGGATCCTGCGGCGGGTGGCGGTGATCAAGGTGGCCCAGCGCACGGGCATCCCCCTGGCCTCGATCCAGGCCGCCCTCTCCGCCTGCCCGACGGCCGCGCGCCGACCGCCGACGAATGGGCCGAGCTGTCGCGCGCCTGGCGGGCCGAGCTGGACGAACGCATCCTCCGCCTCACCCAGCTGCGCGACCAGCTGGACGACTGCATCGGCTGCGGGTGCCTGTCGCTGAAGGCCTGCCCGCTTCGAAACCCGGCGGACGTGCTGGGCGGCCAGGGCGCCGGGCCGCGGCTGCTGGAACCCCAGCCCGGCTGAACCCCGGCGCACGCCGCCCGCGCCGGAACTCCACACCAGCGACCCATGTTCGCCCAAAACCCGCCGGGATTCTGGTCGAGCTTGCCGACATGGGACTCAATCGCCGGACAGCACTAGGGATGCTGCTCGCGACGCCGATCCTCGGCGCGGGCGAAGCGGTGGCGCGCCCGGCGGCCGCGGCCGGCGGCGAGCGCCTGGCCCAGGCCGCGCGCGGCCAGGTGGGCGTGACCCGGGACTACGACCCCAGCTACCGCGCCATCCCCTACCCCAACGGCGATGTCCTGCGCTCGACCGGGGTCTGCGCCGACGTGCTGGTGCGCGCGGCCCGCGACGCCTGGCGGGCCGACCTGCAGCAGCTGGTCCACGAGGACATGACCCGCAATTTCGACGCCTATCCGTCGCGGCGCGCCTGGGGCCTGAAGGGACCGGACTCCAATATCGACCATCGCCGGGTGCTGAACCTGGAGACCTATCTGGAACGCCAGAAGGCCCTGCTGGCCCGCGCGCCCGCCAAGGCCGCCGGCGACCGGTTCGACGATCCCCTGCCCGGCGACATCCTGACCTGGCGGGTCTGGAGCGGCCGCCCGCACATCGGCGTGGTCAGCCAGGGGCCCGAGCACGTGCGCGTGGTCCACAACATTGGCTGGGGCGCCAAGGAGGAGCCGCTGTGGATGTTCAAGCTCCACACGGCGGTGGGGCACTACCGCTGGCGGGCGTAGGCGCGGGCTAGAGCCCCGCGCCTTCCTTCAGCCCCAGCATCAGGTTCAGGTTCTGCACCGCCGCGCCCGACGCGCCCTTGCCCAGGTTGTCGAGCAGGGCCACCAGGCGGACCTGGCCGCTGTTTTCCGAGCCGAACACGAACAGCTTCAGGCGGTTGGTGTTGTTCAGCCCCTCGGGGTCCAGGGTCGTCAGGCTTTTCGCCTCGTGCAGCGACGCCACCTCGACGAAGGCCTCGCGGTCGTAGTGGTCGGCCAGGGCCTCGTGGATCTCGTTCATCGAGACGCTGCCGTTCAGCATGCTCAGGTGCAGCGGCAGCTCCACCAGCATGCCCTGAGCGTAGCGCCCGACGGCCGGGGTGAAGATCGGCCGGGTCAGCAGGCCGCCGTGCGCCTGGATCTCGGGCAGGTGCTTGTGGTTCAGGCCCGTGGCGTAGATGCGGTACGGGACCTTGGTATAGTGCGGCGAGGTCTCGTCCTCGAACTCGGCGATCATCGCCTTGCCGCCGCCGGTATAGCCCGACACGGCGTTGAACGAGAGCGGCAGGTCGGCGGCGATGATGTCGTTCGAGACCAGCGGCCGCACCAGGGCGATGGCGCCGGTCGCGTAGCAGCCGGGGTTCGACACCCGCGTCGACTTGGCCACCTTGCCGCGCTGCTCGTCGTCCAGCTCCGGGAAGCCGTAGGTCCAGCCGGCCGCGGTGCGATGGGCCGTCGAGGCGTCGATCACCTTGACCTTCGGGTCCTCGATCAGCGCCACGGCTTCCTTGGCCGCGTCGTCGGGCAGGCACAGGATCACGGCGTCGGCGCCGTTCAGCATCGCCTTGCGGGCCTCAGGATCCTTGCGCTTGTCCGGATCGATCGAGACCAGCTGCAGGTCCTTGCGACCGACCAGGCGCTCGCGGATCTGCAACCCGGTGGTGCCCGCTTCGCCGTCGATGAAGACCTTGGGGGCCATGCGCCCTCCCGTAACCCGAACCCTTGAGGAGCGGTCCCTCTAGCGTACTCCGATCGCGAGCGAAACGGGTCTTTGGGCCGCGCCCACCGGTTTGTCGGTCGTGCAATCGGCGGAGCCCATCCTATATCCGGGGTCTCGCCCGCCACCGGATATCGCCATGACCAAGCCCCTGAAGATCGACTTCGTCTCCGACGTCTCCTGCCCCTGGTGCATCGTCGGCCTGGGCGGTCTGGAGACGGCGCTCGCGCGGGTCGGCGACCTGGTCGAGGCCGACATCCATTTCCAGCCGTTCGAGCTGAACCCGAACATGCCGCCGGAAGGCCAGAACATCGTCGAGCACGTCGGTCAGAAATACGGTGCGACGCCCGAACAGTCGGCGGTCAACCGCAAGGCCATCCACGAACGCGCCGCCTCGGTGGGCTTCACGATGAAGACCAACGAGAACAGCCGCATCTACAACACCTTCGACGCCCACCGCCTGCTGCACTGGGCCGGGATCGTCGGCGGCCAGAAGGCGCTCAAGCGGGCCCTGTTCGACGCCTATTTCACCGACGGGCTCAGCCCGGCCGACCACGACGTCCTGGTGGCGGCCGCCGAGAAGGCGGGCCTCGACGGGGCGGCCGCGCGCCAGGTGCTGGCCTCGGGCCAGTACGGCCAGGAGGTCCGCGACGCCGAGCGCCGCTGGCAGGCCGCGGGGATCAATTCGGTGCCGGCCGTGGTGATCAACGACCGCTACCTGATCTCGGGCGGCCAGCCGCCGGAGTATTTCGAACAGGCCCTGCGCCAGATCGCCGCCGAGGCCTGACGGGACCTGACCGGCGTTCGGTCAAATTTATTTACCGAGAAGCGGAGCCTTAGTCCGGCGAGGACGTTCATTCCCCGAACGGGGATTATCCGCATGACCAATCAGACTTCGGCCCAAACCGCTTTCGAACGTGAGCTCGTCAGCCTGATCCCGCATCTGCGCGCCTTCGGCCGCTCGCTGACCGGCAACGCCAGCCACGGCGACGACCTGGCCCAGGACGCCCTGGCCAAGGCCTTGGCCTCGCGCGCCTCCTACCAGCCGGGCACCAACATGAAGGCCTGGACCTTCATGATCCTGCGCAACGTCTTCTACTCCGAGAAGCGCCGCTCGTGGCGCTCGTGCGCGCTGGACCCGGAGGTCGCCGAGCGCACCCTGGTCTCGAACTCCAACCCGACCGCCGCCCTGGAACTGGACGAGATGCGCCGGGCGCTGGACATGCTGCCGCCCGACCAGCGCGAGGCCCTGATCCTGATCGGCGCCGCTGGGATGTCCTACGAGGAAGTCGCCGAGGTCACCGGCGCCGCCCTGGGCACGATCAAGAGCCGCGTCAGCCGCGCGCGCGATCGCCTGGCCCTGATCTTCGCCGAGGGCCGGATCACCGAAGACCAGATGCCGGCCCACGCGGCCATGGCCTCGATCTTCCGCCAGATCGACGATTACCGGTCGCGTCAGGCCGCCTAGCGGCCACACGCTGGACGAACTGAAAAGGCGGCGCCTAGTGCGCCGCCTTTTTGCTGGGGATCAGGTGGATCGCGCCGACGATCGCGCCGCCCACGATCAGCCCCACCATGGCCGAACCCGCCGCCATGGCCAGCCAGCCCGTGATCGCGCCAACCACCGGGACCTGGCCGGCCCAGTGCGACGCGCCCTCGCCCCAGTGCGGGATCGGGGTCAGGTGGAAGTGCTCCAGGCCGTGGACGATGATGCCGCCGCCGACCCACAGCATGGCCGCGGTGCCGATCACGGTCAGGGCCTCCATGGTCACCGGCATCGCCTTGACCAGGCCGCGCCCCAGCCCCTGCAGCGCCTTCGAGCGCCCCTTGGCCAGGTGCAGGCCGATGTCGTCCATCTTCACGATCAGCCCGACCATGCCGTAGACCGCCACGGTCAGCAGCACGCCGATAATGGCCAGGGCCGCCGCCTGTATGGCCAGGGGCTTGTCGGCGACATCGGCCAGGGCGATGGCCATGATCTCGCCGGACAGGATCAGGTCGGTGCGGATCGCCCCGTTGACCTTCTGGGTCTCGAGTTCGGCGCTGCTGAGGGCGAAGTCCTCGGCCTCGTCGCCGGCCACCTCGTGCTCGACGAAGGCCTCGATGATCTTCTCGGTGGCCTCGAAGGCCAGATAGGCGCCGCCGACCATCAGGATCGGGGTCACGGCCCAGGGCGCGAAGGCGCTGAGGATCAGGGCGCCGGGCAGCAGGAACAGCAGCTTGTTGCGGAACGAGCCGACCGCGATCTTCCAGACGATCGGGAGCTCGCGCTCGGGCGTGAAGCCCATGGCGTAGCCCGGCGTGACGGCGGTGTCATCGACCACCACCCCGGCCGCCTTGACCCCGGCCTTGCCGGCGGCGCCGCTCACGTCGTCCAGCGAGGCGGCCGCCAGCTTGGTGATGCCAGCGATGTCGTCGAGAAGGGCGGCGAGGCCGGAGGGCATGGACGGATTCTCTGCAGCGAAGGGAGGAGCCTAGGCGAATAGACCGGACTGCTCGCTCCGGTCGAGCCCTAACCCTTCTTGAGGACCGCGTCGGCCTTGCCGTCGATCCGCTTTTCCTCGGCCTTGGACATCCGGCCGGCCTTCACGGCCTGGCTGGCGCGGGCCTTGGCGTTGCGGGCGTGGGCCTTGTCCTCGATCGGATAGGCGCGCTTCTCCGGTTCGGCGAAGGCCTTGTCGGGCAGCTTGTCGCGTTTCTCGGTGTTCAATTCGGCCATGGCGTCATTCCTTCGGATGAGCCCGGCCCAGCCCTTCGGTCGGGCCGTCGTCCTCGTCGTCGGGCGTGACGACCTCGGTCGGCTCCCTCTGCCGCGCCAGGTCGCGGGCGCCGACCCCGCCGCCATGCTCGATATTGAGATTGGCTTCGACCGTGGAGGGGTCGTAGACGCCGTCGTCCTCGTCGCCGTTGGTCACGTCGAGGGTCTCGTGGGGTTCGGCCATGGGAGTTCTCCGTCTCTCCTCAAGCCAACGACGGTCGGAGGCAGGACGTTCCCCCAGATTCCCTGCGGCGCGCTTCAGAATAAAATCAGAGCCTGTGGCAGTTGCGATCGGAACGCGGCACGCCAGATATTCGGGACGCCGGCGCGGGGTCGGCGAGCCTCCAGAGATTCTCCATGCCCACCCTGTTCGATCCGCTTGTCGTCGGCGACCTGAAGTTGCCCAACCGCGTCGTCATGGCGCCGCTGACCCGCCTGCGGGCCGGCCCGACCCAGATTCCCAACGCCCTGATGGCCGAGTACTACGCCCAGCGCGCCTCGGCCGGCCTGCTGATCACCGAGGGCGTGCCCGTCACGCCGCAGGGCGTCGGCTACCAAGGCGTGCCCGGCATCTGGTCCCAGGCGCAGGTCGAGGGCTGGAAGCAGGTGACCAAGGCCGTGCACGACAAGGGCGGCCGCATCTTCATTCAGCTGTGGCACGTGGGCCGGGTCTCCGATCCGTCGTTCCACGACGGCGCGGCGCCGGTCGGTCCCAGCGCGATCCCGGCCAAGGGCCATGTCAGCCTGCTGCGTCCCGAACGCCCCTACCCGACGCCCCGCGCCCTGACGACCGAGGAAGTCGCCGGCGTGGTCGAGGCCTTCCGCCAGGGCGCCGAGAACGCCAAGGCCGCCGGCTTCGACGGCGCCGAAATCCACGGCGCCAACGGCTACCTGCTCGACCAATTCCTGCAGGACGGCTCGAACCAGCGCACCGACCAGTACGGCGGCCTGATCGAGAACCGCGCGCGCCTGCTGCTGGAAGTCGCAGACGCGGTGGCCTCGGTGTTCGGCCCCGGCCGGGTCGGGGTGCACCTGGCTCCGCGCGCCGACAGCCACTCGATGGGCGACAGCGACCTGACCGCCACCTTCGGCTACGCGGCCAAGGAACTGGGCAAGCGTCGGATCGCCTTCCTGTGCGCCCGCGAATACGAAGGCCCCGACAGCCTGGGCGTGGACCTGAAGGCGGCGTTCGGCGGCGTCTACATCGCCAACGAGAAGTTCACCCGCGAAACCGCCCAGGCGGCGCTCGACGCCGGCAAGTACGACGCTGTCGCGTTCGGCAAGGCCTTCATCGCCAATCCGGACCTGGTGGAGCGCCTGCGGCTCGACGCGCCGCTCAACGCCCCCGACCCGACCACCTTCTACGGCGGCGACGGCCGGGGCTATGTCGACTACCCCACGCTCAAGACGCCCGTCCCGGCCGCCGCCGAGTAGGATTTCCGTCCGAGTCCGTATCCGCTGCGCCATTTGCCGCGTTGGGTCTTCACCACGCGCCGCGCAGCGGATACAGGCTTAACCATGAGCAAGACCAATGATCACTGGAAGACCATCCTGCTACGCGGCGCCAACGCCCTGGCCTTCCGGATCACCAGCCCGCCGACCGCCGTCAAGCCGATCATGGTCGCCGAACCCGCGCCCCAGAAGCGCGCCCTGCCGGTGGTGGTCTATCACGCGGTGGCCGCCTGCGCCCTTGTCGACGGCTGGGTCGCGACCGGCGAAGGCGAGGTCCTGATCGACCGTCCCGCCATCCTGACCCGCCAGAAGCTGGCCAACGCCAAGGCCGCGGAACCGCCCGGCAGCACCCAGTCGCCGTTCTCGACCGGCTATGCGGCCGACTACCGGCTGGAGCTGGCCCGCCTGGCCTGGCTGGCGATCATCGATGACCCGGAAGCCCGCCTCGAAGCCCTGGCTGCGCTCTACACGCCGCCGGAGCCCCGGGTGAAGCTGGTCTAGGGCCGCCTTCTACCAGGCGCCCGTGTTCGGCATCGAGGCCCACGGCTCGGCCGGATCCAGGTTGCCGTCCTGCAGCAGTTCCACCGAGATGTTGTCGGGCGAGCGGACGAAGGCCATGTGGCCGTCGCGCGGCGGACGGTTGATCGTCACGCCCATGTCCATCAGCCGCTGGCAGGTCTCGTAGATGTCGTCCACCCGATAGGCCAGGTGGCCGAAGTTACGGCCGCCCTGATAGTCCTCGGGATCCCAGTTGTAGGTCAGCTCGACCAGCGGCGCCTTGCGCTCCTTGGCCAGCTCGACGTCTTCCGGCGCGGCCAGGAACACCAGGGTGAAACGACCCTTGTCGTTCTCCATCCGGTACATCTCGGTCAGGCCCAGCCCCTCGCAATAGAAGCGCAGCGAGGCGTCGAGGTCCTTCACGCGGACCATGGTGTGCAGATAGCGCATGGGCGGCTCCCGAAAGTGGAGAGGTCTGTCGAGCCGGCAGGATATAGCGGCGGCGCGGCGGCCCGCACCCCACAAATCGCCCTGGAAGGCTACTTCGCGGCTTGGACGCCCTGGCCTTGCAGCACCTGCTGGGCCCGCTCGACGGCTTCCATCAGATTGCCCAGGGCCAGGCCCTCGGGGCTGTCGGCGCGGTAGATCTCGCGCAGGGCCGGAACCCGGTCCTTGCAGGCGGCCATCGCGTCCAGGGCCCGATCGATCTTTCGCGTCAGCATGTCCGTAACCGCCAGAAATGTTCTACGTTCGTTCTACAATGGCGGTTTTCGGATATCAATCGACGACCGCCCCCGCTTCCACAGGTTTCTCCCGAGTCTGTCGCCGCCACAACGCCGCGTATTCGCCCCCAGCCTCCAAAAGCGCCGCATGGGGGCCACGCTCCACAACCTTTCCACGGCGCAGGACGACGATCTCGTCGGCGTCGGCGATCGTCGACAGGCGGTGGGCGACCACCAGGGTCGTGCGCCCTTCCCTCGCCTTGCGCAGAGTGGCCTGGATGGCGGCCTCGGTACGGCTGTCCAGGGCGCTGGTCGCCTCGTCCAGGATCAGCACGCGCGGATCGGCCAGCAGGGCCCGGGCGATGCCCACCCGCTGGCGCTCGCCGCCCGACAGCTTCAGCCCCCGCTCGCCGACCTTGGTGGCCATACCCTCGGGCAGGTTGCGGATGAACTCGCCCAGTTCGGCCGCCTCGGCGGCGGCCCAGACCTCGGCCTCGGAGGCGTCGGGACGGGCGAAGGCGATGTTGGCCATCACCGTGTCGTTGAACAGGGCCACGTCCTGCGGCACCAGGGCGACGGCGCGACGCAGCGATCCCTGCTTGAGCGCCTTCAGGTCGTGGCTGTCCAGGGTCACCCGCCCGGCCTGGGGATCGATCATCCGCAGGGCCAGGCGCACCAGGGTGGTCTTGCCCGCGCCCGAGGGACCGACGATGGCGACGGTGGTTCCCGGCCGGGCCGTGAAGGTCACGCCCTGCAGGCCCTCCGAACGCGCGCCGTGACGGAACGAGACGCCCTCGAAGGCCACGGCCCCGCCGCGCCGGTCGGCGGGCGGCGGCAGGTCGATGGCGTCGGGCGCGTCGGCCACGTCGGGCTGGGCGCGACGCAGGTCGAGCATGGCCTCCATGTCGATGAACGACTGGCGGATCTCGCGATAGGCGAAGCCCAGGATGTTCAGCGGGCCGTACAGGTTGACCAGGATCAGCACGGCGGCGGTCACGTCGCCGGGCCCGATCCGGCCGGCGGCCGCCTCGCCCCCGGCCAGGATGGCCATCACGCCCAGGCCCAGGCTCATCACCGCCGACTGCACGGTGTTGAGCAGGGTCAGGGAGTTGGTCGCCTTGATGTTGGCCGCGCCGTAGGCCGTCAGGGCGTTGTCATAGCCGCCGACCGCCCGCTCCTCGGCCCCGAAGGCCTTGACCGTCTCGTAGTTCAGCAGGGCGTCCACGGCCCGCCCGGCGGCCTCGGCGTCGGCCTCGTTCATCACCCGGCGATGGCCGATCCGCCAGTCCGAGATCGTGAAGGTCACCACACCGTAGATCACCACCGTGACCACGGCCGTCAGGGCGAAGCGCCAGTCATAGGCCTTGGCCAGCACGATGGCGGCCATGATCAGTTCCACCGCCGTCGGCGCGATGTTGAACACCAGGCCGCGCAGCAGGAAATCCATCGACCGCGCGCCGCGATCGATCACCCGCGACAGCGAGCCGGTGCGCTTGGTCTGGTGGAAGTCGATCGACAGCGACAGGGCGTGGGCGAAGGTCTCGACCGCCGCGCGGGTCTGGGCGGCCTGGGCCACCGGCGTGAACACCGCGTCGCGCGCCTGGGGGGCCACCGCGGAGATGAAGCGGATCAAGGCCCAGCCGCCGGCCAGGGCGGCGAAGGTCAGCCCCACCTGCACGGCCGCGCCCTGCCCCGCCGTCAGGGCGTTGACCGCCTTGCCCAGCAGAAGCGGCGCGATCACGCCCAGGAACTTGCCCGCGAAGGTCAACACCAGGGCCAGGGTCAAGCGCCAGCGCAGGCCGGGGGCCTTGGAGCGCATCACCAGGCCGAACAGGTCGGCCATGGCCTTCCAGCCGTTGGCCTTGACCTCGGGGGCGGCCACGGCGCCCGCCACGGCTCCGGATCGCGGCGCCATGCCCCTCACTGGCCGCCGTCCAGCAGCTGGGTGGTCTGCAGTCCGCCGCCGGGCGTCATCCAGTCGACGCGCCAGCCCAGGGCCGTCAGCGTCGAGGCCACGGGCCCGTTCGTCGGCGTCGCCGGCGGGCTGACCTCGACGACCACCTGCTGCTCGCCGCCCTCGCCCGCCACCTGGATGGTGTGGGCGCCGGCCGTCAGCGGCTGGTCCAGCGAGATCGAGAACCGCCCATCCTCGCCGACCTTGCCCTCGCCGCGCGTTGCGCGGTCCACGCGGACGCCCAAGCCGGCGCCCGGCGTGCCGACGCCCGAGACGACGGCCCCGCCGCTGCGGTCGTAGTCCATCGCCAGCAGGCGCGGCGACAGCGAGCTCTTCCCCATCACCTCGGCCCCGGCCCCGGCGCGCAGCAGCACCGCGGCGCCGTTCGGCGCGACCATCAGATAGCCCTGGGCCTGGACGGTCCGGTCCTCCAGGGTCATCGACAGGCCGTACAGCCGCGGCTCGCCGGCCAGGGGCGTCACCAGCCGCCAGGCGCCGGCCGCGTCGGCCTTGCCCACCAGGGCCTCGCCGGTCGGCGCGCCCAGCCTGACGCTGGACGACGGTTCGGCCTGGCCCGACAGCGCCACGGCGGCGCCTTCGCGGATCGCCGACACCACGCGCGGCGGCTTCAGATAACCCGCCTGGGGCGCGGGCTGTTCGGCCTTGGTCGCCGCCGGATCGCGCCGCCAGCCCTCCTCCCCCCGGCCGCACGCCGCCAGGGCCAGCGCGCCCAGGGCCGCGACGACACAGGCCGACCTGAAGGCGGCTGACTTGAAACCGATCTCGCGAATCCTGATCATGGCGTATCCAACGGCCGACGACGCCCCGACGGCCTTATTTCCTTGGGTGCTCACGTGCGGCGCGCCGACCTTGTCCACAAGGACCGGCGCGCTGTTTATTTTTCTGGAGTGGACGACGATGCCCGACCTGTCCAGCGGCCAAGCCGGCGACGCGACGTCCGACCCGGGGACCGGCCAGGCTGTCTGCGTCTATTGCGGCTCGTCGAACGCGGCCGACCCGGCCTATCTCGAGGCGGCGTTCCGCATCGGCGGCGACTTCGCCAGGGCCGGGCTGAAGCTGGTCTATGGCGGCGGCGGCGTGGGCCTGATGGGGGCGACGGCGCGCGGCGCCCACGAGGCCGGCGGCCGGGTGCTGGGGATCATCCCGGAGTTCCTGCGCGGCCGCGAGCAGCCGTTCGACGACGTCGAAACCGTGGTCGTCACCTCGATGCACGAGCGCAAGATGATGATGTTCGAGCGCTCGGACGCCTTCGTGGTGCTGCCCGGCGGCATCGGCACGCTGGAGGAGATCATCGAGCTGCTGTCGTGGCGACGCCTGGACCTGCACCGCAAGCCGATCGTCTTCCACAATCCCGACGGCTTCTGGGATCCGCTGTTCGCCCTGCTGCGCCACACGATCGACCGCGGCCTGACCCCGCCGTCGCTCGAGGACGCCTGGCGGGTGGCGGAAGACGCCAGCGACATAACGCCCGCCCTACTGGCCTGGCTTGCGGAAAAGGGGCAAGAAGACGCGTCTTCAAACGTTCGTTTGTTGACTTAGTTGCGAAACGCAACGATATGTCCGCCGCCGACCTCCCCATGTCGGCCTTAGGGGATAAGGAAACAAACATGCGTATCTTCGTGACCGCGCTCGTCGCGGCCTCCGCCCTGTCCACGCTGGGCATGGCGACCAGCGCGTTCTCCGCCGAGGGCGCGGTGCTCAAGCTGAAGGCCCCCGCCAAGGCTCCCACCCTGATCCAGGACGGCGCCATGTGGCGCTGCAACGGCGTCGTCTGCGCCGCTCCCCAGGTCAAGTCGCTGCCGATCGGCCGCGCGTGCCGCAAGGTCGCCGCCGAACTGGGCGCGGTGGAAACCTTCAACTATCGCGGCGAGGAACTGGACGCCGCCGGCCTCGCCGACTGCAACACGGTCGCCAAGCCGTAAGGCCCGCTCGAAGCTTTCGAGATCAAGCAATGGGGCGGTCCGCCAGGCGGGCCGCCCCTTTTTCTCGCCTGTTTGCGGCCGCCCTACTTCCGATTGGAAGGCTTGGGCTCGGTGACCGGCGGCTTGGGCGTCTGTCTGCCCCCGACCAGCATCCCGCCGATCAGGGCGAAGGACAGCATGGCGTGGTTCATTCTCGATACGTTCATTTGGCGGCGTCTCCCAGACTCGCTTGAAAACCAACGGGGCCGTTGGGCCAGGAGACGCGCGCGGCTTACAGGGACTCCCACCCTCCTAGTCGTCAGCGCGTCGAGGCAAAGCATGCGCCGTCGCGTCCCGAACGCAAGAAAATTAATCCGAACCCTGACGAAATCCGCGTACGGACGAATTGATCTTCAGCCTCGGATTCCCCTTGCCGGACAACGCTTCGCGCACGGAACGCCGCGGCCGGAGCTAGTGGAGCGTCGTCGAATGTTCGGGTTCGGTCGGCGCGGGCTTGCCGGCCGCGCCGATGATCGCGGCGGCGGCGCGCAGCATGGCCTCGTCGATGCGGGCGACGTCGCAGCCGACCAGCTCGGCGGCCATCTCCGGTAGATCGGCGCACAGCCGGAGCTGACCCGCGATCCGTTGCAGCACAAGGCCTTCCTCGAGGTCGGGATCATTGGCCAACACCCCCACCACCAGGGAAAGCGCCACCTCCAGGCGGTCGGCCTTGGCCTTGGCCTCGCGGGCCTGCTCCATCAGGAGCTGGGCGCTGGCGTCCATCGCGGTCAGGGTTTCGGTCAGCGGTCGGGGGGCGAGGTCGAGGCGAAGATCGGTCACGGCGAGGTCCAGCAGGTTGTCCTGCCGGGTTGAACGACGCCTCGCCCAGGAACAGGGCGGACAAAACGCATGCCCCCAAAGAAAAACCGCCCGCGACGGCGTGTCGCGGGCGGTGGAAGCTCTTTCCGGCTGCTTGTCCGTAGGCGGTTTAGGCCGCCTTGCCGGTCGCAGGCCCGAACGACAGCGATTCGTAGCGCCGCAGATGGTGGTCGACCGAGCCGAACAGACCCTCGATCAGGGTGGCGCGCTTGAAGTAGTGGCCGATGGCCAGTTCGTCGGTCATGCCCATGCCGCCGTGGATCTGGATGGCGTTCTGGCCCACGAACTTGCAGGCGCGGCCGATGCGGACCTTGGCGGCCGAGACGGCCTTGGCGCGCTCGTCGTCGCTCTCCGAAAGCTTGATGGTGGCCATGTAGGTCATCGACACGGCCTGCTCCAGCTCGATGAACATGTCGACCATCCGGTGCTGCAGCACCTGGAAGTTGGAGATGGCGGTGCCGAACTGCTTGCGCTGCTTGGCGTAGTCCAGCGTGCCCTCGTGCAGCTTGCGCAGCACGCCCACCGCTTCGGCGCCGACGGCGACGGTGGCCTCGTCGATCACCTTCTCGACCAGCGGCAGGCCATTGCCCTCCTCGCCGATCAGGGCGTCGGCCGGCAGCGAGACGTTCTCGAAATAGACTTCCGAGGCGCGGTTGCCGTCGACGGTCGGGTAGTCGCGGGTGACGATCCCCGGCAGGCTCTTGTCGACCAGGAACACCGAAACGCCGCCGGCGTCGCGTTGGGCGCCGCCGGTGCGCGCGGTGACGACCAGGTGCGTGGCGAACGGCGCGCCGACCACCACGGCCTTATGGCCGTTGAGGACATAGCCGGCGCCGTCCTTCTTCGCCGTGGTCTTCAAGTCGCGCCAGGTGTAGCGGGCCTGCGGCTCGGCATAGGCGAAGGCGATCGTGGTGGTTCCACCGATGATCCCCTCAATAACCGAGGCGGCGTTCGAATAGCCGGAGTGCTTCAGAAAGCCGCCGCCGATCACCACGGTCCCGAGGTACGGCTCGATGACCAGCGCCTTACCGAACTCTTCCATGACGATCATGTTGTCGATCGCCCCGCCGCCCAGGCCGCCCAGCTCCTCGCTGAACGGCGCGCCCAGGATGCCCAGCTCCTCGGCGAAAGCCTTCCAGTAGTCGGCGCGCCAACCGCTGTCCGAGCTGACGATCTTGCGGCGGGTCTCGAAGTCGTACTTGTCCTGCAGGAAGCTGGCGATGGTGTCGCGCAGCATCGACTGCTCTTCGGTGAAGTTGAAATCCATGAGGGAGGTTTCCTCTTATGGTTCCCCGTCAGGGGTTTGATTGTTGTTTCCGAACCCTTCTCCCCTTGTGGGAGAAGGTGGCGTCCGAAGGACGTCGGATGAGGGGTCGCGCGGACTTGTCGGTCGCGCCCAGAAACCCCTCATCCGTCGCTTCGCGACACCTTCTCCCGCAAGGGGGAGAAGGAAGAGGATCAGAGCCCCAGCACCATCTTGGCGATGATGTTGCGCTGGATCTCGTTGGAGCCGCCATAGATCGACGTCTTGCGGACGTTGAAATAGGTCGGGGCGGCGCGATGGGCGAAGTCGGGGCCGATCGGGTGGGCGTTGTCGCCGTCCTTGGGGAAGCCCCGGAAATACGGCGCGCCATAGTGCCCAGCGGCCTCGAGCACCAGTTCGGTGAGCCGCTGCTGGATCTCGGTGCCCTTGATTTTCAGCACGCTCGACTCCGGACCGGGGCCCTTGCCGGCCGCTTCGCCGGCCAGGGTGCGCAGCTCGGTATATTCCAGCGCCGTCAGGTCGATCTCGAGTTCGGCGACCTTGCGCTTGAACATCGGGTCCTTGATCAGGGCCTCGCCGTCGTCCGACAGCTCGGCCGAGGCGATCTGGCGGATGCGCTCGATGCCGCGCTTGGAACGCGCCACGCCGGCGATGCCGGAGCGCTCGTGGGCCAACAGGAACTTGGCGCAGGTCCAGCCCTTGTTCTCCTCGTAGATGCGGTTCTCGACCGGCACCTTGACGTTCTCGAGCCAGACCTCGTTGACCTCGTGCTCGCCGCCCAGGGTGATGATCGGGCGCACGGTCACGCCCGGCGACTTCATGTCGATCAGCAGGAACGAGATGCCTTCCTGGATCTTGGCGGCCGGGTCGGTCCGGACCAGGCAGAAGATCCAGTCGCCGTGCTGGGCCAGGGTGGTCCAGGTCTTCTGGCCGTTGACCAGATAGTATTCCTTGCCATCGTCGCCGGTGAAGCGCTCGGCCTTGGTCTTCAGGCTGGCAAGGTCGGAGCCCGCGCCCGGCTCGGAATAGCCCTGGGCCCACCAGATGTCGCCCGACAGCGTCGGCGGCAGGAACCGCTCCTTCTGTTCGGGCGTGGCGAAGGTGTAGATCACCGGCCCGACCATGTTGATGCCGAACGGCAGGATCGGCACGCAGTCGGCGCGCGCGGTCTCTTCCGACCAGATGTAACGCTGCACCGAGGTCCAGCCCGGACCGCCGTATTTCTCGGGCCAGGCCGGGGCGACCCAGCCCTTCTTGGCGAGGGTGCGGTGCCAGGAGAGGAAGTCTTCCTTGGCCATCTCCTCGCCCTCCTCCTGCTTCTCCCGCAGGCCCGCCGGATAGTTCTCGGCGATGAAGGCGCGAACCTCGTCGCGGAAGGCGAGGTCCTCGGGCGAGAAGTCGAGATTCATGGCGAGCTCCCGTTCAGCCGGCCCCTCTTGAAGGAGGCCGTTCATGCGTTTCAGGCGCCACGATAGATGTCGAACGAACGTTTGGAAAGATGACGTTAGCGTCAACGGAAGCGAATATGATCCGCGTTCACTTATATCCGACGAGAAGCGCTAGCGGACTTCGCAGGCCAGCTTGACGAGCGCCAGGGCCGAGGCGCCCCCGACCCCTTCCTCATCCGTCGTATCGAGCGCCAGAAGCGGCCGCTTGTCGAGGATCTCGAGCAGCCGCGCATGGCCCTTGTTCGGGCTGACATGGGCGGCCAGACAGTGCTCGATCGCGGCCGGTTCGATGGCCCGGACGATCGCGGCGGCGGCGCAGGCGGCGTAGCCGTCCAGCAGCACCGGCACCTTCCGCACCCGAGCGGCCAGGATGGCGCCGGCGACGGCGGCGGTCTCTCGGCCGCCCAGATGGCGCAGGATCTCGAGCGGATCGTCGCCCATGCCCTCGGCCCTGGCGCGGGCGACGGCGGCGGCCACCGGCGCGGGATCGTCGGACCAATCCGAGGCCTCACCGCCGAACAGGGCCAGGCAGACGGCGGCGGCGGTGCGGGCGGGCTCGGCGGCGATGACGCCGGGGATCAGCAGGTCCGGCTGCTTGGCCAGAGCCTCCATGCCAAAGGCGATGGTGGCCGCGGCCTCCTTCTCGCTCATCGACGCCTTGTCGACGGAGTCCGGCGACGGACGGTCGATGGCCAGGTCGAAAGCTTCCAGTCCAGCCCCCTGCACGCCAGCCAGGCGCGAGACGGTAGCGCCGCCCGAGGCGATGACCTCCAGGCGGTCGCGGGCGTAGCCACGCGGGCCAACACCCTGGCGCGCTCCGGCGTAGAGGGCCACGACCGGCCGATTGACGGCCGGCGGGGTCTTGCCGCTCCAGGCGGTCAGCCAGGCGGCGATCTCAGCGAGCCGCCCGCCCTGCTCCAGTACGGGGGACGGCCCCGGCGCGGGCGGCGAGGCGGCGAGCTGGCGGATGTCGGCGAACGGGGAAGCGGTCATGAGCGCGGACTTAAACCGGTCCGCGCCCAAAGCAACCCCAGAAGACTTCGAAGGGAACGCGTTAGGACGCGGCGACCTGGCTCGACAGATAGGTCTTGCAGACGCCATCCCGCTCGGCGAGCAGCTTGGCCTTGCGAGCCTCGTCCTTGGTCTTGCCCTGGCGGGTCGCCTCGGCCTGCAGCGACACACCGCGATCGGTGATCGAGGAGCCGCGGCCGAAGGCCTGCGACTTGATCTGGGCGGCCAGGTCGCCGGTCGAAAGTTCGCCGAGCGCCGCCGACTGGGCCAGCGCCAGGCAGCGGTTGGCTTGCAGGTACTGGCCGTCGGTCCAGCGATCGCTGGCGGCGAAGGCGGGCGCGGCGGCCGAGGCGAACGCGGCGACGGCGAGGGTCGAGAGGATGAACTTGCGCATGGATCTCTCCTGATCTTTGGGCGCGACCGCTCGCTCGCCGATGCTTGCGCGCCGGCGACGGAACGGGGATGCTTGAAAACGATGAGTACCGAAGCGACGAAATCCGAGGCGAAGCCGCCTCGCCCGATCGCCACGCCCTGCGTGAAGGTCTGCGCGGTCGACGGGGCGTCGGGCTACTGCCTGGGCTGCCGCCGGACCCTGCCGGAGATCGCCGGCTGGACCCGCTTGAGCGACGAGGAGCGGGCCGCCGTCATGGCCGCCCTCCCCGACCGCCCCGATCCGATGGTCGCCCTGATGGCGGCCGCCGGTCGCGGCTGAACGCTACTTCGCGCCGCCCAGATAGGCGGCGCAGTTCGACTCCCGCTCGGCCAGCAGCTTGGCCTTCTTCTTGCCGTCGGCGGCGTCGGCCTGCTTGCGGGCGGCGTCGATCTTGCTAACGGCCGAAGTGCGGACGGCCAGGTCGCGGTCGCCGCCTTCGGTGCGCAGGAGCGCGTCCAGCGACGCGGTGTCCAGCTTTCCCAGGTTTTCCGAACTCGCCAACCCGCGGCAGCGCGCCGCTTCGAGGAATTGCAGGTCAGAGATCGAACCCGCATTGGCCGCGCCGGCGAGCGACGCCGCGGCGACAGTAGCGATGATCAGCACTTTCATGGCGATATTCCCTCGATAAGCCACTCTATTGTTGGCGAGAGAAATAACGCCGCCTCGAAGGTTTTCGAAGTTAATTCCAAGACATGAAAAGCATTACGGCGACGTAATGTGAGCTATTAAATTCGTGTAATATGAACAGCGTTCAGTACATTCGTATACTTGTTACGACATTGGTAACCATGGTGTGAAAATAGCCCGCCCGATTCACGCCTTGAAAAGGCCTGCCTGCTAGTGATTTAGACAACGGCCGCAGAAGCGGTCTCAAAGCCGGTACGGCAGGGTGTGCTCTATGTTGAGGTTCGCGGCGATCGCTTTGGTAGGCGCTCTGTCGGCGGTAGGCGCGGCCAAGGCCGTCGTCTCGCTGGACGACCTGCGCCGTCCGGAATTGCGCGCGCCCACGGCCGCCTCGGCCACCCTCGGCGGTGAAGGCGGCGCGGCCCAGATCACCAAGGACCGCGACGGCCACTTCTGGGCCCAGGCCGCCGTCGACGGCCACGCCGTCCGCTTCCTGGTCGACACCGGCGCCACCGCCGTTTCGCTCAGCATGGCCGACGCCCAGCGCCTGGGCATCGACACCAGCAAGCTGACCTACGACTACAACGTCATCACCGCCGACGGCCGCACCCGCGCCGCCTCGGTGCACCTGGCCAGCGTTTCGATCGCCGGCGCGAGGGTCCGCGACGTTGACGCCCTGGTCATCGAGAAGGGTCTCGAGAACTCCCTGCTGGGCATGAGTTATCTGGGTCGGCTGTCGCGGTTCGAGGCCACCCCGAACTCGCTGATCCTGCACCCCTGACCTTAGGCGACGGGGACGGTTCGCTCCTCGCGCGACGCCACCGCCATCCGCACAGCCTCCAGGGCGCGATCCACGACATCCAGGCCCGCGCCCAGCTTGACGCCCTCGACCGTCAAAATGCGCCGCCACGCCCGGGCGCCCGGTAGGCCGTGGAACAGGCCCAGCATGTGCCGGCCCATGGCCGCCAGATGCGTCCCGGCCGCCAGCTCGCGCGCCAGGTAAGGGCGATAGCGCTCGACGGCCTCGAAGCTGTCGACGTCGGCGACATCCAGCCCGAACACCCGCCGATCGACCTCGCCCAACAGGCCGGCCTCGTGATAGGCCGCCCGCCCCAGCATCACCCCGTCGACGTGCTCCAGGTGCGCCACCGCCGCGTCGACACTGGGGACACCGCCGTTGATGACGATGGTCAGGCCCGGCCGCTCGCGCTTGAGCCGATAGACCAATTCGTAGTCCAGCGGCGGGATGTCCCGGTTTTCCTTGGGCGACAACCCCTTCAGCCAAGCCTTGCGGGCATGGACCACGAAGCTGTCGATCCCGGCCGCCGCGCAGCGATCGACCAGGCCAAACAGGCTCTCTTCCGGATCCTGGTCATCGACGCCGATCCGGCACTTCACCGTGGCGGGAACCTTCACCGCGACCTTGATCGCCCCCATACACTCGGCCACCAGATCGGGTTCGCGCATCAAGCAGGCGCCGAAACGGCCGCTCTGGACCCGGTCCGACGGACAGCCGACGTTCAGATTGATCTCGTCGTAGCCGTAGTCCTCGCCGATCCGCGCGGCCTGGGCCAGCTCAGCCGGATCCGATCCGCCCAGCTGCAGCGCCACCGGATGCTGGCCAGGATCGTAGCCCAGCAGCTTATCGCGGTCGCCGTGAACCACCGCCCCGCTGGTCACCATCTCGGTATAGAGCAGCGCGCGCGACGACAGCCCCCGATGCAGCGACCGGCAATGCCGGTCCGTCCAATCCATCATCGGGGCCACGGAGAGCCTATACGGTTGAAATTTCTGCATTTTTACTGAATTCAAAGCTCTAGAACGTGTCCAAGTTCGCCCTTTCTAGGCCTTAGCACGACACCTTTCGCCACCCTACGACTCTTCACTGAACACGAGACGCACACGCTTTGGCATCTATCCAAAAACGCCCGTCGGGCAAATGGCGAGCCGTCATTCGCCGTAGAGGCCGTGTTCGGCTCCCGGATCTCGATCGTGCTGCTCGGCTCCGGACGTTGGGCGACGGCGGAGATGGCGAGGTCGTCGCCTATTCGGACATGCCGGTCGCGTCCAGGGCGGCCTGCAGGCGCGGCGCGAGCCATTGGGCCATTGCCGCTTGGGCGGCTTCGTCGGCCAGCAGGTCCTGGCGCACCTCCAGCTCCAGATAGTCCAGCCCGCGCGGGTCGGCGTGGAGGGGAATGGTATTGTCGGTCTCGTCCATGGCGTAGGGCGCGTTGTCGCCGACAAACGCCTCGCCCAGATCGGCCCGCAGCCGCGCCAGCATCGCTGAAGAGAATGCGGAATCGTGCCGATGGAGGACGCCCAGCCGCCAGGGCCGGTCCCTCCCCGCCATCGAGGGGGTGAAACTGTGAAGGGCCACCAGCACCGTCCGTCGGCCCGTCCGACCGTCGAGCGCCGCGGCGATGGCGTCCTGGTAAGGCTGGTAGATCTCGGCCAAACGCGCCGCGATCGCCAGCGGCGAAAGGTCACGATTGCCGGGGATCGGCGTGCCGTCGCTCTCCTTGGGGATGGCGTCCTTGGCCTCCGGCCGTCGATTGCAGTCGACGACAAGGCGCGAATACGCCTGCCGGATGAAGGGGGCGTTCAGCAGGGTCGAAAGCTGGGCCCCAAGACCTGCAATGCCGATATCCCAAGCGATATGGCGGTCCAGGTCCGCGGCGGCGAGGCCCAGCCGGCCGAGACGCACGGGTATCTCGCGGCCCGCATGGTCTCCAAGAAGCAGAAGCGCCGACGGGGCGCCCGCGTTGAGCACAATGACCGGGTCCGGATCACCTGCGACAAGAAGGCGGCTCGACCCCGCGCCAGAATCCCCGCCACTTCTGGTCAATGCCTGTGCTTTCGGTCCGCCATCTGACGCGCTACCGGTATCGCAATCCCGTGGCGTTCGGCGACCATCGCATGATGCTGCGTCCGCGCGAAGGTTGCGATCAGCGCCTGCTGTCGTCTGAACTGATCATCACACCCCACCCCGCGCAGCTGCGCTACGTGCAGGACGTGCTGGGCAACTGGGTGGGCGTCGCCAGTTTTCGGGGACGGGCCAGCGAGCTGACCTTCGAGAGCCGCTTCACCCTCGACCACATGCCGCTACCCGCCTTCGGAGATCAGCCCGGCCACCTCGACGTCTTCGAGGCGGGCCGGCCGTTTGCCTATCCCGCCGACGATCTGCCGGACCTGGTCCAGTCGATCGCCCCGCAGCACGACGACCCCGACGGCGCGCTGAAGCGCTGGGCCCTGCGCTTCGTCAAGCCGGCGGGCGCCACGAGCCTGCAGCACCTGCTCGCCGAGATGACGCAGGCGATCTATGCCGACTTTCGCTATGGCAAGCGCTTCGAGCACGGGGTTCAGGCCCCGCTCGCCACGCTCGAAAATCGAGGTGGCACTTGCCGCGACTTCGCGGTGTTGATGATCGAAGCCGTGCGGAGCCTGGGTCTCGCGGCCCAGTTCATCTCGGGCTATATCCACAGCCCCTCGCGCAAGCAGGGTCAGGCCGAGCGAACGGGCGGCGGCCACACCCACGCCTGGCTGCGGGTGTATCTGCCGTCGTGCGGCTGGGTGGAGTTCGACCCGACCAACGGCATTGTCGGCAACACCGACCTGATCCGCGTGGCCGTGGTGCGCGATCCGCGCCAGGCGCCGCCGGTGCACGGGACCTGGTCCGGCTTCTCCGCCGACTATCTCGGCATGGATGTCGAGGTCGACGTCACCGATCTGGAAGGCGAGGCCTATCCGGCGGCGTCCTTCAGCGCCTTCGGCTGAAGACGCCGCACCTTTCACCGCGCCCGCGCGTTCGCATCAGGTCTGCCTGCTTCAATCCCGGACTCGCCTGCTTGGCGCGCCGGCTCGTACCGTGAGACGACCATGCTTATCCGCTACGGCTACGAGATCAGCGTTTACTGCCAGCAGCCGACCGCGATGGTGACGCTGCTGGGCCTGCGGGACGGACGCGAGCCGCAACTGCGGATCGCGGAGTCGTTCTTCACCTCACCCCAGATCGACACCTCGACCTATCGCGATCTGTTCGACAATGTCTGCCGCCGTTTCGTGGCCCCGGCCGGCGTCCTGACCTTGTGGAGCGACAGCGTCATCGAGGACAGCGGCGCTGTCGACCCGGTCGCGCCCGAGGCCGCGCTGCACGCGGTGGCCGACCTGCCGGACGATTGCCTGGTCTATCTGATGGGCAGCCGCTATTGCGAAACCGATCGCCTGAGCCAGATCGCCTGGGACCGGTTTGGCCACATCCAGCAGGGTTGGGCGCGGGTCCAGACCGTCTGCGACTTCGTGCATGGGCACATCGCCTTTGACTACCAGACCGCCAGCTCCACCCGCACCGCCTACGAGGTCTATGAAGGTCGCGTCGGCGTGTGCCGAGACTATGCCCATCTCGCCGTCGCCCTGTGCCGCTGCCTGAACATTCCGGCCCGCTATGTGAACGGCTATCTGGGCGACATCGGCGTGCCGCGCGTCGATCCGATGGACTTCAGCGCCTGGATGGAGGTCTATCTCGGCGGCAGGTGGTGGGCGTTCGACCCGCGTAACAACATTCCGCGCATCGGCCGGATCGTGATCGCGCACGGCCGTGACGCCGCCGACGTCGCCATGCTGACCTCATTCGGGCCGCACCAGCTAAACGGCTTCCGCGTCTGGGCCTACGAGACCGAGGCCGCCGGCTTGCCCGGCGCGATCATCGACACCACCGGCGCGGCCGGCCGCCAGGTTCGTGCACGCTCGCCACTGTAAAGGCCGATCGACTTGACGCCGCCGCCGGCGGCTGGGCGCGGGTCTAGCTCTCGAAGCGCGCGAAGGGGCTGGAGCAGGCCGGACTGAGGCCCAGATAGTGGACGTCGTCATCCGGCGTGGCGCGCCCCCGGACCAGGTCGGTCGACATCACGAACCGGGTGAGCAGGTCGCGCTCGAAGGTCTCGAACCACGCGCTGGCTTGGCCCGGCAGCAGGCTGGCCACATCACGCCCGTGCATCAGTGTCTGGGCCAATGTCAGGACGTCGCCCTTCAGTCCCGCCGGAAAGCCCGGCGTGGCGTCGAAGGCGTCGACGAAGGCCGTGAAATCGGCGGGCGTCATGCGGAAGGGACCGACCAGGCGAACCAGGACGGCGCGGGCCAGATCGGTCTTGTCGAGGCTCGCGGAGACGATCGCGCCGCCGCCAACGGCCGCGATGACCGCGCCGCCGGCCCCGAGCGCCAGGGCCTGCCTTCGACTGAGCGGGCGGGGCATGGGGATCTCCTAGGCGAGTTGCGACGCCGCCCTGAGGGACAGGGCGGCCACGGTCAGGCTGGGATTGGCGCACGAACAGCTGGCGAAGGTGGAAGAGCCGACGACGACCAGGTTGCGCCAACGGTGATGGATCTGGTTCTGGTCAATGACCGAGGTTTTCGGGTCTGCGCCCATGCGCAGCGTGCCCTGGAGGTGGGATTCGGTCGGCCGCGCGCGGCGAAAGACGATTTTTTCGACAGGAAGGGGCGCCAGTAGGTCGGGCAGCCGCGCCAGCGCCTTGTCCATGCCATCGCGGGCGTAGGTCGAGGCGGAGGTGTAGATCACCTTGGCCTGGCCTTGGCCGTCGATCGCTACCCGATTGGCGTCCGACGGCAGGTCTTCGGTCACCAGCATCAGCGGCAAGGTCTGGCGCCAGCGACCTGGCTCGGGCCTCAGCCCATGGGTCCAGCGGTTATCGAAATAGACCAGGGCGGCGGCGTGGTCCTTGCGGAACGCGCCATCATAGAGGCCGTAGTTGAGGCCCGTGGTGATGGTGCTGCCGTCGAAATTGTCGAGCCCGTCCAGGAAGGCCTCGACATGGACGCCGTAGGATTCGTGCAGACCAAGGCCCGTGCGCCCTCCCCCCATGTCCGAACGCAGCAGCAGGGCGGGACTCTGGATGGCGTTGGCGCCCAGGACGAAGAGGTCACCGCTGACCTTGCGCTCGCGCCCAGCGTGCTCGACGACCAGGCGCTGAACAGCGGAGGCGTCGGACTCGAACCTCACCGCGCGCGTCTTCAGGCACAGGGTCACCGCCGGATTGGAGAACACGTCCATCAGCCCGTTATTGGCCGTGAACTTGGCGTCCACCGGGCAGAGCTGGCAGCGGAACGAGGCGCAGCAGGCCGGCCGACTCTCGGTCGCCACTCGCGCCCGGGCGGTGGGCATCGCGAAGTGCTGGTCGGGGCGAGCGGTTTTCATCACGCGGTCGACCGACGACAGGCGGTGGGGCGGTTGCGGAAAGGGCGTGGAGCGCGGCAGGACGCGGGTCATGTCCGGATCGCCGGACACGGACATGATCGCCTCGGCCTCGCCGTAGTAGGGGTCGAGGTCGTCATAGTCGATCGGCCAGTCGACGCCGGCGCCGTAGAGGCTCTGGAGCTTGAAGTCGGTGGGGTGGAACCTGGGCGTCTGCGCGAACCAGCAGTTGGCGCCGCCGCCCAGCGCGATGGTGTAGTTCCAGGGCTTGTCCGAGGTCGAGACGTAGGTCTCGTCGTCCCGGATGGCCGAGTTGCGGTTGTTCTCAATTTGCCAGTCGTGCGGGTGGTGGTCGCCCCATTCGACGATAAGTATTCGCTGGCGTTTGCGTTGCAGCAATTTCCTTACGAAGAACGCCGAGCCAAATCCCGATCCAATGACCACGACGTCGAAATGCTTTCCGTCGATCGTCGCCGGATCGGTGCGCGATAGCATGGCGAACTCCATGAAGGGTCAGATTTGGCCGATCTAGTCCAACAATCATGCCGCCAATTTTGCGCTGTCGCGAGTATGGCTCTCTAAAATGAAGCAAAAATTGGGCGATTATATGTATATAGGCTTAGCTCGACGTCACATTATGCATTAATATCGGCACCACCTGCTGAAATCACTGTAATTTATACGAAAATTTCGATGATAACGGCCATGTTTGCTCTACGGCTTGGCTTGCCATCGCTATGCAAAATCATATGCGGCGATCGAAGCGCCCGGTTGGATGTATTGCTGAGCTTGTAAGTATATAGAATCAAATATTTGATGATTAAGCGCTGCTGGTGAATTGACTTTAATCTGACGCCATCAGAGGAGCTTTGTGTCGGCTGGGGCACATTTTTTCACCCGGCCAAGCTTGTTTCCCGCGTCGATTTGGCGCCTTGTATTCACACAACATGATAAAAAATCGAACGCTCTCTCATGGCGTAGCTTGCTCGGTTTGGATAGGTATGTGCTTGATGATGGTCATATAAGACTTGACTATACAGCGATGGCGAGCGCCATGTGCATGATGTGAGGCCGCGACATCTTTCCGGATTCGATCTTATGATTGAAGGCAACGGGTAAGAGGAGTCGATTTCGGTCATCGCGCGGGGAGGCGCAGGGAGAGCGAAGGGCGATGCGGCGCAAATGCTGCATCGCGATAGCCAAAGACTATATCGCCTCTCAATTCTCACGAAATATTAGGGTGGGCCCAGATTTATCTAGCAATCATCAAGTATGCTTGATGGTTACTTGTGCATCGGAGGTCGTGCGGTGAACATTGGTATGACTCAAGTCACCTCAGTGAGCATAAGCTTGCCTCGGATCAGCGAGGTGGTTTCGCGATGCCTCGACATCGCCGTGGCGTTGCTGGCGCTGATTTTCATCATCCCGCTGCTGGCGACGATCGCGATCGCGATCAAGCTCTCCGACGGGGGCCCTGTACTGTTCAGCCATCGGCGCATCGGGCGCGACGGCCGGCCATTCGGTTGCCTGAAGTTTCGCAGCATGGTCGTGGACTCCGAGGAGCGTCTGGCCAGGCTGCTGGCGGTCGATGAATCGGCGCGCCAGGAATGGCTGCTGGATCACAAGCTGCGGAACGATCCGCGCGTCACGCCCCTGGGATCCTTCCTTCGCCGGTCCAGCCTCGATGAGCTGCCGCAGCTCTTCAACGTGCTGTGTGGCGAGATGAGCATCGTCGGGCCGCGTCCGATCGTCCAGGCCGAGGTCGCGCGCTATGGCCGCCGTTTCGCCTCCTATTGCGCGGTGCGTCCGGGGATCACCGGCCTATGGCAGATCAGCGGCCGCAACGACGTCTCCTACCGTCGCCGAGTCGCGTGCGACGTCGTCTATGCACGGCGTAAGTCTCTGAGCCGCGATGTCTTCATCATCGTTTGGACCGTGCCCGCCGTCCTCAAGGGCCAAGGCTCTTATTGAGGCTCGGTTCGCGGCGGCTTCGGCCGGCCGCGTCCCGCCCACTGTTTCACTCCGCTTGAAGGATCAAGATCATGCGAGTTGCGATGATCGGCGCCGGCTACGTCGGCTTGGTGTCCGGGGCCTGTTTCGCCGATTTCGGCCATGAGGTCGTTTGCGTGGACCGCGACGCGGACAAGATTCGGCGGTTGATGGCGGGCGACATGCCGATCTTCGAGCCAGGTCTCGACGAGCTGGCGATGCGCAATGTCCGCGAAGGGCGGCTCGATTTCACCAGCGATCCGGCCGAGGCCGTCGGCCGAGCCGACGCGGTGTTCATCGCCGTCGGCACGCCGTCGCGGCGCGGCGACGGCCATGCGGACCTGTCCCATGTCTACGCCGCCGCCGAAGAGATCGCCGGCCTGATCGACGGCTTCACCGTCATCGTCACCAAGTCGACCGTGCCGGTGGGCACCGGCGATGATGTCGAGGCCATCATCAAGCGGGCGCGGCCCGAGGCGGACTTCGCGGTGGTCTCCAATCCGGAGTTCCTGCGCGAAGGCGCGGCCATCGAGGACTTCAAGCGTCCGGACCGCGTGGTGGTCGGCTGCGACGACCGTCGCGCCGAGGACCTGATGCGCGAACTCTATCGCCCGCTGTTCCTCAACGAGACGCCGGTGGTCTTCACCAGCCGTCGGACCAGCGAGCTGATCAAGTACGCGGCCAACGCCTTCCTGGCGATGAAGATCACCTTCATCAATGAGATGGCCGACCTGTGCGAAGTGGTCGGGGCCGACGTGCAGCAGGTGGCCAGGGGCATCGGTCTGGACAAGCGGATTGGCGGCAAGTTTCTCAACGCCGGTCCCGGCTATGGCGGATCGTGCTTCCCGAAAGACACCATCGCCTTGGTCCGCACCGCCAGCGACCATGGCGCGCCGATCCGGCTGATCGAAACCACGGTGGCGGTCAACGACGCCCGCAAGAAGGCCATGGTCGGCAAGGTGGTCCGTGCGCTCGACGGCGACATGCGCGGCCGGACGATCGCCCTGCTGGGCCTGACCTTCAAGCCCAACACCGACGACATGCGCGACGCGCCGGCCCTGGAGATCATCGCCGGC
>Ga0102591_1000717_pt1 | contig 57147 bp, 38 predicted proteins | sample AraplaCol_mCL_r2_2_FD_76860 | JGI IMG/M metagenome (GOLD analysis project Ga0102591, IMG submission 76860) | Arabidopsis root microbial communities from North Carolina, USA - plate scrape MF_Col_mCL_r2 (SPADES assembly) (version 2) | ecosystem: Host-associated > Plants > Roots > Endosphere... | reverse complement strand
CCAAGGAACAGATCGAAGCATGTGGGCTGGTGGTCCATGGTCCCGAGGTGCCGGTCTCCTACGATCGCTTCCGCGACCGCATCATGTTCCCGATCCTGTCATCTCGCGAGAAGGTAATTGCGTTCGGGGGGCGTGCCATGTCGCCGGATGCGCCCGCGAAGTATCTCAATTCCAACGAGACAGAGCTGTTCCACAAAGGCAATGTGCTCTACAATTTCGCACGCGCCCGCCGGGCGACGCAGGGTGCGAACGGCGAGGGCACGATCATCGCCGTCGAAGGCTATATGGACGTGATCGCGCTGCATCAGGCCGGCGTCGAGAATGCCGTGGCGCCGCTCGGCACGGCATTGACCGAGAACCAGCTTGAACTCCTCTGGAAGATAACGCCGCAGCCCGTGCTTTGCTTCGATGGCGACGGCGCCGGCATTCGCGCCGCCAATCGCGCTGCCGATCTGGCGCTTCCGCATATCAAGCCGGGGCGCACCGTGCGCTTTGCCCTGTTGCCCGACGGCAAGGACCCGGACGATTTGGTGCGCAACGAAGGCCGTGCGCCCTTCGACAAGGTGATGAGCCAGGCCAAGCCGCTGGCAGAGATGATCTGGGGCCGTGAGATCAATACCGGGCAGTTCGAGACGCCTGAAGCGAAGGCCGAGCTCGAAGCGCGGTTGAAGCAGCTGGTTGGTGTCATTGCCGATGAGAATGTGCGCCGTCACTACCAGCAGGATATGCGCGACCGCCTGAACGGCTTCTTCCAGCCGCAATTCCAGAATCGCGGCAATGAGCGGCGAAGCTTTGATCGTGGCGGCGGACAATCCCGTGGCCGTGGCAACGAGGGGCCACGCGGCCCGCGCCTTTCCGGCGGAGGCATTTCCGATCGGCTCGCCCGCTCCGGTCTGGTTCGAGGCCACCAGGAGACGCCTGCCTTGCGCGAGAGCGTTCTGGCGCTGACAGTTATCAATCATCCGGCCTTGATGCAGGACGAGTACGACGAAATCGCCTCGATCGACTACGACAATCGCGAGCTTCAGCGGCTCTGGTCTGTCATGCTCGGCGCCGCCGCGGCCGTGGCCGGCCCGCACCTCACGCGAGAGCACCTGCTGGAGCGCATGGAAGAGCAAGGCTTCGGCTCATTGCTGCAGGGGCTAGAGCAGCAGATCCGCAATGCCCGCCTTTGGATCGCTACATCGGAGGCTGCGATGGAGGATGCGCGCGAAGGCTACCGGCAGGCGCTCGCCTTCCACAAACGCGCCAAAGCGCTGCGTTTCCAGAAGATCGAGCTCGAACGCGAGATCGCCGAGGCAACCGAGGCCGGCAACGGCGAGGTGATCGATCAGTTGATGCGCGCATTGCAGGAGGTTCATTTCGAGGGGCTTCGCTTAGAGAACCAGGAAGCGATCATCGATGGATTCGGCGTGCTCTCCGGCCGCGTCAAGGGAGCGGCTAGCCATTGAGGGATTCTACAGAGCAACTTTCTGCCGGCGATGCGCTGTTCGGCGCAGAGTGCTCGCCTCTTGGCATTCTTAACCGTGTCTATGGCTATCCGGCCTTCCGCGGCAAGCAGCAGCAGGTGGTGGAGCATGTCGTCGCCGGCGGCGATGCCGTCGTTCTCTTTCCGACGGGGGCCGGCAAATCGCTCTGCTTCCAGATTCCGGCGCTCTGCCGCGAAGGTGTCGGCATTGTCGTTTCGCCGCTGATTGCGCTGATGCGCGATCAGGTGGAGGCGATGAAGCAGCTCGGCATCAGGGCCGCGGCACTGAACTCGGCGCTGTCACGCGAGGAGTTCATCGAGGTTCGTCGCGCGATTGCCGCAGGCAAGCTCGATCTCCTTTACGTGACGCCGGAGCGCATTCTCATGGATGGCTTCCGCGACACGATCGGTAACGCGCGGATCTCGCTCTTCGCCATCGACGAGGCGCATTGTTTTCACGGATAGGCACGATTCCGTGAAAACATAAGGTATCAAAGCATCCGCCGACTAGGCGGATTCCGCTTTCTATTCGAATGCAAGGAGGGACGAGCGCTTATCCAAATAGCAGGTCGAGGACCGACTTGCCTTCATTCGAATAAACAAAGATGTCGGGCGTAGCCCGTCAATTTTTGCCAAAAATTGAACCGGCTTTGGATTGCTCACTGGGACGCCAAAGTCGAACGTGCCCGCGGGCACTCGGCGGATGCTGTCGTCCGTCGCCGATATGCCCGAACCCGAGTTCCCCCAGCGGGATGAACTCTACACCCTTCCCAGAGCGTAGTGGTCGAGCAATGTCTGGATACTGCTCATCCTGCCCATCCGTTCTCTCGAAGACGGTGTTTGTGCTGAAGCCAGAACCGGTACCTACCTCGTCCTGGGTTTTACCGAGGAGAATGCGCTGCAGCAGGCGTGCGTAACGATGGAAGTGCTGGCGGTGCCATAAGGATTGAGTGCAGCCGGTTTCGTCGAGGCAAGGTCGTCACATCGGCTTTAGCTTTCTCGAGAATGGTTAGCGATCACAGAGTGCAGACTTCTGCTAGGCGTATCGCGCTGCCCTCAATCGCGGTGTGTTCCGAGGTTAGGGGCGCTTACGAGCTACCTTTCGGAAGTTTCATGTTCGTCATCATAGCTCGAGTTCAGGAAGCTCGACTTGATCCCCCAACCCGAATTGCCGTCGGGGGAAATGAAGGAAATCCCCTTGCTGGAATAGTGGCGCATCAGTTTTTCGACGAGGATGATGTTAGCTGCCGCATTTTCGATCTTATAGATCGTTCTCGAGCTCATCCCGGAATCGTGGGCGACCTCGATCTGGTTTTGACCCAGGAGGACGCGGGCAGCGACAAACAAGCGTGGCGGCGGTCTCATAAGGATTCACTGTCATCAAATCCTAGAGCAGGCAAACAATAGTTGACATGCGCTGAAAATCAGATCATATGGACGTCAAATCAGATCGAGTATGCTGATTTGCAGATCGTAGGTGCTGAGATTCAGCACTGAAAGCGGGCGGTTTGGAATCGAATCAATATGGCGGGATGGCACGTTGACGTTTCGATGGATTGACAATCACACCGTCGAGCAACTGCTCGAGGACCTTCACAAAGCTCACTCAGGAAACTTTAATGTCAGTCAATTGAGGGCAGCGCCGCAGCTTGATTGTTACAGGGCGGTAGTGGGCCACGCTTACGCGTTGTCGGGCATTGTCAGCGGCCATCCGCGTCTCGCCGACGGAAAAGAGATCGTTACCAGCCAACTCTTCTTTTTGGATCCGGACCGCGGCATCGCGCGGACAATGAATAATTGGTATCGTCTGTCCAATCGCGATAAGACCAAGGGGAACTAGGATGCAGTTCCTCGATGCAAAAGCCCGGAACCAGAAGACTTCCAAGGATGTGGTTGTTTTTTTGGCTTGCTGTGGTCTGGTTCGGGCCACAAACGCGATCGGCCGAATGCGGCATGGCGTCAATGGCTTTCTTGTCTTCGTTGTTCCTCCAGGATATCGCGCTGAGGAGTACCAATCCGCCGCATTGGCGATGTTAGGCGAGTTACGTGACAGGTGGGCCGATGACTGGGTCGATAAAGATGTCAGGGTGCGCCTTGCGAATCCTGCGCGGACAAAGGGGACTCCACATAGGCCGGCATCGATCTTCGACTTGAAGGGCCTCGACATTCTGATCGCTACAGATATTGCCGAGGTTCCTAAAGACGTGCGCTTTGCGGCGACTGCCGTCTTGTTCGTCGAGCCGCCGACAACTCAGCAGATCAACGCCGCGCGGCGCTTGTCAGGCAAAGTTCCTTTTCCAGAAGACATCGCGTCATTATTGGTCAAGCGCCCGCAGAATGCCCTGCTCGCGGCGGTCTTGAAGCCAACTTTTACCGAATACCACATTCAAGAGATCAACGATTTCGACAGGCTTGAATTCGACGGCCCTAATCTGTTCGATCTGCCCGGCTACGAGGAAGTTAAGCCTTGGGCTCGGGATCTGGTGGAGGACGTATCGCGCTGGCGTCAACGGACCTTAGAATGGAAACTCGCTCGAGCCGGAGTGCTGGTTTCGGGACTACCTGGCACAGGCAAGACTTTATTCGCCTCCGCCCTTGCGACCGCCCTTCGAGTGCGGCTGGTCACCACAACGGTTGGCACCTGGCAGTCGACTGGCACGCTAGATGACATGCTGGCGGCGATGCGAAAGACCTTCGAGAGCGTGAATGATGGAAAAGGCGCCGTACTCTTCATCGATGAAGTCGACGCAATCGGTAGGAGGCTGGCCCGTCCTTCCGGACATCACGGCGATCAGTATTGGCAGGTCGTGGTCACGGATTTCCTCACCCTCCTGTCGAGCGTCGGGGAAGGCGTCATAGTGGTCGCTGCCACGAACTACCCCGACTGGATCGATCCCGCGATCCTGCGTGCTGGCAGGATTGACGACCATTTCACCCTCTCGCTGCCAAACAAGCTGACGCGTGCTGAAATCCTGAACCATCATGCTGGCGGTGTCCTTCCGCTCGAATCCTTGGTTGAAATTGCCGAGGATCTCGATGGGAAGGCAGGTGCGGATCTCGAACGCTTGGTCCGGGATGCCCTACGGGTCGCAAGGAGCGAAGGCAGGGCGCTTGAGTTACGCGATCTGGAGGCGCAGCTTCCGCAAAAGCTGCCCTATACATTTGAGCAGTGCTTGAGGCTCGCGGTCCATGAGTCGGGACATGCGCTGGCAGCACTAGCGCTCGGACATGCGACGGGCGCGACAATCGAGATCAAGGACAGTTTCGATCCGAGCTTGGACGGATTCGTCGGTGGGACGACCACATACGACGTCATCCCGGATTACTTCCCCACCGCTACGAGTTTGCGCAACCGAATAGCGGTCAGCCTTGCCGGGATGGCTGCAGAGATTGCGGTGTTTGGAGACCCGTCCATCGGTTCTGGCGGTGAGATCGGCAGCGATGTCGAACGAGCAACGGCTATCGCTCGGCGGATGGTTGGATCCTATGGTTTGGGCAAGACGCCGGTCTTCATGGGGACCGTCAAAGAACTCGCCGACAAGCCTCTGCCCGAACGGCTGGAAGTCGAGGTCTCGCAAATGATCGCTGAGGAGAAGGAGCGAGTGCTTTCCATGATGACGGAGGAACGCGAGCGAGTACTTGCGCTGGCAGCCGAGGTGGTGACCCACCGTACTCTGAAGATTGAGCGTGGCGGATTGGTGGAGGCTGCTTAAAGCCATCGGATCGCCCCAGGCGTTAGTCGTCAATCTCGGTGGGGACACTTTGGTGGCCGCTTGGCGGTGCCGCGATGAATCCTTGGGAGTACACACGCAGAGCGTTGGAGGCCGAGATGTCACACAAGAAAAAAAGCGATGAGAGCAAAACTGGCAACATTGGCGCGATCGATAAATCGAAGGAGGGTGGTGGTGGGACAGTCGGCGGAGCTCCGTCAGAAAAACCCGAAACCGGGAATGTCGGACGCAGAATCGTGGGTCAGGGCAAACGGAGGGAGACCCTAAAGAAATGGTCTAAGGACTCGACCTAGCGACGCCTCCAACGACCTAAGTGTGTATCTGCTGGACCCCAATGAGCCTGGTGCTGAAGGATCTGGTTCAAGGATTGCCATCATATTTCGGGAGGCTAACGGCGCCCTCCGGAACAGGCTCAGGTCTCCGGGAATCAGAGCAAGAACTCGAGAAAGTGTCAGCCTGCTGGTTGACGTCGCTCTATCTTCCGAACGACCATACCTTTCGGAGCCACCAGTGAGGTGTCGACTAGCAAGCAAAGAGGATTAAATGTTCGAAGGACTCGATCAGAAAGAACTGCAGCGCCGCGAAAACGAGATTTTCTTCAAGACAATGGAACGTAAGTGGGCCTTGGATGCAGCAGGTGTCTCGCCCACTGACGACAAGCTTTTTTGTCTTTGGAAATGGCAATTGGGCGAGATCGAAACCGCTAAGGTTAGTGCTGAACGGTGAGCGGTTTGCGAAGCCACGTCGCGACGGTCACGCTCGCGGCCATGCCAAGATAGGACTTGGAAGGCTGTGCAGTAGCTATCCAGGACGCATCAGTGACTGGACCGCAAGCTACGGCAGAGGGCGAAGTCGGCTCCGTTGTGTGCGGCCACTTGGAGCATGATCATCTCCAGATACTCCAGTTCCAGGTCGAAATCTGCTCGAACCCGCCGCAGAAGCTCGTTCCAACCGTGGCGAGGGGAAAGCTTCGCATAAGAACTCTGTCTATGCCGATGAGTTCTCCATTCGGCCTACGGGCCATGCTTATTTCGTCGAAGGCTGTCTCACAGCCGGAATTGGAGAGACGGTGGGCGTCTGCGGATCCGGATTAGTTTGCGAGTTCTTGCCGGGATGAAGGGATCAAGCCTAGGTATGCTCCCCCGTCGGTCGATTACTAACTATCGTCCTGCGTTCGAAGCGTGCCGCGTTGACGAGCGTGAGCGCGCCATAGCTTCCGTCGGGCGTCTGCGGGCTCTAAGTGCCGATACTTGCCGCCAGAGAATTTGGGCCAATCCAGAGCTAAGCCACTGCGGACCAACTCGGCACCCAAATCACGCCCATCGGGCAGGAAACATTCTGCCACCATACGGTCGTATGAAAGTTCGGGCTTGATCCGAGCCGTCACGATCTGGCCCTTGCACAACTGAACCAAGGCCCATTTCGACCGTTGACCCAAGGGTAGGTTGATCACGATGGTGTCGCCATCGCTGACAGCCGCACCAGCATCCGAAACAGTCCCCTTCCCAAAGCCGTACCTCGATTTTCAGGATCGTCATCGATAGGGATCGTTCTATCTTGGGCGGACAGAAGGAGATCGCATGGCTCACCGCGACATGTCCCGCGAGGAATTGTTTGCTTTGGTTTGGGAGAAGCCGACCCAAGAGGTGGCGAAGGACCTTGGCGTATCGGATGTAGCGGTCGGTAAGCTATGCGTACGGCTGCAGGTTCCCAAGCCGCCGCGTGGATACTGGGCTAAAGTCGAGGCAGGCCAAATCCCACGTCGTCCACCGTTGGGGGCTTTCCGTGAGGAATTAGAGCGTAACCGCCAGGAAGCGATTCGGGCCAGATCAGCCGGGTTACTATCGAAATTGCAGCAACAGTTCTTTCGGGCGGCACTTTCCGACTTGCAAGGTCGCGGCGTCAATGTGAGCGGAATTGAGCTCCGAGGGGGGCGGCTCCCCGAGGTAAGTCCCGATGTCTCAGCGCAAATTCTGTTGGCAATTCAGGACCGAGGGCATCAGTGGGTCAAAGAAGGCAAGGTCATCGCGACCTGGGGCCATCCAGCACAGAGTAGCCTCGCAGGCCTTGTTGGAAGGCTGCTTCCATTGGCCCGGCCACAGCTTTTGGTGTTTGAAAACGCATCCAGGAAAAGCTGGTCGACTGCAGATGGTCCGGTTGTTTTCGTACGCCTGACAGCAAACCTCCAGGAGCGGATCGCTGCTCTTGTCCGCTTCGTCCGCGACCAAAAGCTCCAGCATGTGGTTATGCCGCTAATGGCGACCGATCACGCCTGGTCTGTTCGCCATGTCTTCACGCCCGAGTCGCGTCTCTTCCTTGATAGCACTCTCTGCGTTTCGGGCGCCGAGCTGTGGGTCGAGTTCACCCGCAAGGCTTGGCGCGATGAAGATCCCCCGGAGCATTATGTGACCAGTAGACTGTCACTGAAAGAGATCATGCCAATTGACCATATGCCCAAGCATGAGGTGTCGATTTCACCGACCATCTCGAGGGCGTCAGTAGCGCCGTATCGCGAGCGGCTTGTCGCCTTGCTCGAGGCGGAGCGAGTGAACGAGATGATGGTCAACTCCGCATACGCGATCGAACGTGCGGTTCCCAACGAAACGCTGGCCATCGCTGACCGACTATGGTTCGGGGAAAAGCGGCCGTTTTCAGCAGCGCGTGAAGCATGGCGCCAGCTCGAAGGGGAATTGGAGCGCTGGGAAGGAGAGCTCGAGAGCGAACGCTCCATGCTGGCACGGGCAATCCTTGGGATCGAGGCGGGGGACATCGTGACAGGCGAAAACCGCGGCCGGCTTCTGCGCATTTCCGTAACAGGAATCACTCTTTACGCCAGCGATGACTATGTGACCTTCGTCGTAAACGGCACGCGATTTCGAAAGGATGGCACGATCGGAAAACTGCAGGATTCGATCAGCTTGCAATTCGGGCGCGAGGCCTTGGACTCGCGCCCGTAGAGGCATATGGACCTCTCGCTTGGCATATGCGATTTGGCCGTTACCACGTTGCAGAAAAGAGCACCTAAGTGAGCGATGTATCGACGACAACGTCGCGCGACTGTCGGCTTGGCTGCCTTGTAAGGAGCTCGCCGCCGGGCTCGCCATATTGGGGGCGAGTAATCCGGCTCGGATCATTCGCGAACCCCCTTCAGGTGGGCCTTCACGGGGCGCTTCTCAATCACGCCATTTTTTCATGCCTTCCACGAACTGCCCTGGGTTCATCCCGCCGCTGGTGATTCAGTCATGCGTAGGACCGTCTCTTCCATGAGACGAAACCTCAAAATCCTTTGACAACTTCCAAAACTGTGCAGTCTCGCCCCACGCTTCCCTAGGAATCGGATACTAGAACGGGCTAACTTTCAGAAGTCAAATGAACAAGGGCAGCGTTTTGGCCAAGACAATTCAGCAGGATTACCGTTTCGGCGGTCACCAGACCTTTGCGCTAAGGATCGCTTGGTTACCGAAAGCGGCGACGGCGATAGAGCGGGGCGAAGACCCGCTCTCCAATCCATTGGACGGAGTGGTCAGCCTCGGCCTTGGAAAGAACATGGTCGAAGCGCTTCGCTGCTGGATCGACGCCTACGGCGTGGCTACGAGGATGTCCGGCACCTGGTCGCTCACGTCGTTCGGCAGAGCGATATTCGGTCGGCATGGATACGACCCCTTCCTTGAGGACCAGCAGACGCTTTGGCTTCTGCATTGGAAGATCGCCACTTTGCAACGGGCTCCCTTCTTTGCCTGGGAGCTCCTCGTTAACAGGTGGAACGAGCCCGTGTTCTCGACCTCTGCAGTGCTGCGCGCCTTCGCGGAGGAAGCCGGGCGTACCCAACGACCTCTCTCGCCTGTTTCTGCAAAGCAACACCTGGACGTGTGGTTACACACATACCTTCCCGGACGCTCTGGAAAAACCGAGGAAGCTCTTGATAGTCCACTGTCGTCACTGCGTCTCATTCGCCATGCCGGAGTGCGGGAAATGGCTGAGGGACGCAGTGAGCAGGTTTATGCGTTTGATCTCGAGCCGAAAGCTAGTATCAGCCAGGCGACTTTCGAGTACTGCTTATACGACTGGTGGAACAACGAATTCGAGCATGAGGAAACGGTCACACTGAGCGATTCTTGCTTCTCCAGGATGAGCCCTGGCCGCGTTTTTAGGATGCCGGAGACGGAAGTTCGCGAGCGTATATCTGCTTTATCGGCGGACAGCCGCTCGAACTTCGAGCTGCTGGAAAGCCTTAACCAGATGATGATCCGACGAAAGAGAAGTCGCGAGCCGCACACTCTGCTCTCCAGGATCTATGTCACGACTGGCGAGGATCTGGCCAATGCTTAAAAACCGACAGCAAGCCGCAGCTCCGACCTTCCGCGACCTACTTCAGGTACGTCCCCATCACCTGAGATCAGTCCAGCTCGACCGCGACTTCTCAGATCCGGGTTCTACGCTGCATTATGCGGTGACCCCGTTCGTGGCGTCCACTGTCGAAAGGATCAGCCAAGGTTTCAAATCGGGCTCGACCCAGCGGGCATGGCGATTGACGGGCGACTACGGGTCCGGCAAATCGAGCCTTGCGCTGGCACTATCCAGGCTCGCCGCATCGGAGCCGGATCTTTTGCCGCCTCAGCTCCATTCCTCGGTCTCTCCGATGAGGCTGGAGCCAGTCCTTTTCCTTGGTGAACGGGAACCCATTGGAAGGGGGGTTATTCGCGCGCTTGCCGCGACGGTAACTCGCGCATTTGGAAACATTCCTCGGAAGCTTGCCGGAGTGCTTTCATCGAATCATTCCGCTGAGCCGCTGGCTGTCATGGCCGCGATCGCCGCCGTAGCCGACGCCCTGTCATCCGCGGGCAAGGCCGAAGGTTTGTTCCTTGTCATGGACGAGCTTGGCAAGAATCTCGAGTTCGCCGTCAACTCCCCCGATTCCGACGATGTCTACCTGCTTCAGCACCTGGCCGAGCTTGCAGCTCGCAGCGGCCCGTCACCTGTCATGGTAGTTGCGATCCTTCACCAAGCAGTAGCGAGCTACGCATCTAACCTCCCAGTGCTCCAACGCAAGGAATGGGAGAAGGTGTCCAGCCGGTTTGAGGAGGTGGTCTTCGCGCCACCCATCGAGCAGACCGCGAACCTTGTTGCCGCCGCGCTCGACGTCGATCAGGCCTCCGTCCCGAAGGCGCTGATCAGGAACGCCACGCGTACCATGGAGGAGACGCTTGATCTAGGCTGGTACGGCGTAGCCGCGGGCCGTGAGGGGCTGATCGGACTAGCATCGGCGCTTCTCCCGCTCGATCCGACGACACTGCCGGTACTTTCCCGCCTGCTCCGCCGTTTCGGCCAGAACGAACGCTCGCTATTCAGCTTCCTGTCCTCCTCGGAGCCATTCGGTCTCATGGAGTTGAGCGCGAAGCCGGTTGAGCAGTTTGCATCCTATAGAATCTCCAACCTTTACGACTACATTGCTGCAAATCTATCCGGTCTGCTGAACTCCGGAACGATGGCCTCTCGATGGGGGGTGATCCAGGACGTTGTCGCTAGCCTCGACACGCTTGATCCGACCGTCTCGGCGATTGTTAGGACGATTGCGGTGCTGAACCTCCTGGACGAGCCCAATCTCTCGGCGGTTCCCGCTGCTGTCTCGCTTTGCGTCGCGGGTTCAGATCCGGTGGCTCGGCAAACGGTTGAGAGAGCGATCGACGACCTCAAAAAATCGTCCAAGACGATCTATGACCGCGGAGCCAGCGGAGCGCTCTGCCTGTGGCCGCACACCAGCGTCGATCTTGAAGATGCATTCGCAAAAGGAATGGCGGCGGTCAGGACGAGTGGCGCGGGCGTCGAGACGTTGCGGATTCATCTTTCGGACGAGCCGATTGTAGCTCGGCGCCACTACGTGCAGACGGGAGCACTCCGTCACTTCGATGTAAGGCACGAACCTGCTGCGAAAGTGAAAGATGTCGTCGCGCTCGGCACCGCCAACTCGTCGGCTGATGGCTGCGTACTGGTCTTCATAAGCACAACTGAGGCTGAGCGCCGGGCTGCGATTCGATACCTTGAGGAAACCGCGGGCTCGTTGCCCGAAACGATAATCGTCTGCGTGCCGCGCCCTGTCGCCGCGATCACGCCGCTCCTCAACGAAGTCGCCGCCTGGAAGTGGGTCAGGGAGGGGATCCCCAGCCTCGCCGGAGACCGCATCGCGCGAAACGAGGCTGCGCGGCAGCTCAGCCTGGCAGAATCTCGCCTTGCTCGATTGCTCGACGCCTATCTGGACATCCGGGGTCCCGCGGCCAGTTCGATGTCCTGGTATCACGCCGGACGCGAACTGGACATCTCGACGGGCCGAAGCCTGACGGGACTGATCTCAGACATTTGCGATAACAGGTTCGACCTCTCGCCGAAGATCACGAACGAGCTTCTGAACCGCCGGGCGCTGAGCTCGGCCGCGGCCTCGGCACGTTTCCGGGTCATGGAGGGGCTTTCCGCTGCCGCGAGCACGCCGTCTCTCGGGCTCGACAACGGCGGAACCCCGCCCGAGCTTGCCGTATACCTTTCAATCATCAAGGCGGGCAACGTTCACGTCGAACGAGATGGCAAATGGGTTGTCCAGACGCCATCGGAAGGAAGCGATCCTCTCCGGCTTCGTCCGTCCTTGTTGCGGATCGGCGAGGTCCTTGAAAAGGCCGGAGATAGACCCGTTCCATATGAAGAGGTAGCGGATTCGATCCGCGGCGATCGCTACGGGGTAAGAGAGGGTCTCGTTCCGCTACTTATATCGATCTACCTGGCAGTGAACTGGCATCGAACTGCCGTGTACGAGGACGGAACCTATCTCGAGCAGGTTGGCGATCGCGAATTCAGCCGTATTGTCAAGGAACCAGAGCACTTCCAACTTCAACACTGCGTTGTTGAAGGCGTTCGGGCCGAGATATTTGTCCGGCTCGCGGCGGCTTTGGGGATGCCCGGCTCAAAGAGCGACATCGACCTTCTCGACGTGGTGAGGCCCCTTGTGACCTTCGTGGCGAGGCTGCCGGATCATTCTCGTAGGACGAAGCAGCTCAGCGGAGCTACGGTTGCGGCTCGGAACGCTCTGTTGTCGGGACGAGATCCAACTGCCCTGATCTTCGGTGAACTTCCGGTTTCTTTCGGCATCAGTCCTTTCATGGCGGGCGAAGCGGCGGCGGAGCAGGACATCGATGCGTTCATCAAGGCGGTCAGCAGGTCAGTCGCGGAATTGAGAGAGGCTTATCCGGCACTCCTGAAGCGGGTTGCCAAAAGCCTGGGGGCGGCGCTCGATGGGGATGAAACCTTGGCTGCTCAAAGGCCCGAGCTCCTGCGTAGATCCGGCAAGATTAAGGCCGCTCTTATCGAACCTGAACTGAAGTCCTTTGTCTTGCGTCTCGCAGACAGCGGCCTCGATGATCGGGCGTGGTTGGAATCTATCGCCAGCCTCATCGCGCGCAAACCGCCCGAGCGGTGGGTGGACAGCGATGAAGCCGAGTTCAATCATCGCCTGCTGTTGCTCGCGCGTACGTTCAAACACGTGGAGGCAACTCGCTTTTCAGAGCAAGACGAATCTCGTAACAGTTACAGGCTGGTGGTTACTGCATCCGACGGATACGAGATCGAACAAGTCTATCGCTTGTCAGAAGAAGAGGACCGCGAGGTGGCAGCCGTCGAGGACGAGCTCCGGGCGTTCCTCAACAGAAGCGGAAAGATCGGTCGCGTGGCGGCCGCCAGGGTGTTACTCGCGCTCGATCGTGAGTCAGAAAGTGAATTGGACGACGGGCGTCCGTCGAAACGGGTTAGACGATGACAGAAGAAAAGTCGGTCCGGCATATCCTCAGTTTGTCAGGTGGCAAGGATAGCACTGCTCTGGCCATCTACCTGCGCGATCGCGTTCCGAACATGGAGTATATCTTCCATGATACTGGCAAGGAGCTCCCTGACACGCTGGAATATATCGAGCGGCTAGAGTCATACCTCGGCACGAAAGTCGTGCGGACGACCACCCGTGAGACTTTCGACGACATTTTGCGGAGCAAAGGCGGCATGCTTCCATCAGGCAGGCGCCGCTGGTGCACAGAGCTTTTGAAGCTGAAGCCGTTCGAAGGATACATCGGCGACGAGCCATGTATCAACTATGTCGGTATTCGCGCCGACGAGGACCGTGTGGGATATGTCAGCCATAAGCCCAACATAAAGGCCGTGTTTCCTTTTAGGGAAGATGGGATCACCTATGAAGGTGTCGTTCGTATTCTGGAAGAAGCCGGCTTGGGCATGCCGCCTTATACGGACTGGGGCCGGACGAGATCCGGGTGCTTTTTCTGCTTCTATCAGCAGAAGATCGAGTGGGTGCGTCTCAAGCAGAATTTTCCGGAGCTCTACCAGGAAGCGAAAGCATATGAAAAGCCCAACAGGGTGAACGGGCAGGTGTTCTACTGGACCGACGAGCCGCTCGAGGATCTCGAAAAGCCGGAACGCATGGCGGCAATTGAGGACAATTGGGCCAAAATGCAGGAAAGAAAGAAGATCCGCCGGTCCAATCAGCCGCTCGTGAAGACGCTTGGTGGGCTTGATATCGAAGACGCGCCGAGGGACGGATGCCTGATTTGTCAGCTTTAGGATCGGAGTCTGCACCACCAAGCCCGCCAACCGACGGAGAGCGATGGATTTCGTTTCTGCGCGGCTACGGTCCCGTAGGGCGTCGCGACGGGATGTACGCAGAGACGATACGAGTCCTTGCTGACGAATACCGCATCGAACCACTGAACTTTCCACATCCAATGGCTGACGAGCTTTTTGATGCTTTTCGCCCTCAGGAAGGTGTCCTCACGAACGTCATTCTTACTGGGACAGCGGGAGACGGAAAGACGACCCTTTGCAACGAGCTATGGGAGCGCCTGGGGGGCGATGACTCCAGGCGAAAAGGCAGAAATCGGAAAAGCTACCTTCCTCTTCAGGTTCAGACTCCGGCCGGGCCCCGGACAGTTCATTTCATCTTCGAGTTCAGCGGTTTTGCGCCTGACCAGAACCAGCCTTGGCCAGACGATAAGCACGATCTCGTAAAGCGGCTTGCTGCGTCGATCATAGATCCCAATCCGGCCGAGTTTTTTGTGATAGCGGCTAATGACGGCAAGCTGGTCAACGAATGGGAAGGTCTTCCCGAGGGTTCTCCGGCTCGCAGACTGAACGGCGTGATCGAGGAACTTCTATCAACAGGGCATTCGCGAAGGGAAGATCTCGCGCTCCTCTTTCTCAACCTCAGTCGGATGTCCACGAAGCAGATCCTGACGCAGGCTATTTCCTGCCTTCTGGCCAGACCCGAATGGTCGTGTTTCGAATCTGAATCTGAGGATTTGGCGTTCGGGAGGTTGTCGCCCCTTACGAAGAATTTCCAGCTCCTGTCATCCGACTATGTGCAGAAGCGGCTGGAGACACTGGCCGAACTCTGCGATGCGAACGGCTTCCACGTATCGATACGGGAAATCCTTCTCCTCTTAGTCAATGGGCTGCTCGGCCACGGTCCGTCCGGTGATAACGTGATGAGACCCAGCGAACTTAGGATAGTGGCGCAGGAAGATCGCAGCCATGAAGCATCGCTTTTCCAAAATCTGTTTGGCACGAACCTGGCCGATCAGAGACGGGAGCAATTTGCGGTATTTAATTACTTGAACGGATTCAGGATAGGACACGAGACGTCGAATAGCCACGACGCGCTCATCGTCTTCGGCCCTGAGGATTCGAACTTGTCGGACGACCACCGCCGACTTCTCGCCTCGGACGAGCAGTTCGGTCAGAATCCCTACTTCGACAACCTGCGTCAGAAATATCTCAATGGTGAGGAGGCACGTTCAGAGGCGGTGGAATTCCTCGCCGCTCTCGTCGGTGAGCGCCGCCGTCTTTTTTTCCGCCTGGGAGACGACGACCCGCGATTCGATCCCTGGAAGCTAACGGTGTTCGAATCCGCGGGCATGTTCCAGAAAGAGATACTTCGCCCGCTCGCAAACAAGCGCGCGGTGGATACGATTGCAATTTCGTTGATCGTGCAGGGCTTAAACCGGATTTGGACTGGAATGCTGGTGGGCGAGCTTGAAACCCTCTATCTCAGTGCCGGCCTGGATTTTAGCAGCGCCCGCGTCAGCGACCTCTACTTGAATGAGATCCCAATACACGGCGGACTCTACGGAAACGAGGTCACAGTGCATTACGATGCCGATCTGGAGCTCCCCGTCCTAAGGGTTGCAATTGATGACAGCCACTATGTCGACTTCCCACTGCTGCTCCGACGCTTCGAGTTCCTGGTCCGGGTAGCAAGGGGCGCTCTGCCATCATCGTTCTCCAAGGAGTGCTATGAGGACGTCATCGCGTTCAAGACGAAGGTGCTTAGCCAGTACTTCAAACTGACCAAGGGTCGTGCCACGCAGATCAATATCATGTCGGTGGGAACGGACGGTGCCGTAAACAAGCGACGGCTGGGGGTTAGCCTTTGAATTTCCTCGATCCGAAGAACATAGGAAAACCGCCTTCGCAGTCGAAAGCGGTGAAGAGCACAAAGGTTTGGCTCGAGGAGCGCCTGTTCGGCCACAGACTGTGGGCTCGACAGACACCTTGGTTGCTGTTTCTCGAATTCCTCAATGTTACGGAGGCTTTTCTCCGCCTTGGCGAGCAAAACCTCTTCGCGCCGAGCGCCCCCGAGGAGATGCACTCTTACAAGATGCGCTATCGGATGGGACTTAGGCAGGTGCTGTTCGACAACGAAGAGCTTACGCGAATATCGCAGATGCCGTTCAATGACGATGCGAAGTGGACCGCGTGGCTGGACAGCATGAGCGAGCGCGGCATCCCTGGGGGTTTCGAGTACCTCCGACAGCGCTTCCCGCAGTTCAATCACTTTTCCGAGCTAGTGGCTCTTGTAAAGCAGACGACGCTCGAGAGCGACACCAACAGACGTTGGTCCTCGCGGTTCATCTTTCCTTTCGGACCGGACGCGCTGTACAGCGATGCGATTATCAAAAACGGGACCCCTCAGCCCGATTTCAACAACTTCGGCCGCACTGGAGAAATCGTCTATGCGATGCTGAGTCGCTCGACACATGCTGACAGACTGAGGGCGCACTTCGTTGAACTCTTGGATCCGCGCAAGCCTAAGAACCAGTTGATCGCGAGGCTCGCATCTCCTTACGATGCAGAACCGGACCGAGATCAAAAGGGGGAGACCTTTCTTCCCTACCGCCGTCACCCGGCATTCGACAGGCTCGCCGAAGATTGGCTGGCAGTGCTCGATTTGGCTCTGCCGGAACAGGACGCATACGCGTATCTTGTTCCTCTGGGAGCCTTCCACATCATTCTCTACCAGTTGGAGACCGCTGCTGCGCTGACGGAACGTAACCAACGGCCGACGCTCGTATGCGAGATGATCGCGCCGAAACGGGAGTTCGTTCGCCAAAAGTCGATTGCCTCCTACCAGGACAACGACTCGCTTTCGCTTCAGGCATTAGACCGCGAGATCGACAGGACGCTGGAAGATCCGGAGTGGACAGCAATCGGGACGGAGGAGGAGATTTCCGATTCCGAGCGGGTCGACATCGCGCGGGATTTCATCGAGAGGCACTTTAGCTACGTTCCGGACGAGAAGCTTGCGGAGGCAAGTGTAACGAGACTTATTGAGCAGTTGCGCGAGGATGTCGAGAACAAGCATGAGTCTAGCTGTGGCCGTGTTCATAGCGACTACGGGCGGTATATCGGTCTTTCCTCCCGACGTGGCACGAACCGTATGCGCTATGCACCGACGGACGACTTCATCAAGATGCTCGTCGTAACGAGAGTTACCAAGCGAACCGAGTACAAGAAGTTCCTGTCCGACCTCTACTCGCGTTACGGCTTCGTATTTGGCGAGCTCGAAGCTGCTGACGCCTTGGATCCAGCAGGCTTCCAGGCGGCAGCTTTTGAGCGAAACAGAGGTCGGCTCGAGGCGCGTCTCGCGAGTATGGGATTGTTGAACAGGCTGTCGGACGGATGCGCGTACGTCGTCAATCCATTCGCGGCAGACAGGGCGGATTGAGATGCACGACCTTGCTTTGATAGGCTCGATGGCAATGCATGTCGTTCGGCAGGCACTGGAGCTTGGACGGGGAGAGCCCGGTGTAGTCCGCTTCGTCATGACGGGCCTTTCTCGCGAAGAAATCGCCGCGATCGTCCGATCTATACAAGCTGATCAACAGCTTGCGCAGCGGGTTGATATCGCTCTGCCGCGGTACGGCTTTGCGGACTTCGAAGGGATCGACCCCGTCTACCTCACCGACACAGCGGCAACGGAACTGCGCCACGCGGAGTGTGATCGCGAGGCGAGACTGATCGCGCTTCTCGATGACAGCCAGGGCCAGTCGCTCGCGCAAGTGGACCGGCTCGACGCTACGGCTTTGCTGAACGCCGACAACGCAAAAGACTGGGTCGCGCTCGTGCTGCGCGATCTCTCCGTCCCTGACGAATATCACACGCAACTAATTGCGGCACTGAAAGCCCTCGTTCAGATCGATCGCGTTTCCATGCGACAGACCGCAAACTATCTCGTTCAGGCCGCCTCACTCCTCAAGGAGGGGGAGAAATTGACCCTGGCGCTGGGCCGCGTGCTGCCTCAGATCAGGCTTCCCCGTTTCGATGCGTTGTTCGAGGACATACCCGAGAAAGGTCGGACGTGGCCCAGCGAGTGGTCCAAGCGCTTCCAGAAGCACTGGCGACGAGAATGCTATATTTCGAAGCGTGACCTCAATCAAATACCGCTGTCTGCTTCAAGGCTGCGTGAGAGGCTCGAGAGGGATTTGGAGAGCCTCGAACCGAGCGTTGCCACTGCTTTGTCGTCGTACGTCAGTTCGCCGGCCAGCTACCCGCAAGGAAACTTTGCGCCATTCCTCCTGGACTGGTCGCAGGTCGCGTTCTTCTTCGAGGAAGCACAGCGCGACACGGGAAGGTCGATTGGAGTCGAGACACGCTCGCACTTCGAGATGTTCTACAACGACGAAATCACGGAAGAAGAGAGGATCTACCTGAGGGACCTCGCTGAAAACCGCGGCCGGGTGCCTGAGCGGAACGATGGCGACGTCGATTTCTTCGTGAGACATGCCTCGCGCCTGCGGGAAGATGCCCGTCTCTACGCAATGTGGGACAAGTTTATCTATGGAAGGGAAGTCGTCTGCACGGACCTTTACGAGGGCCTCGTGCGCTGTTTACAGCGCCTTCGACCGAAGACGCAGACTTCGAAAGGTGTCCTTGTGGTGGAAGGACTCCAGTACAGGCCGGGCGACTTCCTGCCTCTCAACGACGACATATGCTCCTTCTTCGCGACACGGTACCGAGGCGTCGAGGCCGCCTTTCACGGCCTGATCCAGTTTCGGAGAACGCTGGCGTTCAAATATAATGAGTTTGCGCACGAGATCGCAGACAAGGGCAGGCGCACGCCCAATGCGGCAGGGAAGCGGGCTCGGCAGCTCGAATTCAGAGTCGCCATCGAAAGTGAGGGTGATGTTCCCAGCGGCTGGATCAAGCTCGTCTGGGAGGCGAACCTTGACGCGGTGGGCATCGGCCTAAGGGGGGATTTGCAGACTCTTCTTGAGAACCGGACCAAGTCTCCCCTCGTCCAGGCAAAGGCCGGGCAAAGAAGATTGAGAACGCGCGGCGGACCTGCCAGCATTAGTCTTGACGATCTGTCAACACTAGAGCCGGCGGCTCAACGGAACCGGGGCTCGTTCATTCCCTCCCAATCCCAATGCAAATCGCTGGCTCGGGAGTTCAAGCGAGCACTGGAGAAGCTGAATTCCGGAGGTCTACTCGACGACACACCGGCGAGCGCGGTCCTGGAGGCTTTTGTCGCTTTCGAACAGACATATCGAACGGCCATCGCGGACCTCCTCGACGCTGGCCCCGGTTCAGATTCTCTTTGTGACCAGGCACACGCCTATTCAGCAGTGATCGAGTCGATCACCTCCGCTAGCAAGAGTCCGGTCGTACTTGAGGAGCTTCTGAAGCCGTTGCTGCAAATTGGGGTCGCGCAGGTTGAGGGGCACAATCCCAATCGCCCCACCGTCATAGTCTGCCCGTGGCATCCATTGCGTCTTGAGGCACAAAACGGTCGTATCAGACGTTTGCGCGCGGTGCTGACGGAATTGCTTGCGGCTGAGCAGATCAGCTTCACGGACAATAATGGTCATCTTTTTTTCGAAGAGCTCGTCGACAGGATGAATGACACTGGACGACCCGAACTCGTGGCTACCTGGCCACGTGAACGACCGATTGTGGTCGCCCAGATCGACTCCAAGATTGATTACAGTCTGCACGAGCCTCCTGTCGCCACCAGTTCTCGCGACGCATCAACGAGCGACAACGCGCGCTCAGTGGCGAAGCAGATTGCCGCGCTCGCGCAAAGCTATCTGAAGCTTCAGCCTCATGAGAAAGACAATCTCTCGATCGTGCTCTTCAACTGCGATGCTGCCGCACTTCCCCAAGCCGTGGTGGACAATATCCGCCTCGATGCAGAGAAGGAAGGCGGCGACGCCATGTGCCAGGTAGTGCTGCGTCACACGGACGAGGAGCAGCTCCGCAATCTTTACCAGCAGCTCGTTATGCGCGAGTTGGAGGCCGATAGTCTGCATGCGAGCGAGGCCACACGCGACTTCATGTCCCGACTCCGCATCTCGATCCTAGTGAACCAGCAGGCACCAGCGATGCGAGCTGATGGGCCACCGTATGATATCGTGTTCTGCCATGACGTCATTTCGCGCCAAGCTGAACTCGCCTGGGTCGACGTGGCCAAGATCACACGGACTGCAGATGCAATACACACCACGCAGTGGTCGCGTCGGAAACCGATCGGCAGGGGCGATCGCGACGCAGTAATGTATCTCACGTGTCCGGCGCAGACCGAGGCCGGATGGAAATTCTTGGATGCGCTCTGTTTCCTCTTCGATCCCGATCTCGCACATAGTGCCCGCGCAAGAAGTCACTGCCGGATCCCGGTACGGCGTACCGACGTAAAGTCGGACACGACCCATCGCATCCTTCAAGAGACCCACCAGCTCGGCAACTGGGTCGTCAATTTCGACGATCTGCTCGACCGCCGGCAACTGCTCAACAACGAGATCAAGATCATCCGCTACAAGCACGCCGCTGAGGGTGATCGATCGCTGATCATATCCTCTCGTGCACCCGACGATTTGCTCCGGGCGACATTGAGGGCGAAGCTAAAGATTCTCGCGCTCCCCTTCGACGATTCACGTCTCGAAGAAATTGCACGGTCGCTCATAGACGATGCCAACGAAGTGTCGGGAGACATCGTCCTCCGAGCTGCGCGCAGAGGGACGAACGCAAGCGAGCTGATAGGAGTGGTTCTTAGCAAGTTTCTAGTCGAGCAAGAACTCGGATCGGGACGCCCGATCGTCTGGGTCTTCCTTGACGACTATGCAAGCTGGCTTGGCCAGGACGAAAAGCGTATGGCCGATCTGGTATGCCTTGCGCCATTTCGTGGAGAAGACGGCAGTCCTGCGCTCGACATCATAGTGACCGAAGCTAAGTACGTGAGCGCCAGCGTGAATGCCAAGGCCGACGATAGCGCAAAGCAGCTCACAGACACCCTCAAGCGTTTTGAATCAGTTCTGCTCGCCACCGACGCGCCCGCAGACAGGGACATCTGGCTTGCACGACTGTCGGAGATGCTCCTCGACGGTCTTCGCGATCAACAGGCCGACGAACTCGACTGGCGCACTCACCTGCGTGACGGGAAATGCAAGATCACGTTACGCGGATATTCTCATGTCTTCACCAGCGCTCCAAGCGACACGGGGGCGGTCGTCTCGGACAGCATGACGGGCGTGGCGGGAACCCTGACCGGCTACCAGGAGAAGTTCGGATACCAAACCGTCGGATCGATTGTCCAAGCCTATGCTGAAGGGGGCGACACGTCACAATTCCGGCAGATCCCCTCCAGAGCCAAACCAGTGCCGGTGAGCGAGACAGCGACGCTGCAGGTTCTGCCAAGCGAGCCATCGCCCATGGCGATCCCAGTCGAGCCAGAGCCAACCGCAGAAGGCGTCGCCGTTCAGCTTGTTTCCACAGGTTCGCGCTTCCAGGATCTGCTGCTGTCTTGGAACGAGGCTGCAAGCTCGCTCGATGAAGACCAGGCGTGGCTTGACGAAATCACCGGCCGATGCCGCAACGCCCTCCTACGATACGGAATGTCCGCCAAGCTCGAGAACGCCGTGCTAACTCCGAATGCTGCACTTTTGAAATTCAAAGGTGCAGACGACCTGACGGTCTCTAAAGTCGAAGCGAGGGCAACGGAGCTGGAGACGACGCATGGCATCGAGCTATTCGACGTCAGAGCGGAGCCCGGCAGGGTGGTACTGTCGATCAAACGCCCGAAACGCAGGATGCTGTCCCTCGCCGAAGTATGGAGCCAGTGGGAGACATTGGGGAATGGCCCTAACAGCAAACTTCTGATCGCCGTGAAGGAGGACGATGGACTGCCTCTCTTCCTGGAACCGGATCCGGCGCCTCATACCCTCGTGGCTGGAAGCACTGGTAGCGGAAAATCGGTGCTCATCCAGAACATCATCCTTGGTATAGGTGCGACCAATCGGCCTGACCAGGCCAAGATCGTGTTAATCGACCCGAAGTCCGGCGTCGACTACTTTGCTTTCGACCGTTTGCCGCACCTCGACGAGCAGATCATCGATCAGCAAGACCGGGCGCTCGAAAAGCTCGAAGAACTCGTCGTAGAGATGGAGCGTCGGTATGCTCTCTTCAAGCCCGCACGGGTTTCGAATGTGCGTTCATATAACGCATCTGCGTCTGAGCCGCTTCCGCTCATCTGGGTCGTGCACGACGAGTTTGCCGACTGGATGCAGGTGGACACTTATAAGTCCGCCGTGGAGACAGCGGTCTCCAGGCTCGGCGTCAAGGCGCGGGCGGCCGGCATCTACCTGATCTTCGCGGCCCAGCGACCGGATAACAGCGTCTTTCCGATGCAGCTCCGGAGTAACCTCGGCAATCGTCTGATCCTTAGGGTTGACAGTGCCGGCACCTCGGATCTCTCGCTAGGCGTCAAGGGCGGCGGAGGGGAGCGTCTCCTTGGAAAGGGGCACCTCGCAGCTATACTTGGCGGCGGAACGGTGCCGGTCTTCGCGCAGGTCCCCTTTATCTCCGAAGAGCGCCTCGAAGCTCTCGTGGACGCCATCGTAGAAGATCTCGGCAGCGGAAAATGATCCGGGCATATCTGGACAACAACGCCACCACCCGTACCTCGGAAGAGGTCATTGCAGCAATGCTCCCATATTTCCGGGAGCTCTATGCCAACCCATCCTCGGCGGCGGGACAGGTTATAGGCGCGGACAGGATCGTTGCGGAAGCGAAGCGAGCTGCAGCGTTGCTTCTGGGTTCGGCAGACCTGGCGACTGAAATCGTACTGACCTCCGGAGCGTCAGAATCCAATAGCTGGGCATTCCATGCCCCCATGTTAAAGGCCGGTGACCAGATTGTTGTCAGTGCTATCGAGCATCCCTCAATCCTATCGGCGTGTGCGGCCGCTGAGGCCTACGGTGTCCGGGTTGCCCTAGTGGGTTGTGATGAGAACGGCTCGATCAGCGAGTCGGCCTTTCGTGCGGCCGTGGGGTCTGACACTCGTCTGATCTGCGTGATGCTTGCGAACAACGAGACGGGCGTCATCCAGCCCGTAGAGCGGTTATCGGCCATAGCCCGCGAGCGAGCGCCGTCCAGCCTGATCCACTGTGACGTCACGCAAGCCCTCGGTCGCATACCCGTCGACCTGTCCGAAGCATTAGCAGAGGTCGACCTCGCGTCGTTCTCGGCGCACAAGTTCCATGGCCCGAAAGGCATTGGAGGGATGTTCATCAGGTCCGGCACCAATATTCGCCCCATTTTGTACGGCGAGCAGGAAAAGGGCCTTCGAGGCGGCACAATTAATTCTCCCGGTGCCGCCGGTCTTGCAAGGGCCTGCGAGATGGCGCGCGTTGGCCTTTCCTCGATGGCGAACGTCAAGGCTCTCCGGGACGACCTAGAAGAACAGCTCCTGGAGCGAATTAGCGGTGTTTCGGTCAATGGTCGTCGCGCACCGCGGCTGCCGAATACTTCCTCCCTAACCATCCGAGGCCTCGACGCGGCGGAAGCGGTGGACGAACTGGCCAGAAGGGGTATTTGCGTCGCCAACGGTTCGGCATGCACGGCGGGTTCAGACGCGCCCTCCCATGTGTTAATCGCGATGGGCGTCTCCTACGAGGATGCATTTCAGACCATACGCGTCAGTCTCTCGCGCGATACCAGCGCTGACGATGTAGCGCTTCTGGTGACGGAGCTAGTTGACCTCGCAAAATAGCGAGCCCCGTCAAGCGCAGGCGTTAGACATATGCACGACAATGTTACCATGCGAGTTGACGTCTGGGATCTTCGCACCCTTCGCGATGTAGACATGGAGCGGAGGAAGATGGTCTGGGCGAGCGACCGTAAAGGGGCTTACTTCAAGCGATACTCCATCGCCGATGGCGAGAACCTCCAGTGCCGGATGCGAGATCACCGAGCTGACGTCTCTAACCTGGGAACAATGAGAAAGCCTGAGTTCCCGAAGGTTAGCGCATCCAAGTAGTGCAGAGATGTCGTTGAGATGGCCGCTGTCAGTCACGGACAAGCACCTGAGGCCTTCCATTGATCCAAACACGCCCAACGTATTCATGGTGGGAAGATGGATTGAAACGTCGAGGCCGGCTTCTCCCTTGAATCGAATTTGCCCCTCGCTGACAGTGATGTCGCCTATGAACCGAACCAGCGGGAACACCTTGGTCGCGTAGTCGGAAGGTGGAAAATACTCAGCGCCGGATAAGAGAGCTCCGACCACTTGGGGATCCGAATCCTTGCAGAAACGCTCGACGAGCAAGGGAACTTCGGGACGCGCGGTCATGCAGAGCGCCATGACCGATGAGGAAGCAGCCTCAGCTCCATCAATGGGTACGCTATCGAGAAGAGTTGGATCGGCCGCCAGAGCGTGTGAGAAATGGACCGCTTCAAACATGTCAGAGGGGGGAGCCAGTTCCTTCACAGCGTCCAAGATCTGATGCTGAGTGGCAGCCATAAGAGATTCACATACCTCCAGCGCCGCCGCAAGAGCCATTCCGATATCGCGTTTCATCTTCCCGCTAGCGCTAGCGAAACGAGTGACGAGCGCGCCAAGGATTCGTTCCCGTCTGACGCCTTCGCTGTGCCCGACCGCAAATATGAAGATGTCACGAAAATGATCGGCGTGGGCGTTGTTTGCTAGATAGTCGACGAGGTCGTTAGCCTGATATTCTGCACCTGCAAGATATTCCTGGAAGGATTTGTGCACGAACTCTAACGTGTTCTGTTCTGGCTCGCGAAGCAGCCCCGATCGCTCTAGCAGGAAATCGTAGACGTCTTCCGCCGCTGCGTCGACGCCAGGAAGATTGGCGAGCGTCCTTCCGAGGCAACCCGTCGCCGCCACTGCATCGGCATCGGACCGGCCATTCTGGGTCATCCAGTAGGCCAAATGCTGCATCAGAGTTCGTCGTTGAGCCAAGTCGAGCGAGAGACTGTTGTTCGCAGGAACCTGAGCGGCGTTGTCTCTCTTGGAGACTAACGCTTCGACTGATGCCCTATAAAACTCCATTCTGCTGCGGGGGAGCTGGCCGCGCAGACCGAGTGACATGCTGCAGAGCATGGCCGCGAGTAGGGGAAAAGCGGCTAGCGCCCGCACTTCTTTTTTCCCGCCAACTGAGGCTAGCACTTTCTGCCTGCACGCATCGACGTCCGCTGGCGAAATCGCCAGGAAAGACGATTTCTTCACGGCATCATGCCAGCGTTCGACAAAGATCTTGATCTTCGGCTCGGACATTGGATGTACGTTCATGACCGTGAATGAAAGCTCATCGAGCCAACGAGCTGGAACGGCGGCAGGCCGTGACGTGACAAAAAAAGTTTGGTTCGGGAAGTCGACGATCATCGCCTCGAGCCAGGTGCGCACGTCTCCCCGATCTTTAGAGTCGACCTCATCGACGCCGTCGAGAAGGAAAATGAAACGTTCCTGATCCAAGCACTCCTTAATCCAACCGGGAGGTTGATGGGAGGTGAGCTGCGGAGCGACGTAGTCCAGTATCGAGCTCGCCTTCAGGTCATGGATATCGATCGAGCGCAGCTTTATAAAAACAGGTATCTTGTCGTTGTAAAAGGCGAGTTCTTCTCGCATTGCTGAGGCTGCGGACATATGCGCGATCCACTGCAGCACCGTCGTTTTTCCAGTGCCGGCCTCGCCGCGAATGAAGAAGCGCTTTCCGGTGGCCAACGCGAGACCGATTTCCGAACGACCACCTTTGCGAGCAGATGTGTCGATTACTTGAGCGTCCAGTTCAACGAATGCGGTTGGAAGGTCATAACGTCCGAACGCGGCATCTCCCGGGACGCCGAACTGCTCGATCCTTCGTAGGCTCTGGGAAATGGACATCTTAACACGGGTCGTGAAGCCCGCATTGTTTGCAGATGCCTCGGTCGCCTCATTCACAATCAAAGCGCGTAGGTCGGACCCGATCGCGTCGATCTTTGCGGCGATAGCATCCTGACCGCTGAGGACCGCCCGGGCGACGACGATCGTGAATTCTGGCTTTTGAGCGCAGAGACCTACAAGGAGCTGAACGCAATCGCGGATCGTCGCAGCATATAGCTCTCTGGCCGGCTCGCTAAGGTCACGTACCAGTTCGCGGCGGGAGTTGACAAGCCGCTGCTCGATCTCGGCCGCATTGAACCTTGCTGCGGTCATATCCGCGACAGTGATGTTTGCAGTGCCCAGACTTTCTTGGACGGCAAGAAGGGCGGATTCGAATTCCGCAGCGACATAAAACTCGAGTTCTCTCTCTTCCGTGGGAGTGAGATCACGGGCACTCTTGCGGCGCGCAGACAAGAACGTCGTTACGAACCTGTCACGCGTGCTTCTATCCCTATGGAACCGTTCGAGGTTTGAGTAGAAGGCGTCCGCCACGGCCTCGTACTGAAGGGCCAGCCTGTGAGATTCAAGATACGTCAGTTCTGGGCGGAACTTCTTGAAAATCTGTTCCGCGACGTCATCGATCGTATCGGCGACGGAGCCGTCCAACCCGGTATACGCTGTGAACGCGTACTTGGCGAAGCGTCTCGCAATCGAAAGATAAAGTCTGGTTAGATCGGCCACAAATACCTCCGGCGCTTCTCGCTCCAGATAGCACGGCGTTCGATTCGTGAGTGGGTTGCGCTGACAATATCTACCTAAAATATTACAACTGAGAGGATGTGCTTGAATTTGCTGCCGTGCCGTGCAGTGATCGACGATAGCAATCGACGAAGAACTCCATGCTTGAACGTCACACTTTCGCCCGCCAGGGCAAACCTCAATCGAAGATCGATGTGGCCGCGGTCGTAGGACAGTTTCTGGCAGAGCTGTCACTCCATGATCTTGTGGTCGAGCTTGTCCAGAACGACCTTGATGCAGGCGCGACCCGCACTGTCATCACGTTTGGCGAAACGGCGCTTATCTCAGAAGGGAACGGCGCCTCAGTCGACGCGAATGGTTGGAAGCGACTAGGTTACGTATTGGGCGCCGGAGGAGAGGTCGAGGCGAAGAAGGACGGCATCGGATCCAAGAACCACGGGCTTCGGGCGCTCTTCCTATTGGCCGACGAAGTGTGGGTACAGTCGGGCGGCTACCGGGTTGATCTTACCGCCCGCGGACGCGCTGATGCGCCAGGCGACTTCTATCCAGCATCCTGGGAGCGGAGCGCAGATCCCTCGGGACCCGCGGTCGGAACACGGATTACTGCGGAATACCGCACTGAGCGTCTCAAGAAGCCGGATGGGGACGGAACCTTTCTGGAACCGCCCACAGTCGATCAATTGAACGAGCTATGGCTGGGGTCGGCGCAGGAGGCCGCGGAGAGATTTATCACAGCATCTGCTCCCGGAAAGCCTTGGCGATACGAACTCGTTCTCTCGCGAGCAGGAAAGGAGCCGCACTCGTTTATCTTCGAGTGCAAGTCTCTCACGGGAGATTTCAAGGAAATCCACGTGCGGTCCTGCAAGCGGAGAATTGGGACCGGCCCATCCGAGCAAGCAGTCCGTCGCCACTGCACACGCTTCCTTATCGATGAAACGGATCTCGGACCCGGCAAGGTTCCTCGCCTCTTCCGGTCGGCGGGACGAACATATGGCGAGATTTCATGGTGCGTCGATCGCAGGAATCGGCCGACACCGACGATCGGGCTGCTCCGATATCCAATTGCCTTCCCCGAAGAGAGCGCACTGTCCGGGGCGGGGTTCGACATCTCAGCGCCTTTCATTGCCGGCCGCGCACGCCATGCGCTCAGTGAGGATGCTCGTAACGGGCGGCTGATCAATGCAGGACGCCTTGCGTTCGCCGCGATCGCAGGAAGGCGACTTGCAAAAGCGTATGGGCCGCGCCTCGGCGTCCTTGTCCGCAGCCAAGGGCGTCCGGATGAGAAATGCTCCGATCTCATGGCCGAGCTCCTGCTTCAAGAGGGTGCTCTGTCAATCTGCGTTCCACGCGCTGCTGGAAAATCGGCTGATGCCGCCCCGATGAAGCGCTCTGACAGCCTGACCGTCGCGTGCAGCCTGGAGGATGCGGAGCGGATCGATGAACCGCTTTGCAAGCTTGCCAGGAAACTTACAAACGTCCTTCACCCGCAGACCCCGGCAGATCTCGTGGGGCGGATCGTACGAAAATGCAGAGACGAGATCAAAGTCTTCGACGAGCGTTCCGCGGCGAAGGCTGCGTTCGTAGATGACATCCCATCACGAAGCGACGACGGTCGCGTGGGGCTGTGCCTTGAAACATTGGAGGCGCTGGAGCGGCTTAGAAGGCGATCCGGGGCGCTGCCGAAGGAAATTGTTTCGGATCTTGAGCAAAGAGGAAAGCTACCCATCATCGATGGCTCAAACCATCCTTGGCGCGAAATCCGCCGGAGCAAAAGCGGACTCCCGTCCGTCCCTGGTATCCAGGATCCGAAGATAATCCACCAGTCTCTGGCGGACTCTGCTGTCCTTTCGACGTCATCCCTGCGGCTCAAGGAGTTCCAACTCGACGAGCTGCTTCATAAAAGAAATTTCGATCCGGTGATTCCAGAAGGACGTCAGCGGTTCTTCGACTGGCTGAAAGCGAACGCTGGCATCGTAAAAAAGGAGCGGCTGGCCGAAATAACTGAATACCCGATATGGCCGGGCGCTGATGGAAAGCACCGGAAGCTTGGGGAATATTGCCGACCGAAGGAAAGGCGAATCGCGGCAGTGCTGAAGGGGGTTTGCCTGGAGCCGTCACGCGATGTGATCGCGCTGGCGGCAAGCACGGCTGCTAAGGGGCGGCTGAAGCTGCGGACCCAACCGACCATCGGCGAGTTCAAAGCCTGGTATAGTGAAAGCATGTCCACGGTCGACCGTCATGCGGCCGCGAACAACATTGCCGCGGCATCGGACGAACTGAGACGGCTCGAGGATAAGCTGGACGTCCTTCTGACAAGGCGGGTACTGATCGAAGACGTTGCCCAAGGCCATCGCACGATAGCACAGGACGGCCAACTACGTTCGATAAACACTCTTCATGCGATATCGCCCCTGATCAGCGCGTGTGCGCTTCCGGCCGAGTTTTTATGCAAGCCGAGACGCTCGGACCTGTATCGCCAACTCGGCGCACAAGAAAAGCCCTCCAGGCAAGCATTGGTTGAGGCTCTCCGTCGAGATCCAGTCCTTGCCAAGCTCTTCATACGCCTCGAGCAGTACAAGAGAGCCGGCCACGATCTGGCAGAGCTATCCGCAGAGCCGATCGTCCCGACAGCAAACGGTGTCCAAAGGGCGTGCGATCTCGCGTTCAAGGCTGAACGCGATATGTGGGGAGCATTCAAGATCAAGTTGGAGAAGCTGACAAGCGCGCCATCGGACCATGCACTCCTTGTTGCTCTAGGCGTTACGACCTCCTCCCTGAAAACCGGGCAGTCCCCAGAGTTCTTTCAGTGGCTGTCGAAGCAGACGAGGAAGGTCAAGCAGGATCACTTGCCTCAAATCCTTCGACACTGGCGCGACACAGCACATGGTCCGGCCTACTGGGCGGCGGACGCGAAAGACATCAAATGCATTCCCGTTTACGGTAGAGACCAGCAGATGGAGCTGCTGACCGTCAATGAAGCGACGAGTTTGCGAAGCCTCGTCTTTCTCGACGACTTCCCAGAACTCAAGGCCGCGGCGATTGCAAGCGGAAGAGTTCGACTGGCTATCGACACGGATGGCAAACACGCTTCAGTAATCACCGAATATGGCGGCTTTGGCGTTCGCTCGCTAAAGCAGCACGCGGGTCTCCCGATCGCGATCGCGTTTCGCGACGAGATCGAGGTGCCTAACCAGTTGCTGACTGACCTGCGGCGACTTCAATCCTCGGCGGTCTCCTCGACCCTAAAGTCGCGGCTGCCGCGGTATGGCGTCCCCTTGAGCGATGTGAAGAACGACATCAAGAATCTGGTGAAAGGTATCTCCGGAGTTCGGTTCGGCAAAGATCTGGTCGCGAGCTATGCCGTCGCCGGCATGGCATTCGAAGTCGCGACAGCGAGCGCAGTGGACGCTGTGACGCGGACGGTATTCGTCAGCTCCGAGACCGATCCCTCCATCGGCTTCTTCAACGCACTGGCCGGATATCTATTCCGGCCAGGAAGCAATCCTCAGAACGCGTGGGGACTGATGATGACCGTCAAAGAGCAGCGTATCGGCGAGGAATTTCAGTTTTTGGAGGACGATGACGAGGAGGATGGCGAAGACTCTCACTCGTCGGAATCGCGTGAAAACGACGATCAGATACTTTCGGCGCATGGCACGAGCAGCCAGATTCCTCTCACACCTCGGGCTCCTCGGCCGAAACCGCTGTCGCCGATCGGAAAGCCCACTTACCTCCAGTCCCGCAAGGGCAGGCGGAAGATGACGCGAGGCAGTTCGACCGACCAGAAGCGGAACTCGTTGGAGGAGCAGGAGCATATCCGCGCTCTCAAGGAAGAACATTACGCATGGCATTGCCAAGCGTGCCTCGGTGCGAATGAGGTACTCAAGGCCGCCCCTCCGGGAACCTATGTCTATTCACCGAACTATCGAAGACGTCTTATCGAAGCTCACCATGTAGATCACCTTCAAAACTCCGGCAGACTAGGCGCAAGCAATCTTCTAATCCTGTGCAACTATCACCATGATCTCCTTGGTGACGAGCTGTCGCGCGATGCGGTAGTGGCAGGTCTGTCGGGCGCTGAGAAAGGCGTCCGGAAATTCCCCACCGACATGCTCGGAAAAGTGAATGAACGCCGAGAGGGCCTTCTAGCTAGCGTGGCCTTTTCGAAGGAGCCGTTCTCGTTGACGCTGTTCTTCACCAAGGAGCACGGGGTGATCTGGAGCGAAAGCTGAGCGACTGTTCTTCGTTGAACGGCGAGCCTGTTCCGTTCGATCACCTGGCTGACGCCATATGTTTTGCCCGCAAAACCAAGCTTTGCCCCCACTGAAGTCCATCAAAATAGGCGTCAAACGATTGAAGGTAATGGAGTGAATGTTGGCAATCGACTACCTTGAGGAATTCCCAATCGAGAGAACAGTCCTTCCCGCCCGCTTGCGAGCGCTGCTGGAACCCGTTGGACTGGATCCTGCGTCTCGGGTCGAAGTGAGCACCCGCTTCGAGAACGACCCCTACGGCCCCGAACGCGAGCGCATCCATATGGTGATGGCGGCAGTGCCGGAAGCCGACATGGCATTGATCGGGCTGCCGCGCGCGGTGCGGGATGGTGTCGTAGCGTACTCTACTCCCTACGTTACCGAGAAGGGCGGCCTCAGTGAGTATGCGCCTTCGATAGATGGTCATGATTATATTGTGGCCGCCTGGGGATCCGGCTCCTTCTACACCTACCTGCTCTCCGAGAAAGTCTGGATGGGCCTTGGTCTGTCCATGCGGGCGTTGGGTCAAGATGCGCAAAAGGTCGTCTTCGACGATATGAGCTTGCCAGAATTCGGCGTCGCCGAGGGGGAGGTCTCTGGAAGCTATCACTATGTCGCTTCCCGCAACCTTCACTGGACAATGTCGAACGAGTACTTGCGACAATACCTGTGGATGCGAGGAGCTTGGGGCGTTAGGGTATTCTACTATCAATCGCTGTTCCCCGACGTTCCCGAACTCCGGAGGATTATGAACGGCAAGAAGCACGAGGCTGCAGGAGGTCAAGACAGTTGGTTTGAACTCGACATACGCGAGCATGACAACGGTCTCTTGGTTCAAGTGTGGGCGAAGGTATTCGCCGTTTCTCCGGAACGCTGCGCGCTCCCGAGCGCAGACGGATTGATCTGGCCTGGAATTGAGGGACCGGTGACCGTGGAGCGTGCGGGAGGGCTCATCGAAACTCAACCGGTATATCTCGACGATCGATTCCTCGAGAAATACGAGCAGAATAGCTTCTTCGATACGGTGCAGATCAACTACGGCGGGAACTGGCTTTGCAGTCCTTCCTACAAGGGGCAATGGGGCTTCACTGACTGCGTCAGGGTAGGTCGCAACCTGATCAAGGTTTCCATTCGCGAACTTTATAAGCCGAAACCTGACCGCGAAATCGTTCACGCCTTCCGATACGTCCTGTCCCCCGAACAGGTCGCCAATTTCGACCAAAACGAAGAGCATGTGGTCTCGAAAGTTGGTCGACTCGTCGAACAGCTACTAGCCCTTGGCGAGCAACTGTCCGATCTTGGCACCGCACTCGGCACTCCGATGGATCCCGCGGACATCGTCGGACTATCCCGGAAAGAGATTGAGGCGAATGGGTGGTTAAACTATCCCGAGCTGCAGCGAATGGCGCAAGTTGCGCCCGTCTCGATGAGCGAGCAGGCGTTCCTAGCGCGCTGCAAGAGCGTCCATGAATTATACCAGAGAATTCCAAACGGCTTCGTACGCGGGCTCATCCAACATGCCGGACATTCCCGCAAGGATATCGGCGATATCGGCAGCTTGAGGCTTCTCCAGGCGCTGGCTAACATCATCCAGCGGCTAAATGCTGATGCCGAGCGGGTAGATGCGTTCGCGTCGGGTGCAGATCCAGTCGATCTCACCACCCGCAATAGTGCGATCGGTGCGCTGTTCATCAACAATGATCTTCGCATCGCTGATGCGCATCAAGCCGGCGGCGTTCTCGAAGCCCTGACCGCGTTGGGATACGACGTCGCAGGGCTGAACAGTGGGTATGGCCGCGCCCTCGATCATGTCTTTGACAAGGTTATCGCGGCCTTCGAGCACGTGAACCTGGCATTAAAATCCTTGTTGACCCGCCAATGAGAGACTGCAGAGGGATGGTATTGAGGTATGCAATGCCTCGTTGATGTTTAGTGTTCCGCAACACTGAAGTTGTATCTTGGTTCATCTACATGCCGTAAGGATACCTGATGGACGCGCTATATTTTCCCCGGTTGTCACTGCCTCGGGCCTCTTGGACCAATCCAAACCTCCTGTTCTTTGAACGCATTCATGTCATTGCGCCGACGGGAGACAGGCGTGGGTTGTTTGACCATCGCACACGAGAGTTGATCGATAGAAATATTGTGGTTCCGATTGACCCCGGTGAGCACGCGGTAGATCACGACGGCGATGAGATCGTGCTCGCCTATCTCCTGGGCAAGGGTGCCACCCCAAACCGCGGTCCGTTTGCCAGAATTCATGCGGGTAAAATTGCCTATTCAAACCTGGCGAATGAATTGATCCGCAGCGGATTGCTCTCGCGCATTGCCCACAGTAGAGCTGCGAATTTCGACGATTGGTACGATCCCGATGACCACACGTGGTTGGAAGGCCCGGTCTGGGTCGTGGAACATCTAATGAATGTGCTGGCATTGCGGATTCTCGCACGGCGTGAAATGTCACTGATCACGGACCGAAAGGACTCGCATAGTGCCGTAATCGGCATGCGTGCTGGCGCCTTTCGACGCCGGGACGTGCAAAGGCGCGCGCGGGCAATACGACGATTGTTGCCGGCCGCGCCTGACCTAAGCGTTCAAGCTCTGTTGGATTTTCGCGGTGAACATCAAACGGAGCTCAGAAGGTTTCGACGGTACATTGATGAACTCGCGACGCGCCGGCAGGACACCAAAGATTTCCACGATGAGCTTCTTGATGCCGAAATGCTTAGAGAACGACTCGCGGGACGACTGGCGAGGTTGCCATCGCGAATTGAGCCTGCGGAAATCTTGCTTTCTGTCGCTTCCGTTGCTGCGCCGCTAGCAGAACAAGGCTACTACTCGGCAGCGGTCACGGGTTTTGGGCTTGCTTATTTGGTGCTGAAGCATGCGAACCAAAACCGAGCTGTTCGAGAACGGGAGGCGGAGCTTCGTCAGCACAAGCTCATCTACGCGGCCCTCGCGTCGCGAACATTCGATGGGGGCTGGGCGGAAGACTGAGTTCCTCAACGTGCAGCCATTAGTTTGTGGGAATGACCTCGGTACCAATATTCGAGGCCATCACAGGGTCGTCCTCAAGCAACCGCGGTCTGTAAGGCGCGGAGGAAACGCTCCCCGTAGCGATCGAGCTTTGTTTGACCGATTCCGGATATTTCAAGCATCTCGTGCAAGTGGGCAGGGCGGAGTGTAGCCAGGGCAATAAGGGTGGTGTCTGGAAACACGACATATGGAGCGACGCCCAGCTCTCTTGAGATCTCAAGGCGTTCTTGACGAAGCACCTCGAATATCTCTCGATCTTCCGCAGAAAGTCCCGATCTCGCCAGCGAAGTGCCGCTACCTGTTCGACGCTCGGTGCGGGAGACGGTTCGATCCTTGCGAAGCGTGATGGACCGTTCCTTCTTGAACACCGCGGCTGCGGATTCCTGAAGTTTCATTGCGCCGAACTCATCATGCTCGATCCTGATAAGATTCAGCGTGAGTAGCTGGCGATAGATGGATTGCCAGGCAGCGGCTGTAAGCTCCTTGCCAGCGCCAAAGACGGGAAGGTCGACGTGGCCAAATCGTTTTGTCTTGTCGGTGACCTTGCCAGTCAGGACGTCGATCACGTGGCCGACTCCAAAGCGTTCGCCCGTACGATAGACAGCCGCAAGCGCCTTAATGGATGCTTCTGTACCGTCCCAGGTCTCGATCGGCTTGGTGCAGGTGTCGCAGTTGCCGCATCCTCCCGGGTGATCTTCACCGAAATGTCCAAGGATAGACTGCCGGCGGCAGGCCGTGGTCTCGCAGATCCCCACGAGGGCATTGAGCTTGGCGCGCTCGATGCGCTTGATCTGATCTGTCGAGTCTCCTTCGTCGATCATCCGGCCGCGCTGAACGATGTCCTGCATGCCATAGAGCATGAACGCCTCGGACGGCAGCCCATCGCGCCCCGCCCGGCCCGTTTCCTGGTAGTAGCTCTCGATAGAGGAGGGCAGGTCGAGATGGGCAACATAGCGGACGTTAGGTTTGTTGATCCCCATGCCGAAGGCGACCGTCGCCACAAGACATAGGCCTTCTTCCATGCGGAAGGCATCTTGGTTCGCGGCCTTCAAAGCCGGGTCGAGTTTCGCATGATAATGCTTCGCTCGGATTCCATGCTCGTTCAGCCATTCTACTGTTTCTTCAACCTTCTTCCGGGAGAGGCAGTAGACAATCCCACTCTCCCCCTCATGCCGTTTCAGGAAGTCGAGGAGCTGAGTTCTGGGGTTGCTGCGGGGGCGGATCTCGTAGCTGATGTTCTTTCGGTCAAAGCTGTCTACGAACACTTCCGCGTTGTCGAGGTTCAGAAGACGGATGATGTCTTGGCGCGTCCGAGGATCGGCGGTGGCTGTGAGCGCAATGATTGGGACATCAGGATACATTTCCTTCAATCGACCAAGGGCTAGGTAGTCCTTTCGGAAGTTGTTTCCCCAAAAGCTAATGCAATGGGCCTCGTCGACGGCAATCAGTGAGATGCCGCCCGAACCAAGCATGGAATCCAGGCTACCGGTCGCCAGTCTCTCCGGCGTCACGTAAAGGAGTTTCAGGTCCCCAGAGCGAAGCTTTCGCTTCACATCAACGGCTTCGTCCGACGACTGCTCGGACCAAAGAGCGCCAGCGCAGACCCCAAGCTCCCGCAATTCCTCGACCTGGTCACGCATCAGTGCGACCAGTGGCGAGACAACAACTGCCGTTCCGTGCAAGCACAAGGCTGGTAGCTGGTAGCACAGGGACTTCCCCTTGCCGGTCGGGAACAGGACCATAGTATCGTTGCCGGCGATCACATTCTGAACAACGAGTCCTTGCATGCCGCGAAAATCGGGGTAGCCCCACACCCCCCGCAGGACCTCCAAAGGATTCGACGTTATCGCGTCACGCGTGTGCGCTTGTTCGTCAAAGACGCTGTTGATCGAATGCACCATGCCACTGTCCTTACCCCGGCCTCGTGATGCGGGCGGGAATCGATATTCGTGTCGAGGAACCTACCACGATGACGCCATACGAACTCAAAGAAGCAAGCGGCATCCACCGTTTCGGATGCGTGCCCCGGGATTTCTGAACCGGGGACACCAGGCCGGGACGAAATCCTATTTCTGGTGCGAGATCCCGTACGTGACTTCGTTCGAACCCTCCACGCTCGTCAGAGCCGAAGTCCGACTAAGGATTGGCATGGCCGCCTGCAATGACGAGACATCTAATCTTCCGCGCAAATACACTTATAAGTAGATTTTGTGGGATGCGCGAATCCTTGATGAAAGAAGCACACGAAGGACTGGTTCAGTTTGCAAGGATTCGCAAATATCAACAAAAACAACATCTTAAAATATGAGTAACCCTCAAGTAAATCTTTCGTCCATTTGAAAATAGTTGTTGACGTCTCGAAAAGTGATCAGGCTAAATGCGCGAAAGCAATCCGGGGTAGAAAATGAGAAACCCTCAAGAAAGCCCGCTACCATCGCGGATGGACCTTAAGTGCGAGTCGTGGGAGGACCAGAGTGGGTCGATCCTAAACGCTTTGCTCGCCCCTCGGAGACGGGAGTACAGACTTCCGATCGTCATCCATTTGGCGGTCTGGACCCAACAGCGTCACCGTAAAGGTCGATGAGATGGAAAATATCCTTGTAAGGAATCTCGCGGAGAAGGCGACATCAGACGCCGCTGAATGGATGGTGCACTTCGTTAGCGGCCGAAACGAGTTCGATCGCGGGTTCAACCACCACGAGGGCAACATCCCGCTACCAGCAGACGGTGAACTGTGCGACGGGGCGGACGAATTCGAGGTGCTGTGTGCACAATTAAGGTTCGGCGGTCTCATTCCGTGGTGGCCTGATGGGTTTGGTCGGCAATACAGTCCTCGGCCAACCATCGTTGCCCAAACGGCCAGCAAGATCGATTTCTCCGGTCGTGAATCATTGACCGGAATCGCATTCCTTCGAAATGAGTTCAGTAGTGCCGGAGCTGACACCGAGGTCATCCATGGACGACCAGATCTGTGTTTCAGTGACTTGCTCGCCTGGGATACTGACAATGCATCTGCTGAGGTCATTCGCTTTCGGGGATCTGATGGTGGGCCAGATAGGGCCTTGGGGCTGTCACTCTATCTACCTCGAACGCCCTTTTCGGCCCTGAAGGTGCTCGTCGATGACGCGAAAAAGGCTTCGCGCGTTAGCGAACTTCTCACAAAAAGGTATCTGGGCCTACGGAGATACGAGCCCTCGAGCCGTTACATTCGTCGAAGGCTTGCGAATATTCAGATCCTCTGGCCTCGATGCGGTCGCGAAAGCCCGTCTGGAACATGCGATCAGCGCCCGTTGCCAGGTTTTGAAGGCTTCTCACAACAGTCTGCTGTGGTCGCCACGAGCCATCTACTTCGGCAGAAGGTGGAAGTGGATTGGGCGATCGAGGACGCGAGGTACGCGGCACGTCGGTACGCGCTCCACCCTGGCCAATGGGACTTCATCCGGCCCGATCTGCATCGAACCCTCTTCTTGGCGTTCGTCAACGACGGAAGTCCGGCTTCTACGTTCCTGATCCGGAGCGGGATGGCAGAGCTTGAGGACGACGATGAAGACGAATGGCGGCTTGACGTTGGTATCGACCTTTGGTGCCAACCAACGGATCAACGCCTGATGTTTGCTGAAGCCGCGGCCGCTTTGGGTAAGGCACTCGACCTCTACGTTTATGTCCGTGATTTTGACTGATCACTAGCTTTCGCCCCGGAAATTCCGACGCCCCAGTCACCGCTCGCTAGTGTGAGCGGTCCGGATACCTGCGGTCGAATCCGCATGATTTGAAGGAGATGTTCGAATGAAAATGTACTTTGTGAAGGACGTTGTGGTTAAGCGTCTCGCGAACCAGCTTACACGCCGGGTGAGGGCCTGGGGAGACGATATTTATTACAACAGGGCGTTAAATGTCGTCGCGAGAATGTTCGGACACGCCAATTACCCAGCCCTTCACGAGACAATCGGTTTGGTAGCGACAACGTGTGACGCGGAAGTGGATGGGGAAACCCAAGTCGCGCGGTTCCAGCAATATCATCGGGTGTTGTGCGAGAATGACTTCTCGCCAACCGAGGCCGATGAAATCCTCGAAGAGATTGGGTTCGGTGGTTGGTGGCATTTCGGTGACGATGAGGCCGACGCTCTTGGAGAACGATCGGAGGTAGAGCCATGGCGAGAGAGAAAGTAACGCCGCCGGATCCCGAAGTCATCGACGATCATCTCGGACCCGAGTTCCTCGAAAGTCTTCGAGCCTATTTCGATCGCTACAAGGGTCGCCGCTTCAAACAGGTCAGACGTGACGTTGCCCTTTTCGCAACTCATCTTATAGAGACCCGATCACGTCATTCGCTGTGCGAAGCCTACGGCGGAAAGGCGATCTGTGATGACGCAGACTTGGGCGCTGAGCTGCGACGGGAGATAAGTGAAGCTGTCGGCAAACACAGGGCGGCAGGTTTCGGCCATAGGAGTGTCATAAAGTACACCTCCGCGGTTCGTGGGGCCGTGCGACATCTCTCCAGACTGGAGGGAAGGCCCGACCCGGGTACTTATCGCGTCCAGCATTCTGAGCCAGTTCAGGGACGTGGCAATCGCAGGAACAAGGACGCGGCTTCGGTTCCCTACCTGTCGATGGATCAAGTGGGATCGCTGTTCTCGCAGCAATTCGCCTCCGACCTCGCGAGGGTGTGCACAAGCAACCGAGGGTCGGCGTCGATTCGAGCGCTTCTGACAACACTTACAATGGACAATTCGAGCACTTCTCGGCGGCTGGTGTCCATTCTCAGTGAGGGTGAAGGTCGCACGGAGGGATCGGTGGCCCTTGTTGTGACCGCCTTGGAGTCTTGTGAAGCTCGATTGATGAGCGATTTCGGCCTGACCAGGTCCACAGTCCAGGACCGATTGAAGGGCGCCCGCATCGCGCTGGAGCGTTTGGGCGGTCTTGAAGGGAGGAATTATCCCGCATTCCGAAAAAGTAACTTCACGATCGCTCACGAGGGCACGGCGCCGCAGACAGAGAGCCTAGTTGACCTTCCCCTGCCGATTGACTCGAACCTCAAGGGCGCGAGCCGACAACGTGCCGCATTGGCGATAATTCGCGAGGCTGCAAGCCGCGAATTGGACGCATGTGTTCGAGTTTTCGAACGAATGCAACGGATCATGAGAGGGGATTTTGATGATCTGGGCGGGGTTCAGGCGCTCCTATTCGTCCAGGGCCTCCGGACAGTCTTGATCGCCGAAGACCATAGCTTCAAGACAAGAGGCTATGGCCAGTTCCATATCTTAGGCGAGCGAACAAACACGAAGGAGGTCGACGAGGCCGTCAGTATGTTGTCGCGCCGAGATGCCTGGGCAACGCTTGGGCTGGAGGACGCTGCTGCTCGCGAAAAGCGAATCGACAAGAACGCGGTTCGTCGGATGGTTCTTATGGGGCTAGGCGCAACCCGACGCGCGGTTCACGCTTGCATGATTATATTCTGCTGCGAACATGGTTGGAACCTTCAGCCGATGTGGGATATTCCGCAGATTCCATTTTTCTTTGAGGTCGACAGTTCGGCGGCCGTTGGAAGCCTGGGTTACATTGCTGCTTTCAAAAACAAGGCCGGCCACGACGTCCTGGCAATGCTCGAGCGCTACGGGACAAGGCCGGAAATCGTCCGAGGTCGGGCGATGCACGCTTGGGAAACGACGTCGAGAGAAGGGTCCTGGGGTGAGGATGACCATTATTCACTTGTTGAAATAGGGGGCGCCGCATATCGAGCTCTTGAGCTAATTGCCCCCTTGGCAGCTTCGGCGCGCGCGTATGCATCGATCCAAGAACTACGAGATCGTTTTTTCGTGCATCTCTCCGACCGCGCTGGCGTCGTTGGGTTTCAAGAGTCGCTAACCATCGTCGCAACGTTCTCGTCTGCGCCGTTGAACACCCGGGGACTGACATTTCCGGTGATCAGAAAGAGCTTCCAGCAACTTCGACTTCGTGAGGTAGGGTCGGTCGAGGGCCTGCGACCGGTCGCCGGCCATACCAAAACAAACATCCTGCAGCGGCACTACGTCAATTCCGAAGACATTGTCCGGGAGGTCTTGGAGTCGGTGCGCTTCTTTCAGAATTCACTTCAAGCGCTGATAGTCTCTGAGACGGGCATATCTGGCAACCTTGCCATGAATGAAAAGACTCTGGAGTGGTTCTACAACCTCGCGCAATTTTCGGGCATTGCGGGCGCGATCGGTTTAGGGGCGTCGACGTCCGCCGGTCCACGCAAGGGAATCTACAATTTTGTTCCCACGGATGCGAATCTCCGATCGCTGATTGCCGCTCACCTGTCGTTGAAGCGTGCAAAGCGAAACACCGAACCTTATCGGTTCGCGGTTTACGGCGTGCCGTTGTTGGGCTTCATCATTGCCATCGAAGCAAAGCTTCGCCGGAGCGGGTTGACAGCTCTCTTCAGGGCGACTGCCCGCCAAATGCTGAGTGATTGCAAGGCAAACCGCATAGCGCTGCCGCGCATTCTGTAGCAGCGTCAAGCCCGCGCATCCATCCACAATACTCAGTCACGAGACGAACGGAAGGGAACTATGATCTCTATCGACGAATACGCGCGTGTGTTGCACGACTGGCCACTGCCTCCAGGCCTGGTTGCCACGAAGAGATGGACGGCAAGTGATACCTGGCAAGGGGGGGATGACCGCAATCTCGAACATCAATGCTGGCGGATCGCGACCGCCGACCCGGATTTGAAGCGTCTGAATGTTTTTCACACGATATCGTTCGATACAGCCGTAGGATTTATGGGGAGAGGCCTGGCTGATGAAGCACACAGAGCCGACAATCTGGCCAAAAAGCTGCTTGTTCTTCGTTGTCTCACAACTGGTTTGAACGGTTCCGGCCGAAACAGTGCTCCGGATATTTATAGGTTTGCTCTCGTTCTGGATTGGATCCTCCGATTCAGAATCGCAAAACGCCTTCCCAACTATGGTGGTTTCACGATTGACGACTTCCACGAGTTTTGCAGTGTACTTAGCTCCGGCCAATTGATCGATTTGTTGCCTTACGAGGAACTCCTGTTTGAGTTGAAGAAAAAGGAGAAGGCGCTGGAGTTTCTCTCTCCGAACGGCATCCAATGGCATGAGCTCACAAAATTGCTCGGTGTGACATCCGCTTCCATCAATCAATCGGCCGATTTCGCCGATGCTCTCATCTCGACCTTTCCCGAGCAATTTACCCGCTACCCCAACCTGCTTCTACAACTGAGACGTGGCGTTCGTCAGTCGGAAGAAAAATCGCATAAATTCGAGGACGGCAATAATTTCAACAATCGTAATTCGGAAGAGACAGAGACCGCAGTAGCGCGCGAACCGCGTCGCAAGAAATTCCAGGGCTACTTCGATCTGTGGGGGTATCTTTACTCGTTGACTTTTGGTCATTCCGGTGAGGACGGCTTGTCGTTTGACCCTTTCGGAGAACAGCCCAGGAAGCAACTCGAACTGAGATATGCAAATGTCGTTGGGGGACGAACACGCACGCTCGAACCGACGGATCTGTTTCGTATCCTTAGCATTGCAACGACGTGGATCTATCAATACGGCGATCACATCGCCATGGCGTACAATACCTTTCAGGAGGCACACCCACTATCTCGAACCGCTCGAAGCGCGCTGGAACTTGATTGGGAACGCGGTCGCCCAGATGGGGCGCCCAAGCTCGTCGCCACAATGAATCTGGGGTCACAAGCGAAGCCGGCGCCGGACATGATCCTTCTCGGCGAGGCAGTTAAATATCTTCTCGCCGCCATCGCAGTCTTGATCCTTACTTTCGGGGCACGACGATCCATCGAGGCAAACAGCGTCAAACTGGGATGCTTGATCGAGGATCGACCGGGTCTGCTGGAACTGGAGATGTACATTGCAAAGACCCATCAGGATCTCGGACGGAGGCCAGTTCCCGAGATCCTGCGGAAGGCTATACACCTCCTTGAGATGCTCTCCGCTCGCACAAGGCGACTGACAGGAGACGACTGGCTGTTTGCGGTCGCGCAATATCCGGGCTCGAACCGGATGGTCGCAACGCGCTTCGACTTAACAATTGACGACTTCGTGAATTTCGTCGGTCTTCAGCCCCCCGAAGGCCAAGATCAATGGGGGCTGACCAGTCACGTTTTTCGGCGCGGATTTGGGATCTATTACTATCATGGGTTCGACGGCGCCAATCTTGACGCCCTGAGTCTGATGTACTGGCACTACGACCCCCGCATGACCAGAATCTACGTGAACATGGTGCTGCCGGGACAAATCAATCGGCTTAGGGAGGAGATCAAGCGGGCCCAGAATAGCGCTAGAGCCAACAGAACTCCGGAGATGAAACAATGGATCGAAAACGCGCGCAAGGATATGAAGCAGCTATCTGAGTTTGCGAAGGATTTCGACGAGGCCCGCTGCGAGTTCTTGGTATCGAAGATGATTGACGTTTGGACGCAAAAGGACTCGGTCGCCGGACGTGGTGGCCGTGCTCTCTTCAACAGCATCCAAGCAATCGCAGCCCAAGTCGCAAGCGCAATACGGATTGGCTCGCGCGCAAACAATGCCGATTTAGCTGTTGACGACATAAGGGCAGAATTCCGCAAGTTCGCCGCAACCAATCTTCTTGAGCCTGTCATTGGAACGAATGTCTTCTGTACGGCGAGCCCGGGAGACGACAAAGTCAGACTTGAAGCAAACTGCCTTAACCTGAAGAAGCGAATTCAGTGGCCCAACGATGGAGCATCGGAGGTCTTTGATACCTTGCCAGATTTCGATTTCGCGCTGAATCGAGTTTGCGCTGATTGCCCCTTTTGCGCGATCTTTTCTCGCGGACGCGAGGCAATACAAAGAGAGCTTCGCGATGAAAAGGCGCGCATCCCATTGTCCGCCACACCGGAGATGAACGAGACAGCACGTCGACGCTATCAGGAGTATAGACAAGCATACGCGGCTGCACTCCGGTCTGGGAGGCCATAGGATGAAAGGAAAATCAATTGTTTGGGACCGGCCTCTATCGAAACAGGAGGTATGGAAACTTAGCCCCCGAGACGCTCATTTGCGCCTACTTACCTCTATGGAACGCAAGGTGCTTTTCCTGGAGGACGTTGTGGAACGAAGGCATATCCCATTCGAGGTGATCAAAAAGCTGGCAGGCACCCGAACCGCCTTTCGCCAGTGGGAGAACGTCAAGCTTCGTATTTGGAAATGGTCGGTCGTAGATGCAGACAGGCTTGTCGATCCAGAAACCGGCGAAAAATGTCCCAACTATGACCTGATGGCTCGCTGGAAGAGCGCCATTACCGCATTGCGGGCATTGCCAGAAAGGGCTGCGGTCGAGGGCTCGCAGAAGAGCGATCAGTCCGAAGAACTTACCCGGCAGAACCTCGCGTTGATCGCTCGAAACGCCTTCTTGGAAGCCGAATTGCTTAAGGTAATGAGGAGGACGAAATGACAGTACTCCCGACCGATTTTAGGTTCGCTCGCGTGCCCAATGGATTCAAGTGGTTCGGCGTCGATATAGGCGGCCTTCCACTTGTATACTGGCCATCGGGAGCGATATGCGAACCCCTGATACGGTACTTCGCACATGGTTGGCGCACTCGTCTTTTCACGTCCGTGAGGTCAATGGCGCCGGAAGTGTATGCGCTGCGCGAGTTCCTGGCGCTGTTGGAGAACCGACTTATCCATTGGTTAGATGCTGACGATGATGATCTGAGCATTTACCGAGATATTCAGAACGAATTGAGAGGTCGGGGCCTCATTGGAAAAGCGCAGATCGACAAGAAGGTCGCCTACGTTTTCAAATTCTATACGCACATCCAAACGGCAATGCCTTTCCAATCTAACCAAAGACTGACTCCAAAATTCGTTGGCGAACCCGAACAGAATATCACGCCCTTCTCATCGAAAGAGGTGCTCACTCGGAGGCGCGGACGGATCCTTGTATGGTCTCGATCTGAAGCCTCTGCCAAGTCTGTAAAGAAGCGTCCGACGCCTTCTCCAGATAGTGTTAAGCGAATCCTCGACCACCTTCGATACACGTCGAAGGAAGATAAGGCAAAAAGGACTTCTGGTTGGAAATCACAGCAACGGCGCCTCGAAGGCGAGAGGAACTGGCTTATAGCGAGGTGTGAAGCGGAAGCCGGGCTGCGTCGGGAGGAGACCTCATCTTTTACAGTACGCCATCTTGCAATTGCGCTCTCCGAGGAACGCCTCTTAGGGATCAACAGCGTCCGCAACCCAGACGCAGCGACGGCACGCCTCCTTTTGGCCGCCAGAGACGAAGACGTGCGCGACAATATCCTCGGGAGATTGGAACGATTCCGTGAAAGGGGGCACGAAACTCTATTCATCACAATGAAGCGGAAGCGTGGAGTCGCTTCAGTCCAGTTTCCAATTGACCTGATCGAGGATCTTTTGCGAATTGGCGTCTGGAGTATCCACCGCGCGTACACAACCCACTGGTCCAGTCTTGACCAGGATTATCGAGTGCCGGAAGAGCTTTTCCTTTCCGGACGCGATGGCAAAGGTCTCTCGCCCGGGTCGGTAGGCGATATTGTGAATGATGCCTTCGCCGAACTTGATATAGCCGGCAGCGGACACAGGCTTCGGGCCTACTATCTTACCAACATGGCTTGGCTAATATGGAATGAGAACTTCGCGCTAAATGGTTATCAGTTTGATGCTGCAATCGTGAACATGACTCTTGATAGGATTGCAGAGTTGGCGGGGCATTCCGATCCGTCGGTGACGGCGCAGCACTACCTGGACATGGCTCTGATCCGGCATTTCAGCCGAACGAATCGAGAGCGGCTCTCTGCCATGTCCGACTTGCTGAATTCCATCATTCGCGCCGGCCCCACCCTGTCAGACGAAGTTGCCGGCCTTCTTGAAGAGGTTGTCTACAAGCTAGCTGACGCTAGTCAGCCCCATTTCCGGATTATGCTCAAGAGCCTCGTCGATGATGATTTCTCTGACATCCCACCGGATGGTGCCCCTCCAAATCGATGGCCGTCGTACTTACAGCCTGTCACATGATGCTAAGGCGACGGTACCCGTCAACTTCAGGTATCCTGTGGGAGATTTTTTGACATCAAATCAGTCTCTTAGAAATATTAGAAAAACACTATCCGTGAAAACTGCGGCGTGTCCCAATGGGGCCATGACTTCCGCCCCGAGTATCGCGAGCTTGGCAAGCTGGCGGAGCACTACCCGGGTGTGCCGCGCATTGCGCTGACGGCGACGGCCGACTCGCACACCCGCGACGATATCGTCGAACGGTTGGCGCTGAACAATGCCCAGGTCTTTACGACCAGCTTCGATCGCCCGAACATTTCCTACGAAATCGTCGAGCGCGATCAGCCGCGCCAGCAGTTGCTGCGGTTTCTTTCCGGACACAAAGGCAACAGCGGTATCGTCTACTGTCTGTCCCGCGCCAAGGTCGAGGATACGGCCGAGTGGCTGAACGGGCAGGGCATTCGGGCGCTTCCCTATCACGCCGGCATGGACAGGGTGCTTCGCGATGCAAATCAGGATGCCTTTCTGAAAGAGGATGAGCTTTGCCTTGTCGCCACCGTCGCCTTCGGCATGGGGATCGACAAGCCGAATGTGCGCTACGTCGCGCATCTCGATCTGCCGGGCTCGGTCGAGGCGTACTACCAGGAGACGGGCCGCGCCGGGCGCGACGGCCTGCCTTCCGAAGTCTGGATGGCCTACGGCATGGCCGACGTCATCCAGCGCCGCCGGATGATCGACGACGGTGGTGCGGCCGACGAGATCAAACGCGTTGAGCGCTCCAAGCTGAACGCGCTGCTGGCGATCTGCGAAACCGCCTCGTGCCGCCGTCAGGCAATCCTTGCGCATTTCGGCGAGGCGCATGCCGGCAAGTGCGGTGGCTGCGATACCTGCCTGAAGCCGGTCGAGACCTGGGACGGGACGGAGGCAGCCATCAAGGCGCTTGCCGCGATCTACCGGACCGGCGAGCGGTTCGGCACCGGGCATGTCGTGGATGTGCTGCTCGGCAACGTCAACGAGAAGACTGAACGCTTCGGCCACACGACAATGCCGGTCTTTGGCGCCGGAAATGATCTGCCGGCCCGCACGTGGCAATCGGTATTCCGGCAATTGCTTGCGATGGGATTGGTCCGCGTCGACAATGAAGCGTTCGGCGCCCTGAAGCTCGAGGCGGAGGCCCGCGCCGTCTTCAAGCGCGAACGCCCGGTTTTCTTCCGCAAGGATCGTCCGGTTGCGGAACGACGTTCGAAACGAACGGCTCAGGTCGAGCGGCGCTCCGTTCTTTCAGGCGGAGACGGCGTGCTCTTCGAAGCCTTGCGCGCGGAGCGGACGGCGATCGCGCGCTCGCTCGGCGTGCCGCCCTATGTTGTCTTCCCCGATACGACACTCATCGCCTTCGCGACCGAGCGGCCGCGGACGCACAAGGAGATGCTCAACATCTCGGGGGTAGGCCAGTCGAAGCTCGAGCGCTACGGTGATGCGTTTCTGGATGTGATCCTCGGTCACGATGACTAGGCTGCGCCGAGGGTGACGGTTGGATCGGGCATGACATGCTGACGCTTTCAAGGTCTTTGGGATCCAAAGCCCCCCGTCTCGAGCCACGCGTTTTACCAAACTTTACCGAGATAGAAACATCGGAACGGTGCTGTCTTTCAGCATGGACTGTGTTACGCCACCGAAGAGGCGTTGCTGCAGGCGTGGGTGGTTATAGGCACCCATCACGATGAGATCTGCCGCGACATCGAGGGCGTGCTGCCTCAATGCCTCGTCCACCCGCCGTCCGCCGCTGGGCACGCGGTCAACTTCGACATTGATCCCATGCCGCGCAAGATAGGCCGCGATGTCGGCTCCAGGTTCCTCACCGTTTGCTGTTGCTGAAGAGACCGGATCAATAAGTGTCACGTGAACCGTGTCGCTGGCTTTCAGGAAATCCAGGGATTGCCGCGCCGCACGGGCGGCTTCGTTGCTGGAGTCCCAAGCAAGCAATACCGACTTCGGAGACGTCGTCATCGATCTCTTGGCGGGATTGATCAAAATCGGGGTCGGCGATTGAAAGAGTGCTCCGTCGATAACGCGTTTTCGCAGGGGCTCGTTGCGCGCCGTCTGAGCCTCGACAAGAACCAGGTCCGCATAAAGGGAACGTTCGGCGATGTCGTCATCGACCCAGGCGAACTCTGTGTAGATTTCCTGCACATCGCTTGAAAGATCGGCGTTCCGCAGTTCCGCTTTGACTGCCGCAGCTTCTTCGCCGAGGTGTTCGATTTCGCGCTGCTGCTCGTCGAGCCACGCTGTGGAGATCGCCTGGTATGTTGCGATCGCGGGCACGGCACCCATGCTCATCACAAGCGCTGTCAGATGTGCGTCGTGACCCTCGCAGAACTTCACGGCGTTGCTGAGGTCGTCGGCCCAATGGTCGACGCCGAGAACAGCTAGAACGGTTTTGATCGTCATTTTGACCCGCCTTTCTGTTGGATGAAGCTGATTCTACTCCTTTCGCGCCGACCTGCATTGATCTCTGTCAAAATCGTACCGCGGATATGCTTTGGCGAACTATGGCGGCGAAATCCGGCGTTGACGACGGCAAGACAGGCTCTTGGCTATGTGCTAGTGCAGGGCATCGGGAAACATCACAAGAAGGGCATTCAATGACCTCGGAATTCCTCTCCTACCTCCGCACCGAACTTGCCGCACTGAAGGATGCCGGACTTTACAAGTCCGAGCGCGTCATCACCTCCAAGCAGGCAGGCGAGATTGCCGTTGCCTCCGGCGAGCGCGTGCTGAACTTCTGCGCCAACAACTATCTCGGGCTCGCTGATAATGAGGAGCTTGTCGAAGCGGGGAAGAAGGCGCTCGACCGCTATGGCTACGGCATGGCGTCGGTGCGCTTTATCTGCGGTACACAGGAAGAGCACAAACAGCTCGAGGCCCGCATTTCCTCCTTCCTCGGCATGGAAGACACGATCCTCTATTCCTCTTGTTTCGACGCCAATGGCGGTCTCTTCGAGACGCTGCTCGGCGAGGAGGATGCAATCATCTCCGACGCGCTGAACCACGCCTCGATCATCGATGGCGTGCGTCTCTCCAAGGCGAAGCGCTTCCGCTATGCCAACAACGACATGACGGCGCTGGAGGAAGAGCTGAAGAAGGCGGAAGGCAGCCGCTTCAAGCTGATCGCTACTGATGGTGTCTTCTCGATGGACGGCATTATTGCCAACCTGCAGGGCGTCTGCGACCTCGCCGAGAAATATGGTGCGATGGTCATGGTCGACGACAGCCACGCCGTCGGCTTCGTCGGGAAGCATGGGCGCGGGTCAGCCGAGCATTGCGGGGTTGAGGGCCGGGTCGACATCATCACCGGCACGCTCGGGAAGGCGCTCGGCGGTGCCTCCGGCGGCTATACTTCGGCAAAGGCGGAAATCGTCGACTGGCTGCGGCAGCGGTCGCGCCCCTATCTGTTCTCGAACACGCTGGCACCGGTAATTGCGGCTGCGTCGCTCAAGGTCTTCGATCTCATCGAGAACGGTGATGCGCTGCGCGAGCGGTTGGCAGCCAATGCGGCGCTGTTCCGCTCCGAAATGACGAAGCTCGGCTTCACCTTGGCGGGCGAGGGGCATCCGATCATTCCTGTCATGCTTGGCGACGCCAAGCTGGCGCAGGACATGGCGGCGCTCATGTTGAAGAAGGGCGTCTATGTGATCGGCTTCTCCTTCCCTGTCGTGCCAAAGGGACAGGCGCGCATCCGCACGCAGATGTCGGCGGCGCATTCACGTGCAGATGTCGAGCGGACGATTGCGGCCTTTGCCGAAGCCGGCCGCGAACTCGGTGTCATTTAAAGGGTTTGGGAGAGTTAGATCATGTCGAACATGATGAAGGCGCTGGTCAAGGCGAAGCCGGAGGTGGGGCTTTGGATGGAACATGTCCCGGTTCCCGAGGTCGGACCGAACGACGTGTTGATCAAGGTGAAGAAATCCGCGATCTGCGGTACCGATGTCCATATCTGGAACTGGGACCAGTGGGCGCAGAAGACCATTCCTGTGCCGATGGTCGTCGGCCATGAATTCTGCGGCGAGATCGCTGAGATCGGCTCGGCGGTTACGAAATACCATGTCGGTGAACGTGTTTCCGGCGAGGGGCATATCGTCTGCGGCAAGTGCCGCAACTGTCGTGCGGGCAGGGGCCACCTCTGCCGCAACACGCTCGGCGTCGGCGTCAACCGCCCCGGCTCGTTCGGAGAGTTCGTCTGCATTCCCGAGGCGAATGTGGTGCCGATTCCGGACGATATTTCCGATGAGATCGCCGCGATCTTCGACCCGTTTGGCAACGCGGTGCATACAGCTCTTTCCTTCGATCTCGTCGGCGAGGATGTGCTTGTCACCGGCGCGGGCCCGATCGGCATCATGGGGGCGCTGGTCGCCAAGCGATCGGGCGCCCGCAAGGTGGTCATAACAGACATCAACCCGCATCGGCTTGATCTCGCCCGCAAGCTCGGCATCGATTATGTCGTCGATGCCTCGAAGGAGAACCTCACCGACGTGATGAAGTCGATCGGAATGACCGAGGGCTTCGACGTCGGGCTTGAAATGTCCGGCGCTGCGCCGGCCTTTCGCGACATGATCGACAAGATGAACAATGGCGGCAAGATCGCGATCCTCGGCATTGCGCCTGCCGGCTTCGAGATCGACTGGAACAAAGTCATCTTCAAGATGCTTAACCTGAAGGGCATCTACGGTCGCGAGATGTTCGAGACTTGGTACAAGATGATTGCTTTCGTGCAGGGCGGGCTGGATTTGTCGCCCGTTATCACGCACCGGATCGGGATCGATGAGTTCCGGGAGGGATTCGAGGCGATGCGCTCGGGCAATTCAGGCAAGGTGGTTATGGACTGGAACTGAGGAGGATCGATGCAGTACGAAGGAAGCTGCCATTGCGGCAACATCGCATTTGAGGTGGAGGGGGAGTTCACCTCCGCCCTTGATTGCAATTGTTCGCTATGCCGACGGCGCGGAGGGCTGCTCGCCTTCGTTCCCCGCGACAAGTTCACCCTGAGAACGCCGCGTGAGAAGCTGTCCACCTATACGTTCAATACCCACACGATCCAGCACCGCTTTTGCGGCACTTGCGGCATCGCTCCCTTCGCGGAAGCTAAGATGCCGGACGGTGCCGAGATGGCCTGCATCAACGTTCGCTGCATTCCCGCTGTTGATCTTGCAAGTCTGGAGATCCAGCCCTGGGATGGGCAGTCGCATTAAGCTTCGACGGAGGTCGGACAAAACAAACGGCGGGCACGTCGAATCTTGGCGGCGACTTGGCTGTTCAGGAAGAATGCCTGCTGCCCTTGTCTTCTCGTGGTGACATCCTATTTATGGTTGGCAATCGCTTGGGCGGTTCCGGGCCTGTGGATAAGGCTTTTTCCGGGTTTTGTGAGGCTTTTTTGCTAGAAAAGCTTGACGAGAACAAAAAATGTGGGAATCACCGTTCGACTTGGAAAGCGGTGAACTGGGTCAAGGGCGGATCGCACAACCATGGCCGGACATTTGATGACAATGAAGCTCTGTCGTCCGGCGCCGGCAATCGTGGTTAATCAGGCATTAAATCTCATCCCGTTAGGTGAGACTAGGTGATTCGAGACGGTCGTTTGCGGCGTATCGGCTGCGTGCGGCCGTTCACTGCGACGAGTTTGAATAGCGTCAGGAAGGCGACGACATAAATGGCAACCAAGGTCAAAGAAAACGAAGAAGCGGAAGTCGAACGCGACGGCGGCACCGACGGCCCTCTTCTCGATCTTTCCGATGACGCGGTCAAGAAGATGATCAAGGCCGCGAAGAAGCGCGGCTATGTAACGATGGACGAGTTGAACGCCGTCCTGCCGTCAGAAGAAGTGACGTCAGAGCAGATCGAAGACACGATGTCGATGCTGTCGGACATGGGCATCAACGTCATCGAGGACGAAGAAGCCGAGGAAGCCACTGCCGGCGGCGACGACGATGATTCCGGCTCCGACGACGAGAGCGAAGGCGGCGAGCTCGCACCTTCCGGCGGCACCGCCCTTGCGACCGCCAAGAAGAAGGAACCGACCGACCGCACCGACGATCCGGTTCGCATGTATCTGCGCGAAATGGGCTCGGTGGAGCTGCTGTCGCGCGAAGGCGAAATTGCGATCGCAAAGCGCATCGAGGCCGGCCGCGAAACCATGATCGGCGGCCTCTGCGAAAGCCCGCTGACGTTCCAGGCGCTGATCATCTGGCGCGATGAGCTCAACGAAGGCACGACGCTGCTTCGCGAGATCATCGACCTCGAAACCACCTATTCCGGCCCGGAAGCCAAGGCTGCACCGCAGTTCCAAAGCCCCGAGAAGATCGAGGCTGACCGCAAGGCCGCCGAAGAGAAGGAAAAGACGCGCCGCGTCCGTTCTGGCGACGACGACATCACCAATGTCGGCGGCGAAGGCCTTCCTCCGGAAGAGGAAGAAGAAGACGAAGACGAGTCCAACCTGTCGCTCGCCGCTATGGAAGCGGAACTGCGCCCGCAGGTCATGGAAACGCTCGACATCATCGCCGAGACCTACAAGAAGCTGCGCAAGCTTCAGGACCAGCAGGTCGAGCAGCGGCTCGCTGCCACCGGCACGCTGTCGTCTGCCCAGGAGCGCCGGTACAAGGAGCTCAAGGATGAGCTCATCAAGGCCGTCAAGTCTCTGTCGCTGAACCAGAACCGCATCGACGCCCTCGTCGAGCAGCTTTACGACATTAACAAGCGCCTCGTTCAGAACGAAGGCCGCCTGCTGCGTCTCGCTGAATCCTACGGCGTCAAGCGCGACTCGTTCCTCGAGCAGTATCAGGGCGCCGAACTCGATCCGAACTGGATGAAGTCGATCGGCAATCTGGCGGCACGCGGCTGGAAGGAATTCGCCAAGGGCGAAAACACGACGATCCGCGACATCCGCCAGGAGATCCAGAATCTCGCAACGGAAACCGGCATCTCGATCTCGGAATTCCGCCGCATCGTGCACATGGTGCAGAAGGGCGAGCGCGAAGCCCGCATCGCCAAGAAGGAAATGGTCGAAGCGAACCTTCGCCTCGTCATCTCCATCGCCAAGAAGTACACGAACCGTGGTCTGCAGTTCCTCGACCTCATTCAGGAGGGCAACATCGGCCTGATGAAGGCGGTCGACAAGTTCGAATACCGCCGCGGCTACAAGTTCTCGACTTACGCGACGTGGTGGATCCGTCAGGCGATCACCCGTTCCATCGCCGACCAGGCCCGCACGATCCGTATTCCGGTGCATATGATCGAAACGATCAACAAGATCGTCCGCACGTCGCGCCAGATGCTGCACGAAATCGGTCGCGAGCCGACGCCGGAAGAACTGGCCGAAAAGCTTGCCATGCCGCTCGAAAAGGTCCGCAAGGTCCTGAAGATTGCCAAGGAGCCGATCTCGCTCGAAACCCCTGTCGGTGACGAAGAGGATTCACACCTTGGCGATTTCATCGAGGACAAGAACGCGCTTCTGCCGATCGACGCCGCCATCCAGGCGAACCTGCGTGAGACGACGACCCGCGTTCTGGCATCGCTGACGCCGCGCGAAGAGCGCGTGCTGCGCATGCGTTTCGGCATCGGCATGAACACCGACCACACACTTGAGGAAGTCGGTCAGCAGTTCTCGGTTACCCGCGAACGTATCCGTCAGATCGAAGCGAAGGCGCTGCGCAAGCTGAAGCACCCGAGCCGTTCGAGAAAGCTTCGCAGCTTCCTGGACAGCTAAGCTTCCACCTTCGACTGGAAACATCCAAGAGCCGGGCCCTGTGCCCGGCTTTTGCTTTTCTGGCACCCTTGCGGGCCGTGGCATTTCTTGTTGTCGCATGGGGACAGGAGTAAGGTAGACACTACGGGGGACAGGACCGACCACAGCGCGTGAGCGAAGGTCGCCATAGCCTGTTGCGTAGGGCCAAGACCCTCCGGTGGGAGGTGTGCAATGACCACTTACATCGTGCTTATTAACTGGACGGATCAGGGAATTCGCAACGTTCGCGACTCGGCAAAGCGCCTGGACGCGGCAAAGAAGCTGCTTGGCGACATGGGCGGCTCCTTCCAGAATTTCTTCCTTACCTTGGGCGATCACGACATGGTTGCTGTCTGCGAGGCGCCTGACGATGCTGTCATGGCGCGCTTCGGGCTGTCGCTTGGGATGGCGGGTAATGTGCGCACCAAGACTTTAAAGGCGTTTCCGGAGGCTGCCTATCGCGAGATCATAGGCTCGCTCGGATAGCCCTTGACCTTCTCGCAGAGGCGAATACGCGCAAACATGTGGAGGACGTGCCGCGCGAAAACGGTTGCGGTTGCGTGACACGAGGCTTTTTTGTTTTACGGCTTGATGATGCCTTCTTAAAAGGCCACATCGGTAGCGTGGCGCAGGGCATCGTTCGTAGGCATGCAACAGACTTCGGGAAAGAAATGGGGAGCATTCGGCTGGGGCATCTTTGCCTCCGTTCTGCTGCACCTTGCCGTCGTCGGCTTCTTTCTCGTGAAGCTGCCCGTACCTGCGCCTCAGCCGGAGGAGGAAACCGTCAGCGTCGACCTCGTGCCACCGCCAGAAGAAAAGAAACCAGAGGAAAAGAAACCCGAGGAGAAGCCGCCGGAATTGAAGATGCCGGAAGAGCCCAAGCCAGAGGAGCCGAAACCCGAGGAGAAGAAGGCGGAGGAAAAGCCGGCCGAGAAGCCGCCGGAACCGCCGAAGCAAGAGAAGGCCGAGCAGCCGCCGCCTCCGCCACCACCGCCTCCGCCGCCGGAGCAGGCAAAGGCGCCGGAAGAGAAACCGCCGGAAAAGCCACCGGAAGCAGCAGCTGCAGAGGATGCCAAGTCCAAGGAGCAGTCTGGCAAGGGGCAGCCGCTGCCGGTGCTGCGCCCGGTGACGGAATTTGGCGACAAGGATACCGGCCCGGAGAAATCGACCGAGGGGGATGCTTCCGTCGCGGGTGTAAAGTCTGATACGCCGAAGCCTTCACCTGAACCCAAGCCTGAAACCCAGGAAGATCAGGTGAAACCGGAGCAAACAACAGAGGCAGCCAAGACACCTGAAAGCAAGGAACCGCCGGCCAATCCGGTCCCTGATGATGTCGACCTGCCGCGGGTCGACCTGGCGGAAAGCCATGCCGAGAAGAACGGTCCAGCCGCCGGCGCCGAAAGCGAGGCCAAGACCAGCTTTGAGCAGGGCAAACCGCCCAATGCAACGAAGCCCGATGCGACGGCAACCGCACAGGCGGACAAGCCCGTCGAGCTGACGGAGGCGAAGACATTGTTCTCGCAGAATATGACGAATGATCCAGTGGCGAGAACCGCAATGGGCGATCTGCCGCGGAGTGTTCGTGTCGACCAACTCTGCGGCACGGAGCTTCGGCAGCAGCTGATGCATGGTTCCCCGTCATATCGGCCGGAACTCCTGCCATCCTACCGCTTGTCAAAGGGCACCGTTCTCCAGGTCCGGAAAGGCGCATTTCGGGCTGCGGGCCGCTGGTATGATGTCAGTTTCCGTTGCGAGGTGGACGATGGGGCCACGAAAATCCAATCGTTCAGCTTTGCCGTCGGCAATCCGGTTCCAAGGAGCGAATGGGCGAGCCGCCGTTTCCCGATGGACTAGCGTTCACCAGTTCGGCGCAAGACAGTCCCTTTAACCCTTTCCCATCGCCACATGTCGGTGGCGCGTGAAAGGACAATGAGATGTCGAACGAAATCGAGCGCTTCTTCGAACTGCAGGATGAAGCGACCAAGGCTGCCTTTTTCGAGAATCGCGGAGACGAGCTCACCGATATCCTGGTTGCCGCGCTCGATGATGTCTGGGCGATTCTGGCAGACAAGGATCTGGGCGAAACGCTCCATTGAGCACTTTGGCCAGCATGATCGCTTGAGGCGATGGGCAGCGAGGGGTGTCGCTTGCCGTTGTTTTCGGTGGCTTCGGCTGGCACTATGCGGCTTCATCTCTGAAAGCCCACTCATGGCCCGCAGTCAATTTCGCATGTTCAGGTCGGCGGTTGCCGGCATTGAGGCCGTGGCTGCCAGTAGCGGCCGGAGCTTCGCGCGCCATACTCATGAGCAGTTCGGCATCGGGCTGGTTTCGTCAGGTGCGCAGAAATCGCTGAGCGGGCGTGGGATGGTCGAGGCTGGTGCCGGCGACATCATCACGGTCAATCCGAACGAAGTGCATGATGGCACGCCGATCGGCGAGGGCAGGTCGTGGCGGATCCTCTACTTCGCCCCTGCGGTGATCAGTGCCAATGTATCCGAGATTACAGAGGGACGACGATCGGCGGTCGAGATTGCGCATCCGGTACTGCATGACAAGGCGATTGCGGCGCATTTCGAGGCAGCCTTTGCGCTCTTGACCAACGAGGGAGGGCAGCGACTGCAGCTGGAGCAAGCCCTGCTTGAACTCGTCGCCGGCGCCTTTGCGGAGGTCGTCCCGAATGATCGGCCGGGTGCCCCCCAGGCCATTCGGACCGCGCAGGAAATGATCGACTGCGATCCGGCAGCGGCAATCTCGCTGTCCGACCTGGCCCGCGCGAGTCGGCTCAGCCGGTTTCAGGTATTGCGGGGTTTCGCCAAGGCGACCGGCATGACGCCGCATGCCTATCTGGTCCAGCGCCGCATCCACCTTGCCCGGCGCCTGATCGCGGGCGGCGCGCCCTTGGCGGAGGCCGCCATTGCCAGCGGCTTCGTCGACCAAAGCCACATGACGCGCGTGTTTGTGCGGAAGTATGGGGTCTCTCCGCGCGCTTATGCCAATGCCGTCGCCTGACTGCGCTGCAATTTCATACAAGATCGCCAGAGAATTTTGGTCTTTCTTCTGCGCAAACAGGAGAAGGCGATGCAGCGACATTTGCGAGGTTACCTCTATCTGACTTTGGCGATGACCACGGTTGGCAGCACCGTTATCGCAAGCCGGGTCATTGCGTCAGGCATGCCGCCGTTCACGGCAACAGCTCTGCGCTTCGCCGCTGCCTTCCCGTTTTTCCTGCTTTTGATGGGTATGACCGGGACGCGCCTGCCACGCCTGCCGCTCCGCGACTGGATCATCGTCTTCGTCCAGGCCGGTGCGGGCAGCGTTGGGTACACGACCTTGCTGATCTCAGGCCTGAAGCTGACCACCGCGGCCGACGCGGGTGTCATCATCGGGACGTTGCCGGTTGTCGCCGGGGCGCTTTCCGTCGGTGTTCTGCGCGAAAAGCCTCGTTCGTCGATGGTGCTGGCGATCGTGCTGGCGACGGCCGGCGTTTTGTTCATCGCACTTTCGCCGGATGCCGGAAGTGGATCCCTGCTCGGCAATGCACTCGTTTTCGGAGCCGTGATCTGCGAAAGCCTGTTCATACTCCTGAACAAGAACCTCAGTACGCCGATCTCGGCGTTGACTCAGTCTGCATTGATGACGGGGGTTGGCTTCGGCGTCGCCATGGTCGCAGCCGTCTTGGCCGAAGGCGTCCCTCAGGAATTCCCGGCAGGTGCGATGTCGGCAGTGATCTACTACGCGCTGGTGCCGACCGTCGCCGGCTTCATCCTCTGGTATGCCGGGGCGGAGCGCGTGAGCGGCGCCGAGGCGTCGCTTTTCACGGCAGTCGCACCGGTTTCCGCGTTATTGATGGCCTTCGTGATATTAGGTGAGCCGCTGCATTCCAACCAAGTCGCCGGCGTCGGCTGCGTGTTGGCGGCTGTCCTAGGACTCGGCTTGTTTCAGCGACGGGCGATGGCGGCAAAGTAGCGTTATTTGCCGATGCCGTTCACAGTCGGCGAAAGCGAGGCCCCGCCATGGCGGCTCCTGCAATTTGATGGAGCGGCTCCTATATCTGAGTTCTGGCTGAAAGGAGCTGCCGATGTCAGCACAACCGATGAAGATACCCGGTCCCGATCACCCGATTACCGTCACGCCCAGTCCTGCGCGCGTCGTCGTGAAGCTGCGCGGGCAGACTATTGCCGACAGTCGCAACGCATTGACGCTGAAGGAGGCGTCCTATCCTGCGGTGCAATACATACCGCGCGCTGATGTCGATATGGCGCTTCTCACCCGGAGTGACCACCATACCTATTGCCCGTATAAGGGCGAGGCGTCGTATTTCAACATCGTTCTGGGCGGTGAAGAGGTCGCGAATGCGATCTGGACCTATGAAAGTCCGTATGCGGCCGTCAGCGAGATCAAGGAGCACCTCGCCTTCTATCCCGATCGGGTCGACTCAATCGAGGAGTTGCCGGGCTAGTGCAGTTCATGACAAGGCGCTCAGCGAGGCAGTGTTCGCCGCGGAGCTGCGGATGCTTGGGAGGAAACAAGGACGGTCCGGCAGGGAAACCGGACCAGTCCCCGTAACTGATCGGAGGTCAATCGGATCAGAAAACGCAGTACCAGGCGGCGCCCTAGGTTGATCCAGGGCGCCGGGGAGTT
>Ga0102591_1000716_pt1 | contig 57193 bp, 51 predicted proteins | sample AraplaCol_mCL_r2_2_FD_76860 | JGI IMG/M metagenome (GOLD analysis project Ga0102591, IMG submission 76860) | Arabidopsis root microbial communities from North Carolina, USA - plate scrape MF_Col_mCL_r2 (SPADES assembly) (version 2) | ecosystem: Host-associated > Plants > Roots > Endosphere... | reverse complement strand
AGGACAAGATCCGGAAGGTCATGAAGATCGCCAAGGAACCGATCTCGATGGAAACCCCGATCGGCGACGACGAGGATTCCCATCTGGGCGATTTCATCGAGGACACGAACATCGAGTCCCCGGTGGAAGCGACGACCAACATCAACCTGACCGAGACCGTGCGCGACGTCCTCGCCGGCCTCACGCCGCGCGAAGCCAAGGTGCTGCGCATGCGCTTTGGCATCGACATGAATACCGACCACACGCTGGAAGAGGTCGGCAAGCAGTTCGATGTCACGCGCGAGCGCATCCGCCAGATCGAAGCCAAGGCACTGCGCAAGCTGCGTCACCCGAGCCGTTCGGAACAGCTGCGTTCGTTCCTCGATATCGACTGATCGCGGCCTGCAGCGATGTTTGAAGAAGAAGCCCCGCTCAAGCGGGGCTTCTTCGTTTCAGCGACCACGCGCCGGTGCGTTCCTTACGCCCCACCCATGTCGTAGAAGAACTGCTCGTGCACGATCTTCCCGTCGCGCACCTGGTACACGCAGATCTCGTTCATCGCCACGCGCCCCATGTCCTTGTAGGTCGCGTCCAGGCCCATGACCACGCTGAACCAGTTGCCCGCGACGATCGGCTCGCCGACGCTGCCGCCGTGCACCTCGACGAGATTGTCCGCCCATTCCTTGCTCTTGATGCGGATCGCATCGAAACCGCGCGTCACGCCTTCGGCCTTCTGCCCGTCGCCTTCGATGCTGACCGCGTCCTTGCCGTAAAGCTCCTGCTGCGCCTGGTCGTACTTGCCTTCGCGGCACAATTCGATGAGCCGCTGCGCAATCTGCTTCGTATCCATTGCCGCCACTCCTTGCCTTGGGGAAGGACCAGCCTACGGCCGCCCGCTGACAGCGTGCTGTCAGCAGTGCGAACGTTGCGATAATCTCGCTCCGGGGATTTCGCAGCTCACGGCAAACAGGGGACACATGCAGGACCACGATCCATACCGCGCGCCCACAGCGGCCGTCACGTCCATCAGCGAACCGCTCGCCGGCGCACGGATGTACAAGGTATCGGGCGTCGGCTTGGCCACGTTCCTCGGTTCGCCCCTTGCGGGCGGCTGGCTTATCGCGCGCAACTACCACGCACTGGGCCAGCCGGAAAAGGCCGCCCGCGCCATCGGCTACTCGGTTGTGGGGACGATCGCGGTCCTGATCCTGGCGTTCTTCCTGCCGGAGCGCGTGCCCGGCTTCCTGGTCAGCCTTCCCCCGCTTGTCGCGGTGACCCAGATCGCCCGGCACTACCAGGGCGACCGCATCGCCGAATACACGTCCGCCGGGCGCACCTATTCGAACTGGCGCGCATTCGGCGTAGGCCTGCTCGCCCTCGCGGCGCTTGTGGCCATCATCGTCGTGCTCGCGATCGTGGCCGGCATGAGCGGCCTGGTCGTCTGAACCGTCAGGGCTCGTACTCGTCGTAGAAGAACTGCTCGAGCACGATCCGGTCGTCGTCGACGCGATACACGCACAGCTCGCGTATCTCCATGCGGCCGATGTTGCGGAAGGTCGCGTCCACGTTCAGCGCGAAGGTGAACCAGTTGCCGGCCACGACCGGCTCGCTGCAGCGCACGGCGTGGAAGGTGTCCACGCCGCCCCAGAAGCGCCGCGTCTTGCCGCGGATCGCCTCCAGCCCCGCCTCGTCGCAGAGCATGCCCGGCGCGATTCCGTCCGGCTCGATGCTCACCGCGTCGTCGTCGTACAACTCCTGCTGCGCCTGTTCGAACCGGCCCGTCCGGCACAGTTCGACCAGGCGCCGGGCGACGGTCTGCGTGGTCATGGCGACGCTCCTGCGCGACGGCTGCGCAGGATCCTACGCGCCCATCTGCTAAGGCCGCGTCAGCCGCTGCGCGCCTTCGTTACCACGTCCGCCGGAGCGGATGCGCCTCGGTGGTCAGCACGACCTTCGCCGGGTCGAGCGTTTCCGGCGGCGCGAAGAGAAGGTAGAAGTACTTGAAGGTCTCGGCGAGCACGAAGCTCTCCATGTCGTCTTCCTGCTCCTTCGTGATAACGCTGGCGAGCGTCGCGAAACCGGAGTCGGTACGCGTGTAGCGCACGAAATCGTCGAACATCTCGCGGCCCATCGCGCGGTACTTCGCATCGCCGGTAAGGCGATTGAGGTACCACGCCGATTCGATGATCTCCGGACGCAGCGGATAACCCGGCGACGTCACTTCGCCCTTGCGATAGTCGTAGGCCTCCGGCTCGATGCCCCACTTGCGCCACATCGCGAACGACGAATCCTGAAGGCGGCGCGCCTGCGCGACGTCGCCCGACAATGCGAGAAGCCCCGGCCAGAACGCATCGAGTGCGCCGTAGCGGCTCGCCACGCGCTCGCCGCTATCCATGTCGACGTGGCCGACCCACAGCGCGCCATCGACTTCTTCCGGGTAGTAGCGATTGGCGGCCGCGATGCTCTCCTTCCACATCGCATGGCAGTCCTCGTCGCCGAACAGCGTCCAGCACTTCCACAGGTACTCGTAGTACGAATCGATGCGCGCGCCGACGTGGCTGCGCTTGTTGGTCCATTCGCCCGTCGTCACGTCGAAGCGTTCGCCGACCAGTCCGATCTTCGAGCGACGCTTGTAGGTTTCCACCAAAGCGCGCTTGGCCTTCTCGTAGAACACCGGGTTGCCGGTGAGCTTGCTCAGCGTGCCGTACTCCAAGAGCAGCGTGCCGGCTTCAGCGGGATTGCTCTCGTTGCCATGCGCCTTGCCCGTGCGCAGGTTGACGTAGACGTAGGGCAGACCCGTGGGCGAATCGAATGCGGGCAGCAGGCGGGTGCCCAGATCGTTTGCCAGATCGAGCAGGCGCTGGTCGCCGGTCAACTGATAACCCGAAAGCAGGCCGCCCAGCAGGCGGATCACCACTTCGAAATGCTTCACGTCCAGGTCGCGATCGAACGAAAGCTTCGTCGCGATCAGTTCTCGCGCTTCCTTCGCTTCGTCATCGAGCCCCATCAGGATCATCGTGTCGAGCGCATCGACCGGCGTCATCAGCAGCGGCTCGCCATACCAGTCGGCGTGCTGGTTGCTGAGCGGCTTGAGTCCGTCGTGACCCCATGCGTACTCGCGATAGCCGCGCCATGCGTGCAGGAACTGCGCCTTCACTTCCTCCGCGCTGCGTGCGGCCTTCGCGTCGGTGAAGCTTGCCGCCTTCGCCTCGGAAGGCCTGGATTCTGCGGTGAAGCCAACCGTGGGAACCAACAGCAAAGTCAACAACGCAGCGTGCATTCGCATCAGTGTTCTCCGCGGTTGCGCAGGACGGTCAGGACGTCGTAACAGGCGCCCATCGTGTGATAGTCGGTCTTTCCAGCGGGGCTCTTCTCGTCGCTGTACTTCGCATTGCGGCGATCAAGGATGCGGTACCACGCGCCGTACTCGTGATCGACGAAGTGCCGCCACGAGTACGCCCACAACTTCTCGTACCAGTCCCAGTAGCGTGCATCGCCGCTGGCATCGGCCAGTCGCGCGGCGGCCGCAAGCGATTCGGCCTGTACCCAGAAATACTTGTCGTCGTCGCACACGGCGTACCCAGGGGCGAGGCCGAAGCCGTAGCAGAGGCCGCCGAACTCCGAATCCCAAGCGCGCTGCGCGGCGACGTCGAACAGATGGCGCGCGGTCCCGATCAACCAGCCGGCCGGCGTGCCGCGTTCGCGCAGATGTCCGTCGAGGATCACCAGCAGCTTCGACCATTCGGTCTGATGGCCGGGCTGGTAGCCCCACGGGCGGAACAGGTGCTTCGGATCGTCGCGGTGGTAATCCCAGTCGACGTTCCAGTCCTTGTCGTAGTGTTCCCAGACCAGGCCGCCAGCCTTCGCCGCCTGACGGCGCGTCATGTGATCGGCGAGCGCCAACGCGCGATCGAGGAAGCGCGACTGGCGCGTCGCTTCGTACGCAGCGAGCATTGCCTCGCACATGTGCATGTTCGCGTTCTGGCCGCGATAGTCGCTGAAGTTCCACTGCGCATCGGCTTCATCGCGATAGAGCCCTGCATCCGCGTCCCAGAAACGCGCTTCGAGCAGCCCCCAGGTTTCGTCGATCCATGGAACCACGTCGTCGATGCCCGCTTTCAGCGCCGTCGAGTACGCCAGCAGCACGAACGCCACGCCGTAGCAGTGGTTGGTGCGATCCTCGGGCACGCCGTCGCGGATGGTCCACGCGTAACCGCCGCTGGATTCGTCGCGGTGCACGTCGCGCAGGTAGCGCAGGCCGTGTCGCGCCGCGTCGAGGTACTCGGCGTTGCCGAACTCGCGTGCCGCCATTGCGTAATTGAAGACGAACCGGGTACTGCTCACCAGGTGGCGATGCGATGCGTCGTAGACGCTGCCGTCATCGCGAAAGTAGTGGAAGAAGCCGCCGTCCGGATCGATCGCGCGCGGGTGGTAGAACGACATCGTGTCGGCGATGTGCGCGCGCAGGAAGGCTTCGCTGCGGAAATCGGGCGTCGTGGTCGATGTCATGAGTCGGTCCGCAGCAGGTTCTGGATCTCGTCGCGCGTCGGCATCGCAGCGAACGCGCCGTGCTTCGTCGTCGCGATCGCCCCCGCCGCCACCGCATGGCGCAGCGCATCGGCGATGGCCGCTTCATCGGAAAGGAAGGCATCGAAGGTTTCAGCGCCCACGCCGCTCTCCACCAGCCGCAGCAGCAGTCCGGCGACGAATGCATCGCCGGCCGCCGTCGTGTCCACGGCCGAAACCTTGAACGCCGCCGCTTCGCCCTGCGCCCCGCGCGTGTACCAGCGCACGGGCTTTCCGCCATCGGTGATGAGCACCAGTCGCGCGTGGCCCTGCCACAGGCGTTGCAGCATCGCGTCGTGATGACCGGCGCGACGGATCAGGAAATCGGCTTCGCTGCGGCACAGCTTGATCACGTCGGCTTCCGCCAGCGCTTCCCACAAACGCGGCGCCGCATCGAAACCTTCCGGCCACAGCGACGGACGCAGGTTCAGGTCCATGCTCACCAGCGCGCCGTGCTCGCGCGCCAGCTGCATGCCAGCCACGGTGGTCTGCGCGATGTCCGCTTCGGTGAGGCTGTTGGAGCACACGTGCATCACGGCCGCATCGGTGAAGCACTCGCTGCGGAAATGCTCGGCGCGGAACAGCAGATCGGCCGCGGGCGGGCGATAGAAACTGAAGCTGCGTTCGCCTTCCTCGTCCAATGACACGAACGCGAGCGCCGTGCGCGCCGCGCCCGTGTGCGCGGTGAAACGCGTATCCACGCCGAACGCGCGCAGCTGCGACATCAGGAACTCGCCGAACATGTCGACGCCGAGCATGCCGACGAAACGCGCATTGCCGCCAAGACGCGCGACGGCCGCGCTGACATTGGCCGGCGCGCCGCCCGCGAATTCGACGAAATGGCGCGGCTGTCCCGGCAATGCGGGCAGCGCGAGGAAATCGATCAGCGCTTCGCCGAAGCAGACGATCGCGGTGCGGTTGGACATTGGGCGGCCGCTCATGCGGCATCTCCGTGCAAGGTGAACTGGCTGCTCGCGCGCACGTGCAGGCGAACGGGGGCGATGGTGGTGGCGGGCGGCGTGGATGGATCGCGCAGGCGTTGCAGGATCAGCTCCGCCGCCTGTCTTCCGCGTGCACGCGGATCCACTGCGATCGTGGTCAGTGGCGGTGCGCTGACGGACGCTTCGGGAATGTCGTCGAAGCCGGTGACGGCGAAATCATGCCCGGCGCGGCGCCCTCGCGTGGAAAGACCGGCGATGAGCCCCAGCGCGACCGCGTCGTTGTAGCAGACCGCCGCCGTCGGCGCGGGATCGCGCACGAACAGCGCACCGGTCTGTCGCGCGGCTTCAAGACGCGTGGGTGCGCATTCGACGATCCACTGCGGTTCCGGCGCGATGCCGGCATCGGCAAGCGCCGCATGCCAGCCCTTGCGGCGTTCCGAACATGAACTGGATTCGCCATGTCCGCCGAAGAACGCGATGCGGCGATGGCCCTGCGCGAGCAGATGTTCCGTCGCCAGTCGCGCGCCGTGCGCGTTGTCGAGCGCGAGGTAATCCCATTCGTCACCGAGCGTGCGGTTGAACACCAGCATCGGCGTGCGCGAAGCCAGCAGCGGACGCAGACGTGCCGCATCGCTGCCTTCGGCCGGCGAGAGGATGATGCCGGCCGGATCGTGTTCGAGCAGCGAGGTGAGCACCGCCTGCTGGCGTTCGCTCGATTCGCCCGTGCTGCCCAGCAACGTGACGTAGCCGGACGCGCCGAGCGCTTCGTCCACGCCCGCGGCGAATTCGGCGAAGAACGGGTTCGACAGATCGTTGATGACCAACGCGACGGTGGACGACACCTTGCGTCGCAGGTTCGCCGCGCCGCGGTGGTAGACGTAGCCCTGGCGCTTGAGTTCGGCTTCCACCCGCGCGCGCGTCTGCGCGTTCACGAGCGGGCTGCCCCGCAGCACCAGCGACACCGTCGCGCGCGAAAGGTCGCAGGCGTCGGCGATGTCGGTCAGCGTCACGCGGCCGCGGATGGCGGGGGCAGTCACCAGGGTTCGGCTCCGGCTTGGGTCGGATTTGGATCGTTCTAAATCGGGCATCCTGCGTGGCGGGCCCGTCAGGCGCAATCTTGCACCGCAACATGAGCTGTCCGCCATCGCCGTGCTAGGGTCCGGCGTTTAGAACGATCCAAATCGCGGCCCGCCGCACCGTCTTCGAAGCTTCAGGAGCGCCCATGTCCCGTCGTGCCCGTTCCCATTCCCTGCGCCTGGCCGGCGCCGCGCTGGCGCTCGCCAGCGGGCTCGCTGTGGCGGCCACGCCCACCGGCAGCGCGGGCGCGAAGGCGTTCGCCTCGGTCGATCCCTTCATCGGCACCGGCGGCGAGGGCCACACCTTTCCCGGCGCGACGGTGCCCTTCGGCATGGTGCAGCTGAGCCCCGACACGCAGATCAAATCGCGCAAGGAAGGCTATGGCTGGGCGGCGGGCTATCGCTACGACGACCACACGATCGTCGGCTTCTCGCACACGCATTTCTCCGGCACCGGGCATTCGGACCTGGGCGACGTGCTGGTGATGCCGATCGCGGGCGAGGTGAAGCTCGAACGCGGCGACATCGACAAACCCGGCAGCGGTTACACCTCTCGTTTCGACCACAAGGACGAGAAGGCCGAACCCGGCTACTACGCAGTGACGCTGCAGGATTACGGCATCCGCGCCGAACTGACCGCGAGCCCTCGCGTCGGCGTGCATCGCTATCGCTTCCCGAAGGGCAAGCCCGCGCACGTGCTCGTCGATCTGCGCACCAGCATGTACGACTATCCCGGCAAGGTGCAGTGGTCGCGCATGCGCATGCGCCCCGACGGGACGCTCACCGGTTTCCGCGAAACGCGCGGCTGGGCACCGGGCCGCCAGTTGTACTTCGCGATGCGTTTCTCCAAACCGGTGAGCGGGCATCAGTTCCACGACACGGAAGAGAACGTCGTCTACAAGGGCTTCCCGCCGCCGGGCGAGAAGGACCCGCGCCAGCGTGCGCAGATCGAAGGACGCCAGCTGGTCGGTGCGCTCGATTTCGATAGTGCGCAGGGCGAGACGATGGTGGTGAAGGTCGCGATCTCGCCGGTGAGCGAGGAGGGCGCCATCGCCAACCTCGACGCCGAAGTACCCGGTTTCGACTTCGACGCCGTGCGCAACGACGCGAAGGCGCAGTGGTCTCAGGCGCTGGGTGCGCTCGATGTCGATGCGCCCGAACCGATGCGCCGCAGCGTCTACACGGCGCTGTACCACACGCTGATGGGGCCGTCGTTGTTCATGGATGCCGACGGACGCTATCGCGGTTCCGACAACGCCGTGCATCAGGCGAAGGGCTTCACGAACTACTCCACGTTCTCGCTGTGGGACACGTATCGCGCGTTGCATCCGCTGCTCACCATCGTGCAGCCGGAGCAGCGCACCAACGACTTCGTGAACTCGCTGCTCGCCTCGCGTCGCCATAGCGCGTACGGCGTGCTGCCGGTGTGGGCGTTCCACGGGTTGGAGACGTGGTGCATGATCGGCTACCACTCGGTGCCGGTGATCGCCGATGCGTACATGAAGGGCATTCGCGGCTACGACGCGAACGAAGCCCTCGACGCCATGGTCGCCAGCGCCAGTTACGGCCCGTACGACGGCATCGCGCAGTACATGCAGCTGGGCTACGTGCCGATCGACGAGGAAGGCGAAGCCGCATCGAAGACGCTGGAGTACGCGTTCGACGACTGGACCATCTCGCGCATGGCCGATGCGATGGGCCGCGACGATGTAGCGAAGAGTTTCGGCAAGCGCGCCACCAACTGGCAGCACGCGTTCGACGAATCGACCGGTTTCATGCGCGCACGCAAGCGCGACGGCAGCTTCCGCGAGCCCTTCGACCCCAGCGCCAGCGGCTACGGCACCGACTACACCGAAGGCAACGCGTGGCAGTACTCGTGGTACGTGCCGCAGGATGTCGCGGGCCTCGCGAAGGCGCACGGCGGTGAAGACCAGTTGCTCGCGCGCCTGGACGCCGTGTTCGACGCGAAGGTTGATCCGAAGATCTTCGAACACATGGAAGACATCACCGGCCTGATCGGCTGGTACGCGCACGGCAACGAACCCAGCCACCACGTCGCGTACCTGTATGCGTATGCCGGCCAGCCGTGGCGCACGCAGGCGCGCCTGGGCAACATCATGAAGACGCAGTACGCGCCGCGTCCGGATGGCCTCGCCGGCAACGACGACCTCGGCCAGATGTCGGCGTGGTACGTGTTCACCGCGTTGGGTTTCTATCCCGTCGCGCCGGGCAGCAACGAGTACGTCATCGGCCGTCCGTTCATGCCGCGCGCCACGTTGAACCTGCCCAACGGCAAGCGCTTCACCGTCATCGCCGATGGCCTGGACGACGCACACCTCTACATCGGCACCGCCACGCTCAACGGCAAGCCGCTGGAGCGCGCGTTCCTGCGTCATGAGGAAATCATGGCCGGCGGCGAGTTGCGTTTCACCATGCAGGCGCAGCCGAACAAGGAATGGGCGGCGGATCCGAAGCAGCGCCCGTACTCGATGTCCACGCGCTGAAATTCCTATGGCGCGCGGCAACCGCGCGCCGTGTGGGTGGAGCCTGCTTTCGTAGCCCGGGTAAGCGAAACGCACCCGGGAAGCGCGACCAGTTCGCGGCGCCCCGGCCCCGTCCCGTCCCCGCCGGCTGGTAAACTCCGCAGCCCACGGGCCTATAGCTCAACGGTTAGAGCAGGGGACTCATAATCCCTTGGTTCCAGGTTCGAATCCTGGTGGGCCCACTAGATCGCGCTTGAGTCTTTTAGTTGTAGGTGTGAGTTCAACGATAGTTCTGGCCGAAACGGTCAACGATGAGGAAACTCCCGCATGTCTGGCCGCGCTGGGGCGGGATGTTCGCGGCATCAGCAGGCGGCTAGCCTGCACAGGGGCTCACAAGCAACTGTTGCGCCGCGCCGATGTCCGCTTTCGACCCAAAGCGATCATTGCCCGGTACACCCCCGGCGTTTCCTGAGAAGTGGAAGCAGCCACGCATCGTTCAGCGTGATTGCTTTAGTTTCGCTGTCGTCGCGAAAATGACGGCCTCCTTCTGGCCGTCGCATGCATCCTGCCCCGGCGTCTCGCGTGGTCAGGCCAGCGGCTCCCAACTCACTGCCTGACCATCGGGCAACCGCTGCAAATCAGTGCCCGTGCGCGCTGCTGGCAAGCGGCGACAGGAGCGCGACCATGCAAAACCCAGTCACCATCATCGGCGCCGGCCTCGGCGGCCTGACCCTTGCCCGTGTTCTACATCTCCACGGCATCCCGGCGACGATCTACGAAGCTGAGCACTCCGCGAGCGCCAGGACGCAAGGAGGGCTGCTCGATATCCACCAGTACAGCGGCCAGATCGCGCTCAAGGCGGCGGGACTATTCGATACCTTCCTGGCGCTGGTCCGGCCGGGGGAAGACGCAAAACGCATAGTCGACAAAGAAGGCCGAATCCTGTTCGACAAGCCGGGAAGCTCAAGGGGAGATCGTCCTGAGATCGATCGGGGCGATCTTCGCCAGATGCTTATCGACTCGCTGCCGTCGCACGCGATTCAGTGGGGTCGGAAGGTCGCCTCCATAGAGCCCCGTGGAGAAGGAAGGCACGAGCTCTTCTTCGCCGATGGCTCCAGCGCGAGGAGCGACGTTCTTGTCGGCGCTGACGGTGCCTGGTCGAAAGTCCGCCCGCTGCTCTCCAACGCGACTCCCAGCTACACGGGAACCTCGTTCATCGAAACGAACCTGGTCGACGGAGACAAGCGCTTCAAGTCCAGCGCCGGTGCGATCGGCGGGGGCACCCTGATGGCATTGGCTCCCGGCAAGGCCATCCTCTCCCATCGCTATGCGGATGGAACGATCCGCACCTACGTTGCCCTGAACAAGCCGGAGAACTGGTTCGCCACATTGGACTTCACCGATGCAAAGACCGCACTTGCCGAGGTTGCTGCGCAGTTCGATGGTTGGCCACCTCATCTCACGGTTCTGATTACGGAAAGCGACACGCCGCCCATCCTTCGCCCCATCTTTGCGCTTCCGGTCGGCCATGACTGGGGACGCGTGCCGGGTGTGACCCTTGTCGGAGACGCGGCTCATCTGATGTCGCCGTTCGCGGGGGAAGGGGCGAATCTCGCATTGCTCGACGGCGCCGAACTCGCCGAAGCGATCATCACCGCACCAGATGACGTCAATGCAGCGATCGCTGCGTATGAAAGCAAGATGTTCAAGCGAAGCACGAAAGCCGCCGTTGAAACTGCCAGCAACCACGAGCGATTCTTCGGCGTCGATGCGCCGCATGCGGTGGTTGGTCTCTTCAATCGATCCGAAAGTCGGGCTTCGGCATCCCCTGGCCACCAAGGCACAAGATGCATCCCAGGCTTGAATCCTAGAGAGGAGACAACATGAAACTTCAGGATCAACCCGCCTACATCATCAAGATGCGCGCCAAGTCAGGCATGGGCGACAAACTATTCGAACTGTCGGAATGGCGAAGTCCGGGGCTTCGGACCGTTTCATCATCGCTCGCAAGGACGGAGATCCCGACACGCTATGGAACATCGAGGTATTCAAGTCCGAAGAGGCGAAAGCGCTTTATGAGAACAGCCCACTTGCCGACGAACTCCGGGATGAGATCATCGACCTGTTGGCCGAGCCTCCCATGCGTATTGCAGTTCATCCTTACTCCGCACTTCCAATCAACGAGCCCTGACAATTGGCACGTAGGGCGCAATAACATTGCGCCGAGCCTGGTGCCTGGAGCGGCGCATTGCTAATGCGCCCTACGTGGTGGCCGAGCTGCACACAAGGTCCCATTCCGATGAGCTTGGCTGGTAACCGCAGCCCGGGCGAACGGAAGGCACCCGGGCCTTAACGCTACAGGGTTGGCGCTGCACTAGCTGATCGAGTCAGCCTTGATGACAAGACGTTCAATGCACGAGAAGAAGCCGATCCAGTAGCCGGTGCGTGCGGGGTCTTTGAAGTCGATGTCGGAGGCGATCCAGCCGAGGGTGCCCATGCCTACGAGGTCGGGGTTGGCCTGTAGCCATCGGGTGTACTGCATGGCGTACTGGCGACCGGTGGATTCGGCTTCGATGTGATCACTGAAGCTCTCGCCTGTCGGCGGGACGTTCCAGTAGTTCGCGCGACCTTGCTCGCGCGGGGCGACGAAGGGGAGGGCGTAGATGGGGAGCGTGGTCGCAGTGCGATCACGGCGCGTGCGCTTGCTAGTAGGCATTGATGGAATTCCTTCTTGATGGGAAATTCCGTCTGCCCTGCCGCCAAACAGGGTGACGGACGACGCGAGGTTGGCGGACCGGCAAGAAGGGACCCCGGCGAGCCTTGCGGCTCCCCCGCGCCGCCCGCCATGGGCGGGTGCGCTGTTGCAAGACTCCATCATCGCGATGGTCTGGGGAAAACGAAAGCTCCCCTATCGAATGATGAGCACGACTTGCGCCACAACTTGTTTGGGCCGCCAAGCCCGACACCGGATTTTCTCCGGTGCCCACTCAGCGTGCCGCCGCATCGGGCACGATTCAACGACGCATGTGCGCCAGTTCAAAGTTCGGCATCAGCCTTTTTCGCAATCGCGATGCTCGCAGATGCTAATGTCCGCTCTCGAACCAAAGCGGACATTCATTCGTCGGATTGGTATTCGCGCTTCCCGCATGAGACGGCCAGGAAAAGATGAGCACGTGGCGCCGAGAAGCCATTGAAGGTTTGCCCGAGTTCCGCTGCCTCATCGAGTCGGCGGCGTCGCCGATGGCGCTCTGGATCGAACTTCATCTGAAGTTCCTGGCCGCAGTCCAAGCCAATGATTCGTCGCTTACAGGTCGCTTGCTGAGGTACGCCGCGTGGTGCTGCTCGGACCGGTCTGGCGCTTTGCCCAATGACACGTCCACTGCCGCGACTTGTGCGTTCTACGAGCACCTTCCCACGCACAAGGAGCTCTGGCCCAGATTCGGTTCCTGGTTCTCGGCAGACGACTTTGCCGATCTACTGCCCGCGTTTGCCTATCACCTGTCTGCGGAGGAGTTGGCGGCATTGAGGGTTGCCTACCAGCAGGGGAGGCCATTCGAGGTGAGGAAGACGCGTCCCTCGGGATCGCGTTGACGTGGCTTGGCAGTAGCGGAGCGGAATGTCCGCTTCTGGCCGATAGCGGACATGAAACGTCCCGTGCCAACTCGCATTAGAATTGCCCCGCTCATCGCCGCTGCGGTTTCATGACGCCACCCTGACGCCCTTCCTGACTGTCCTGCTCCCGCCGCTGCCTCGGCGGCTGGATGGTTTGCGTCCCCTTATCTGCAATGTGGCGCGCATCCCGCGCCGGAGTCTTACATGTCTGTCAACTACTCACTGCGCGAGCAGTGGTTCGGCAACGTCCGTGGGGACGTGCTGTCGGGCGTCCTTGTTGCGCTCGCGCTCATCCCGGAGGCGATCGCGTTCTCGATCATCGCAGGCGTGGATCCGAAGATCGGCCTCTACGCCTCGTTCTGCATCGCCGTGGTCACCGCGATCGCGGGCGGACGTCCGGGGATGATCTCTGCCGCGACGGGCGCCATGGCGTTGGTGATGGTCGATCTGGTCAAGGATCACGGCCTGCAATACCTGTTCGCTGCGACCATCCTCGCGGGACTGCTGCAGATCCTTGCGGGCGCGTTGCGATTGAACGCGCTGATGCGGTTCGTCTCGCGCTCGGTGGTCATCGGCTTCGTCAACGCGCTGGCGATCCTCATCTTCCTGGCGCAACTTCCGGAGCTGATCGGCATGTCGTGGCCGGTGTATGCCGTTTGCGCGGCGGCCCTGGGCATCATCTACCTGCTTCCACGCCTGACACGCGCGGTGCCGTCGCCGCTGGTGGCGATCATCGTGCTGACCGCCGTATGCATGATCTTTGGCATCGATATCCGCACCGTCGGGGACATGGGGGAGCTGCCGGACACGCTGCCGGTATTCTTGTTCCCCGATATCCCCTGGACGCTGGATACGCTGCGCATCCTGTTGCCGGTATCGGCGACGCTTGCCGTGGTGGGATTGCTGGAATCGCTGATGACGGCGCAGATCGTCGAGGACGTGACCGACACGCCCACCAATCGCCGCCGTGAATGCGCCGGACAGGGCGCGGCCAACATCGTGTCGGGTTTGTTCGGCGGGATGGCCGGTTGCGCAATGATCGGCCAGTCCGTCATCAACGTATCGTCGGGCGGCCGCGGACGCTTGTCGTGCTTCATCGCCGGCACGGTGTTGCTGTTGCTGGTGGTGTACGCCTCTGACTGGGTCTCGCGCATTCCGATGGCCGCGCTCGTCGCGGTGATGATCATGGTCAGCATCGGGACGTTCCACTGGAAGAGTTTCGCGGAGCTGAAAACGCATCCGAAGAGCGCGAACCTGATCATGATCGGTACCGTGGTGGTGACCGTGGCCACGCACGACCTGGCGAAGGGCGTGCTGACCGGCGTGGTGCTCACGGCGCTTTCGTTCGCACGTCGCGTGGGCGCGATGCTGCGGATGAAAAGCCGCGATGAATTGGATGGCACCCGTGTCTACGCGGTCGAAGGCGAGGTCTTCTTCGCCAGCGCCATCCAGTTCACCAACAGCTTCGACTACCTCCATGCCCCGGCGAAGGTGGTGATCGATCTGACGCATGCGCATTTCTGGGACATCAGTGCCGTTGCGGCGCTCGATCGCGCCGTACTCAAGTTGCGCCGACACGGCGCCGAGGTCGAGGTGGTCGGGCTGAACCAGGCCAGCCAATCGCTGGTCGAGCGGCTCGGCGCGCATGGCAACGCGGACGCATCTTCGCCGGCGGCGCATTGACGGCCGCGGCGCGTATGCGTCCGTTTTGGCGTGGTTCGTTGCAGTGGCGTTGCTCATCTACTTTTGGAAGGGCATTCCCGCCGTTCTGGCATGCCCCTGTCACTCGCTCTAGCCCTGACCTCCCCTGACTTGCCGAACTTGAAGAAGATGTTCTCCATCGGTCGAGCGAGTGAGGACCTTTAGCAAGTCCCAGACGACGGGCGATGCCGCGAGTCCGTAGGTGTAGGCCTTTTACGCGTGTCCAGACGTCCGCTCCTGGCCGATAGCGGACATTCGCTACATTCGGGGCGGGTGGGGCGCTCGATAACGGGTCCGCTATCAGGTAGTTTGCCTATATGGATAGAGATCGTCGGCGTCAGCTAAAAGCACTGGGGAAAGCTGAGGTCGCTAGGGAGTCCGCAGCTCTGCATGCATCGCTCCGCCAGGCAAATCCGGCCAAACCCGGTGACGATCAGTGGGCCGATCACTATCGCTTGGGCGTTAAGAGAGAGCGGTGGCTGCGCCACAAACTCCCCCTGCTCCGAGCAGAAGAACTGGATTCCCTGTTCGTTGTGCACCCCTGGGGTGCAAACACCTGGTCCGCCCACCTTGGCGGGTACGTTCTTTGTAGCGGCTGCGGCACCGCATCCCCATCCGCGATCCCCCGCAGGCTCATCTACTGGACGTCCTGCGGTTGTGGAAACATTCGCTGGCGGTGCTTGCTTGGCTGGCGGCGCTGCACCGTCAAGGATTCGAGTCTGCTCTCGCCGGTCAAGTTGATCGGCAAGGGCTAACGATTCATTTAAGTAAGCCGAAGCCGCTTCGCGGCTCGGTTTAATTGAGGTGTTGGCGAAACGTCCGCTTCTGGCCGATGGCGGGCATGGGGCAGGGGAGGCTCAAAGCGCCGGTGCTAATCCGACCCGAAGCGGACGTTGCTGCATCGGGTCTTCGATTCAAAGCTGCTGCGGCTGGGAACTACGTGCGGCTACTCTCCTGACTTCTCGCGACGAGCATTTCCTCGTCAATGACGTGAGGCTGAAAAGGGTGATGGAGCTCGTCGGATGAAATGGATCAGTTCACTGTTGCTGTTCGCTTTGGCGACCCTGCCAGGGTGTGTCACGAAGGCTCCAATGCGTATTCCGGAGCACGAGCTTGAACTGGAATGGACTGACAAGCCGAACGAGGAGCGTTTCGAGATCGTCCTGACGTCCCACGCTAATCGGGACATCTGTTTTCCTGCCCTCAACTGGCCGGGCGAGAGCGGCCGATTCACCGGGGGCGACAACTTCGCGTCGGTGGAGATCGCTGAGGGTGTCCGGCCAGAGGGGCAGGGGACGTTCGAACCAGATTGCCTGCGCGGTTGCGGCGAAACCCGCCTGAAGCCTGGTGAAGTCCGGCGGGGACGTATCTCGTATGCCGCGTTCTGGGATGCCGCCGAGATAAAGCAGAGCGCTTATCGGCGGCTCTCGTTCTCAGTGGACGCGCATTATTGCGCAAGGCGCTGAAGTGAATGAGCCAGCGCGACCGGCCAAACGAAGCACTGACGGGATAAGTGGCGCGGACGCGATTCGACCGGGTGCGGGATTCCTTTGGTGTTGGTGCGCCGAGCGTCCGCTTCTGGCCGATAGCGGACATATTGCCGGGTCAAGGCAGCGGGGCGATGCTAATGTCCGCTTTCGACCCAAAGCGGACACGCAGAGGCACGGGGAAGTCGGGGTCGTTGAAGCCGTGGCGCGCACCACGCAGGGACCAACAGGACGTTGAACTGATGATGAAATCAGCCCGAGTTTTCGTCCTGCTCTTCGCGTTCGCGGAAGAAGGTTTCGCATCGCCACCACCACCTCCGCCCCCTCCCGCCAAGAGCGAGCCCTTTTGCGTGCCAGCGAAGTTGGACGACGGCATTTTCTGGTACACGGGCATATTCAAGGTCGTTGGATCGTCTGGGGCGAACGGCGTCGCATATGCAGGCGACCTGAGCATCACCAGGCACGAAAACGCGCTCAATCTGGTGCGGCGAGTGGGCTCTGCTATCACGGTCGGAACAGCACGCCCCGTCAAGTGCGGAGTGGAATCAAACCCCATGCTTCGCGTCGCTTATGACACCAAGCCGAGAGAGGAGCTCTTCTGCAAGGTCGACTACACCTTTGGCCCGCAGTACAGAGCGGTATGCACCAGCGAGGTGCCGGCGTACGAGGCCAATGCCCTGGAAACCTGGATCCAGGTTTACCAAAAGGCGCCTTGAATGCGATCTGCATTCAAGGTCCGCTTCTGGCCGATAGTGGACATTCGGCTTAGGGAAGCGGGCTCGGCAGTGCTAATGTCCGCCTTCGACCCAAAGCGGACATGGATAGGGAGAGGGCCTTGAAGATCATTCCGCTTGTCCTGGGGCTGATCCTGCCGATGCCACCTGCATTGGTGGCGGCCGAGCCACCGGCCGCGATTGATGGTACGACCGAGAGCAGCTTCAGGCTCACCCATGCTCGTATCGTCGGACAGTTAACCCCGGACGATCGTTACCGTCTCGCGCTGGCGGAACTGGTGATGCTGTCGAACTACCACTGTCTCCAGCCTAAGCCCTCCCCGAACGACGACTTCGTCGTGCGTTTGTTTGGGGGCAGGTGGACCTTACTTCCTGCCGCAGAGAGCTCCACGGCATGACTTTTGCGGACGTCATGACGCGCGCGTATCCCGACGAGGTGCCGGCAGGGCAATGACCGCTTCTGGCCGGTAGCGGACGTTCGGACGGACGAGCCCGCTGTGGCGATGCTAATTTCTGCTCTCGACCCAAAGCGGACGTTCGACCTTGCGCCGCTGGGTCAGGTATACGGTCCTACAACCCCCTCCATCGTGTGGCTTCGCTATGCCTAAGCTCGTGTCGGTCAGCTACAGACTCTTTGAACACGAGGAGCCAGCCATCGAGGCTGCCCGCAATAGTGAGACGCATGACTTCGGCGGAGAGTTGGTGCTGACCTTCGAGGGTGGGCTGAGGAGCTTCGTCTCGTGGGTAGGGGAGCCAGTTCAGTACGCAGTTGGTATCAGCGCAGCGTCGCACTATGTGCCAGATGCCGCTCTCTCCGACTTCGACGTGTCGGATACGTCCATGTGGGGAGGGCTCGTCGGGAAAGAGTTGTCACTTGGATTCGTCGCCGCTGACAACCAAGTCCTACAGCTGTCTTCTCCGGGGAGTTCGGTGTTCGTGTGCTCCCTGGAGCGTGGCGGCTGGTGGGCAGACGAACTCACCATCTGCAGGGAAGTTCCGGCGCCATACGATGCCGACTCCGATAGCTGGCGCCCGGTAGCCTGATTGGTCGCTTGCAAATGCCTTCTGGCCGATAGCGGACATTGCTCGGCCCTTTCGCGGGCGCACGGTGTTAACGTCCGCCGAGCGCGGGGCAGTGCACATGACGGGCCTGCGGGGCCATCTATTGGGTAGGTGGGGCTAATGAGACAGCTGTTGGCCGCTGCAATCGCATCGCTAGCCGCAGCTCTGGCCCCGGCACTTGCGATGACATGCTTGCTTCTCGTCTTCGGCGGTAAGGAGGTCTTCCCCATCCTGCCCTTGGTGTCTTTTGTAGCGCTCGTCGTCTCGTTCTTGCACGCGCTATGTTTCGGAATCCTTGTCGCCGGCTGGCTACTTCGTGCTGGCCGGTTCCGCTTACTGCCGATGCTGCTATCCGGCCTGGTCATTGGCACTGTGCCGGCGGCCATCTGGCAGCAACCGTACAGGCACGTTGGAACGAAATCGAACGTCTGGTCCAATGGAGTCCTGACGCTGGATAACGGAACTCCCACACTAGCGGGATGGATCGACTACCTGCAGTTCATCGGATACGCGGGTGTCCTGGGCGCGATTGGCGCCACCGCGTTCTACTTTGCTTACAAGGGCGTGAGTCCTGGCAGTTCGTTCAAGCTCAAACCGCTTCGCGATTCGGCCAGTTCGGGCTCCCGACTGCATTGACGAACGTCTGCTCCTGGCCGGCAGCGGACGTTCGGCCGGACGAGCCCGCTGTCGCGATGCTAATGTCCGCTTCCGACCCATAGCGGACATCCTGCGATGCCGACGCCCAAAGCCACCAGCTGGCTGGCCTGGAAACATTTGAGCTGGCGACGGCGCGGGTTCCTTGTAGCGACAACGATCCTGGTTGTTTACGTCGCATCGAATCCGGTACTCGCGTCGGTTGTGCCGGTTCTCGATGCATTTGGGATTGACGCGCTGCTCTATCTTTTCACGGCTCAACTCAGCGTGATCCTCGGAAGAAGCGTGCTGCCATTTGCCCGGTCCATGTGCGAGCCATGGGGCCATAACATCATGCGATGCGCGGCTTATGCCTTTGGCTTCAGTATCGGGGGATACTTGAGGGAGCTGGTGTGGAACATGCGTCACGCCGGACCGGCTGTTTGCTTCGCCGGAATGCTGCAACGGCGGTGCTGACGTCCGCTTCCGACCCGAAGCGGACATCGACCAGGCATTGCTATCGAGGTTGACATCAGCCGGCTTGAGGCGTGGCAGCGTTGATCGCCCTTTGAGCGGCGAAAGCGCGCTGGTAAGCGGGCCGCGCTTCGCCGCGTGCGACATAGGCAGCCAGACCCGGGAATTCGTCCAGAATTCCGGACGGCCTTAGCCTGAGGAGCACCGACACCATCAAAAGGTCGCCTGCGCTGAACGCGCCATCGAGCCAGTCTGCATCGCCCAGGCGCGCCGATAGCTGCACCAGGCGCTGGCGAATGCGATCTTCGACCAGCGGCAGGCGCTCCTTGGCCCACGGCTTGTCACGTTCCTGGATCCTGGCGATGGAAAGGTCAAGGATCGGCGGTTCAACCGTGTTGAGCGCAGCGAACATCCAGGTGATGGCCCGCGCCCGCGCGTCGGCATCTTCCGGTAACAGGCCGGGGTGGCTCTGGGCGAGATGAAGGACGATGGCGCCCGTTTCGAACAGGGCGAGATCGCCCTCTTCATACGTGGGAATCTGGCCGAATGGATGCAGGCGCAGATGCGCGGGCTCCTTCATCGCACCGAACGAAGTGAGGCGGACCTCGTAGGGTTGGCCAACTTCTTCCAGCGCCCAGCGCACGCGTGTGTCGCGCGCGAGTCCCTTGCCGCCGTCCGGCGATCGTTCAAAGGCGGTAATGGTGATCGTCATCGTGACACGCTCCTGGTGACATCCGGTGGTGGGTTTCCCCTTTCCCCTCTACGACGAATGGCCGTAGCCGGATTCGACACACGTCGTGGAAGTTGCGCACGGGCGTGGATGGGCCGGCCTTGGTCGATCGCCGGCCCCGAGTTCCGTGTCCGCATATGGCCGATAGTGGACGTTGGGCGTGACCGCATTCGTGCCCTGCGGTTGCCGTGATCGAGCGTGGGTGCTTGTGTCCCCGAGTCCGGCTTGGGTAACCTGAGCTGCTGGCTTGGAGAACTGAAATGTCCAGCAGAATCCCTGCTTTACACCTGAAGTTCATACAAAAGGTGCGCGACGAAGTGGCCCGCGATACGCGCCTGGTTGCGTTATTGGCCGGCGGATCCTACGTTCACGGTGGTTTCGATGATCACTCCGACCTCGATTTCGTCATCGTTGTTCAAGATGAAAGCTATGCCGAGGTGATGGCCTCGCGACTTGAGTTCGCTGAGGGGCTGGGTGATCTGTTGGCAGCGTTCACTGGCGAGCATGTCGGGGAGCCGAGGCTTCTGATCTGCCTGTACGGGCCGACGCTGATACACGTCGATCTGAAGTTCGTGAAGTCTTCGGACTTGAGCCGCCTGGTCGAGCGGCCAGCGGTGCTATTCGCACGCGACCCGTCGCAACTCGAATCGGTCCTCGAAGCGGCAGCCGTCGAGTGGCCGAACGCCTCTCCACAGTGGTTTGAGCAGAGAGCGTGGATCTGGCTGCATTACGGCGCGGCAAAGCTTGCGCGCGGCGAACTGTTCGAGGCGCTTGGCATGCTGGCGTTCTTCCGGGACCAGGTGCTGGGGCCGATGCTGCATCGTCGGGCAGGGCGCATGCAGCGTGGCGTTCGCAGGATCGAGACGCTTGGTGAGCCCGCCCTTGGTCAGCTCGCAGGTACCGTCGCAACCTTGGATAAGGAATCCGTGCGTGTCGCGTTCCTGAACGCCATGAACATGTACCTTGATCTGCGCGCGGATGAGCCACCGCCCCGACCGGTTGCATCGATGCCTGCAGCCATTGAGGAGTACTTGGCGAGAGCTTGACTGTTCCGGCTATGAGGAGCTGGGCCACGCCCACTTCTGTTGTTCGGCACCCCGGCAGGTTCGGGAGCGTCGCTTCGGAGATTGATGCGGAGGAGCACGGAGATGCGATCAGGTAGCGCCGCAACACGCCGCATCGATGTCCGCTCCTGGCCGATAGCGGATGTTCGACCAAGCTCGACTCTCCCCGCGGAGCTAATATCCGCTACCGCCAGACATGCGCCAGTGCAATGGACCTTTCTCAACTCGAACTACATGATGCCAATCTGCTGGGTGTCACTCTGGATCCCGTGTCCCGCATGGCGGAAGTAAAGCTTGCCTATTATCCAAGCGAGCAATCTCCAGGCAGGGTCAATTGCATCTTGCGCTTCGCCGGCGTCAGCCAGTTCAACCAGTTGGCCGACCTTGAACTACTGGAGGAGCACGCCCCAGCCGGGAACGTCAACTACTGGGTATCGGGTGAGCGATCAGGAGTGACCTACATATACCTGGCGCGAGGCCTGATTGGCATCACGGCGGCGTCGGTCGAACTCGTGGCCCTGGACTGACAATCTTCTGGCCGATGCTTGTCGCACTATCGAACGGGAGTCCCCGAAACAGAGGTGTCTGGACCAACCATCCGGCGGCAGGTAACAAACCTGGCGTCGATGCATCCACCTCTGGCGGATAGCGGGCGCCAGGCAGCGCGACCAGAGCGCGCTCAGGTCCATCTGTCTGGCAGGCAGGTCGATATGAGCCTGCTCCCTTTCAGCTCGCCGGGTCCGCTTGACGGCGCGAACGCAAGGATGGACGCTGGCCCTTGGTCGCGACGCGCCGTTGCGGCCCACAGGGGGCTTCATGCAATTCAATACCGCATTTCGCGGGCGTCTCGCGCTCGCGCTGGCTGTCGTGTGCTTCTCGCAGACCGCCATCGCCGTCGAGACCCGGCATATCGATGTGACCAACGGCTTCTACATGGTCGAAGGCGTCAACATCCGCAATGGCAATTTCGCCGTGACCTTCAGCCACTTCGAGGATGCCGGTCCCGGTGGCATCAAGTTCAACCGCACCTACAACTCGCGCTCCACGCACGATGGCTATTTCGGCAAGGGATGGGGCTCGCCGTTCGAAACGCAGTTGGTGGCGATGCCCGATGGCACCGTACACGTGCGCGAGAACGGAACCGGGAGCCTCACCATCTATGGCGAGCCCAATGGATCACCGGAAGACGGCATCGATCGGATCGTGGCCACCGCCGCCATGGCCAAGCCCATGTCCGACAGCGAGCGCGCGGAGCTGACGCAGGCGCTGGTGGATGACGACGACCTGCAGTTCGACAAGATCGTGGCGCTGGGCGTCGGACTCGAGGTTCCCGAGGGCGCCCGGTTGGATGCCGACCGTTCCACCATGTTCGTCAGCGAAACTTGCGAGGACGCTTACGTCAAGCGCAGCAGGCAGCTGTACTGGCGCCACTGCGATGATGTGGCCGAGGGCTTCGACAAGGATGGCCGCATCACGCGCAAGCATGACGGCGAGAACGATGCCTATCTGGACATGGCCTATCGCGAGAACCGGCTGCAGGAAGTTTCGCTCGACGACGCTTCGCTGACCTTCAAGTGGGAAGGCGGCCATGTGGTGTCGGTCACCGATGCGGCCGGCAAGCGCTTCGACTTCGCCTACGACGCGCGAGGCAATCTCAAGCGTGAGGCCACGTACGGACGGAGCGCAGACTTCGCTTACGACGATCGCGACAACATGACCTCGATCACCTTCATCGATACCTTGAAGCAGGAAATGACGTACGACGCCAACAATCGCACGACGTCGGTGACGCGTCGCGATGGCCACAAGACCCGGTTCGAATACCAGCAGGACCTGGCCAACAGCGAGCGTCAGGTGACCAGGGTTACCCAGTACGCGAGCGATGGCAGCGTCGAGGCCATTACCGTGTTCGATATTCACCCGGCGCTGGACTGAGCCCTTGGGAAAGGCCGATGCGCTCAGGGGGGGCTGCAAGAGCGTGGGATGTACGAACTCAGGCGATCATTCGCAGCGGCTGTACGGATGACGCCGACTGTGCGAAAGAAGGCCTGAGGCTTGAGCAGGCGCGGACGGCTGGTGATGGTGTCCGCTTCTGGCCGATAGCAGGCATCCCAGTTGGACTTGACCGCGTCGGCATCGCGCCGTGGCTGACGATGCGACCCTCTTCGCCTAGAGTTACCCCATGAGCTACGACCTCTACCTCAAGCCCCGAAGCGGCTCGCTGGACCGCGCAACGTTCCAGGCGCATTTCGAACAAAACTCCTTGTTCGAAGTAAGCGATGCCGAAGTGGCGTACCAGAACGAAGAAACGGGAACGTACTTCACTTTCGGCTGGCGCGACATCGACGCGATGCGAGCCGAAGACGAGGAGCCCGAGCCTGACTATCCCATCTGGTTCAACCTCAACTTCTTCCGACCCTCCACCTTCGCGCTGGAGGCGGCGCCGCAGGTGACGGCGCTGGTTCGCGCGCTCGACCTTGTCGTCAGCGATCCGCAGACCCACGGCATGGGTGAGGGCGATTTCAGCGTCGAAGGCTTCTTCGCCGGATGGAACGCCGGCAACGAGTGGGCCATCGGTCACCTCATAGAAGAGCACGGAGTCGACGAGCAGGTCGGGCTGTTCCCGCAGGTCGAGATCCATCGCACATGGCGATGGAACTTCGGCAAGTCGCGACGGCAGGCGGCGCTGGAGCAGCGTGGCATCGACCGCTTCGTGCCCACCCGCATGTATGCGCGCGTGGACGGTCGAGTGGCCAGCATGATCGTGTGGCCCGACGGCATTCCGTTCGAATCCGCGCCGACGGACTACGTGCTGGTGATCCGCGAAGCGCTGGCACCGCGCACCTTCCTGCGAACCAGGCCTGACAAGGTCCTTGTTCGCTGGTCTGACCTGCGCCCCGTGATCGAGGGCCACGCCTCCTGCGATGCCGAGGGCGTGGTGGCCTTCAACTACGTTTGCGCTCCGCAGGACGTCGCGAACTTCATCAGGAAGCTACCGGCGCGCCCCCCGGAGATCACACTGCTGAGTCCAGATCGCGTGCTGGACGCCGAGTACGCACCGGCGTCGGCGATGGCCGCTTCTGGCCGATAGCGGACCTCGCGCGGCGCTTTCGCCGGGGCGATGCCAAGACCCGCTTCAGACCCGAAGCACGAGTTCGGTGAGCAGGAGTACGTACCATGTCTTACGAACCGCCGGACCGCGAACTCGACTCCGAGGAACGAAGGAGGGTCGCCGAGCTGACTCCGGCGCAGCTGCGAGCTATCGATGGTGCGTTGCTCAAACTTGCGCATGTCGAATGGAGAAAGGTCGCCTACGTGGTGGGATTCGCCATGACGAATGCCGATCGAACGCTGGGCATCCCGGACATCTACTACGCGCAACGGGTTCGCCTGCTGGTGGAGCAGGGAAAGCTGGAAGCCCAGGGATTCCTGGACCGCATGAGGTACAGCGAAGTCCGTCTGCCCACCAAGTCTGGTTTGGAACGCGCCTGAGCGAACTCGACAGCGCTGATCCACACTGCGGCATTTCGCAAAAGGGAAGGCCCGCCATTGGCGGGCCTGAGGACCGGACGGTAGGTTCCAGCGCTGACTTGTTACCTCCGTCCCCGTTCCCTGCTTCCCATTCTTTCGCTGCGGGAACCGCCTGCGCCCTTACTGCGCCAGCGCCTTGACCAGGTCGAACAGATAATCGCGCCCGACATACACCGAGCGCACTTCCAGCCGTTCATTGAGCCCATGTGCGCCGTTGCCATCGGGATCGCCCCACATGCCGGGCACGCCGTAGGTCGGGATACCCACGGCCGACATGTAGAGTCCGTCGGTCGCGCCGGTCGACATCGACGGGATCACTGGCACGCCGGGGAAGTACTTCGCACTCAACGTCTCCATCGGGCCGATGATCGCCGGATCGAGCGCGGGCGACTTGGCCAGGGGCTTGTCCTTGCGTGCCAGGTCGATCGAGATTGCTGGATTGCCGATGACCCCGGTCAGCGCTTCCTGGATTTCCGCCGGCGTATGGCCGGGGAAGATGCGGCAATTGACGTTGGCTTCGACCCGCTGCGGAAGCGCGTTCACCGCGTGCCCGCCGTCGATCATCGTCGCCACGCACGTCGTGCGCAGCATCGAGTGGAAGCCCTTGTCGGTATTGACGACCGCCGCCGCCCTGGCGTCATCAGGATCCTTCGCCAATGCCACCATCGCCGCACCGAGGGCATCCTTGCGTGCTGCACCTGCGCGCGCGAAGAAGGCGCGGGTAGTGTCGTTGAACTCGGCCGGGAACTCGTGCCCGCCAACCTTCAGCAAAGCCTCGGACATGGCGTAGATCGCGTTCTCGCGCACGGGCTGGGAGCTGTGTCCGCCGGGATTGGTGGCGACCAGCTTGTAGTCCTGGTAGGTCTTCTCGCCCACCTGGATCGATTGTGCGACCAGGTGCCCCTTGCCATCGGTGTCCCCGCCGCCGCCTTCGTTGAGGGCGAAGGCCGCGTCGATCAGATCGCGTTTATTGTTGGCCAGGTACTGCGCGCCGTTGAACGCCGTGTCGGTCTCCTCGCCGCAGGTCAGCGCCATCTTGACCGTGCGCGCGGGCTTGTAGCCGCCCTGCTTGAAGCGGATCAGCGTATCGGCCCAGGTCGCCGCCATCATCTTGTCGTCGGCGATTCCGCGCGCGTAGTAGTAGCCGTTCTCCTCGACCAGCGTGTACGGGTCGCGCACCCAGTCGGCCCGATTGGCCGCCACCACGTCGATGTGCGCCAGCAGCAGGATGGGCTTGAGCGTGCTGGACGTGCCGGGATAGACGGCTACCAAGCCGCCCTCCTTCGGATGCTCGGGCACCGAGAACAGCGTGATCTGGTCGTCGGCAAAGCCTGCTGACTTCAGGCGCGCGGCGATCTGCGCGGCGGCCTGGGTGCAACTGCCGGTGGTGACCGAGGTGTCGGTCTCGACCAGTTGCTTGTAGAGCTCGAAGAAGCGTTGCTGGTCAGGACGCAGCGGGTCCATCTTGCCGGTCGGCACCTGTGCCACCACCGGGCCCGCGATCAATGCACCCACCGCCAACGCCATCCACATCGTCCTCATGCCTCACCCCTTGGTTGTGTCCATGAATGGTGCGCGAGCCCGCGCAAGCGCCCGCTCGCATCGAAGGGCCCTGACCTGCCTTCTACAGTATTCCAGGCCGGTTGGAAGCGCTGGCGGGTCTGGCGTGGTCCTGGACCTACGCGATGCCCGGCCTGGCGGATTTCCGACGGTAACGCGCATCGGCAATGTCGATGTCCGCTACCATCCCAACCGAAATCACGATGCGCGTCGGTGCCGCGTCGCGCTCCACACCACCGCGAAACCAACGATGGCCCGCAACGTCCTCTTCATCTGCAGCCAGAATCGCCTGCGCAGTCCAACGGCCGAGCAGGTGTTCGCCGACTGGCCCGGCATCGAGACCTCGTCGGCGGGGTTGAACCACGACGCGGAGAATCCGGTGACGCCGGAGTTGCTGCAGTGGGCGGACATCATCTTCGTCATGGAGCGCGCGCATCGCTCCAAGCTTTCGGCCCGATTCAAACCGCATGTCTCCAGCGCCCGCGTGGTCTGCCTGGAAATTCCGGACGATTACGAATACATGGATCCGGAACTCATCAGGCTCCTCAAGGCGAAGGTTCCAAAGCACCTGCCACGCTACTGATACGGGCCCCGGCCGGTCGATGCCGCCATGGAAGCGCGCGGGCTGCTTCCGGCCTCATACTCCGGACCATCCTTCATTCGCAGACCGGGGGCTCCATGCGTCGTCGCGACTTCTTCAGTGCAGCGGTAGCCGCTGGTGGCGTGCTGATGCTGCCCGGCCGGCCGGCCCTGGCCGCGCCTGCGGGCGTATCGGGCCTGACGTCGCTGACCGCGGGTGCCAAACCCATCGCGCCCGAAGAACGCCAGGCGCGAATTGCCAAGCTGCAGCGTTTGATGGTCGAGCAGGACGTCGGCGCGCTGATCGTGGAGTCCGGATCGAGCCTGGATTACTTCACCGGCGTCCAGTGGCATCGTTCCGAACGCACGACGGCCGCGGTGATCCCCGCGCGTGGCGATGTCGTCGTCGTGACGCCAGCGTTCGAGGAACCTTCCATTCGCGAAACGCTGGCCGTGAGCGGCGACGTGCGCGCATGGAACGAGCACGAAAGTCCGTTCGACCGCCTCGTTGGCGCGTTGCGCGATCGCGGTGTGAGTTCCGGCGCGATCGCTTTCGAACCCACCACGCGTCTGTTCATCGTCGATGGCGTGCGCGATGCCAGCGCCGGCGCCTATCGCGTGGTGCCCGGCGACACGCTGGTGAGGGCCGTCCGCCTGATCAAGTCGCCGGCCGAACTGGCGCTGATGCAGGCGGCCAACAACGTCACGCTGGCCGCGCTGCGCCATGTGCATGACAACGCCCGCGTCGGCATGCGCCCGGACGACATCATGGCCATGACCGACGCCGCCACCTCGGCGCTGGGCGGCGATCCGGGATTCGCGCTGGTGCTGCTCAACGAGGCCAGCGCGTATCCGCACGGTTCCAAGCAGCCGCAGACCGTGCGCGAAGGTTCGGTCATCCTGATGGACGTGGGGTGCACCGTGCATGGTTATCAGTCGGATATCTCGCGCACGTGGGTGATGGGTACGCCGACGGCGAAACAGCGCAAGGTCTGGGATACCGTGAAGCGCGGACAGGAACTCGCGCTCGCTACGGCGAAACCCGGCGTCGCGGTGGGCGCGATCGACGACGCCGTGCGCGCGTACTACGAAAAGGAAGGCTGGGGTCCCGGCTATCGCCTGCCCGGCCTGTCGCATCGCACCGGCCACGGCATCGGGCTGGATGGTCACGAGCCGCCGTACCTCGTGCACGGGGACACCACGCCGCTTGCGCCGGGCATGTGCTTCTCCGATGAGCCGGGCCTCTATATCCCAGGTGAGTTCGGCATCCGCATGGAAGACTGCTGGTACATGACCGAGACCGGACCGAAGCTTTTCACCGAACTGGCGAAGTCGATCGAACATCCGATCTGAAGGCCCGCATGTATGGATTCGACCCGTCGATGGCAGTGCGCCACCGACGGGTCTACAAGCCACAGTCATCACCAGACCTGTCGCTTCCGCACTCCCACCCCGTGTTCGTACACGAGCTTTGCACCCATGTAGCCCGCAAGGCACATGAGCGCGAAGCCCGTCGCACTGAGCGCCATGCCCAATGCATCGGGACGGATGAGTGTGGTGCCGTGAAGGCGCAGGAACAGGCTCACGGCGTAGCAGCACCAGGTCGTCATCATCAGCAGCATGTGGCGGGTGACATCGCGGGTCGCGGGATTGTCGGAGCCGAGTTTCATCAGCTCGATGAAACCCGTCGCCATCGCGGCAAGCGCGGTGACCACGCCCAGCGCGATCGACACGCCCGCGAATCGCCACGCGGCTTCGCCCCACCACACGCTCGCCAGATCGCCCGCGGTGCCCAGCGACCACGTGGCGATCGGGAAATGCACGAACGCCGGGTGCAGTGGGTGTTTCATGCCGCCAGCACCGCGCTCAACAGCGTGAGGAAGCCGACCACCGCGAGGCCGGCATGGAGGAAGACGACGCCTTTCGGCGCGATCCTCTTCTGCAGGTGGATCGACGCGAGATAGAAGCCGCCCAGCGCCGCGACGACCAGCAACCCCAATGCCGCGGCGACGCGCCCGGGCGCCGAGCCCTGCAACACCACGAATACCAGCAGTATCAGCCCGGTAGCGCCCAGCAGCGCGTGCAGCACCGAGATGGCCCAGGGCGCCAGCCGGCCGCGGAGTACGTGCGCGGCCAGTACCAGTCCGCCGAGCGCCGCGATGGCGAAGATGCACAAAGCATAGGTGGTCAGCATGGCGATTCTCCTTTGGCCAAGGTATCGAACGGTATTGCGATATCACTCGTCGTGCGGCACGGGCGCCTGCGCATCCAGTCGTTTCATCACCGCGTCGGTCATGCGATCGCATCGCGCGCCCAGGAACGGAAACACGTCGTTCAAAGTTTCCGACAACGTGTCGTGCAGGGCCGCGCGCAACAACCGGCGCGCGCGATGCAGGCGCGTCTTCACCGTTTCGGGGCGCAGGTCCAGGTTCGCGGCAGTCTCCTCGACCGTGCAGTTCTCGATCTCGCGCATGACGAACACGATGCGGAACGGTTCGGGCAGACGGTCGATGGCCTGCTCGATCAGCTTGCGCGCCTGCTCGCGCGCCGCGGCGGCGGCGGGATCTTCGTAGCCGAATCTCGCCGGGAAAGGAAGGATGCTTGCGTTTTCCATCTGAGACGCCTCGATCTGTTCGACGTCCACGACCACGCGCAGCCTGCGCAACCGCCCGTAGGCTTCGTTGAGCACGATGCGGGTCAGCCACGTCAGCAGCGCCGCGTCGCCCCGGAACGACGACAGCTTCTCGTACGCATGCGCGTAGGCTTCCTGCACGACGTCCTCGGCTTCGGCATCGTCGTTGACCACGCCGCGCGCGATGCGGAACAGGCGCTGGTTGCAGCGTCGCATGATGTGGCGGAACGCTTCGCGATCGCCGCGCTGCACCGCGGTCGCCAGCGCCGCATCGTCCATCGCCGCGTAGTCGATGGAAACCGTATTGCCTGTCCTTACCATGCTGTTCTCCTCCTTCTACTCATCGGATGCAGCAGGGGGCGGGAGGTTCCCGGTGCGGGGCGATGGCGCGTGCGGTGCCATCGGGTCGTTGCAGGTGCCGATGGGCGGTAGTGTCCGCTTTCCAGCGTCAGTGGTGTCACGCGGCATGCTCCTTGTCCCGCGAACCCGCTTTCCATAAGCTCGCCGCAGGGTTGCGATGCGTTCCATGCGATGGGGATCGCCGGATCGTATGGAAAGGAAGCCGAAGGCCGGGGGGACGATGGAAGCCAGATGCAGCGTGGAAAGAACAGCCGTCTGCGGCTGCGTGAGGCATGGTGCCGGTCTGCATCGGCGCTGTACGAACCGGATCCGCCTGCTTCGCGTCATGTTGTTCGCGGCGCTTGCTGCGACCCCGCTGCTCTGTCTTGCGCAGAGCGGCGCTTCCCCCAGCCTTGCGATGCAGGCGCCTGAACCAGGCTCCCAGTATTACCCTGCCGAGATCGCCGCTTCGGGTGCCCAAGGTACGGCACTCGTCAAAGCCAGGATCGCGGAGGACGGTGGGCTCATCGAGCCAGCCATAGAGCAGTCATCGAGGTCCATGCAGTTGGATGATCTCGCCATCGCCTTCGTCGGAACCATGAAGGTGAAGGTGAAGGAAGGCGCAACGCTTCCCGGGAGCGTCGTCGTTCCGGTCGCGTTCGAACGGGACACGATCTTCACCCTGCCAGGCAAAACGTGCGGCGAGTTCAACGCGGACCTCGCTTATGCGCGCACCCTGTCTCCCGTCGTGACTGCTGGCCAGGTCAGGGCTTTCAGGCTGACCACCGGGATGATGATGCTCATGCCCGGCGTGCCGCGAGACAAGCAACTCGCCGTCCTCCGCAACCTGAAATCGCTCCCGCCTCTGGTCGAAGCGAAGTGCGCGGCATCGCCAGACGCAAAGTTCGTGGAGACCGTGACCGGCGTGGTTCCAACGCATTGAGGCGTTAACAGTCGGGCGGGCATTCGTGCTTGAACTCGCAAGCATCATCATCGCCCTGGGGAGGGTTTGATGTACCCGAAGGAGTTCTTCATCAAGCAGTTCCAAGGGCTGGACACGGAGGCCCTCGTGGATCGCCTTGCGGCCCAGGCGCTGACGGACGAGGCGCGCGATGCGATTCTCTCGATCCTGGGTGAACGCGGAATTCAATCCGGACAGTTGGATGCGCAGGTCCAGGCGGCCAGGAAGGAACAGTATCTGCGTACCGGTGTGACCAACCAATGCGACTTCTGCGGGAAGGGGCTATTGGGCGCCTTCAACGCCGAGGGGCAGAAGTTCTGCGACATCGCCTGCTTCCATACGTCGCGGTTGCGTAGTGCGGCAGTGGACATCACCGACGATCAGGCGCTCGACCACGCCAGACGGCTCAAGGCCGGCGCATGTCCTTCATGCAGCCTGCCGCGTCGTTCGCCGGAGATGCACAAGAGCTATTTCATCACCTCGATGGTGTTTGTGATCACCACCACTACCGTGACGTCCTTCAAGTGCGCCTCCTGTGCCACCCGCGACAATCTGTTCGCCGCGTTGCATTGCGCCACGCTGGGCTGGTGGAGCGTGAAAGGTCTGGTCGTGACGCCTTTCCAGATTGCGGGCAACGTGTGGGCGATCATCGTGCGCAGGCCAGCTGTGGAGCCGTCTGGCGCGTTGGTGGACTGGGCGCGTCTCGATCTGGCCGAGCGACACCTGCAGGAGGTAAAGGGCGGCAAGTGGAGCTTGCGTGCCTGATTCCAGGAATGCCAAGGCGTGCTTGCGCATATGAACAGCTGAATCCTGAGCTCGCCCGACACAAACCCGATCGCAATCGGTGCGGCCAGTAGGAGTTGCGGTTCTTCTTTCCCACGGACGGCCTGGCCGGTGTCGTGCTGCCCAGTCGAAAGTAGGCGAGTGAGGCGTCCCGGGGTGCGCCCCCTCCGTCGCCCCATTCCCGGTTCCGTCGGCCAATTCCCCGATTCGTCGCATTCCGGTTGCCGGCCCCAGGCGCCCGGTCGCAGCCTGAGGTTCGCCGGGTGTCCGGCATCGTCCTGCGAGCCGTCATGACAACCCTGATCGCCCTGCTGGCCTGGTGCGTGCTGCTGGTCCTGTGCTGGCCGCTCGCGCTGCTGGCGCTGGTGCTGTGGCCGCTGGTCTGGCTTGTGTGTCTGCCGTTCCGGCTGGTCGGCATCACGTTCTCCGCGCTGTTCGCCTTCCTGTCCGCACTGCTGACGCTGCCGGCGCGATTGCTGGGTTGGCACCCGAAGCCCGCGGTTGCGTAACGACGAACCGCATGACGGGCGCGGACCGCCCGCGATGGATTAAACCCAACCTCGACCGATTCCAGGGAAGTTCGAACATGAAGAAGTTCATGTCAGTGGTCGCCGCGTTGTCCGCAATCGCGATTCAAATCGCAATCGCGGGCGCGGCTGTAGCAGGTACGAAGGACGATCCCGCCGCAGAACAGGCCGCTTTGACGCGCACGATCGCGAAGCTCGACATGGCGGTGTTCGACGCATTCAATACCTGCGACGTCCCCGTGCAGTTGCAGAAGCACGCCAGCTACTTCTCGCCGGACGTCGAGTTCTACCACGACACCGGCGGCGTCACGTGGTCGCGCGCGGAGATGATCGAAAGCACGCGCAAGTACGTATGCGGGAAGTTCCGTCGCGAACTCGTGCCGGGCACGTTGAAGGTGTATCCGATCAAGGATTTCGGCGCCATCGAGCAGGGTACGCATCGCTTCTGCCAGTTCGGCAGCGGCAAGTGCGAAGGCATCGCCGAGTTCGTCATCGTGTGGGAGAACCGCGATGGCGCGTGGAGGATCACGCGCGTGCTCAGCTACGGGCATCGGTCGAACCAGTAACGCCGTTGGCAAGGCCGCCGACGAACGGCGGCCGGCGGCGTGCGGCGGATTGGGATCATCACGGGCACTGCACCGAGGAGGCATCCCGTGGCCGACGAACTTGCCGCCGCCAACGTCAACCGCTCCTACCAGCTCGCCGCGTCGAGCATCGCGATCTTCACGTTCCTGCTGTTCTTCCTGCATCCGAAGTTCATCGGCGGACAGGTCAACGCCGTGTCCTATCAGGCAGCGTTGATCGTGATGGGCGTGGCGACGTTCTCGTTCGCGTTCTCGTCGTTCTACTACTACGGCGCCTCACTGGGCAGTCGCATCGACGATGCGATGCGCGCGGCGTACGCGCGCCGTGGCGATCGCCTCTGGCTGCTCGGATGCGTACTGCTCTTCCTGGCGCCGAGCCTGATCCTCTTCACGATCGGGCTTCTGCCGGTTGCGGCGGTGTGGTTCGCGCTCTGGCTGGCTTACCTTGTATTCGTGATGACCCACTTCTCCCGCATCCAGAGCGCATAGCCGCCGCCCATGAAGCAGATAACCAGGTGGGTTGTCCCGGTCGCGATGCTGGGCGGAGCTCTCCTCATTGCGGCGACATTGATGCACTACTTCGGAGCCATTCGCCTCGGGAAGCCGGGTGGCTATCTGGTCCTCGCGATGGGGTCGGTCGGCAGCGGCCTGTGCGTGGGATGGGCTGATTACGCAGCTGGTTCCAGGTCGATTCCGTCGGCGCTTGCGTTGGCCGTCGGTGCGTCGTTGGTGACAGCCGGTCTTGTGATCTTCATCCTGGTTCGTGCGGTCGGAAGCTAGATCGCGGTTTCCGTGTCGCTTTCCCACGCACCATGCAGCGATCGGCGAGCCGCACCGTGATTCGTGGGATGGGTTCGCTCACGGCCCCATCGATCGACACGCGCCCCGTCACTTCAACGAGAACGAATCGGCCCCCGAGCGGTCCCAGAACGTCCTGAACACCGCATGCTCCGGAATGCCGGACACCAGCTCACCCGGCCGCAGGAACCGATACAGCGCACCAAGCGAACGCACCTCGACCTGCGACACGCGACGAAGCACGTGTTCCGGGTCGATCTGTTCGGGATGCTCCAATCCCGCCGCGCACAGCAGGTCGCGCAGGCCGCGCAGGGTGTTCTGGTGGAACTGGAACACGCGCGTCGCCTTGTCGGGAACGTCGAGCGAATGCCAGCGCGCCGGGTCCTGCGTCGCGATGCCGGTGGGGCAGCGGTCGGTATGGCAGCTCTGCGACTGGATGCAGCCCAGCGCGAACATGAAACCGCGCGCGGCGTTGCACCAGTCCGCGCCCATCGCCATCGTGCGTGCGATATCGAATGCGCTGACGACCTTGCCCGCCGCGCCGACGCGGATGCTGCCGCGAAGGTCCAGGCCCACCAGTGTGTTGTGAACCAGCATCAGCGCTTCGTGCATCGGCACGCCGACATGGTCGATGAACTCCGCCGGCGCCGCGCCCGTGCCGCCTTCGGCGCCATCCACGACGATGAAGTCCGGCAGCATGCCGGTCTGGCGCATCGCCTTCGCGATGCCGAACCACTCCCATGGATGCCCGATCGCCAGCTTGAAGCCCACTGGCTTCCCGCCCGACATCGCGCGCAGGCGCTCCACGAATTCCAGCAGTCCGATGGGCGTGGAGAATTCCGAATGCCGCGACGGCGAGATGCAGTCGACGCCTTCCAGCACGCCGCGCGTGGCGGCGATCTCCGCGCTCACCTTCGCGCCGGGCAGCACGCCGCCGTGGCCGGGCTTGGCGCCTTGCGACAGCTTGATCTCGATCATCCGCACCTGCGGAAGCTGCGCGTTGGCGGCGAAGCGTGCGAGATCGAAGCGGCCTTCCGCGTCGCGACATCCGAAATAGCCCGAACCGATCTCCCATACCAGGTCGCCACCCGGCTTGAGGTGGTACGGCGAGATCGAACCTTCGCCGGTGTCGTGGTAGAAGTTGCCGCGCTTCGCGCCTTCGTTGAGCGCCGTGATCGCCGCCGCCGACAGCGCGCCGAAGCTCATCGCCGAGATGTTGAACACGCTCGCCGAGTATGGCTGTTTGGCCTGGTTGCCGATCATCAGCCGGAAGTCGTGCGAGGCCAGTTCGGTCGGAAGCAGCGAATGGTTGATCCATTCGTAATCGGTTCCGTACACATCCTGCTGCGTGCCGAAGGGACGCGTGTCGTTGACCGCCTTGGAACGTTGATACACCAGTGCGCGCTGCTGTCGCGAGAACGGAACTTCCGCGGTGTCGGATTCGATGAAGTACTGCCGCATCTCCGGTCCGATGGACTCCAGCCCGTAGCGGAAGTGCGCCAGCAGCGGATAGTTGCGGCGCAACGTGCTCTTGTGTTGCAGCACGTCCCAGGTGCCCAGCATCGCCAACAGGCCGAACACGACCGCGACCCACGCCCAGTCCGGGTCGATCCACGCGATGACGGCGAAGAACACCGTGAGCACGATGCTCGCGATGTAGGCGGAATACCGGGACATTCGGCCTCCTGAGGCTACGGGCGGGTTGCGCCGGCCATGCGCGGATCGCATGTCCGTATCCCTTTGACCATACTACGCGTGCGAGTTCCCGCGCGGGTGGCGGGTGGCCCGCACCCGGCAAGGAGTTTTCCCGTCATGCAATGCCTCGACAACCTGCTGCTCAACACCGACAGCTACAAGGCCAGCCACTGGCTGCAATATCCGCCCGGCACCGACGCCACGTTCTTCTACGTCGAATCGCGCGGCGGCACCTACGACCGCACGCTGTTCTTCGGCCTGCAGGCGATCCTGAAAGAAACGCTCGCCAAGCCCATCACGCACGCTGATGTGGACGAAGCGCGCGACCTGTTCGCCGCGCATGGCGAACCGTTCAACGAAGCCGGCTGGCGCCATGTCGTCGACCGGCACCGCGGCCTGTTGCCGATCCGCATCCGCGCCGTGCCCGAAGGCACGGTGGTGCCGACGCATAACGCGCTGATGACCATCGAATCCACCGATCCGATGGCGTACTGGGTGCCGTCGTACCTGGAAACGATGCTGCTGCGCATCTGGTATCCGGTAACGGTCGCGACGATCAGCTGGCATGCGAAGCAGACTATCCGCCAGTTCCTGGAACGCACCAGCGACGATCCGGAAGGACAGTTGCCGTTCAAGCTGCACGACTTCGGTTCGCGCGGCGTGTCCAGCGTCGAATCGGCGGCGATCGGCGGTGCCGCGCACCTGGTGAACTTCATGGGTACCGACACGGTGTCGGCCCTGTGCCTGGCGCGCGCGCACTACCACGAGCCGATGGCCGGCTACTCCATTCCGGCCGCCGAACACAGCACGATCACGGCGTGGGGTCGCGAGAACGAAGTCGAGGCGTACCGCAACATGCTGCGTCAGTTCGCGAAGCCCGGCTCCATCGTGGCGGTGGTGTCCGACAGCTACGACATCTTCCACGCGATCCGCGAACACTGGGGCAGGACGCTGAAGGACGAAGTGATCCGCTCCGGCGCGACGGTGGTGATCCGGCCCGATTCGGGCGACCCGGTCGCGGTGGTTCACCAGTGCCTGGAGCTGCTCGACGAAGCATTCGGCCATACGGTCAACGCAAAGGGCTTCAAGGTAATCAACCACGTTCGCGTGATCCAGGGCGACGGTATCAATCCCACCAGCATCCGCGCGATCCTCGAACGCGTCACCAGTGCCGGATACGCCACCGACAACGTCACCTTCGGCATGGGCGGCGCGCTGTTGCAGCAGCTCAACCGCGATACGCAGAAGTTCGCGTTGAAGTGCTCGGCGGCGCGCATCAACGGCGAGTGGATCGACGTCTACAAGGACCCGGTCACCGACAAGGGCAAGCAGAGCAAGCGCGGCCGCATGACGCTGTTGCAGCATCGCGAGTACGGCCAGTTCCGTACCGAACCCGTGCCGGCCGATGCGCAGTCGCTGGACGACGTGCACAAGCCGATGGGCTTCGACGATGCGATGGTGACGATCTGGGAGGACGGGAAGCTCGTCAACGACTGGACGTTCGCCGACGTGCGCAAACGCGCGAACGCGGCGAGGCTCTAGGTTCTCTACAAGCCGCCTACCCGATCTCCGGCAAATGCTCCAGCAGCTTGTCCAGCGTGATCGGATAGTTGCGCACGCGGAAACCCGTCGCATTGTGGATCGCGTTCGCCACCGCCGCACCGACGCCGCAGATGCCCAGCTCGCCCACGCCCTTGGCCTTCATCGGCGATGAGATCGGATCGGTTTCATCGAGGAAGACCACGTCCTGGTGCGGGATGTCGGCATGCACCGGCACCTCGTAACTGGCGAGGTCGTGGTTGACGAAGAAGCCAAGGCGCTGGTCGATCGCCAGTTCCTCCATAAGCGCGGCGCCCACGCCCATCGTCATCGCGCCGATCACCTGGCTGCGAGCCGCCTTCGGATTGAGGATGCGGCCCGCCGCGCACACGGCGAGCATGCGGCGCACGCGGATCTCGCCGGTGACTGCGTGCACGGCCACTTCGCAGAAGTGCGCGCCGAAGGTGGACTGCTGGTATTTCTTGTCGAGGTCGCCGTACTCGATGTGATCCTCGGCGACGATCTCGCCGTCCTTCGCGGCATCGGCCAGCGCGACGCGCTTCGTGCCCGACTGCACGCGGCCGTCGACGAACTCCGCAGTGGCTGGATCGAGTCCGAGCTTGCCCGCAACGGCTTCGCGCAACTTCGTGCAGGCAGCGAACACGCCCGCGGTGGAATTATTTCCGCCCCACTGGCCGCCCGAACCGCACGACACCGGGAAGCTCGAATCGCCCAGTTTCACCACGACCTGCTCCAGCGGCACGCCGAGCATTTCCGCTGCGGTCTGGCCGATGATCGTGTACGAACCGGTGCCGATGTCGGTCATGTCGGTTTCGACGGTGACGATGCCGCGGGAATCCAACCGCACACGCGCTGCGGACTTGGTCAGCAGGTTGTTGCGGAACGCGCTGGCCACGCCCATGCCGATCAGCCATTCGCCCTCGCGCACGCGCCCCGGCACCGCGGCGCGCTTGTTCCAGCCGAATCGTTGCGCGCCGGTGCGCATGCATTCGACGAACTGGCGCTTGGAGAACGGACGCGACGGGTTTTCCGGATCGACCTGCGTGTCGTTGAGGATGCGGAACTCCACCGGGTCCATGCCCAGCTTTTCCGCCATCTCGTCCATCGCCACTTCCAGCACCATCATGCCCGGCGCTTCGCCGGGCGCGCGCATCGCGTTGCCTTCGGGAAGGTCCAGCTCCGCCAGGCGCATCCGCGTCATGCGGTTCTCGCCGGCGTAGAGCAGGCGTGTCTGCTGCACCGCGACTTCCAGACCGCCGCCTGGAAGATCGCCGTTCCAGCTCTCATGGCCGATCGCGGTGAGCTTGCCGTCGCGCGTCGCGCCCAGACGGACGCGCTGGATCGTGGCGGGGCGATGCGTGGTGTTGTTGATCATCAGCGGGCGCTGCAGCGCGACCTTCACCGGCCGCTTCGCCGCGCGCGCGCCCAACGCGGCCATCAGAGCGTCCGCGCGCAGGAAGAGCTTTCCGCCGAAGCCGCCGCCGATGTACGGCGATACCAGGCGCACGTTCTCCTTCGGAATGCCGAGCGTCTTCGCAAGATCGCCGACGCCCCAGTTGATCATCTGGTTCGATGTCCACACGGTAAGCTTGTCGCCGTCCCATGCGGCAATGGACGCGTGCGGCTCCATCATCGCGTGCGATTCGTCGGGCGTGGTGTAGGTCGCGTCGAATTGCACCGGCGCGGTCTTGAATGCGGCATCGAAATCGCCGGCGCCGCTGTCGGGCTTCTCATTCTTCGGCGCGATGGCGCCGTCCTTCGCGTGTTCCAGGTTGAAGCGGCCCTTCGTGCGCTGGTAATCCACGCGGATCGTCTGCGCGGCGGCGCGCGCCTGTTCGAAGGTTTCGGCGACCACCACCGCGATGGCCTGGTGGTAATGCTGGATTTCCGGCCCGCCCAGCAGCTTGGCCGTGTTGAATTTCCCGAGGCCCAGCGTGCCGGCGTTCTTCGCCGTCACCACCGCGAGCACGCCCGGGGCCTTGCGCGCGGCGCTGTCGTCGAGCATCGCGATGCGTCCCTTCGCGATGCCGGCGCCGACCACGTAGCCGTAGGCCTGGTTCGGCACCACGTCATGGCGTTCGTACGCGTATGGGGCGGTGCCGGTGGTTTTCAGTGGCCCGTCGATGCGCGGCGTCGCGACGCCGACGACCTTGCCCTGGTCGATCGGATTGGTGGTGGCGGGCGTGTCGAACTTCATGCGGGCCTCCCGGCCTCGACCAGGACCGCGGCGATGGTGCGTTCGGCCAGCGGCTTCTTGAAGGCGTTGTCGTGCGTGGTGCGCGCGCCGCTGAGCAATGCGCTCGCGACCGCGCTCGCGCCTTGCGGCAACGCGGAGTCGGCCGCATCCACGCGCCACGGCTTGTGCGCGACGCCGCCCATCGCGATGCTGCCGCTGCCATCGCGCTGCACGATCGCGGCGACGGACACCAGCGCGAATGCATACGACGCGCGATCGCGCACCTTGCGGTAGATCTGCCGCCCGCCGACGGGTTTGGGCAAGGTCACCGCGGTGATGAGTTCGCCGGGTTTCAACGTGTGTTCGATATGCGGCGTCTCGCCGGGCAGGCGGTGGAGGTCGGCGATGGGAATCGCGCGCGTCTGTCCCTGCGGATCGACGGTTTCGACGACGGCGTCCAGCACACGCATCGCCACGGCCATGTCGCTGGGATGCGTCGCGATGCAGGCATCGCTCACGCCGACGATGGCGTTGTGGCGCGAGAACCCGCTCAGTGCCGCGCAGCCGCTGCCCGGCAGGCGTTTGTTGCAGGCCTGGTCGGTGTCGTAGAAGTACGGGCAGCGCGTGCGCTGCAGCAGGTTGCCCGCCGTGGTCGCACGGTTGCGCAGCTGTCCGGACGCGCCCGACAGCAAGGCGCGCGAAAGCACGGGGTAATCGCTACGCACGGTCCTGTCGGCGGCGAGATCGGTATTGCGCACCAGCGCGCCGATACGCAGTCCGCCGCCTTCGGCCTTTCCGATCTCATCGAGCCCGATGCCGTTCACGTCGACCAGGTGCGTCGGCGTTTCGATGTCGAGCTTCATCAGGTCCAGCAGGTTGGTGCCGCCGGCGATGAACTTCGCGCCGGGCTCGCGCGCCACGGCCGCGGCCGCTTCGGCGGGCGTGCGTGCGCGCTCATAGGCGAAGGCTTTCATGCCAGACCCCCGGCGACTTCGTCGATGGCGTCGAGGATGTTCGAGTACGCACCACAGCGGCAGATGTTGCCGCTCATGCGTTCGCGCACTTCGGCGGCGCTGAGTTTCGAACGCGACGTCAGGTCCGCGGTTACGTGGCTCGGAATGCCGACCTTCACTTCGTCCAGCATCGCGACGGCGGAGCAGATCTGCCCCGGCGTGCAGTAGCCACACTGATAGCCGTCGTGTTTGACGAATGCGGCCTGCATCGGATGCAGGCGCTGGGGCGTGCCCAGACCTTCGATGGTGGTGACGCGCGAACCTTCGTGCATCACGGCCAGCGTCAGGCAGGAGTTGATGCGGCGTCCATCGACGATGACGGTGCACGCGCCGCATTGGCCGTGGTCGCAACCCTTCTTGGTCCCGGTGAGGCGCAGGTGTTCGCGCAGCGCGTCGAGCAGTGTCGTGCGCGTATCCACATCGAGCGAACGCGCCGCGCCATTGACCTCGAGGTTCACTTTCGACATCACCACCGCTCGTGCCTCCGTGGGGGCCGTGGCTCCGCTGGCCAGCGTGGCCACCGCGGGAAGTGCGCCGGCCGCGGCCGAAACGGTGCCGGCGATGAGCACCTTGCGCCGGCTGACGCGCGTTTCGAGGGGACCTTGCGGGGTCGTGTCGTTGGAATCGGTGTCCATTGGCTCGCTTTCCCGGGAGGTTGGCCGGCGCGACGATACAAGGCGCTTCTGTCAGCACGGTCTGTTAGCACGGCCCCCGGCATGGGAGCGTGATCGCGCGGCAGGACGAGGCCACGGCGCGACGGGTAGAGTTGCAGCCGCACGTGTTTCGGGACCGTCCACGGAGTCGATGCCATGAACCAGCGCACCGCTTCATGCACCTGCGGCCAGCTCACCGCCGTCGCGCGCGGCGAGCCCGTCCGTATCTCCGTCTGCCATTGCCTGGAATGCCAGAAGCGCACCGGCAGCGCATTCGGCGTGCAGGCGAGGTTTCCGGAAGATTCGGTGACGATCTCCGGCGACAGCACGCAGTTCGCGCGCACCGGCGATGAAGGCACCACCGCGAGATTCCACTTCTGCCCGGTGTGCAGCGCGATCGTGTACTACCGGATGGACGCGATGCCGGGCTTCGTGGCGATTCCGGTGGGCGCGTTCGCCGACCCGGCGTTTCCGTCGCCGCGCGTGTCGGTCTACAACGACCGCCAGCATCCGTGGCTTCGGCTCGCCGACGATATCGAACGCATGGACTGATGCGGCGGTCCTGCGCGAGGCGGGGGTGCTAACGTCCGCGCTCGTCCGCCTCCACAAGCAAGGAGTTGCCCGTGTCCGTGATGAGCCTGGTCCTTGCCGCTTCCGTCGCCACCGCCGCGACGCCCTCAGCCATCGAGCCGGCCACGCGCGCGGCGATCGAGGCGACGTGTTTCGACTATGTCGACGGTCAGCTCGAAGGCGATCCCGAACGCGTCGCGCGCTCGCTGCATCCCGACCTCGCCAAGCGGCGCGTGCTGGGCGAGACGGACGACGAGAAGCTCGGCCTTCGCCGCATGACGAAGGAGGAACTGGTCGAGCTGACGAAGCAGGGCGCGTTGAAGACGCCGAAGGATCAGTGGGATCGCTCGTGCCGGGTGCTCGACGTCGCCGGCAATGCGGCGGTGGTGCGCGCGGAGACGCCGTGGTTCGTGGACTTCTTCCACATGGGCAAGTTCGGCGAACGATGGGTGATCGTCAATGCGCTCTGGTATTCGAAGCCGAAGTGATTCCGGTCGGGCGGCGTGATGGGGCTTCGCGGTGCGAAACCCATCCTGCGGCGCCCCCAAATCCCCTGGACGCCTCGCGGCGCAAGGCGCCGCGGCTGGCAATCGGCCGCCAAACGTGGTCTGATGCGCCCCGCTGAAGTTTGAACGCCGTCACATTTTGCTGTGGCGCGGCCAGCACAACAGGGGAAAACACCATGTGGAATGAAGGCGCGATCCAGCGATGGATCGGCGCGGGCGACGTTTCGCGCGCGCGCAGGGAAGGGTCGGCGACGGGGCGGGCACGTCGTTTCGCAGCGGTGGTGCTGGTCATGCTGGCCGCGTTGTTCGCCGGCCCGGTCGCCGCGCAGGCCACTTCGGTGAGCATTGTCGGTGCGGATCGGCCGTCGTTCTCGCGCGCCGGGCAGCCGCTGACATTCCGCGTGCAGCTCGACGCGGGCAACGTCGCGGACATCAGCGGACTCAGCTTCACCAGCGGCAGCCCCACCGGGATGTCGGCGGTGAGCTGCCCCAGCTGGCCGGGCCTCAATGGCAGCGTGACCTGCAACTTCACCTACACCACCACCGACCAGGACGTCGCGATGGGGCAGGTGATGGCGCTGGGCCGCTGGCGCGCGACGCGCTCGGGCGCCGCGCGCAGCGGCACGACCAACACGTTCTATCTGTACTACGCGCCGCCGCGCGCACCGGACGCGCCGGCCGTCACGAACGTGGTCGCAGGCAATGCAACGGCTACCGTGTCGTTCGCGCCGCAGTTCGACGGTGGCTATCCGATCGACAGCTACACCGTGACCTCGCAGCCGCAGGGCATCACCGCCACCGGCAGCAGCGGCCCGATCACCGTGACCGGGCTGACCAACGGCACCGCGTACCGCTTCACGGTCGCAGCGACGAGCACCATCGGCGCGAGCAGCCCGTCGCCGGTTTCCGCGCCGGTCACGCCGAAAAGTCCGCAGACCATCGCCTTCGCTAACCCGGGCGCGCAGACCTTCGGCACCACGCCGACGGTGACCGCGACGGCTTCGTCGAACCTCGCCGTGACCTTCAGTTCCAGCACCACGACGGTTTGCACCATCACATCGACTGGCATGCTGACGTTCCTCAGCGCCGGCACCTGCACCATCGACGCCAACCAGCCAGGCAATGTGGCGTACGAGGCGGCGCCGGCCGTGTCGAACAGCTTCACGGTGAACGCGATCGCGCCCGGCGCACCCACCATCGGCACCGCGACTGCGGGCGATCGCGAAGCGACGGTGACCTTCACCGCGCCGGCATCCAACGGTGGCATGACGATCAGGCGCTACACGCTCACGTCCAGTCCCGGCGGCATCACGGCCACGAACACCGGCAGCCCGATCCGCATCACCGGGCTCGACAACTTCACCGCATACACGTTCACCGTCGTCGCGACCACCGACTTCGACAACAGCGCCCCCTCGGCGGCGTCCAACAGCGTCACACCGAGCACGGCGCCGATGGTCACCTCGGTCTCCGTCCCCGCCGACGGCACCTACGCGCCGGGCACCACGCTCGACTTCGTCGTGAACTGGGACCAGGCCGTCACCTTCACCGGCACGCCGCAGATCTCGCTCGTGATCGGCTCGACCGCGGTGCAGGCGAACTACCTGTCGGGCTCCGGCACGACCGCCACGCGCTTCCGTTACACCGTGTTGTCCGGACAGATGGATGCCAACGGCATCACGATGGGTGCGCTGTCGTTGAACGGCGGCAGCATCCGCAATGCCTACGCGATCGATGCAGTAACCACGCTCAACAGCGTGGGCAGCACGGCCGGCGTGCTGGTCGGCGCGCAGAACCAGGCGCCGGTGAACACCGTGCCGGCAACGGGCACGGTCATCGAGAACAGCACGCTGTCCTTCGCCAATTCGATCTCCGTGAGCGATGCCGACGCCGGCAACGGCGATCTGCAGGTCAGCCTCACCGTCAGCAACGGCACCCTGTCGCTGTCGGGCACCACCGGACTGACCTTTGTGATCGGCACCGGCACGAACAACGCGACGATGGCCTTCTCCGGCACGCTCGCCAACCTCAACGCGGCACTGGGCGGGCTGACCTTCAGGCCCACCGTCGGCTATTTCGGTCCGGCATCGCTGCAGATCACCAGCAACGACCTGGGCAACGCCGGTTTCGGCGGCGCGAAGAGCGATACCGACAACGTCGCGATCACCGTCACGCCGCTGGACACCACGCCGCCGGTCATCGACACGATCGACCTGGCCGACGCCACGCCCACGCGCGCGACGAACCTCGCGTTCGTGGTGACCTTCAGCGAAGCCGTGACCGGCGTGCACACCGGCGTCTTCTCCCTCGTCGCCAGCGGCAACGCCGCCGGCACGATGACTTCGGTCTCGACCACCGACAACCGGCGTTACACGGTGGTGGTGGACAACGTCTCCGGCAACGGCACGCTGCGCCTGTCGCTCAACAGCGCCAGCGGCGTTTCCGACGCGGCCGGCAATATCGCCACCGCTTACAGCGGCGGTTCGGCGTACACGCTCGACAACACAGCGCCTGTGCTCGACAGTGTTTCGGTCTCCGCCGCCGGCCAGTACATCGCCGGGCAGACGATCGCCTTCAGCCTGCACTTCAACGAGAACGTACGCGTCACGGGTACGCCGACGCTGCCGTTCACGCTCGACGTGGGCGGCACGCGCGCGGCGAACTACGCCGGTGGATCGGGCACGAACGTGCTGACGTTCACCTACACGGTCGTGTCGGGCGATCAGGACCTCGACGGCCCCGCGATCGGAGCGGCCATCGCGCTCAACGGCGGCACGATCGCCGACATCGTCGGCAATGCCGCATCGACCGCGCTGAACAACGTCGGCTCCACGTCCGGCATCGTCGTCGGGCTGCTGCCGCAGGCGATCACCGCGTTCGCATCGAACCCGGCCGCGCCGACGTTCGCGCCGGGCGGCACGTTCGCGTTGAATGCAACCGGCGGCGCTTCGGGCCTGCCGGTGGTGTTCGCCTCGACGACCGCATCGGTGTGCAGCGTCGCCGGCAACACGGTGACGACGCTCGCGGCGGGCACGTGTTCGCTCACGGCGAACCAGGCCGGCAACGCGAACTACAGCGCGGCCGCGCAGGCGACGCTCGATGTGACCATCGCCGCCGCAACCCAGGCGATCACCGGTTTCGTCGCGAATCCGGCCACGCCGACCTTCGCGCCGAATGGCACGTTCACCGTGTCCGCGACGCCGGGCGTCTCGACGAGCCCGGTCGTGTTCGCCAGCACGACGAGCGCGGTCTGCACCGTGAGCGGCAGCACCGTGACGATGCTCGCGGCGGGCACGTGTTCGCTCACCGCCGACCAGGCCGGCGACGCGAACTACACCGCCGCGCCGCAGCTCGCGCTGGATGTGACCATCGCCGAAGCGACGCAGGCGATCACCGCGTTCGCCGCCAATCCCGCGACGCCGGTGTACTCGCCGAACGGCACGTTCGCACTGTCGGCCACGAAGGGCGCCTCGACCAGCGCGGTCGTGTTCGCCAGCACGACGACCGCCGTATGCACCGTCAGTGGCGACACGGTGACGATGCGCTCGGCCGGTACGTGTTCGCTCACCGCGAACCAGGCCGGCGACGGCAACTACAGCGCGGCGCCGCAGGTCGTGCTGGACGTCGCCATCGCCGCCGCGACGCAGGCGATCACCGGCTTCACCGCGAATCCGGACGCACCCGTGTTCGCGCCGAACGGCACGTTCACGCTCGCGGCGCTGGGCGGCGCATCGGGCAACGCGGTGGTGTTCGCCAGCACGAGCCCGGCCGTGTGCACCGTCGCGGGCAACGTGGTGACGATGAAGTCGGCGGGCACGTGCGCGCTCACCGCCGACCAGGCCGGTTCGAACGATTACGTCGCCGCGGCGCAGGTCGCGTTGCAGGTGGTCATCGGACGCGCGACGCCGACGCTGTCGTGGGTGGGCGAAATGAGCCGCGTCATCGGCGAGGCCGCGTTCGATCTGCCCGATCCGGCCAGCGACAGTCGCGGTGGCTTCACGTTCGCCAGCACGAACGCGGCGGTGGCGACCGTGAGCGGTCGTCGCGTCACGCTCGTCGGTGCCGGCGTCACGACGCTGGTCGCGACGCAGGCGGCGGACGGCAATTACGCGCAGGGCACGGTCAGCGTCACGCTGACGGTCACCGATCGCCCGGATCCGACGAAGGACGCGAGCGTCAGTGGCGGACTGCAGGCGCAGGTCGATGCGAGCCTGCGCTTCGCCGCGGCGCAGCTGACCAACATCCAGGGCCGACTGCGCGAGCAGCGCATGGCTGGCGTCAATCGTTCGAGCAACGACCTGACCTTCGCGATGGCGAGCCGCTCCGGCGGTGCTGTGTCGATGAGCGCGGAGCAGTTCACCTCGATGGACACGTCCTACCTGCCGCAGGGCCTGGCGCTGTGGACGGCCGGTGCGATCACCACCGGCGGTCGCGATGCGGATTCGCGCGGCAGCGATTCGGACTTCCGCAGCGACGGCGTCACCGTCGGTGCGGACTGGCGTTTCAACGATCGCGCCGTGTTCGGCGTCGCGGGCGGCTGGGGCTGGAACGACACCGACCTGGACGAGGCGCGCTCGCGCCTGGACGCGAAGCAGCGCGCCGTGTCGATGTACGGCCTGTGGCGTCCGTCGCAGCGCTGGTTCGTCGATGGCATCGTCGGCTGGGGCGAACTGGACTTCGACATCCGCCGCCACAGCGACGTCGCCGATGCGACCGCTACCGCCTCGCGCAACGGCGACCAGACGTTCGGCGCGCTAACCGCCGGTTACGAACACGGCGGCGGCGTCGGCATGACGCTGACCGGTTACGGCCGCCTCGATGCCAGCCGCACCACGCTCGATGCGTATCGCGAACAGGGCCTGGGCATCTACGACCTCACCTACGGTTCGCAGACGGTCGAGAACAGCGGCGCGTCGCTGGGCGTGGAGGGCAGCTTCCCGATCCTCACCCCGCGCGGCACCGCGGTGCGTCCGTACTGGCTGCTCGAATACCGCGAGACCCTCGACAACCGCAGCGACGTGGAACTCAACTATGCGGTGCTGCCGGTGGATGGCGGGTATGTGCTGGGCATGCGCGGTTTCGGCGACAACGCGCTGACCTACGGCGGCGGCATCGACATGGAACTGGCGCGCGGCTGGAAGCTGTCGCTGCTGGGACGTCGCCAGCACGGCGACGGCCAGCGTCCGAGCAGCACCTTCGGCCTGCTGGTGTCCTTCAGCCCGGCGGCGGGCAGTGCGACGGCGACGGCTGCGCAGGTCGACGCGGTCGAGCCGACGCCCTGATGTTTCGCAGGATGGGTTTCGCAAAGCGAAACCCATCCTGCGGTGCAAACGATTGCCTCCTGGCCCGGGGCAGCCAAGCGCACCCGGGATCGCGTGACGCGACGTCACCCCGGGTGCCGCCTGCGGCCTTACCCGGGCTACGACGGCATCGGGGATGCGCGCCCATGCTGCGACCGGAAAGAGAATGCTAACGTCCGTCCCCGCGCGGCCGCGCTTTGCGGTCGTATCGACCGGGGGGCGAAATGGACGTCGACGCAAGCGACCGCGTGGATAACGCGGCCGAATTCAACTGGACGCACGACGACGTGTTCGGGCGCATCGCATCGCGCTACGACCTGTTGTGCGATCTCTTCAGCTTCGGCATCCATCGCATCTGGAAACGCCGCGTCGCGCGGCGCATCGCCGAAGGCAACTGGACGCGGCTGCTCGACGGCGCGACCGGCACCGGCGACATCCTGCTGCGCCTGCTCGCGCACGAATCCACCACAGGCCGCACCATCGTCGCCTCCGACGTGAGCGTCGGCATGCTCGGCATCGCGCAGCGCCGACTGCGCGCACATGGCGACCGCGTGCGGATCGAACGCCTCGATGCCGAACACATGCCGTCGGTGGAAGACGGCAGCGTCGATGCCTATTCGATTTCGCTGGCGCTGAAGATCTGCGATCGTCGGCGCGTGATGGCCGAGGCGTTCCGCGTCCTCGCGCCGGGCGGGCGGCTGGTGGTGCTGGAGGCGTCCAACATCCCGTGGAAGCCGTTGAACGCCGCGTACCTGGCGTACATGTCGGTGTGCATGCCGGTGCTGGGCTGGCTCGCGACGGGCGGCGATGCGTCGGCGTACCGATATCTTCTGCACGGCATCCGCGAATTCCCGACGGCCGAAGAACTGGCCGACGAACTGCGAGCGCAGGGCTTCGTGGACGTGTCGTTCGAGCGGCAGTCGCTGGGCATCGTCGCCATACACACCGCGCGCAAGCCATGACGTGGCGGTCGAAGGGTTTCGCATCGCGAAGCCCTTCGACCATGCATCACGCCGCATCGGCCACGGCATTCGTATCGCGCTGCTTCTCGCGCGGGCCCAATCCCATAAGCGGACGCAGCACGGCGACGCGGCGCACCAGTTCGAAGCCCGCGAAGCTCAAGGCCAGCGTCGCGATCACCAGCATCGGGCCTTCGATCAGCGGTCGCAGCGCGAGCGGCTGCAGGTTGTGCGCGAGGACGACGATGATCGTCTGGTGGAGGATGTAGACCGGGAACACCGCTTCGGTCAGGTAGCGTCGCGCGCGGCTGTCGCCCGGCGCCCAGTGCGCGGCGAAGCCGACGATGGCGACGATCGCGGTCCACTGGAAGGTGCCCCACACCCCGCGCATCACCATGCGCAGCGCGTCCGGCGGCGTGAGATCACCGCTGTACACACCGAAGTACCAGATGATCGCGACATAGGTGGCGATCGCGATCGCCGTCGCATGCCAGCGCAGCGCCGCGAAGCGGTTCCACACCGGCTGCGACTTCGCCACCGCGAAGCCCAGCAGGAACTGCGGCAGGTACTGCGCGTGGTTGTACCAGTCGTCCACCAGTGCGTGCGTCGATTCGAACCGGCCCACCAGCGCGATACGCACCACGATCAGCAGCGCCGCCGGCCACAGCAGCAGGCCGAAGCCGCTTCCGAACGCGTTCGCGATGCGATCGCCCACGCGCGCCAGGCCCTTGGGTGCGATCCAGCGAAGCAGGCACAACACGACCGTGTACGCCCACAGGTACACGACGAACCACAGGTGGTTCCAGGTCGGCACGTCGAGGCAGTCGCCGTCGCGACAGAAGTTCGGATCGGCCTGCAGATAGCGCGCCCAGAAGGCGAGGTAGCCGTCGTGGTAACCACCGGGGAGCTGTTCGACCACCTGGTAGTAGGACTGCGGCGGGACGATCACGATCATCCCGAAAACCAGCGGTACCAGCAGCCGCCAGGAGCGCTTGCGCAGGAAGCCCGAGGGCGTCTTGCCGAGCAGGAAGGCCGTCGCCACGCCCGAGATGAAGAACAGCAGCGACAACCGCCACGGCGAGGTCATCAGCATGAACGGCTCGAGCGCGTGGCTGGCGAAGGGGCTTTTGACGTGCCAGTCCCAGGTCACGTAGTACATGCCCACGTGGTACATCACCAGCAGCGCGAAGGCGCCGATACGGACCCAGTCGAGGAAATAGCGGCGGCTCACGGTGGTGCTCCATGCGCGGAAAGATGACCCGACTGTCGCGGCGCCGAGCCGCGCGATCCACCGCGAAGTGACCACCTGGCGGGGCTTTGGGACGAATCGCGGGCGGGCGGGGACGGATCGGGACGGCATTGGCGCCCGACCCCCTACAATCCCGCCGCATGAACGCGCCTCCGTCCCCGTCGCCCGTCCCCTTCCCGTCTCACGCCTGGCGTCGCACCTTCGAGATCGGCTTCTGGGTCGTCGGCGGGCTGATCAACGCGACCAGCAATTCGATCACCGTGCTGATGGACATCCGCCGCAACGGCCTGGGGTTCCAGGACTGGGAGCCGGTCAGCTGGGAGTGGTCCAGCGGCGCGATGATGCTCGCGCTGATCCCGGCCGTGGTCTGGTTCACCCGCCGGGTGCCCCTGCATTGGGACAATTGGCGCCACGCGCTGCCGTTCCATGTGCTGGGCAGCATCGTGTTCAGCCTGCTCCACGTGGTAGGCATGGTCGCGATCCGCGAGGTCGTCTACGCCGCGCACGGCGCGCAATACGAGTTCGGCGACTGGGGCCAGCAGCTGGTCTACGAATACCTCAAGGACTGGCGCAGCTACGCCGGCTTCGTGGTCCTGATCGAAGGCTACCGCTTCATCCGCCGTCGCCTGCAGGGTGAGGCGAGCCTGCTGGGCGAACCCGATGAAGGCCCGCCGGTGGAACCGGTCGAACGGCCCGAGCGTTTCCTCGTGCGCAAGCTCGGGCGCGAATTCCTCGTCGCCGCACTCGATGTCGAATGGCTGCAGGCGTCGGGCAACTACGTGAACCTGCGCGTGCGCGGCCACGACTATCCGTTGCGCTGCACGATGGCGACGATCGAGGAACGGCTGGATCCGTCGCGCTTCGCCCGGATCCATCGCAGTTACATGGTCAACATCGGCCAGGTCGCGTCGATCGAACCGCTCGACACGGGCGATGCGCGCGTGCATCTGTCCGACGGCACGGTGCTGCCGTGCAGCCGACGCCATCGCGATGCGTTGCGCGAGCGTGCGGGTTTTGCGTGATCGTGAAGCGATGGTGTTGCAGCTTCGTGTTGCCGCTTCGCATCGCGCTCACCGATAGATTGCAAACATCATGCGCTTGCGTAGCGGCCATGATCGGCAAGATCGCATCGCGTGCATGCAACGCATGAATGCGCGGAAAAAGACTGATTTCGCGCACGAAACGACCCCTCGCATTTGCATCGTTCAGGTTGCTGTGTTTAAGTGAACCCTGAGTGGGACGGCAGTGGGACGGGGAAGACCTCACATCCGATGCGATGCATGCGCCTGTTTCCTGCGGCGCGTGCGCTGTTTTCCTTCGCGTTGAACGGCGTCATGGTTCCTCGCGCATAGACATTCGTGGCAATGAGCAAAGACGCTGCGGAGGCCTCGCTGGCTTCCTACGAGATATTGATACGTTCGGTGGGCCAGGGCATTCGCGAAGTGCATGGCAACACCACCTGGGAATCGGTGCAGGCACGCGCCGAGAGCCTTTGGCACCTGTATGCCGTGACCACCGGGCTCGACTGGGCGCAGGTGGTCGAGCGCGTGCATGCCGCGTGGCTCGCGGCCGCCGAGCCGGATGGCGGGCAGTCGTAACGCTGCGCTCGCGCCCTTCGACGCAACCGTCGATACATTCGAGCCATCGTGAAATCCGCGTGCATGTTGCACGCATGTGAAGCGCTGCGCATCGAAGCTTTCACCGCAATGTGACTGCGCGCTGCCTAGACTCGCGGGCCTGTAGCCATGCAGGCAGGAGTTCAGGCGTTGCCTCCCGAGCGCGAACCGTGGCGATCCTTCGCCCTGAAGATGCTGGTGGCGGCCATCGCGCTGCTGGGTGCGATCTTCCTTGCCGGCGGCGCGTGGCTGCTGTGGCTCGGCGGCTCCGCGTACTACCTCATCGCAGGCATCGGGCTGCTCGCCTCCGCCATCCTGCTGCTGCGCGAACGTGCAAGCGGCGCGTGGTGTTTCTGGCTGGTGCTGCTGGGTACCGTGCTGTGGACGTGGTGGGAAAGCGGCGCCGATTACTGGCGCTGGGTACCGCGACTGGGCCTGATGCTCGTGCTCGGCATCGCCGTCGCGCTGGTGCAGCCGTGGTTGCCGGGCATGCGACGCAGGATGTCGCACACGCTCGCGGGCGTTCTCGTAGTCGCGTTCCTCGTTGCGTTCGCACTCGCGTTCGCGCCGCATGGCGTGGTTCGTAATCAGCGCACGACTCCGATCGCGGCAACGGCGTCGCCCGCATCGATCACGCAACAGGCCGATGAAGACTGGGTCGCCTACGGTCGCGGTTACGACGCGCTGCGCTACACGCCGCTGGTGCAGATCGACCGGAAGAACGTCGATCGCCTGCAACGCGCGTGGCAGATCCACACCGGCGATCGCCCCGAACATCGCTGGGGCGCCGAAACGACGCCGCTGAAAGTCGGCGACACGATCTACCTGTGCACCGCACGCAGCCGCGTGATGGCGCTGGACGCGCGCACCGGTGTCGTGCGCTGGCGTTTCGATCCGGGCGTGAAGGACAGCGATATCCCATACACGGCCGCATGCCGTGGCGTTTCGTACTTCGAAGCGAAAGGCGCCGCCGAATGCCCCACGCGCGTCATCGGTCCCACGCTCGACGGTCGGCTGATCGCGCTGGATGCACGCACCGGAAAGCCGTGCGCGGGTTTCGGCAGCAACGGACAGGTCGACATCAAGCTGGGCATGGGCGAGACGCCGCCGGGGTACGTGTCGATCACGTCGGCGCCGACGATTGTGCGTGGCGTGATCGTCACCGGCCACCAGGTGCTGGACGGCCAGCGTCGATGGGCGCCGTCCGGCGTGATCCAGGGTTATGACGCGATTACCGGCCAACTGCGCTGGGCGTGGGACATGATGCGTCCCGACGCCACCGGACAACCGCCAGCGGGCGAAGAATATTCGCGCGGCACGCCGAACATGTGGACGACGGCGACGGGCGATGAAGCGCTTGGCCTGGTCTACCTGCCGATGGGGAACTCGGCTGCGGATTACTGGAGCGGCCTGCGTCGCCCGGTCGAGGATCACTTCGCTACCTCGCTCGTGGCGCTCGATGTCGCCACCGGCAAGCCGCGCTGGAACTTCCAGACCACGCACGTGGACGTGTGGGATTACGACCTGGGATCGCAGGGCTCGCTCGTCGATTTTCCCACCGCGAGCGGCCGCGTTCCCGCCATCGTATTGCCGAGCAAGCAGGGCGATCTCTACGTGCTCGATCGCCGCACCGGACAGCCGCTGGTGCAGGTGGATGAAAGGAAAGTGCCAGGCGGCGGCGTCGAACCGCGGCGGCGTTCGCCGACGCAGCCGTTCTCGCGTTACCACACGCTGCGCAAGGGCGACCTCACCGAACGCGACATGTGGGGCATGACGCCGATCGACCAGCTCTACTGCCGCATCGGTTTCCGCGAAGCGAGCTACAAGGGTTTCTACACGCCGCCCGAAGCGGATCGAAACTGGATCGAATACCCCGGCTACAACGGCGGTTCGGACTGGGGCGGCATCGCGATCGACCCGCGTCGAGGAATCATCGTCGCCAACTACAACGACATGCCCAACCTCAACCGCCTCGTTCCGCGCGCGAAGGCAGACGCGATGGGCTGGGCGCCGCGCGAGGACGTGCGCGGCGAGATGGGCGGCGCGGAAGGCGCGGGCGATCCGCAGGAAGGGACGCCGTACGCCATCGACGTCAACGCCGGATGGCGACTGGATTTCACAAAACTGCTGTGCAAGGAACCGCCCTACGGCGGCATCCGCGCAATCGATCTGGCGAGCGGCAGGACCTTGTGGGATCGTCCGTTCGGAAGCGCACGCAACAACGGACCGTTCGGCATCCGCTCCGGTTTGCCGGTGGAGATCGGCACCCCGAACAACGGCGGCGCGGTGATCACCGCGAGCGGATTGATCTTCATCGCCGCCGCGACCGACAACCTGATCCGCGCCATCGACCTGGATACCGGCAAGGAGCTCTGGCACGACGTGTTGCCCGCAGGCGGGCAGGCGACCCCGATGGTCTATGCGGTCGACGGCCGCGAATACCTGGTGATCGTTGCCGCTGGCCATCACTTCATGGAAACGCCGCCGGGCGATTCCGTCATTGCCTACGCGCTGCCACCGGCGGATGCACCCGGTTGATGCGCAGGCCACCGATGCAAGGTTCGCAGCGAGAAGCGGGCTGGACTACAACGGGCTGACGTGCGGTCGGGTGCGCAACGCCGTCTCTCCGATGCAGCGTGCCGACGCGTGACTGCAAGGCGAACAGGTCTATCCGCTGTGCGAACGCCTGGAGCAGATGGGCGTGCCGTTCTTCTTCACGTCCGCGTGCGGCACCGAAAACCTGGCCGTGAACGGCGCAGGGCGCGGGTGAGAGCCATCACCGCGAATCCAGCGTATCGCCGATCCGCTCCAGCATGTACGCATGGAACGGATTGCTCCCGAGCCGGCTCAACGCATCCTGCGAAACCAGCAGGGCATTGCGCTCGCCGCGCACCGCGACCGCGCCGAGACGCAATCCGCCCTGTCCCGCCGGATGCATTCCATACAACGGATCATCGTCCGCGAACGGCAACGCCACGTGCGACAACGAATACACCTCGTCCGGATACTTCATGCCGATCGGCTGCGCCGCAATCGCCGGCGCATGCGCCGCACGTGAGCGCGCGAGCACGGTGGCGTCATCGGGAGAGGTCACGCCCAGCACGGTCAGCGTGTAATCGCGCGATCGCTGCAACACCGTGCGCGGCCACTGCGTCGCGGCCGGGCGCAGCATCGGCGCCATCACGCGGCTGCGGTTCACGTCGAACAACACCAGTTCGCTGCCGTTGTCGGGCAACACGTCGAATAGCCGGCCCATCACCGCGCGCGCCGATACCGTGTCGTCGACAACGGACTGGAAGGCGAGGATCGGCGGCAACCGCGCGATGCGATTCTGGCGCCGCACGGTTTCCAGCGAGCGTTGCAGGTCGGCCGTGACCAGGTACGACTCGCGCGCCGCGCGCACGGGGAAGGAGTTGTACTTGAACGGGTTGTACTCGGGCAGCAGGTCCAGCCACGCGGATTTCGCGTAGCGGCTGAAGAACGCCGGCACGCCGGCGAGGCCCGCGTAACGCGCGAAGCGGTTCACCTCGATCATCGGCGACAGCAGCACGATGCGGTCCACGTCGCTGCGCTGTCCGCGTTCGATCCAGCGCAGCTCGTGCAGCAGCGCCAGCGCGGCGCCGTTGGAATACCCCATCAGGTGGATCGGCAGCTCCGTGCCGCCGCGACGCCGCGCTTCGCGCATCGTCATGTCGACGACCGCGTTCCACTCCTCGCGGCCCGCGCGCGTGAGGCCCGCCGGCACCGTGCCGTGCCCCGGCAGGCGCGGCACCAGCGCGATGTAGCCGTGCTCGCTGTACAGCTGCGCGAGGCTGCGCATGCTGTACGGCGAATCGGTGAGGCCGTGCAGCATCACCGCGACGCCGCGCGCCTTGCCCTTGGGCTCCATCACGAACGAGCGGTTCCAGTCGCGATCGAAACGCAGCGGCGAGGTCAGGCTGGCGTCGTAATAACGGTTGAGCAGCGTTTTGTCCGACGGCTCCATCTTCTCGTGCAGCTTGCGATGCACGTCGTCGAACATCGCCGTCTCGGCCTGCGCGTACGCACGCCAGTCCATCTTCGCCACGACGGCCGCATCGGGTTCTTCCGGAACGATCGTCTGCCACGGTCGCAGCGGCGGTCCCTGCGTGGACAGGTACGCGCGGATGGCGATCAGCACCAGGACGAGCAGCACGATGCCGACCAGCAGCCGGCGTGCCAGCGAACCCACGCCGGAGATCGAACGTCGCAGCAGGTTTGTCAGACCCTGCGCGTGCGGTGCGTCGTCGTCGATGTCCTCGCCGATCTCGACGGCTTGGCGGGGCGATTCATCTTCGGGCCGGGCCATGGCGGGCTCCGCGTCACGGATGCGCCGCATGGTGCCTGCGCTGCGGCGGGGCGATCAAGTCGGCGGCCGCGTCAGGCGTCCGTGTGCGCCAGGCAATAGACGTGCGCCTTCACCTGCGATCCGTCGGACAGGCGCGCCGAGCAGATCACGCGCATGTAACCCTCGCCCTCGAATTCGTCCAGGCGCTGCCAGTGCGCGGGCAGTTCGTCGGATGTGAAGACCATCCCCGGCACCTCGTCGCCGTGAGGGTCCAGCACGAGGCCGGGATAGCCCAGCGTCGCGCCCCAGCCCTGCGAATGCAGCGTCCCGGAGACGGTCGCCGGCTGCCATTGCCCGGGAACGTCCGCGAGCATGTGCGCGTTGTCGCGGCCGGGGGCGAGGCTCCCGTAGACGAACAGGTGGATGGCCATGGGGGGCAGGGTAGCGAGCCAGGAGTGATGGAAGCGAGTGATTGGAACGGGAAAAGAGTGAACGGCCGGTCTGGCCGTTTCCCGCTCCGCACCATGCGGCCTTCGGCTTGCGTGTCCGGCCTCACGCCCCCACCTCGGACACTATCGACAACGAGGACACACCATGACCGTCCGTACCGAAACCGCACTGCTCGCCGGTGGCTGCTTCTGGGGCATGCAGGAGCTGATCCGCGCGATGCCGGGCGTGGTATCCACGCGCGTGGGCTACAGCGGTGGCGACGTGCCCAACGCGACCTATCGCAACCACGGCACGCATGCCGAGGCGATCGAGATCGTGTTCGATCCGGACAAGCTGAGTTATCGCGACATCCTGGAGTTCTTCTTCCAGATCCACGATCCGAGCACGAAGAACCGCCAGGGCAACGATCTCGGCACGAGTTACCGCTCGGCGATCTTCTATACGAACGACGAGCAGAAGCGCGTCGCCGAAGACACCATCGCCGACGTGGACGCCTCGGGGCTTTGGCCGGGCAAGGTGGTGACCGAAGTGTCGCCCGCCGGCCCGTTCTGGCAGGCCGAACCCGAGCACCAGGATTACCTCCAGCATTACCCGACCGGCTACACCTGCCATTTCGTGCGGCCGGACTGGAAGTTGCCGCGCCGGGCGTAATCAGCATTGCCTCGTAGCCCGGGTAAGGCCGCAGGCCGCACCTGGGTTACCGCCTCCAACGAACAGCCGCCTTGACGCTGCAGCGCGCTGCGGCGCGGTCACCGCTGATCTCACTGGATTGCCCGGGGGCGCGGTGCGCTTCGCTTGCCCGGGCTACACTCCAGCCACAACCAGGGCGGGGAGAACGGTGTATGGCTGCATCGGTTTTCGGGCGTCGCGCGCAACGTGCGATGGGAAGTGCTTTCGTGTTGTCGGCAATCGCGATCGGCTCCGCGCGCGCGCAGGCACCGGATCGCGCCGCGATCCAGGCGCAGGTGGTGAAGCGCCACGACACCGCGATCAAGGCGTTGCAGGACTGGATCGCGCTGCCGTCGATCGCGGCCGAGGACCGCAACGCGAAGCAGGGCGCCGAGTACATGGCGCAGCTCGCGCGCGATGCCGGTTTCCAGAAGGTCGAAGTGGTCGACACCGGCGGCAAGCCGGGCGTGTTCGCCACGCTCGATGCCGGCGCCCCCACGACCGTCGGCGTGTATTACATGTACGACGTGAAGCAGTTCGATCCGGCCGAGTGGTCCTCGCCGCCGCTTGAAGCGCGCATGGTCGACAAGCCCGGACTTGGAAAGGCCATCGTCGGCCGCGGCGCGACGAACCAGAAAGGTCCGGAAACCGCCTTCCTCACCGCGCTCCACGCGATCCGCGACGCGAAGCAGAAGATGCCGGTGAACCTCGTGCTCGTCGCCGAGGGCGAGGAGGAAATCGGTTCGCCCAACATCGGCAAGCTGGTGCTGCGCCCCGACGTGCAGGCCGCGCTGAAGAAGAGCATCGGCGTGTTCATGCCGATGGGCCTGCAGGATCCCGATGGCGCGGTGACGGTGAACCTCGGCGCGAAAGGCGTGGTTGAGCTGGAACTGATCGCCGACGGCAACGCATGGGGACGCGGCCCGTCGAAGGACGTGCATTCCTCGCTCAAGGCGATGGTCGACAGCCCGGCATGGCGACTGGTGAAGGCGCTCGACACGCTGGTGTCGGATGACGGCAACACCATCGCGATCGACGGCTTTCCCAAGCCCGCGCCGCTGAGCGAAACCGAGCGCGCGCAGATCGCGAAGTCCGTCGCCGCGCGCGACGAAGCGACCGCGCGCAAGTCGCTGGGCGTGCCGCACTGGATCGACGACCTGTCGTGGGAGAAGGCGAACGAACGCCTGGTCTCGCAGCCGACGGTGAACATCGAAGGCCTCGTCGGCGGCTATACCGGCCCCGGCGGCAAGACCATCCTGCCGCATCGCGCGGTGGCGAAGATCGACATGCGCCTGGTCCCGCCGATGACGCGCGATGGCGCGGTCGAAGCGCTCAAGGCGCACCTGAAGAAGCGCGGTTACGGCGACATCGCCGTGAACGTAAGCGGCGGTTACGACCCGACCACGACCGATGCGAACTCGAAGCTGATCCAGGCGCAGATCGCCGTGCTCAAGCGCAACGGCATCGAACCGTTGCTGTGGCCGCGCCTGGCCGGCTCGTACCCCGGATTCGTGTTCACCCAGCCGCCGCTGTCGCTGCCGGCGGGCCACTTCGGCCTCGGCCACGGCGGCGGTGCGCACGCGCCGGACGAGTTCTACCTGATCGAATCCACCAACCCGAAGGTGCAGGGCTTCG
>Ga0102591_1000715_pt1 | contig 57279 bp, 53 predicted proteins | sample AraplaCol_mCL_r2_2_FD_76860 | JGI IMG/M metagenome (GOLD analysis project Ga0102591, IMG submission 76860) | Arabidopsis root microbial communities from North Carolina, USA - plate scrape MF_Col_mCL_r2 (SPADES assembly) (version 2) | ecosystem: Host-associated > Plants > Roots > Endosphere... | reverse complement strand
CGCACGCCGAGCGCGACGTTGAGCGGCATGCTCCAGTCGAACTTCGTCGTGTACTGCATGTAGCCGCCGGTGGACTTCTCGTTCGTGCGCAGGTCGCGCGTGAACTCGCTGGGCGCCTGGTACCACTCCGGATGCCCGGTCAGTTCCGCCGCACGGTTGCGCAGGCGATCGAAATCGAACAGCAGGAAGCGGTCGGTGAACTGCGGCGAATTGTGGCCGGAGAAGCCGTCGAAATACCGGCCCATGTTGTCGGCGAACCAGATGTTGTCGTCGTAGTCCGCCGGCGTGCCGACGCCGCCCCAGGTATCGCGCTGCATGAAGCCGTAGGCGGTGCGGTTGTCGACGTCGGTGTAGGACGCGCCGAAGTCGAGGCCGGAGTACTCGCCGAACTCGAAGCGGCCCTTGAACTGGCTCTGCTCGATCTCGCTCTTGGTGTACGCGTTCTGGAACACCGAGCCGGTCACCAGCGCCTGCGACGGATCCACGCCCGCCACGCCCGGCGGCAGCTGGATGTTGACGATCGGGAAATCGCCGCGGAAATCGGCCGTCGTCGTGCCGCGAACGAACGCCGACGCACCCAGTACGCCCGCCGAACCCCACGGACTGTCGGGCTTCGTCTCGGCCGAGGAGTTGTGGTAGTCGAACTGCAGGTCCAGCGAATCGTTGACCTGCCAATCGACGTTGAAGCCCAGCGATTCGTTCTTGTTGACGTTCGCCAGGCGCATGCCGCCCATCGAGACGTCGCTGGTGGCCGGGTTGATGATCTCGGAGTAGATCAGCGGCGCGGCGACCGGACCATCGGTCCACGAACTCATCGACGGACCGAAGTTGAACCATACCGACAGCTCGTTGCGCTGCTGCTGGATCTTGTTCTCGGAATAGGTGTAATCCAGCGTCGTCGTCACCGCGTCGCTGGGCGCCCATTGCAGCGTCAGCTGGCCGTTGGTGCGCTGGCGCTGCACGCCGTTGACGCTGTAGTTCAGGTTCTGCGGCACCGAGTAGATGTCGTCCGGGCCCGGACGGTTGATGATGTTCTCCGATCCTGGCGTGCCCGGCTGCGGGATCGTGCCCCAGTTGTTCTCGTCGCCGCGGAACGGACGCCAGCCATTCGGCACGGAGGCCTGGCTGAAACCGAAGTCGCGTTCCTGGTAGCTGCCGCTCAACGCCACGCCGAAGGTGCCCTCGGCATAGCGCTGGCTGAAGATGCCCGACAGTTCCGGCGTGATGTCGTGGCCCTGCAACGACTTGGGCAGGTTGCCGTTGGACGTGTCGTACACGCCCTTCATGCCGACGTTGATGACCGGCTCGGCTTCCAGCGGACGCGCGGTGCGGATGTTGATCGTCGCGCCGATGCCGCCCGGCGGCACGTTGGCGCGGCTGGTCTTGTAGACCTCGACGCTGGAGATCGACTCGGACGCCAGGTTCGCGAAGTCGAAGGCGCGCGAATTCGAGATACCCGCACCGTTCGCATTCGCCGAAGTCGGCATCTGGCGGCCGTTGAGCAGCACCAGGTTGTAGTCCGGGCCGACGCCGCGCACGGTCACGCGCGAGCCCTCGCCCAGCGTGCGGTCGATCGAGACGCCGCTGATGCGCTGGAGCGATTCGGCGAGGTTCGTGTCGGGGAACTTGCCGATTTCCTCGGCCACGATGCCGTCCACGACGCCCTGCGAGTCGCGCTTGAGGTTCATCGAGGACGTGAGGCTTCCGCGGATGCCCTGCACGACGACGGCGTCGAGCGTGCGGGCGTCCTCGTCGGTCGTGGCCGTGCGCTGGCCGGCTTCCGGCGCCGGCGCGGCTTGTCCAACGGCCTGTTGTGAGACGGTCTGCGCATGCAGCGGCGCCTGGCTCAGCGCCACCAGCAATGCAGACGTAAGTAGCGTGCGCTGTGGCGCGACGCGCGACTGCTTCATCGAAACTCCCTCCCAAGGTCACGACTGGAAAGCAGGCGTCACGAAACTGCCGATGCCCGCAGATAAGTGCGGGCTGATTCAAACTGCGCGTTGACAGCGCTGTCAACTTTTTCAGTCAGGAACGGATTTGCGTCGCGTCAAGCGCGATTTTTCCGCAGTTTTCGATGTTGCAGTGCAGCGACAGTGCACTGATGCACATCACATGTTGCGCAGAATGCTAGCGCTAACACTTTTGAATCAAAGATTAGACGCGATGCGCGCGAGCCTTCGACGACGCTTTGGATGGCGATCGTTGCGATGCATGCGATGCGTCCTGCGAGGGCGCCTGCGTGGACTCCCGCATGAGCACCGCGTGATCGACGCGCAGCATGGTCCCCGCTTCCGGCGAGCGGATGCGTGCGAGCAGTTCGAGCGTCGCAAGCCGTCCCATTTCCGATGTCGGCTGGCGGATCGTCGTCAGCGCGGGATAGATGTGGCGCGAGATCGGCGTGTCGTCGAAACCGCATACGGACAGATCGCGCGGCACGGCGAGGCCCCGCTCGCCCGCGACGCGGATCACGCCGGCGGCCATGTCGTCGTTGGCGGCGAAGATCGCGGTCGGCGGCTTGCGCAGATCGAGCAACGCATTCGCGCCTTCGCAGCCGGATTCGAACGAGAACGCGCCCTGCACCACCAGGTCCGGGTCGTACTCGATGCCGGCGCGGGCAAGCGCTTCGCGATAACCGTTGAAGCGCCATTGCGAGGCGCCGTGCTTGATCGGGCCCTTGATATGGCCGATGCGGCGATGCCCCAGTTCGATCAGACGCGCCATCATCTCCAGCACCGCCGCCGTTTCGTCCATCGCAACGCCGATCCGGCCGGCCTGCGTCTTGGGCGCGATGCAGCTGTACGGCACCTCCTTCTCTTCCAGCAGATCCAGCAGCATCCTGTCGTCGGTGAGCGGCGGGATGAGCACCACGCCGTCCGGCCCGAAGTTGCGGAACATGTCGTCCATGTCCTGCCTGCGCTCGCGACCGACGCCGATCGGCGCCAGGAACAGGTTGTAGTGGTGCGCCTGGCAGGCTTCGAGCATGCCCACCTGCACTTCCATCAGGTAGTTGCGCGAAGGGTTGTTGTAGACCAGCGCGACGCTGTACGACCGTTGCCCCGCGAGGCTGCGCGCGACGAGATTGGGCTTGTATTGCAGCTTCTCGACCGCCTTCATCACCCGCTCGCGCATCTCATCGCGCACGTTGGGTTCGTTGTTGAGCACGCGCGAGACGGTCTTCATCGACACGCCGGCGGCGGCTGCCACGTCCTCGATTCGAATGCGCATGCCAGGCTCCGTCAGGCGGTGAGGTACCCCGTTAATGTTGCCAGATGCGGACGCCATCGCGATGACACAGCTGACAAAGAAACCAGAAGCGGCCCGCTTCCACGCTTCGTCATGCTGCGTCGCAACAGCATTCCGGCATCGCCGTGCGCAGGATAGTGCGCGGCGTCGAAGCCATGGCACGGCATCCACGGATGCATTGACAACGGCGCACGGTCCACTGTATTTGACAGCGCTGTCAACCGTCCGGGTCCAGTCGAGCGAATCGGCATTGCGATGGACCGCACCTCACCGCGACACAGGAGCAGATCGTGCAGGCGAAGGTCTTTGTGGGAGCGTTTGTCTTGACGATGGGTTTGAATCCTTCCGGCACCGCCGCGGCACAGACGGCAACGGCGCAGTTGCAGGACTGGCCGCACGTCGAAAGTGCGGTCGCGCGCGACGACGCGCTGGAAGCGCGCATCGCGAAGATCCTCAAGGGCATGACGCTGGCCGAGAAGATCGGCCAGATGACCCAGCCTGAAATCAAGTCGATCACGCCCGACGAAGTCCGCCAGTACCACATCGGTTCGGTGCTCAACGGCGGCGGTTCCTGGCCTTCGATGAACAAGCACGCCACGGTCGCGGATTGGCTTGCGCTCGCCGACCGCTACCACGCGGCGTCGATGAAGGCGGATACACCGATCCCGGTGATCTGGGGCACCGACGCGGTGCATGGCCACAACAACGTTCACGGCGCCACCCTCTTCCCGCACAACATCGGCCTGGGCGCGGCGCATGACGCGGCACTGGTCGGGCGCATCGGGCAGGCGACCGCGCAGGCGACGCGCGCGACCGGCATCGACTGGGTGTTCGCGCCGACGCTCGCCGTTGCGCAGGACGTGCGCTGGGGCCGCAGCTACGAGAGCTTCTCGTCCGATCCGTCGATCGTCCGCGAATACGCCGACGCCTACGTGCGCGGCCTGCAGGGCGATCTTCGCGGCGACGGCACCGTGGTGGCGACCGCCAAGCATTTCATCGGCGACGGCGCGACCGACCAGGGCCGGGATCAGGGCAACGCCATCGTTCCGAAGGTCGAAATGGTCAACGTCCACGGCCAGGGCTATTACGGCGCGATCGGCGCGGGCGTGCAGACGGTGATGGCCTCGTTCAACAGCTGGAACGACGTCAAGGCCGGCGTCGATTACGGCAAGATGCACGGCGCCGGGCCGCTGCTGACCGGAGCGCTGAAGGAGAAGATGGGCTTCGACGGCTTCATCGTCTCCGACTGGAACGGCATCGCGCAGGTCCCCGGCTGCAGCAATTCAAGCTGCCCGCAGGCGATTAACGCCGGCATCGACATGGTGATGGTGCCCGACGACTGGAAGGCGTTCATCGCCAGCACGATCAGGGAAGTCGAAGGCGGCCAGATCCCGATGTCGCGCATCGACGATGCCGTCACCCGCATCCTGCGCGTGAAGCTGCGCGCCGGCATGTTCGAACGCAAGCCGTCCGACAGCCAGTACGCCGGCAAGCCCGATGCGACCGTGCATCGCGACCTTGCCCGCGAAGCCGTGCGCGAATCGCTGGTGCTGCTGAAGAACAACGGCAGCGCGCTGCCGATCAGGCGCGGCCAGCGCGTGCTGGTCGTCGGCAAGAGCGCCGACAGCTTCGCCAACCAGGCCGGCGGCTGGTCGCTCACGTGGCAGGGAACGGACAACGTCAACGCCGATTACCGCAACGCCGACACGGTGCTGACGGGCCTGCGCGCGGCGCTGGGCGAGGACCATGTCGTGTTCAACGAAGCCGGTACCGGCGCGGATGCTTCGACGTTCGACGCGGTGATCGCGGTGATCGGCGAAACGCCGTATGCCGAAACCAACGGCGACATCGTCGGTTCGCAGACCAAGACCCACAGCCGCCGCCATCCGGAAGACCTCGCCGCGCTGCGTGCCGCGAAGGCGTACGGCAAGCCGGTCGCGACGGTGTTCCTGTCGGGCCGCCCGCTGTACACCAACGACCTGATCAACCTGTCCGATGCGTTCGTCGCCGCATGGTTGCCGGGGTCGGAAGGTGCCGGCATCGCGGACGTGCTGGTCGCGTCGCAGGACGGCAAACCCGCGCACGATTTCAGCGGGCGGCTGTCGTTCTCCTGGCCGGGCGTTCCCTGCCCCGCGCCGGAGAATCGCCCGGATCCGAAGCGCCCGGCGCTGTTCGCGCGCGGTTACGGCCTGAGCTACGCCAAGCCCGGCGCGGTGAAGAAACTCGCGGAGTCCAGGCAGGATTCGTGTGGCGCCGCGACTTCGCTTCCGGTGTTCAACACGCGCGATGCGGCGCCGTTCGCGCTGGGCGTGGAGGCGGGCGGCGCGTCGCAGCCGGTCGGTGCCTCGCTCAACGACACGCTGGAATTCCCGAAGGACAAGCCGGCCGTGCGCGTGCGCACGGTGCAGATCAACACGCAGCAGGATGCCAAACACGTGACCTGGCTGGCCCCGGCGCGCTTCTACTCACGCAGCGCCGGCAACAACAACCTCAACGCGCTGGCGCTGGCCGATGGCGCGCTGCAGTTCGATGTGCTGATCGAGACCGCGCCGACGTCGCCGGTCACGTTGACCATGGGCTGCGGAAAGACCTGCAGCGGAAGCCTGGACATCACCGACGAACTCAAGCGCATCGGCACCGGCAGGAAGGCGACGGTCAACGTGCCGTTGAAGTGCTTCGTCGCGCGCAGGGTGGACCTCGGCGGCGTGGACATGCCCTTCGGCATCACGGCCGATGCGCCGTTCGCCGCGGCCTTCACGCGCATCGCCGTGGTCGCCGGCGCGGCGAAGCAACCGGACGCGGTGAAGTGCGACTGAGCGCACGAATGACGCGCCGCACGGCCGCTCTCGCGCTATTGGCGTGCGCACTTTCATTCGGCGCGTCCGCGGCCGAACCGTTCGCCTGGCCCGACGGCAGGCGCGCCGCCGTCAGCCTCGCCTACGACGACGCGCTGGATTCGCAGCTCGACATCGCGATCCCCGCGCTGGATCGCCACGGCTTCAAGGGAACGTTCTACCTCGTCCTCGCCAATCCGCCCGTGCGGGAGCGCATGGCGGACTGGCGCGCCGCCGCGCGCAATGGTCACGAGCTGGGCAACCACACGCTGTTCCATCAGTGCTCCGGTTCGCAGCCGGATCGCGGATGGGTCGAACCGCAACGCGACCTGGATACGACCACCGCCGCGCAGATGGCCGACCAGATCGTGCTCGCCAGCACGATGCTCGATGCGATCGACGGCAAGGGCACGCGGCGCACGCTCGCCCTGCCCTGCGGCGAATCGCAGGCGAAGGACGGCGACTACGTGCCGCTGGTCAAGGCGGGCTTCGCCGGCGTGCGTGTCGGCGGCGGCGCGGTCACGCCGGACATGGCGACGCTCGATCCGGCCGCCGTCACCGTCGATGCCCCGGTGGGCCTGAGCGGCAAGCAGCTGATCGCGATGGTGAAACAGGCTCGGAAACGCGGCACGATGGTCACCTTCACCTTCCACGGCGTCGGCGGCGATTACCTCACCACCAGCGCACAGGCCCACGAGGAACTGCTGGCGTATCTCGACGCGAACCGCGACATTTACTGGGTCGCGACCTTCCGTGAAATCATGGACTTCGTCGGGCAGCGTCGAGCGCAACCTGCGACGCCTGCCACCGGCCGCTGACCGCGGCCACCCTTCCGTCTTGAGAACCCACATGAAGCAACCACGCGAGCTGTCCCAATTCGCCGCGATCATGATCGTGAGCCTGATCTTCTTCGCCTGGGGCGGGATGACCAGCCTCAACGACGTGCTGATCCCGCACCTCAAGGCCGTCTTCGCGATGAACTACGCGCAGACGATGCTGATCCAGTTCACCTTCTTCGGCGCGTACTTCCTGATGTCGCTGCCTTCGGGCGCCATCGTCTCGCGACTGGGCTACAAGCCGAGCATCGTGATCGGCCTGGTCACCGCCGCGGCCGGCGCGCTGCTGTTCTATCCGGCGGCGCGGCTGCCGTCCTACGGCGTGTTCCTGACCGCGCTGTTCGTGCTGGCCAGCGGCATCACGCTGCTGCAGGTCGCGGCCAATCCGTACATCAGCCTGCTCGGCAAGCCGGAGGGCGCGCCGACGCGGTTGAACCTCGCCCAGGCGCTGAACTCGCTGGGGACGACGATCTTCCCGCTGCTGATCGGCCCGCTGATCCTCTCCGGCGCGGTGCTCGGCGCGGACCAGCTGGCGGCGATGTCGCCGGACGCACTGGCCGCCTACAAGACCGGACAGGCGCGTTCGGTCGAAGTGCCCTACCTCATGCTCGCCGCAGGCCTGGTGCTGATGGCGGTGCTGGTGTTCGTGCTGCGCATCCCGCCGCTGCGCGAGGCGCTGGATACCGGCAGCGAGCGCCACCATTCCTACCGCCACGCGTTGCAGCATTCGCATCTGCGCTGGGGCGTGCTGGCGATCTTCCTGTACGTCGGCGCGGAAGTGTCGATCGGCAGCTTCCTGATCAACTACATGGCCCAGCCCGACATCGGCGGCCTGAGCGAGGCCAGCGCCAGCCGTTACCTCAGCTGGTACTGGGGCGGCGCGATGATCGGCCGCTTCGTCGGCGCGGCGCTGATGACGGTGGTCGATTCGCGCAAGCTGCTGGCGTTGTTCGCGGTGGTCGCGGCGGTGCTGCTGGCGACCACGATGGGCACCAAGGGCAACGTGGCGATGTGGAGCGTGCTCGCCATCGGCCTGTTCAACTCGATCATGTTCCCGACGATCTTCACCTCGGCCATCGAAGGCATGGGCGCGTTGACCGGCAAGGCGTCGAGCCTGCTGGTGATGGCGATCGTCGGCGGCGCGATCATTCCGCTCGCACAGGGCGCGCTGGCCGACCACGTCGGCATCCAGACCGCCTTCGTGCTGCCGCTGGTGTGCTACGCGTACATCGCCTGGTACGGCTTCAGCGGCTCGCGCGTGGATGCTTCGCTGGCCGTGCCCGCCGGACAACCGTCGGGCGCGCCGCGCGTGATGCACTGAACCGGGCATTCGCGTTCCCATGACGCACGGAAGCCGACCGGAAGGTCGGCTGTTTCGTTTCAGGGAACGATCTCGAAAAGGCCCGGTCTACCGACCGTCCAGCACGGCCCGGATCCAGGCTGTCGTTCGATCCAGAAGTTCTTCCATCACCTGCGCGTCCTTGCGTCCACTGCGTGCCGGGACGTGGAACGAGTGGTCCGCGTGTTCGGACAACTCCAGCGTGGCGCGCGAACCCAGCCGCGCCACGACCGGCTGCAACAGATCCATCTGCGCCAGTTCGTCGCGCGTGCCCTGCAGGAACAACATCGGCACGGTGATGTCGGACAGATGCGTGGCGCGCTCGTCCGAGGGTTTCCCTGCCGGATGCAGCGGAAAGCCGACGAACACCAGTCCCCGCACGCCCGGTAACGGCGACAGCGCCTGCGCTTGCGACGTCATGCGTCCACCGAAGGATTTGCCGCCCGCGAACAATGCCACTCCCGGCAGCTGGCGTGCGGCTTCCGCGACGGCGGCACGCACGGTCGCATGCGCGAGCGGCGGCGCGTCGGGCCGCCTGGAACCGCGCTGCATGTAGGGGAACTGGTATCGCAAGGTCGCGATCCCGCGCCCGGACAGCCCCTGCGCGACGGCCGCCATGAACGCATGCGTCATCCCCGCCCCTGCCCCATGCGCGAACACATGGCAGGCAAGCGGTTTCGCAGGCGCCTGCAGCAGCGCGGAAACACGCAGGCCCGGTTCGACTTCGATCTGCAATTCAGTGGTCGCCATGCGTTGCGCACTCTACGCGCAATGACGCATCAACGCCTGCGCGTAACCGGGCGCCGTTGGCTCGTGCATGAAGTAGACGTGGACGTCCTGCCACGCGCTGTCCATCAGGCGCCGTGCCCATTGCGCGAGATCGTCCTCGGAATAGTCCTCCAGCCGCAGCCGGACGTAACTCCACGGCGCGGTCTCGATCAGCGGTGGCGGTGCATCGTCCTCGCGCTCCGACAGGCACAACGCCGCGCCCGCGCCTTTCAGCGCATCGTAGACGGCATCATCGAACCAGCTGTCGTTGCGGAACTCGAACGCGGCCCGATGGTCGGCCGGCAGCACCTGCAGGAATTCGACCAGCCGCGGCACGTCCTTCTTCATGAAAGGCGGCAGCTGGAACAGCACCGGGCCGCGCTTGTCGCCCAGCGTTTCCAGGTTGCGGTAGAGATAGGCGACCGAATCGGCCGCGGCATCGGCCTTCAGGCGCGCGTCGTGGGTGATGCGGCGCGAAGCCTTGATCGCGAAGTTGAAATGCGCCGGCGTTGCCTCGGCCCAGTGTTCGAGCGTCGCGACCCTGGGCATCTGGTAGAAGGTGTTGTTGATCTCCACCGTCGGCAGATGCTGCGCGTACCAGCCCAGCATGGCGTCGGGCTTGATGACGGCGGGATAGAAGCTGCCCTTCCATTCCTTGTAGGAATAGCCGCTGGCGCCTGCGTGCATTCGTGCGGACATGATCCTTCCCCGCATGGGCAATCCGCCGACTATGCCCCAGGGCACGTCACGGCCGGGGGACGTCGCGTTCATGTGCCGGGGGCGCCGGCACGCGGGGGCGCTTCCTGTGCCACCCTTGCCCGCATGACCCAGCCCGCCTCTCCCCTCCTGCGCAAACGCGGCACCGCCGACAGCAATCGCGTTGCCATGGTCGAACTGTTCTTCGACCTGGTCTTCGTCTTCGCCGTCACCCAGCTCTCGCACACGCTGCTGGAGAACCTGACCCTGCAGGGCGCGCTGCAGACGCTGCTGCTGTTCCTCGCGGTGTGGTGGCTGTGGATCTTCACGTCCTGGGTGACCAACTGGCTCGATCCCGACCGCCCCCCGGTTCGGGTGATGCTGTTCGCGCTGATGTTGGGCGGCCTGTTGCTTTCGTCCTCGATCCCGCAGGCGTTCGCGGAACGCGGGCTGATGTTCGGCGTGGTGTTCGCGACGATGCAGGTCGGGCGGACCGCGTTCGTCGCCGTCGCGATGCGCAACCGGCATCGCGTGCTCCACGAGAACTTCGTGCGCATCGCGCTGTGGCTGGCGATGTCGGGCGTGCTGTGGGTGGCCGGCGGTTTCGCCGACGGAACGACACGTGCGGCGTTGTGGATCGGCGCGGTCGCCATCGAATACATTGCGCCCGCGCTCTATTTCTACGTCCCGGGCATGGGGCGATCGAACACCACCGACTGGGACGTGGACGGCCATCATCTCGCGGAACGATGCGCGCTGTTCGTGATCATCGCGCTGGGCGAGTCGATCCTGGTGACGGGCGCCACGTTCGCCGGGCATCCCTGGAGCGTGTCGACGGTCAGCGCCTTCATCGTGGCCTTCTTCGGCAGCGTGGCGATGTGGTGGATCTATTTCGATACGGGCGCCGAGCGCGCCAGCCATCGCATCTCGCATTCCGACGATCCGGGACGCCAGGCGCGACTGGCCTACACCTACCTGCACCTGCTGATCATCGCCGGCATCATCGTCTGCGCGGTGGCGGACGAGCTGACGCTCGCGCATCCGGATCATTTCGAGCGCGAGGGCCACGCGGCGATCGCGGCGATGATTGGCGGGCCGATGCTCTACCTGCTGGGCATCGCGCTGTTCAAATGGGTCTGCAACGAGCGCCTCGGACCGCCGTTGTCGCACTGCGCGGGCATCGTGCTGCTCGCCGTGCTGATACCCGCCGCGCTTTCGCACACGTTGTCGCCGCTGATGCTGGGAACGGCGACGACGCTGGTGCTGGTCGTCGTGGCGGTGTGGGAGACGATCGCGCTTCGTCGTTCGTGAAGACTGCTTCGCACGCGTCTTTCACATCGCCTGAACTTCGACGGCAGCGTTGCGCAGGCCGCGGCGACATTCACCGGTCTCCCACCGCGCCCTGCGTAGCGTGGCATGCAACGTATCAACCAAGGCATGCAGATGGACGACCGCAAGTTCGAACAGAAGCTCTGGGACCACCTCGAATCCGACCGCACCGTGATGCTCGGCCTCGCGAGCGACCCCGCCGGGCATTCGCGCCCGATGACGGCCATGCTCGACAAGCAGACGCCGGGCGTGATCTGGTTCTTCACCTCGACCGAAAACCTTCTCGCGCAGCAGGCCGCCGCGCCGACGGCCGCGTTCTGTGCGTTCTCCTCGAAGGGACACGAGCTGTTCGCGACGATCAGCGGCAGCGTGCAGACCGTGCTCGACCGCGAAGTCGTCGATCGCCTCTGGAACGCGTTCATCGCCGCGTGGTACGAGGGCGGGAAGGACGATCCGAAGCTGATCCTGCTGCGCTTCTCTCCGGATGAGGCCGAGATCTGGCTGAACGAACACAGCCTCGTCGCGGGCCTCAAGGTCCTGCTGGGACGCGATCCCAAGAAGGATTACGAGGACAAGGTCGCCAAGGTGGATCTCTGACGGCAGCTCGCCGCGGGAGGCTCAAACCACCAGCGGGTATTCCCGCATGATTTCCAGCACGCCGTTGATCACGAACTGCACGCCCATGCAGGCGAGCAGGAAGCCCATCAGCCGCGACAGCGCATCCACGCCGCTCTGGCCGATCAGTCGGATGATCGGCCCGGCGCTGCGCAGGCACAGCAGCAGGATCGCGCTCACCAGGAAGATCACCAGGATCGGCGCGAACTGCATGACCCATGGCGAGAAGGGCTTTTCGTGCATCGCGGCGGCCGTGCTGATCAGCAGCGCGATCGTGCCGGGGCCGGCGGTGGTGGGCATCGCCAGCGGGATGAAGGCGATGTCCCGCTTCTGGCGGCGTTGCAGTTCCTCGCTGCGGTGTTCCACCTCGGGCGCCTCGCGCTCGTCGGGGAAGAGCATGCGGAAACCGATGAAGGCGACGATCATGCCGCCGGCGATGCGCAGTCCCGAGATGCTGATGCCGAACACGCCCATCACCATCTGTCCCGCGTAGAACGCGATGGCCATGATCGCGAAGACGTAGACCGAACACAGCAGCGCCTGCCGGTTGCGCTCCTGTTCGGTCATGCCCTTGGACAGCGCGAGCATCACCGCGACGGTCGATATCGGGTTCGCCAGCGGCAATACCATCGCCAGCCCGATGCCCACCGCTTTCATCAGCTCCAACATTAGTCCGCCTCCGGTTGCCGCCGCGTGGTCGGAAGGTGCTTCGTGGTGCGACAAGAACGGATGAGAGCCGGGCTCAGGACAGGGCTCAGGACCGGGCTCAGGATTCCGGGTCGTACATGATCTCGCGCACTTCCTGCGCGCAACGGCAGCTCGCGGCGAACTTGCCCGCCCACCGCAGCACGTCGTCGCGCGATGACACTTCCAGGATGCAGAAGCCGCCGAGGACCGCCTTGGTTTCCGGATACGGTCCTTCGGACACCGTGCCGTCGCGCGCGACGATCGCCGCACGCTGGCTGAGGATGCCGCCGCCGAAGATCCACACGCCGGCGGCCTTCGCCTCACGCACGACGGCGCGCGAGGCATCCGACACGGCGGGCAGATCGGCTTCGGGGATCGCCGCCATCGATCCATCGTCGAACGAGACCAGATATCGCGCCATCGCCGCCTCCTTCGCCCGTCACGGGCCGGAAGCGAAACTACCCTACCCTCGGCGCCCACGAAAGGCCGGGCAGCCGCGTTGCCCATCCCGTACGATGGCCGAAGGCCCGAAGCGGCGGAGGTGCACCATGGACGCGAAGATCGCCGTTCCCACGTCCCGCGAGCAGCTGTGGGCGCTGCTGGCCGAAGCGGCCGAGATCGAACACCACCTGATGTGCTGCTACCTGTATGCGGCCTTCAGCCTGAAGGAGCGCGCCGACGAGGACCTGTCTGAACGCGAACTCGACGCGGTGCAGCGCTGGCGGCGCGAAGTCCTGGCCGTGTCGGTCGAGGAAATGGGCCATCTCACCATCGTCTGCAACATCCTTTCGGCGCTCGGCGCGCCGGCGCACCTGGTGCACCAGAATTTCCCGATCCCGGCCGGCTACCACCCGGCGGGCGTGGTGGTGAAGCTGGCGCCATTCAACCGGCAGACGCTCGCGCATTTCGTTTTCCTCGAACGGCCGGACGATGCCGACGTGCGCGACGGCGAAGGCTTCGAACCGCCGCAGACGTACCGGCGTGCGCTCGACATGGACCGGCTGATGACGGTCTGCACCGACTACGACACCGTCGGCGAGCTCTACCATTCGATCTCCGCCGGCCTCCAGCACCTGGCCGCGACGCTGGGCGAGCGCGCATTGTTCGTCGGCAATCCGGAGCACCAGCTCGATACCGATGTGGCCCGCATGCCCGGCCTGAAGACTGTGCGCTGCGTGCGCACCGCGATGGAAGCCATCGACGCCATCGTGCGCCAGGGTGAAGGCGCCGATTCGTGCTGCGGGAATTCGCACTACCAGCGGTTCCTGGCCATCGGCCGCGAATACGACGAGTTGCTCGCGGCGCGCGCGGACTTCCGTCCTGCACGCATGAACGCGCACAACCCGGTGATGCGTCCGCCGCCGACGCCCGAAGGCCGGTTGTGGATCAGCGAGGAACCCGCCGCCGCGCTGCTCGATCTGGGCAATGCGCTGTACAACCACTGCCTGCGCTGCATTTCGCTCGCATACGGCGATGTCGGCCGTCCCACGCAAACCTCGCTGGTGTCGGCGGGCATCGACCTGATGCACCTGCTCACGCCGATCGCGACGCGCCTGGGCACGCTGCCGGCGAATCCCGCGATGCCGGAAGCGACGGCCGGCGTGAGTTTCGCCACGATCCGTTCGTCCGCCGCGCTGATGGGCGAAGCCGGCAGCATCGACATCCTCATCGAGCGGCTGCATGAGATGGGCGAGCGCTGCGAGCGTTTGATTCCGACGTATCCGCAGGTCGCTGCGTTGCTGGAATCCACCCGCGCCGGCACCTTGCGCATCGCCACGCGGCTGCTCGCACAGGCGCAGCGTTGCCGCGAACTGGAAGCAGCGGCGTTGGCTGCCGAACAGCAGGCCGTCGAACAACAGGGAGCGGCGGCACCGGTTGCGGCACCGGCCAGTGTCGCGCCGGAACCGCAACACCAGGACGACGGTTCGGAAGTGATCCCCGGCCCCGAGGTCGACCTGGTCTACGACGGCAAGCGCTGCATCCATGCGCGCCACTGCGTGCTGGGGCAGCCGCGCGTGTTTCGTGCGAACACGCCCGGCGCGTGGATCCATCCCGACGCGGCGACGGCCGAAGCCTTGGTCACCGTCGCGCAGATGTGCCCGTCGGGCGCGATCCGTTACCGCCGCCACGATGGCGGCGCGGAGGAAGCGCCGCCGCCGGTGAACCTGGTCCAGCTGCGCGAGAACGGCCCGCTCGGCGTGCGCGCGAACATCGTGCTCGATGGCGTGTCCATCGGCATGCGCGCGGTGCTGTGCCGCTGCGGCGCATCGAAGAACAAACCCTTCTGCGATGGCAGCCACAACGAGATCGCCTTCCGAGCATCGGGCGAACCGGACACCATCGAGTCGCAGCCGCTCGCGGTGCGCGATGGCCCGTTGAACATCGATCCGGAAATCGACGGCCCGCTCGTGGTCAGCGGCAACGTCGAGATCTGCTGCGGTACCGGCCGCACGATCAACCGCCTCACCGCGACGCGGTTGTGCCGTTGCGGCGGTTCGTCGAACAAACCGTTCTGCGATGGGACGCATCGGCGCATCGGGTTCCGCAGCTGACGCGGATTCGTGTCGCGCCCGGATTGTCCGCGCTGATTTTGTCTCGGCCGTCGCATGCGCCGCGGGACGCTATGCTTCACGCCCGTTTGATCGCGGGCGTTGCAGATTGATGGAGTTCTCGCTGCATGCCTCACCAGGGCCGCAAGACGCCCTCGTCGTTCGAGCGCCCATTTTCGCAAGCACACGATGCCGCACGACGGCGAGGACCATGCGATGAACCCGACCGTGAAGCGCTGGACCCACAACGCCGCCGTCGCCTTCGGCCTGGTCGCGCTGTGTGTCGGGGTGTATGCGCTGATCACCGAACCCGGCGTGCTGCGACGTTTCTTCCACGATGTCGTCGAACGTCCTTCCGGGCCGATGTCGTTCCGCTTCCTGCTGCAGCCGGTGATGGCGATCATCGCGGCCTGGAAGGACAGCCGGAAGGATGCGGCGACGGGACACCGGCGGTACTTCGTGAGCCTGCTGACCGATCCCGAGCACCGCAACGAGCGCCTGCGCGAGGGCCTGCGCTCCACCGGAAAGATCCTGGTGATGGGCGTGGTCATGGACCTGGCCTACCAGGCCATCGTGCTCAAGCACTTCTATCCGAACGAGGCGATCCTCGTCGCGATCCTGCTGGCCTTCGTGCCGTACATGCTGCTGCGCGGGCCGTTCTCGCGAATCAAGCCGCGTTGAGCGTTGCGGGTTGATGGGTTCGGCGTTGCCGAACCCATCCTGCGATCGACTCAGTTGATGCGTGAATCGCCCTTCGCCCGCACCGCGCGAATGCACCGCGCCATGTGACTGGGATGCGCGAAGCCCGTCGCGAGCGCGACTTCCATCGTGCTCATGCCACCGCCCGCCAGCTGCGCACACGCACGCTCGACGCGGCGCTGCATGACGAAACGGTGCGCCGTCATGCCGGCGGCATTGCGGAACAGCACCTTGAAATGCGAGACGCTGAAGCCGGCGACATCGGCAAGCTCCGCCAGCGACAGGTCTTCGTCCAGGTGCGCCTCGATGTAATCCACGACCTTGCGGAACCGCCATGCCGGCATCGCCTTCGCGTTGTCAGCGATCTGCGCGCGTGGCGCGCCCAGCTTCAGCAATCGCGCGGCGAGCGCGCACGCCAGCGAGTCGGCGAACAACCGGCCCGAGGGATAACCGTCGCGGCTTTCGGCCTGCATCAGCCAGCCGATCTGTTCGATCTGCGGATCGCGGATGTGGATGGCCGGCGCGAGGTCGGCGTCGGGCGCGATCCGCATGGCGTCGGCCGCTTCGCGGATCCGCTCCGGCCGCAGGCGAAGCAGCAACGAGGTGGCGGACGCGGACAAGGTCCAGCGCGTGCTCGATCCGGCCGGCACGACGCAGAACTGGCCGTGCAATCGCGTGCCGCGACGCTCGACGCCATGGCCGGCCCGGTAGGTCACCGGCACCGCGTCGCCGAGGTGAAGGCAGAGCACATGGCGATCGTCGACGGGCGAATCGAAGCGTCCCGACGGAACGGGCGATGTCAGCACGTCCAGCATCGGAAGATCCACCGGCGAGGCGGCGCCCGACATCGCCTGCGCCGGGATGGGCGGATAGCACGAAGGACGACCGGAGGCGTTCATGGCCCGCATGCTCCCGCGCCCGGCCGCAGTGGCTAAGAGCCAGAAGTCATCCCTTCGTGCGATCCGTCGTCCGGTGAAGCGCGCGGTGCGACATTACGCGCGTGCGTGCGCCTCCCGCGTGCCCTCCGGCGAACGCACCGCGCTCGGCGGCATCCCCATGATGCGTTTGAACGCACGGCTGAAGGAGGCTTCGGAGTCGTAGCCCAGTCGTTCGGCGGCGACGGTGACGCGCATGCCCTCCTGCTGGATCCAGCGTCGCGCCTGGAACATCTTCACCTTCGCGACATAGCGCGCCGGGCTTTCGCCGACGGTGCGCGTGAAGGCTTCGGCGAAGCGCGAACGCGAGGCGCCCATCAGTTTCGCGAGCGCCGGCACGTCCCAGTCGCGTTCGGGTGCGGCATGGATCGCGGCGATGACCTTGCCGATCTTCGGGCACTGCACAGCCGCGATCCAGCCGGTCGAATCGCTGCACCCGCACTCGACCCACGCGCGGATGATGCTGGCGGCGAGCACGTCCGCCAGCCGCGCGAGGATGCCGCACGCACCGATGCGATCCAGCGACACCTCGCGCTCCATCGCCGCCAGCAACGCGGGCACCGCCGGATCGCGCTTGACCAGGTCGCCGGCATGCATGAGGTCCGGCATCATCGCCAGCAACGGATGCAGCGGGTCGAGGTTGAAGCGCATCGCGCCACAGAACATCACACTCGTGTCGGTCGTTCTCGCATCCGCCACGTCGTTGGAACGGACCAGATAAAGATTTTCCGATACCGCTTCGCGCGAGAGCTGGTCGATATCGACGGCCGGAACGTCGGGCGAACTGGCCATGATGTGGAAGCTCCCGCGCGGCAGCAGCACGGCGTCGCCCGGGTGCAGCTGCTTCCATTCGCCCGCGGGCGTCCACAGCCATGCACCGCCGCGCGCGACGAAATGGAAGCGCGCGTCGCGCTGCGCCGGAAAGGCGATCGCCCACGGTTCGCGCATCACGCAGCGTCCGTATTCCACGCCGTCCAGACGAAGGCCGAGCAGCACGCGCGTCAGCAGGTCGCTGGCCTCGGGCGGCTGCACCGCGGACAGGAAGCGGGAGGAATCGTCATGCATTGCGGTCAATCCGGCATTCAAACGCCTGCATCGTACGCCTAACCTGCGCTCCCCCACCCCGCTGGCAGGTCTTCGTGTCTTCAACCGAGTGTTCCGTTTCCGGCGACTATCCCGCGACGCCGGCCACGTCCGATGCGGCCAACTGGCCGGCGGTCGTTTCCCTGACGCTGGGCGTGTTCGGGCTGGTCACGGCCGAGTTCCTCCCGGCGAGCCTGCTCACCGCGATGGCCGCCGACCTGCACATCAGCGAAGGCGCGGCAGGACAGACCGTGACCGCGACGGCGCTGGTCGGCGCCATCGCCGCGCCCTCGATCCCCGTGCTCACGCGGCGCATGGATCGCCGCCACGTGATGCTCGCGCTCACGCTCGCGCTGCTCGCTTCCAACGCGATAGCGGTATTCGCATCGAACCTGACCACGCTGCTCGTCGCGCGCGTGCTGCTGGGCGTCGCGCTCGGCGGTTTCTGGTCGATGGCCGCGCCGCTGGCGTTGCGCCTGGTGCCCGATGCGCTGTTCCCGCGCGCGATGTCGCTGATCCTCACCGGCGTTTCCGTCGCGACCGTGTGCGCGGCGCCGATCGGCGCGTGGATGGGCGATGCCTGGGGCTGGCGCAGCGCGTTCGTGGCGGCCGGCGCGGTGGGCGTGGTCACGCTCCTGACGCAGCTGGCCACCCTGCCCGCGCTGCCGCCGAAGTCGCAGCCGGACCTGCGCGTGCTCGGACAGCTGTTCACGCGCGGCCCGGTGCGTGCGGCGCTCGTCGTCGTGCTGCTGGTGATCTCCGGTCATTTCGCCGGCTTCACCTACATCCGTCCGCTGATGGAGAACGTCACGCATCTTTCCATCGGCGCGATCTCCGCCGTGCTGCTGGGCTACGGCATCGGTGGGTTCTTCGGGAACCTGGCCGGCGGTTACGTCGCCGGTCGCAGCGAGCGGCATGCCATCGTGCTGGGCGCGGCGATCATCGCCCTGCTCGCCGCGGCGCTGCTGCTCGCCGGGCAATCGGCGGGCGTCGCCTCCATCGCCATCGTGCTGTGGGGGTTTGCGTTCGGCGCGTTCCCGGTCGGATTCCAGATCTGGATCGTGCGCGCCGCACCGGACCAGGCCGAAGGCGCGAGCGGCCTGCTCGTCGCTGCGTTCCAGACCGCCATCGCCACCGGCGCGATCGGCGGCGGCGTGCTGGTCGACCGCATCGGCGCGCTGGGCGGACCGGCATTCGCCGTCGTCGCGATGACGCTCGGCGCGCTGCTTACACTGCGTTACGGACCGCGCGGTTCCGCGTCCCTCTCCGTCACGCCCTCACACTGAGATCGAAGCCATGAGCCAATCCCGCCTCAACCGCCGCATCACGTTGGCCGCGCGTCCACAGGGACTTCCTGCCCCGCACGACTTCCATCTCGAAACAGGACCGGTACCGGCCCCCTCCGAAGGCCAGGTGCTGCTGCGCACGCGCTTCCTGTCGCTGGATCCCTACATGCGCGGAATGATGGACGAAGCCGGCCCCGGTTACGCGCCCGGCGTGCGCCTGGGGCAGACCATGGTCGGCGGCACCGTCAGCGTCGTCGAGGCCTCGCGCAATCCGCGTTTCGAAGTCGGCCAGCTGGTGCTGTCGAACGCGGGCTGGCAGGACTACGCGCTTTCGGACGGCTCCGACCTCACGCCACTGGGCGAGATGGCGCAGCCGTCGCTCGCGCTGGGCGGACTCGGCATGCCGGGGTTCACCGCCTACGTCGGGCTGCTCGACATCGGCCAGCCGAAGGCCGGCGAGACCGTCGTGGTCGCAGCCGCTACCGGCGCGGTGGGTTCGGTCGTCGGGCAGCTGGCGAAACTCAAGGGCGCGCGCGTCGTCGGCATCGCGGGCGGCGCGGAGAAATGCCGGCATGCGGTGGACGTGCTGGGCTTCGACGAATGCCTCGATCATCGTGCCCCCGAACTGAAGGCGCGACTCGCCGCCGCCTGCCCGGCCGGCATCGACGTCTATTTCGAGAACGTCGGCGGCGAGGTGCTGGACGCCGTGCTGCCGCTGCTGAACCTGCATGCGCGCATGCCGGTGTGCGGCTTCATCGCGCACTACAACGAGGCGCGCGGCGATCACGGCGAACGCGGCGCCGACAAGCGCACGCAACTGCTCGGCACGGTGCTGGCCCGGCGCGTGCGGATGGAGGGATTCATCATCCTCGACCATTACGCCGATCGTTTCGCCGCGTTCCGGCGCGACATGACGCAGTGGATCGCCGAGGGGCGGATCAGGTCGGTCGAGGACATCGTCGACGGCCTCGAACAGGCGCCCGAGGCGTTCATCGGCCTGCTGCAGGGCCGAAACTTCGGAAAACTGGTGGTGCGGGTGGCCGACTAGCGGCGCGCGCTCATTCCAGCCAGTGCTTGAGCAGCGTCGCGCTCTCGCCGCCGCTGACGGCGCCGAACGCATAGGTGATCACCGCGGCGGCGCTCAGGCCGCAGCCGATTCCGACCGCGCATGTCGCCGCGTACTGGATGAATGTGTTCATGTCCCCTCCCCCTTTGCCGGATGTTATGCGAGTTTTGGCCGAACGCATGGCGCAGCGCCGCAAAATCCCGGCCGGTGGTCGGAATCGCCCTGTCCGCCAGCCGGAAAACGACCTTCGCTGATCCACTGAACAGGCGATGCGCAACGCGATGCGTGCGTCGCGCGCGATGACCGAACCTCGCGACGCACCGCGTTCAATCATGGCGGGCCGGGTTCTGCCGGCAGGGGGCATTCCCCCCGGCCCCTCGAGGCAAGGGTGACGGAGCTACCCCAGGACAATCCCACGCGCAGGATCGCCATTCTCGGACGCCTCGGCGTGTTCCCGATGATGCGGCTCTCCCTGCCCGGCCGCCGGCTCCTCGCCTATCTCGCGATCCGACGCCAGCCCGTCGTGCGCGGCCTCGCCTCGGCGCAGCTGTGGCCGGACGTTGCCGACGAAGCCGGACGCGCGAACCTGCGTCGCGCGTTGTGGCATGTGCCACAGGGCTGGATCGCCACGATCGGCGACGAACTGGTGCTCAATGCATCCAACGACCTCGACGACGCGCATCGCTGCGCCGCGCGTGCGATGGCGGATGAACCGCTGTCGCTGGACGACATCGTGCTGCTTTCGCACGACATCCTGCCCGGCTGGCAGGAGGAATGGGTGCTGCCCGAACAGGACGCGTTCCGCCTGTTGCGCGTGCAGGCGCTCGAGGCCGCGTGTCGCACGATGGCCGCAGCCGGACAGCTCGACCTGGCCATTCAGGCCGGCGCGGCCGCGCTTATCGCCGAACCGCTGCGCGAATCGGCGGCCGAAGCGCTGATCGACGCGCACCTGGCGCAGCGGAACCGTTACCAGGCGGTGCAGTGCTTCCGCCTGCTCGCACAGCGGCTGGACGATGAGCTGGGCGTGGAGCCCGATCCCGCACTCGCCGCACGCGTCGTCGGCCTCAAGGCCACGAACCGCCGGATGCACTGAAGCCCTCTCCGGATCCGCGATCCAGCCCACATCGCCCCAACCGCGGCGCGATGCGTCGTGCGTGCGCGCGGACGTTACGCGGACGCTGGCGAGACGCCGCGCGTGCATCGCCGCGACGACGCGCGCACATCGCCAGGACCCACGCGCGATGCCGCGACGTACGGCCGAAGACGCCCCGGATGGTGGAGTTGGCTCCGGAACCATCGCGAGGAACCGTGACATGTCGATCGTCCAGGACACGCAGGAACGCGAGTGGAGCGCGCAGTCCGAGCAGAACCCGTTCGCCGAGGCGATGGCCGCATCCGAACCTGCTGCCGCCGCGGCCGGGCGCATCGCGTCCTTCGATGCAAGCCCGACACCGTTCGCCGAAACCAGCGGCAACGCGATGACGGAGAGCGAGGCCGACCGTTACCTCGCCCAGGCCTTCGCCGAGCTGCGCGATGAAGCCTTCGACGAAGCCGTCGCCTTCCTCGCCGAGGAAACCGAACAGGCGGTCGCCGATCGCTTCACCGACGAGTCGCCCGGCTACGGCGCCGAACGCGAGCGCTATGCCGATTCGCAGCTCTCCGGCGTGCGCTTCGAGGCGCAGCAGTACCTGGAATCGCTGGAAGCCGGCCTCACCGGGCAGGACCTGGAATCGCTGAGCGAACAGCAGCTGGACGAAGTGCTGGACCGCTTCGATCCGCAGGCGCGCGAACTCACGCCGGCCGGCGAGGAATTCATCGGCGCGATCGTGCGCAAGGCGAAGAAGGCGGTGAAGTTCGTCGCCAACACCGTCAAGACCGTCGGCGCGACCGTCGGCAAGGTCGCTGGCGCCGTGCTTGGACCGGTGCTGCAGAAGCTGCGCGGCCTCATCAATCCGCTGCTCAAGCGTGTGCTGTCGATCGCCATCGGCCGCCTGCCCGCGCCGCTGCAACCGGCCGCGCGGACGCTCGCGGCGCGCTTCACGTCCGAAGCCGCGGACAACGAAGGCGGCCATTACGAAGGCGCGGTCACGCCCACCAACCTGACCGACGTCCAGATGCTGAGCGAATCCTTCGACGCCGCGCTCGCCGAGGCGATGACCGGCGAAAGCACCGGCCAGTTCGCGGGCGAAACCTACGAGGACAGCGAGCAGGACGCCGGCAGCGGCGGTCGCGAACTGGAGCGGCTGGCAGAAGCACGCGGCGTGTTGATCGACCAGCTTCGCAACGCGGGCGACGAGGAAGACCTGGCGCCGGCCATCGAACAGTTCGCCCCGGCGCTGCTCGCCGCGCTGCGGGTGGGCATCAATCTCGTCGGCCGGCCGAAGGTGGTGCGCTTCCTCGCCGGCTATCTGGGCCAGCTGATCAAGCGCTGGGTCGGGCCGAAACTCTCGGCGCCGCTGTCGAGCGCCATCGTCGACACCGGCATGCGCCTGATCGCGCTGGAAGCGGAGAACGGCAACGGCGAAGCGCGCCTGGACGAAGCGGCGCCCCTCGCGCTGGCCAGCGTGGTGGAAGACACGGTGCGGCGCCTCGCGGAGAACGAGGACTACATCTACGAGAACGAGGACCTGATGCAGCTCGCCGCCGCCGACGCGTTCGGCGAAGCGGTCGCGAGCCATTTCCCGCAGGGCCTGGTCAAACAGCGCCTGCGGCAGGCGCCGTCGCTGGGCGGCACGTTCGTCGCGCGGCGTGCGCGCAGCGTGCGTCCGTACCGCAAGTACAACCGCATGCCGGAAGTAGAACTCACCGCGCAGCTCGCCGACGCATTGCCGACCTTCGGCGGGACCACCGTCGGCGCCGTGCTGCGCGCGGCGGGCGCGACGTTCCCGTTGCGTGCGCGCCTGCACATCTACCAGTCCACCACCGGCACGACCCTGCCGCGCATGATCGGGGTCGATCGCGCGAACGCGGGCGGCCGCGCACGTGCCGCCTCGTCGCAGGTGCATCCGCTGACACCGCAGGCTGCCGGGTTGCTGCTACGCGAGCCGAAGCTGGGCGTCGCCGTCGCGCCGGAGTTCCTGCGCTCGCGCCAGCGCATCGCCGTCGGCCAGCGCTTCTATCTGATCGAACCCGTCGGCGCGGTCGGTGCGCTCGCGTTGTCGGGCGTCGCGCGCGCGGCGGACGCACGCCTCATGCCAAGCCGCGCGTGGACGGTCGTCAACCTGCGCCGTTCGAAGATCACCGTCGGCCTCTATCTGTCCGAAACCGATGCGCAGGGCGTCGCCGAAGGTATCCGCCAGGGACGCGGCGGCATCGCGCTGCTGCAGGCACTGACGACGCTGTACCGCACCGCATCGCAGCCCTCGCCCGCCGCGCCGCACGGGCATGTGCGCATCGTGCGCGAGGACAGCGAGGACCACGAGGAACTGGCGCCCGCAGCGCCGGCGTTGCCGCCCGCGATCGCCGCCTCGCTCCGCGCGCGGCTCGACGCATGGGTCCTGCCCGCGCTGGCGAACTGGACGCGCAACAACGGCGAAGCCTTCGCGCGCGCCGCCGCGCACCCGGACGCGGGCGTCACCGTGCGCGTCCGCCTGACCGGCGTGCAGGGACTGGACGCCCTGGCGCAGGCGGCCACGCCCGCCGCCGCGACGGCCGCGCTGCGTGGGACGCCTTCCATCGATATCAGCGTCACCAGCGGCAGGCGCCGGAAATGAGCGACGCGACGTCCATCGACCACGCGCTCGTCGTCGCCGACCTGCAACGGCAGCTCGCGCACTGGCTCGCCGCCGCGCGCACCTTCCGCGATGCGGAGGAGTTCGCGTCGCTGGCCGCGTGGAAGTCGGTCGAACGCGAGATCGGCGCGCCGCTGCGCAAGCAGTTGCACGCGGCGGTGGAAGAACTCGTTTCGCTCGGCGATGCGACTTCGGCGCTGATCGCGAAGGCAGGGCACGATCCGGCGTTCCTCGCGCAGGCCGCCACCGCCGTGCAGCGTTTCCGTCGCCGCTACGTGCAGGTGGACACGACGCTCGATTTCCTCGGCGACGCCGTCAACTCGCGCACCAGCCCGCTGCTGTGTGTTGCGTTGTCGACGCTGGACCAGCTCGCCGTGGCGAGCATGGCGCCGGTGCTGCAACGGGCGAACAAACCGGTGCCGCGCGTGCTCGTGTACCAGGACAAAGGCACCGGCGCGTCGATCCTGCGCGCGGGCGTGCGGTTGTGGGCGCCGGGCACGATCATGCCGGTCGCGGCGATCAAGATCGTGCGGCACAACCTGTACCGTCCCACGTCGCTGTTCCACGAGACCGGGCACCAGGTCGCGTACCTCACCGGGTGGGTGCCGTCGATGCGCGATGCGCTCGCGCGCGTGCTCGCCGACGACCCGCAGCTGCAGCAGATGTGGACGCCGTGGGCATCGGAAATCGCCGCCGACGTGTATGCGTTCCTGTGGACCGGCCACGCCTCGGTCGCCGCGTTGTACGACGTGGTCGGCGACAGCGAGACGATCCTGCACTGGCCCATCGGCGATCCGCATCCCATCGGCTGGCTGCGCACCGCGCTGGGTTGCGCGTTCTCGCGGCAATGCTACGGCGATGACGGCCCGTGGGTGTCGCTGCAACGCGCGATGCGGGCACGCCATCCCGCATCGAATGCCGATGAAAGCGTGCAGCCGCTGCTGGCGCGTTCGATGGCCGCGATGCCGCGCATCGCCGCGGCCTGCCTGTCGGCGCCGGTACCGGCCTTGCAGAACAAGCCGATGACCGCGGTCCTCGATCCGCAACTCGCGTCCCCGAACGCACTTGCCGAACTGGAACGCAGCGCGGGCGCGGCGCTGTGGACCTCGCCGCATTGGCGGCAGCGCGAAGGCATCCGCATCGTCGCCCTCGCCGGCCTGCGCGAAGCCGAGAAACCCGACACCGCACCGCAATGGATCGACCGCGCCCGCGCCTGGCTGACGCGGCAGGCGCAGGCCGCCTGAGCTGCACCCGAGAACGCACACGACACAGGAGACACCGACATGGCAACGCAACCTCCCGGCGGCCCGAAGGACGACACCCGCGCGCAACTGATGCAGATGCGCAACGAGATCGATCGCGTCGTCGCCACGGTCAACCAGCTCGTCACCGCACAGGCCGTCGAGAACGTGCTCATGAACGGCTTCTCGGACCTGACCGGTGAGCTGCACCGACATCTGGAGCCGCTGGCTGCCCAACTGGAGCCACTGGCCGCGCTTGCGCCGCCGCAGCGCAAGAAGATGGAAGCGGCCGAACGCCAGCGTCTTGCCGACCTGCGTGCGGACCTCAAACGCGAGTCCTGGATCGGACCGGGCACTCCGGCCGTGAGCAGACCGGGTCTCGACGACCGTTCGCAGCTTTACCAGATGGACTGAGTTCCACCCACACCGGGAGCGCGTCATGATCCAGCAGCTACTCAAGCGCATCGTCACGAAGGACGGCATCAGCCGCGACGACGCAGCGAAGATGATCCTAACGGCCGATCCACTCGACCTGCTGCTCCATATGGAACAGGTCTGGAGCTCCGCCACAAGTTCGGCCGCCGACGAAGCACGCAGCAAGGTGTGGGCGCTCGGCCGGTTCGCGCCTTACGTCGTTCCCAACGGCCATCGCGCCTGGGACCACCTGGGCTACAGCTACGCGCTGGAGAACACGCGCGCGGTGCAGATCCTGCGGCGCGTGGTGCGCGGCTATCGCTCGGGCGAATCGCTAGGCATTCCGAAGGCGGCAACGCAACGGTGGCTCGACATCACCGAAGCGCTGTTGTTCGGCGCGACCAGTCCCGTCGCGGCATGGCTGCCTGCCAGCGAAGTGCGGCGTTCGGCCGAGGACGTGCGCCGCAACGCCTACGACCGCATCTTCGGCGTGCAGCTTGCGTTCGGTACCGACGACAACCAGGCCTCGACCTACGAGAAGTCCAACGTCACCAACACGAACTTCGTGCGCCTGTTCGAGGAGCTGCTGTTCGAGGTCTGGCAGGCGATCACCAACGTGAAGAACCAGTCCGGCGTGAATTCCACCGACGACGACCGGATCTTCCGCCTCGCCCAGGAACTGGCCTTCGTCCTGCGTTCCCGCCGGCTGCAGAACACCCTCGATCGCGAGGAACTGATCGCCGCCACGGCCCTTGGCTGGACCGAGCTGACCTTCAACGCGGACACGCCCGTGATCCAGGATCTGGGCGTACAGGGCACCAACGAAGCCGCCCGCTGCAAGGCGCTGGGCCAGAAAGTCGGCCTGCCCGCCCACAGCAAGTCCGAAGCGCTGTTCGGCATGGCCGTGGACCTTTCGATCTTCCTGCGCGCCATCGAAGCGGACGTGGTGACGAAGGAAACGGCGTGGGTGCTGTACCTGGAACTGCAGCCGCCCGGCACGCCGCTTCCCGCACCCGATCCGATCGGCCTGGAAAGCCGCCGTCTGATCACCGAATGGGCCGCCGCCACGGGCAAGGATCTGAAGACGCGCGCCAAGGCCGTCGAGATCGCCCGCCCGCAACTGGTCGCCGTGAAGTGACGTCGCGCTGAGAACACCTGCGAGGAAAGGCCATGTCCACTCCTTCCCACCCTTACGACACGCTCGGCCTGGAATTTCCATTCACCGAGCACAACGAAGACAACGACCGCCACGAAAGCGGCGCCGCATGGGGCGGGATGGACGAATCGCCCTTCGCGCAGGCGCTGGAACACGATGAGGCTTCGCTGCAGGAGAGTGCGGCGATGCAGGTCGGCGAGGAAGAGCGGCTGGCGTGGCTGGATCTGGAGGAGGAAGCGCCGGTCACGGGCTTCGGACTCGAGGACGAGCGCTTCGACGAACACGGGCACGAAGCACTGCACGAGCACGACGAGGCACAAGGCGAATACCTCGACGACGAGGAACGCGACGCGGGCGAATCGTACGAAGCGTGGCAGGAACAGTTCGAACCGGAGGCCGAGGCCGAAGCGCCTTCCGTCACGCCGCTGGGCGCGGAGCAGCGCGCCTGGGTCCTCGCACTGGATCGCTCGGCCATCGAACGCCTGCGCGACCCCGCCGCGCGCGACCGCTTCCTCGCGCAGGACTGGTCCGATATCGAATTCCCCGGCAACGTGCCGAAGGGCCAGTCCGCGACGGCCACGATCAAACAGCACTGGACCCTCGCCCGCTCGCTGTTCAACGCGATGGCCGAGGTGGTGCCCGAACGTCGCGTGCCCTCGTCGATCCGCTTCATCGAACGGCCCGCGGTCAAGGTGCCCGGACAGCCGTCGCATCGCCTGTATGCCGAAGCGCGCGACGCGTTCGTGCGCATGCAGGCCGCGGCGAAGGCCGAAGGCGTGGACCTGGTGATCCTGTCGTCGTGGCGCAGCCGCGCGCGCCAGGCCGCCGCCAGCGCGAACCAGCCCAATCCGAACGCGGTGGCGCGCAAGGCGTCGGCGCATATGTACGGGCTGGCGATGGACGTGCGCATGGGCGTTGCGGGTTTGCCGATCAAGGAGATCAACACCCGCGTGGATCGCGCCACCGCCGCGAAAGCCGGCACGTCGGCGAAGATGGGCAACCTGGTGCGCATGTACCGCTCGCCCGTCTACAAGTGGCTGTTCCTGCGCGCGCGCGAGTTCGGCTGGTATCCGTACCGCAACGAACCGTGGCATTGGGAATACAACCCGCCGGGCCTGAAGGCGCGATTCGAGGGCGCCACGCGCGGCGAGCTGGAGCAGGAAGCGGGCCTCGAAGCGTCTGCGTACACGGAAGCTCCCCAATACGAAGACGAGTACGAGGACGAAGCCGCACCCTCGCCCTTCCTGCGTACGTTCACCGCGAAGGCGCTGGGCGTGAAGGTCGCGGTCTACGTGACGCAGGCCGCACGAACCGCACGCGAAGTGGAAATGCTCGTGTACGCGCACGGGTTGGATCTATGCAAACCCGTTTTCAGGAACCGGCCGGCGACGTTCATCAGCGAAGCGCCGTTCAAACTTGGCGCGCTGGCCGAAGCATCGGGGCGCCCGATCGTGCTGGTCGTGCCGTTCCTCGATTGGGAGCGACTCGCCGCCAACGCGATGGCCTACGGCCGCAAGTGGCATCGCATCGCGCAGCCCGAAACCTTCAACCGCGTCGCCGCCGAAGCGATGGACCAGGTGCGTGCGATCACGAACCACATGCCGACCTTGCAGCGCCTGATCCTCTCGGGTCATTCGCGCGCCTACGGCTTCTTCGACGCGCTTGCGCACGAACACGCCTCACCGCACATGCGCAGCGGCGCACTGTCGTGCCCCACGCATGTCTGGGCGCTGGATACGACGTACTCCGCACCGATCGCCGACTGGCGCGCATGGCTGCGTTCGCGCGAGGACCTGCAGGCGACGGTGGTCTTCCGCCAGGGCCGCTCCCAGGCGAAGGGATCGACCGTCGTGAAGGAACTGGCGACCGGCATTCGCGGCCGTGAGTTCGCGAAACTCGCAGCCGCCAGCAATGGTCGGCTCACGGTAATGCCGGTGGCGGCGAACAAGGTCTCGCATTGCGCGATACCGGCCACGTATCTGCCGCGCCTGCTCGCTGCCCTGCCCGCGCTGACGCGCTCGCAGGAAGACTTCGACGCGGGCGAATCGTACGAAGCACTCGCCGAACAGGATCTGGCGGAGCTGGAAACCGAAGCCGCAGCGTCGGAATACGAGGATGAAGCCGTCGCCGAAGACGCCCGGAACGAAGCCGAAGGCGAAGACGAGGACATCCCCCAACGCTTCGACGCATTCGGCGACGAACGCGATTCCGAATGGGGCGCGGAATCCAGCGAGGAACTGGCGTCGCCGCAGGACGAGGCCGAGGCGCCGCTGTCGTTCGCGCTGGATACCGAAGACGAGTCGGGCCTGTCCGGAAGCGGCCTCACGCCGGCCGAGCAGAAGGCGGTGGAAATCACCAGTCTTTTCGAGACCGGAAAGCGCGGCGGATTCTATGGACTCAGCGGCAACTTCGACGGACAGGGCCTGTCGTTCGGACTGGTGAACTGGACCATCGGCACCGGCAGCCTGCAGCCGCTGCTGCGCGATTTCGCGAAGGAGCATCCGGCGCGCTGGGTGTCGGTGTTCGGCGCGGATGCATCGCGCTTCCTGCAACTGATCTCGCGCCGGGACAAGACCGCGCAGGCGGAGCAGCACCGCTTCGCCGTGCAGGAAATGAACACCGTTTCCACCAACGCGCGCGGCAGGAAGATCTGGACCGTGCGCCAGCCGTGGGTCGGCTATTTCCGCAAGCTCTCCGAAGACACCGCCTTCCAGGGCATCCAGGTGCGTTACGTGCGCAACCTGCTGGCGCGCGGCGACTATTACTGCCGCCAGTTCCAGCTGCGTAGCGAACAGGCGTTCTGTTTCATGTTCGACGCGGTGGCCAGCCATGGAAAGTGGTGGCTGGTGAAGAAGTTCGACCGGGTCGAGAAACGCCGCGTGCTGGTCGAAAAAGCCCTGCAGGCGCTGGCCTCGCGATACGGCGCCGGACGCATTCCCGAAAGCGAGGTACTGCTCGCGATCGCCGACGTGCTGGCCAGCACGTCCGCGCAGCGTTGGGCCGACAACGTGCGCCAGCGCAAGCGCTGGTTCGTGACGGGGGAGCATCCGCGCAAGCGTGAGCTCGAAGGCTTGCAGCCGCGCGCGAACGTCGCGTACACCACGTCGTCGTCTGCGCGCACGGTTCGCCAGGAAGCCGGCGAGGACGAAGCCGGCGAGGAATCCGAAGCGGCCGGCGATGCGCAGCTGATCCTCGGAAAGTGGACGGTGTGGGTACAGGGCTGGGTGTGGGAATACGAGTTCCTGCCCGGCGGCAAGGTGCGCTGGCGCGATACGCGCAGCCTTGAGAAAGGCGAAGGCACCTGGTCGCTCACGGCGAAGTCGATCGACATGAAGTGGAAGGATTCGACGACGACCGAACGCTGGGACCGTCCGCTGAATCCCGGCAGGCAGACGGGCGCCTTCACGTCGAGTTATTACAACGGCCCGTATCGCGCGCAGAAGATCGGCGGCGCCAGCGCGGTGGTGCCGGCGTGGGCCGATGCGATCGACCCCTTCCCCGCCGTGGTTGCGGTGCCGTTGAACACGACCAACGTGGCGATGACGGCCGCGTTCGCGCCAGTCACCGTCAGCACGGCGAACCACCTGTGCGCGTCGCTTTCCGATCTCACGGGCGCGCCGCCCTCGACGCCGTTCGCAAGCTTGCACGGCGATGAAATGGTCTTCGTCGGAAGCCTGATGAAAGTCGGCGCGATGTACGCCGCCTTCGCCTTGCGCGCCCGCGTGCAGGCCTTCGCCGATGCCGCGCGCGCCAACGGCGTGACCACGGCGCCGGACCTGTTCGCTCTGATCAGGCGCGCCTGGTCGCCGAAGCTGCGGGCGTTGTTCCCCGCGCGCCCGGCGAAGAGTTTCGGCAACGGCCAGGACGTGACGGTTCCGCAGGTGGACCGGATGTTCACGCTCACGCCGGCGGGACGAATCGAGTTCGCGAAATCGCCTGCCGCGATCTCCAATGCGCAGCTGGACGTCGTCGGCGAGTTCGGCACGCCCGTCGGCCAGTTCCACGAATGGATGCGGTTGATGATGCGCTGGTCGAACAACACCGCTGCGAGCCGTTGCGTGCTCGCATTGGGCTATTTCTACATCAACGGGTTGTTCGCGCGCGCGGGCTTCTTCGCGGCGGGACAAGGCCTGTGGATGTCGGGCGATTACGACGGACACGACTGGGTCGCGACGCAGGCCGAGAAGAACGCGAACGCCGCCGGCGTCGCGCTGTCGCCGCGCTGGGCGACCGCGCAGAAACGCGCGAAGAGCAACTTCGTCGCCAACGCGCTGCAGGTGGGCCGGCTGATGACGGCGATGGCGGCCGACACGTTGGCCGATCCTGCCTCGTGCGACGAGATGCGTACCCTGGCCAACCAGATGGACATGCTGCTGCCACGTCCGCCGACCACGCCGCGACGAGGCATCGGAAGCTACGCGTTGGCCGCATTGGCGCGCGTCGGCCGCACGCCGACGAAGTTGTCCTCGAAGATCGGATTCGGCGACGACAGTTTCAGCCACGATTGCGCGATCGTCGAACGCGTCGTCGGTGGAAAGACGCTGCGGTACGCGGCCGTCGTGCTGGGTTCGGCGAAGGGCCGCGATCGCCGCGATCTTTCGGACCTGTTCGTGCTGCTCGATGCGACCGTCGTTGCGCGCAATCCGTAGCGTGCAGCTTCGGTCAGGCGCGCGGCCCCGCTTCAGCGGGGCCTGGGCCGCTGCGCCAGCCAGCGGTCGAGCTGGTTCGCGAACGCCTGCCGGTCGCGCGCATGGAACGCCGGCGGCCCGCCGGTCTGCACGCCGGCGCCGCGCAGTTCTTCCATGAAATTGCGCATCGACAGCCGCTCGGCCATGTTCTCCGGGCTGTAGCGCTCGCCGCGCGGATTCACCGCGACGCCGCCCTTTTCGATCACGCGCGCCGCCAGCGGGATGTCCTGCGTCACGACCAGGTCGCCCGCGCGCATGCGTTCGACGATCTCGCTGTCGGCCACGTCGAACCCGCCCTGCACCTGCAACGCGCGGATGAAGCGCGACGTGGGCACGCGGATCCACTGGTTCGCCACCAGCGTGACCTGCACCTGCGCACGCTCCGCGGCGCGGAACAGGATCTCCTTGACCACGACGGGACAGGCGTCGGCGTCGACCCAGACCTGTGGGTGGATGACTTCGGGGTCGTTCATCGAATGCGGTACCGGGCGTGAATCCTTGAAGCCGGATTATCCCGCTTCACGCCGAGAACCACAGTGCCGCCATGCACGACAGTCCGATCAGCAGCAGCGCACGTGGCACGACCTTGTCCGGCGCCTTGCTCGCCGGCCCGAACTCGCGCTGCGCCCATCCGACCGAAACGCTCGTGAAGACCGCGAGCAGTGCGATGCGATTCCACATCGATGTCCCGGGCCCCAACACCCACATCAGGAGGGCGGCCGCGAGCAGCGCCCAGCGTGCGATGTCGAGGGGCATTGCGCGGCTCATAGCGGCACCACGTAGCGCCCGCGCGGCGATTCGGCCAATCCCGTGAACACGATGCCGCGCGATTCGTTGTCCCACGCGAACGCCTCGTCCGAATACGGGTTCTTCAGCGTCGAGGCGCCGATGCGCTTCTCCATTTCGACCTTGCAGGCGCACACATCCGGTCGGATTTCGCCGGCGAGCAGCACGGCGCGGCGTACGCCCTCCAGGTCGCTCACGCGCGGCGCGTATGGCGCGTACGCGTCCTTTCCGACCAGAAGCAACGTGAAGCCGACGGGGTTGTAGAGGCCCGGTATCCACTCGCCGTTCGGGGTACGCAACGCCTTCATGGTTCGTGGCAACTCCGAAGGCCCCACATCCAGCGCTTCGCTCAGGTGGGCCAGGTTCGCCGCATGCGCATTGAGGGTCGCCTGCTCCTGCAACAGCGGGCGACCCACCCATTCGGTCGCTCGGGTGGCGAAGGAACTGTCCTGCTCGGCCAGCGCCTGCGCCGGTACCTTCAGCGCCGCATGCAGGAAGCGCCATTCCCCCGCGAAGGTCCGCTTCATGGACCAGTCCTCGCGCCCGATGGGAAGACGCCATACGTCCGGTGGCGTCGAATCCCCGCCGAGCACCTGCAGTTCGCGAAGAACGAGATTCCCGATCAGGAAATTCCGTTCGATGGCGACGGTGGCGATCATCCTGGTGATCAGGGTGTCGGAGGAACGCGACACCATGCGCCAGAAAACCTGGTCCTTCTGCAGCAGGTCGCGGGCCGCCGCGGCTTCGCCGTTACCGGCGTGCCGCCACGCCGTCATCAGCAACAGCCATTGGGCGTTGATCGCATGATGGTAGGCGGGAAACGGCGCACGCAGGTCGGTGGCAATCGTTTCGCGCCACTGCGCAAGCGCGATCAGCTTCGAATAGCGATCGAGCAGCCAGCCTTCCGAAGCCAGCCACTTGTCGATCGCTTCGGGCTCCCGCTGGAGCAGGTCGCGACATTCGCGACTGCCCTGCCGGCAGGTTTCGACCAGTGTCTTCGTAATTGGCGTCTGGCGCTCGAGGAAGTCCGATTCCGGTCCCGGCAACGTCGCCCAGGTGCTGGCGACATCGGCGGGCGGGAAGGCTTCGAGGAAAGCCCGTCGCTTGATGCCCCACGCGAGCGGGTCCTCGGCTTGCGGAACGCTCAGGCCCAGCATGAGCACATAGGCGTTCGCCGGATCGGAAACGGCGGGACGCTGGTCGATGATGCGTTGCAGTTCCAGCGCCTGTGCCGACGGCGCCTCATCGCGCCAGTTGACGACAACCAGCACCAGATAGAAACCCACCACGAGGGCCACACCCGCGCCCACCGTCCATGCCGCGGCCCGCGCCACGCGCCTGAAATCCATGTCGATCCCCGCTCCCCCGATTTGCGCAGCTTAGCGCCTGCGTCGTCCACCTGCCGAAAAGTCAAAGTCGGTTCCAGCGTTCGCTGGAATGGCGGGAGGGGGCTGGTGGCGCGAGGGCCTGGATCCCGGCGTCCGCCGGGATGACGAGGCTGTTGATCGGAGCGCGACCGATGGCGTTCGCTGCACCCCCCATCCTGCGGCCTCGCCTCGTAGCCCGGGTAAGCGAAGCGCACCCGGGAGCTGTCACGCCCACCCGGGTGCGCTGCGCTTACCCGGGCTACAAGCGCCCCATGCGGCGCCTCGATTGGATTCGTGGGATGGGGTGACCGCAGGTCAGCCCATCGTGTTTCTCGCGCCGATCGGCGATGGGTTCCGCTTCGCGAAACCCATCCTGCGAAGCGGTGTGTTTCAGGCGGCCTTTGGGTCTTCGATGACCGCGGCCAAGGCATCGTCCACATGACTGGCCACGCGTTCGAAAAGTTCGGACAACGCGTCCGACGAGAGGTAGAGGTTCTCGATGCGTTCGCTGCGTGCTTCGGTGAACTGCGCGAGCAGGCGCAATTGCTCGCGTGTCTGGATCAGCGACTCGTAGGCGGATCGGGGTAACAGGTAGCCGCGGAATTCCGCGGGGATCGTGCGAGGTTCCTTGCTCATGCGGGGGGCTCTCCAGCAAAACCAGCCGGCTCGCGCCGGGGAATCCGGCGCGAGGTGTCAGGAGGTCCAAAGCCGGCACAGTTCGGCGGGCGTATTTCCCTTGCGGGTGTTGTATTAGCCGCCCTCCCGACGCGGAGATGCATGCGTCGCACTCATGCCCATCGCCTGGACATGAGAAACCCGCCGAGGTCCGGTGGCGGGTGACCGAATTGCGCGGAGTTTGGAGCTCCTTGCGACCGAGTTTGCGGAGAGCGCTCACGCACGATCAATGAGCAGTAGTCGCATTCGTAGGATGGGTTTCGCATTGCGAAACCCATCGTGTTGCGGCGACGCAATGCGATGGCGTGATGCATCGATCGCGATGGGTTTCGCTTCGCTCAACCCATCCTACAAAGCCATGAGCGCGGCGCGGCATCTTGCGAACACCTAACCCCAACTCGAAACATCCTGCCGATACCCCATCGCCATCTGCAGTTGTTCGGTCAACTTGCATGCGCCCTCATCGGGACGATGCACGAAACGGATCTGCACGCCCTGCGGGCTGGTGATGATGATCGTGCAGTTCGGCCATCCGCAGGCCGGGCCATGTACTTCCAGCTTCCAGTCGGGAGGCAGCGTGCGCAGCGGTTCGCTCATGATCGACTCCATCGGTTCACAGCCAGCTGTTGACTTCGTCGGAATGCAGGTCGTCGGCGATCTGTTCCGGCCGTGCGATACGAAGCGAGGGATCGTCGTGTTCGCGGATGTGCTCGCTTGCATGCAGGTCCGCCTGCAACTCGCGCGTGAGTTCGCAGGCGAACTGGAAGGGTTTGTGGACGAAGGTGATTTCGTGTCCGTGGGGGCTCGTAAGCCGCAGACAGCATTCGCGCCGGTCGCGGGAAGGCGGCAGCGCTTCTAGCCGCCAACCGGGTGGCAGGCACTGGATGGTGAGGTTCATGGTCGGTCCCTGCTCCCTGTGCAGTTCGATGCGAACCTATCGAAGGCAACGCAGGTTCCGCGTGAAGCCAGACACGAAATTCACCGCATTTTTGCGGAAGAACATTGCCATGATGGCAAGGCATCACAAGCGCTATACGCGGTTCCGACGCATTTACGACAAACACCGGTTAGCATCGGTTCGACACGGGCCGTGGTGAGGGGAAATGCCGATGCGCTGCACGTGCTCCATGCTTTTCGTCGAGGACAGTTACTTGCTTGCACAGTCGGCGGTGCAGGCGCTCGGCGATGCGGGCCTGAAGGTTCAACCGGTCGCCGATGCCCACGCCGCACTGGAACTGTTCGCCAGCCAGCCGTTCGATTGCGCGGTGATCGATATCGAGCTGCCCGGCGGCATGGACGGCGTCGAACTCGCGCGGCGGCTACTGGCGCTGCAACCCGACTTTCCCATCGCGCTGGCGACCGGCTACGACGCCGCGGCCTGCGGCGCGCCGGCGGATGTTCGCGTGTTCCAGAAGCCGTACCGGTTCGACGATCTGCGCGCCTACGTGTGCCCCAGGGTGCTGGCCCGGGCCTCGTAGCGGTGCCGATCCGGGCATCCGCGCCCGCGAACCCCTAGAATGCCGGCTCCGTTTTTCGCCCAAGGCATCCCCGCATGGCGCTCAAGGCGACCGTGGTCAAGGCCGAGCTGAACATCAGCGACCTGGACCGGCATTACTACGCAACCCATCCCCTCACCCTGGCGCAGCATCCGTCGGAGACGGACCAGCGCCTGATGGTGCGGCTCATCGCGTTCGCGCTGTACGCGAGCGACAGGCTCGAATTCGGCAAGGGCCTGAGCAACGAGGAAGACCCGGATCTGTGGCGCCGCGATTACACCGGCGACATCGAGCAGTGGATCGACCTGGGCCAGCCCGATGAATCGCGCATCCGCAAGGCCTGCGGGCGCGCGCGACAGGTCATCGTCGTCAACTACGGCGGCCGCGCGGCCGATATCTGGTGGGACAAGAACGCCGCCGCGCTGGCGCGCCTGGACAACCTCACCGTGATCGACCTCGACGCGGAAACCGTCGAAGCGCTCGGCGGGCTGATCGAGCGCAGCATGCGTTTCAGCGCGCTCATCCAGGATGGCGAAGTCCAGCTGATGGGCGATGCGGGCACGCTGCTCACGTTCCGTCCGCGCACGCGCATGGCGCCGGCCGCGCAGGCGGCCTGATCGACGCGGTTCGAGGCAGGTATGAGCGGGCATTACGACGTGGTGATCGTCGGCGGTGGTGCCGCCGGCCTGATGTGCGCGTTGACGGCCGGCTATCGCGGCAAGCGCGTGCTGCTGGTCGAACACGCGAACCGCGTCGGCAAGAAGATCCTGATGTCCGGCGGCGGTCGCTGCAATTTCACCAACACCGGCGCGACGCCCGCGAACTACCTTTCCGCCAATCCGCATTTCTGCAAATCGGCGCTCGCGCGCTATACGCCGTGGCATTTCATCGACATGGTCGAACGCCACGGCATCAAGTACCACGAGAAGGAACTGGGCCAGCTGTTCTGCGACGAATCGTCCAAGCTCATCGTGAAGATGCTGCTGGACGAATGCGCGATGGCCGGCGTGCAGGTGGAAACCAGTTGCAGCATCGAGCGCGTCAGCCACGGCGACAGCGACGAGGCACGGTTCCGGCTGCATACCACGCGCGGCAACTTCTCCGCGCCGTCGCTGGTGGTCGCCAGCGGCGGGCTGTCGATCCCGAGCATGGGCGCGACGGGATTCGGTTACGAACTCGCGCGCACCTTCGGCCACGCCGTGCTGCCCACGCGCGCGGGGCTGGTGCCGCTGACGCTGAGCGGAAAGCACCAGGAACGCCTGGCCGACCTGGCCGGCGTCGCCCTGCCCGTCACCGCGCAATGCAACGGCAAGAGTTTCAGCAACTACATGCTGGTGACGCATCGCGGCGTCAGCGGTCCGGCCATCCTGCAGATTTCCTCGTTCTGGCAGCCGGGCGATGACCTTCGACTGGACCTGCTGCCCGGCCAGGATGCGCTGGACACACTGCAGCAATGGCAGCGCGAACGTCCGTCGGCCGAGTTGAAGACCATGCTCGGCGAGGTGATGCCCAAGCGCTTCGCGCAGCGCCTGTGCGAACACTGGTTGCCCAATCGCCCGATGAAGCAGTTCAACGGGCCGCAGCTGCGCGAGATCGCCACGACGCTTGGCGACTGGCCGCTGGTGGGCAGCGGCACCGAAGGCTATCGCACGGCGGAAGTGACGCTCGGCGGCGTGGACACCGACGAGGTTTCGTCCAGCACGATGCAGTCCAGACGCCTGCCGGGGCTGTACTTCATCGGCGAGGTGCTCGATGTCACCGGTTGGCTGGGAGGCTACAACTTCCAGTGGGCGTGGGCGTCGGGGCATGCGGCCGGCAACGCGGTGTAGCGTTCCGCAGGATGGGTTTCGCCGTGCGAAACCCGTCATCTGGACGCTGAAGGCCGATGGGTTTCGCTGTGCGAAACCATCCTGCGCCTGGACCTTCGCATCGGCACGACTCTTGCCGCCTTCCGTCCGTCGGAGCCATCGTTTCCGCCCGTCATGCCGCCGCCGGTTCGCTGTGCGACACTCGGGCTTCCGATCCGTTCGACACCAGGTCCCGACCGTTGCCGCGTGCGCTGCATCCGACGCGGCGGCCGTCGTTCCGGGCCGACGACGAACGCATCGTCGACGCGACGTGCAAGGCAGCACCAGCAGCAGTGATACGCGGTGGACAATGCGATCCGTCGCGGCGACGGGTTGTCGCCCGCGCGGCGGTCCGATAGCGTCGAATCACGAAGAAGCTTCGTCAGTGCCGTTCCAAACGCATGATTTCCCGCATCCGCCGGAGATGACGATCAAGAGCAACAACGCAGCGCGCTCACTACTCACTTCTCGCTACTCCTTCTCGTTCCTGACTTCTCGCTCCTTTACCCCCCACCAGAGGACCAGCGACATGACGCACATCACCACGCAGGACGGCACCCGGATCTTCTACAAGGACTGGGGCACCGGCCAGCCCATCGTCTTCCATCACGGCTGGCCGCTGTGCGGCGACGACTGGGACACGCAGATGCAGTACTTCCTCGCGCAGGGGTATCGCGTGATCGCGCACGACCGCCGCGGCCACGGGCGTTCCACGCAGACCGCCACCGGCAACGAGATGGACACCTACGCCGCCGACGTCGCCGCGCTGGTGAAGGAACTCGACCTTCGCGACGCGATCCACATCGGCCATTCCACCGGCGGCGGCGAAGCGACGCGCTATGTCGCCAAGCACGGCAAGGGCCGCGTGGCGAAGCTGGTGCTGATCGGCGCGGTGCCGCCGGTGATGGTGAAGTCGGCGAGCAATCCGGGCGGGCTCGACATCTCGGTGTTCGACGACATCCGCGCGCACGTGGCCGCCGATCGCGCCGGCTATTACTGGGACTTCCCGGTGCCGTTCTACGGTTACAACCGCGATGGCGCGAAGCTGTCGGAAGCCGTGCGCCACAATTGGTGGCGCCAGGGAATGATGGGCGGCGCGAAGGCGCAGTACGACTGCATCGCCGCATTCTCCGCGACCGACTTCACCGAAGACCTCAAGAGCATCGAGGTGCCCACGCTGGTGATGCACGGCGACGACGATCAGATCGTGCCCATCGCCGATTCGGCGCTGCTGTCGGCCAAACTGCTGCGCAATTCGACGCTGAAGGTGTACCCGGGTTTCCCGCATGGCATGTGCACCACGCATGCGGAGACGATCAATCCGGATCTGCTCGCGTGGATCCGTAGCTGATCGACGCGGTCGATCGAAGCGGTGCGCCGGCGTTCGCGTCGGCGCACCTTCGACACGTTCCGGCCCGCGTGTCACCGGCATTCAGCCATGTCGTCACAAAAAGGGCGTAGCGTCGGAATTCCCCGTCGTATCGGGAGTCCGTCATGTACGAGCTGTCCGTTACCGATAGCCAGCGGTCGTTCCTCGAGGATCTCGGGCGCACCGCGCGGGCGCATCTCTCGCACCTGGACTGGGACGAAGTGGAGCCGCACCTGCGGCTGGGCTGGTATTCCAGCGTGCTGTCCAACGACCTGGACTGGGGGCACGTGGAAGCGATCGCGCATGAGAGCTGGGCGCGGGATCCGTTCTGATCGCAGAGCCTTCGCAACCCGGCCTTCGTAGCCCGGGTAAGCGAAGCGCACCCGGGGACCGTCAAGGCATGCGCACGATGTGAGGTTGCGATCCCGGGTGCGGCCTGCGGCCTTACCCGGGCTACGGGAGCGTCCGCAGGGGAACCGGCCAGAACGCCCAATAGGCGCGACCACCCCGGATACGCTATATAGCGCGCTATATCCCGAACCCTGCCCCAGGAGCCCCCATGTCCACCTGGATCCGCCGAGCCGCGCTCTGCGTGCTCGCGCTTGCCCTCGCCTTCCCCGCCTTCGCTGAACAGCCCGTCCGCGTCTTCGCGGCCGCGAGCCTGACCAACGCGCTGAACGACATCGCCGCCGAATGGGAAAAGGCCGGGCACGCCAAGCCCAGCCTCGCCTTCGCGGCGTCCTCGGCGCTGGCCAAGCAGATCGAAGCCGGCGCTCCCGCCGACGTCTTCGCCTCCGCCGACCTCACCTGGATGGACTACCTCGACCAGCGCCGCAAGCTCCAGACGAACACGCGCGCGAACGTCGTCGGCAATTCGCTGGTGATGATCGTCCCGCAGGGTCGCCGCTTCCGGGTGCGCATGCAGCGCGGCTTCGATCTGGCCAAGGCATTCGAAGGCAAGCTCTGCACGGGCGAACCCGGCGTGGTGCCTGTCGGCATCTACGCACGCGATGCGCTCCAGAACCTGGGCTGGTGGGATGCGCTGCAAAGCCGCGTGGTCGGCACCGATGACGTGCGCACCGCGCTGGCGTTCGTCGAACGCGGGGAATGCCCGGTCGGCATCGTTTACGCCACCGACGCGAAGATCAGCCAGAAGGTCGAAGTGCTGGCGACCTTCCCCGCCGACACGCACAAGCCCATCGTCTATCCCATCGCCGCCGTGCGCGGCGCGCGCCCGGAAACGGCCGCGTTCCTGACGTTCGTGAAGACCTCGCAGACCGCCGCTGCGATCTTCGCCAGGTACGGCTTCACCGTCGGCAAGCACTGACGATGTGGCTGTCGCCCGAAGAGTGGGATGCGGTCGCGCTGTCGGCGAAGGTCGCGCTATGCGCCACCGCCGCATGCCTGCCGTTCGGCATCGCGCTGAGCTGGCTGCTCGAACGCCGCCAGTTCCCCGGCAAGGTGTGGATCGACACGCTGGTGCAGCTGCCGATGGTGTTGCCGCCGGTGGTGCCGGGCTACCTGCTGTTGCTGCTGCTGGGCACGCAGGGGCCGCTGGGAGGATGGCTGCTCGATACCTTCGGCATCACGATCGCCTTTACGTGGAAGGGCGCCGTCATCGCTTCGGCGGTGATGGCGTTTCCGCTGATGGTGCAGCCGATCCGGCTCGCGATCCGCCTGATCGATCCGCGCCTTGAAAAGGCCGCCGCGACGCTCGGCGCGAAACCGTGGGACACGTTCTTCAGCGTGACGCTGCCGCTGTCGGTGCCGGGGCTGATCGCCGGCTGCATCCTGTGTTTCTCGCGCAGCCTGGGCGAGTTCGGCGCGACCATGGCCTTCGTCGGCAACATCCCCGGCGAAACGCGCACGTTGCCGCTGGCGATCTACAGCCTCACGCACGTGCCCGACGGCGAAGCGGCGGCGATGCGGTTGTCGCTGCTGTCGATCGCACTGGCCGTGATCGCGCTGCTGGTCAGCCGCTGGATCAGTCTTCGCGCCGAACGCCGGCTCGGGTATCTGGATCGGGGGCCGCATGCTGAACTTTGACCTCCAGTTCGCGCGCGGCGATTTCGTGCTGGACGCGACGGCCGATGTCGGCGACGGCGTCACCGGCGTGTACGGGCCGTCGGGCTCGGGCAAGAGCACCTTGCTGGCGTTGCTGGCGGGGTTGCTGTCGCCTTCGCGCGGTCGCGTGCAGTTGGGCGGGCATGTTCTGGTCGACACGGATTCGCGGCGCTTCGTGCCGCCGTGGGGCCGTCACGTCGGGCTCGTGTTCCAGGACGGCCAGTTGTTCCCGCATCTCACCGTTCGCCAGAACCTGCTGTTCGGCCACGCGCGCATCGCGCCTGCGACGCGGCGCTTCGATCTGGCCGGCGTCGCGGAACTGCTGGAAATCACGCCGTTGCTGGATCGACGACCGACGCTGCTGTCCGGCGGCGAGCGCCAGCGCGTCGCGCTGGGTCGCGCCCTGCTCTATTCGCCGCAGTTGCTGTTGCTGGACGAACCGCTGTCCTCTCTGGACGACCGCCTCAAGCGGCAGATCCTGCCGTTCCTCAAGCGCATCAAGGACGAGACGCGCCTGCCGATGCTCTACGTCACCCACGCCCACAGCGAGCTGGAATACCTCGCCGATCGCGTGCTCGGCATGGAGCGCGGACGCCTGCAGTACCCGGTCACGCCGTGACGGCGAGGATCACGCTGGAAGCCTTGAACAACGCGGTGGCCGGCTTGCCCTCGGCGAGTTGAAGTCGCTGCGCCGACGTGTTGGTGACGATGGCGGCGATCGAGTTGCCGCCTTCGACCTCGATGGTCACTTCGGTGTTCACCGCGCCGGGCGTCACGCGTGTCACCGTTCCGGGAAGCTGGTTGCGCGTGGAGAGCCGCACGCCGTCCAGGTCCGTACCGACGATGACGCTGGATGCCTTCACCAGCGCGATCGCCTGCCCGCCTTCGGCCAGGCCCATGTGCTGTGTGCTCTCGTGCGTGACGATGGCGACGATGCGGCCGCCGCCATTCAATTCGAGTTCGACTTCATCGTTCACCGCACCCGGCTTGATCCGGGCGATGCGGCCGGCCAGATGATTGCGTGCGCTGGTGAGCATGGCGAATCTCCCGATGATGTTGAGGTCGCGCCCGGCATGGGCGATGCGTTCGTTGAGCATCTCGACGAAGCGTGCGTTCTGCGTCTCGACTTCGCGCCACGTGGCGACCAGGCGCTCGCCGTCCGCCGTGAGCCGCGTCCCGCCGCCGCCCTTGCCGCCGACGACGCGTTCGACCAGCGGCGCATCGGCGAGGTTGTTCATCGCGTCCACCGCGTCCCACGCCGCCTTGTAGCTCAGGCCGACGTTGCGCGCAGCGGCGGCGATGGAGGGCTCGCTTCCGAGCGCCGCCAGCAGCTCCATCCAGCGGCGGCTGCCGAACATGCCGCCGGAGGCTTCGACGGTGAGCGAGCTGTGGATGCGCATGCGGTGGGCCGCGTCGATTCGGACCGGTGCACTGTAACGTAGGCCGGGTAAGCCAAGCGCACCCGGGGCGCGTCACGGCCGAAGCCGCGCCCGCGTTGCCGGGACACATCGCGCGGCCTTGAGGGGCCCCGGGTGCGCTTCGCTTACCCGGGCTACGACGGAGCATGTTGCTTACACTCGCGACATCCACACGGTAGAGACACGCGCATGAAGCTGATGATCGTGGGATCCACGGGGCTGGTCGGCCGCCACGCGTTGCGGATTGCGCTGGCGCATCCGGGCATCCACCAGGTCGTCGCGCCGGTGCGCAGGCCCGCGGCGGCACATCCGAAACTGCACGCACCGGTCGTCGATTTCGACGCGCTGCCCGCCGATGCGCCGTGGTGGGCGGTCGATGCGGTGGTGTGCGCGCTCGGCACGACGATGCGGATCGCGGGCTCGCAGGAGGCATTCCGCCGGGTCGATCACGAGTATCCACTCGCGGTCGCGCGACTGGCGCGGCAACACGGCACGCCGGCCTATGTGCTCAATTCGGCGATGGGTGCCGATGCGGATTCGCGCATCTTCTACAGCCGCGTGAAGGGCGAAGTGGAACGCGATCTGGCCACGTTGGGCTTTGATTCGCTGACGTTCGTGCGGCCCGGGTTGATTGGCGGGGAACGCGAGGAGTTCCGCGCCGGCGAGCGCGCGGCGATGATGGTGCTGGGCGCGCTGCGTCCGGTGCTGCCGGAGCGGTGGCGGATCAATCCGGCCGAGCGCATTGCGCAGGCGATGGTCGATGCGGCGGTGGATGCGCGGCCCGGTGTGCATGTCGTTGCGTCCGATGCGCTGAGCTGAACGCCCGTGTCAGATCGCGCCCGGATTGATGGGTTTCGCTTGCGAAACCCATCCTGCGATGCATTACGGAACATCACTGCGACCTAACCCATCGCGCGCAAGACTGCGTCTCCGCTTCCCCCACGAAGACGCATATGAAGATCCTGATGGTGCTCACCTCGCACGACCGCCTCGGCGACACGGGCGAAAAGACCGGCTTCTGGCTGGAGGAATTCGCCGCGCCGTATTACGTGTTCACCGATGCCGGCGCGCAGGTGACGGTGGCCTCGCCCAAGGGCGGACAGCCGCCGATCGATCCCAAGAGCGACGATCCTTCGAACCAGACGCCCGCGCAGGATCGCTTCAAGGCGGACAAGGACGCACAGGCCGTGCTGGCGAAGACGCATCGGTTGGATGCGATGTCGGCCGATGATTTCGATGCGATCTTCTATCCCGGCGGACACGGTCCGTTGTGGGACCTGGCGGAGGATCCGGCGTCGATCCGCCTGATCGAGAACTTCGTGAAAGCCGACAAGCCCGTCGGCGCCGTGTGCCACGCGCCGGGCGTGCTGCGACATGTGAAGCACGGCGGCGAGCCGCTGGTGAAAGGCCGTCGAGTCACCGGGTTCTCCGATTCGGAAGAAGAAGCGGTGAAGCTGACCAAGGTCGTGCCGTTCCTGGTCGAGGACGAACTGAAGCGGCTCGGCGGGCGCTACGAGAAGGCCGGCGACTGGCAGAGTTTTTCCATCGTCGATGGGCGACTGGTGACCGGACAGAATCCGGCTTCGTCGGAAGCGACGGCGGAGGCGTTGTTGGGGTTGTTGCGTTAGGCCGTTCATCAGGCGGCATTCGTAGCCCGGGTAAGCGAAGCGCACCCGGGGTTGCCACCGGTCAATCCAAGAGCACATCCCAGTTGACCGGTACAACGCGCTGCGGCGCGCTCGTTACGGGATGTGAGTTGCACTGGGGCGCGGCGCGCTTCGCTTATCCGGGCGATAAGAACATCAAGCAACCGGGCCCATCAAGGAGCCGGCTCGCGGAGCGATCCCGGGGTGCGGCCTTCGACCCCACCCGGGCTGCAAACGCCAAGCCGCCCATGCGCTTTGTATCGAACTGTATCCACGCCCTGCCCCGCCACATCCGACGACAAAACCACCGCACGCCCGACACGCACGCGATACCGCCCGGCCTCGGAATGGCGCCACCGGAAACCCCCGGGCCCATTCCCCACACCGAGGAACATCGCCATGACCCACTCCCTCCAGACCGTCGTCTACACCGCGCACACCCATGTCACCGGCGGGCGCAGCGGCACCGGCCGCTCCAGCGACGGCGCCATCGACGTCGCGCTCAGCACGCCCGGTTCCAACAAGCCCGGCACGAATCCGGAACAGCTGTTCGGCATCGGCTGGTCCGCCTGCTTCATCGGCGCGCTCGGCTTCGCCGCGCAGGAACTGCAGGTGAAGCTGCCGACCGACACCGCCGTCGACGCGCAGGTCGATCTGGGCAAGACCGCCAATGGCGAGTACCAGCTGGCGGTGAAGCTGGACGTCAAGCTGCCCGGTCTGGACGAAGCCACGCGCCGACAGCTGGTCGAGATGGCGCACCGCACCTGCCCGTACTCGCGCATGACGCGCGGCGACGTGGACGTCGAGATCGTTACCTGAGGCGATTGCCGTCCTGACCGTTTCCGGTCGGACCTTCGATCGGACCTTCGTGATCCACGTTTGCGATCGAATGCCATCCGCCGCCGGCCCAATGCCGGCGGCATGCGGACCCCCATCAAGAGGCTGCCCATGTTCAAGTCGATCCTCGCCGCTTTCGCGTTGTCGCTGTCGCTGCTGGCCGGCTGCTCGCCCGGCGCGCAGGCCGGACCCGCGACGCCGACGCCCGCACCGGAATTCACCGGCATCTCCAACTGGCTCAACTCGCCGCCGCAGACCATCGCGGGGCTCAAGGGCAAGGTCGTGCTGGTCGAGTTCTGGACCTATTCGTGCATCAACTGCATCCATGTGTTGCCCCACGTGAAGCAATGGGACCAGCGCTATCGCGACCAGGGCCTGGTGGTGATCGGCGTGCATACGCCCGAGTACGACGAAGAGCACAGCGCCGCGAACGTGCGTCGCGCGATCGACCGCTTCGGCATTGCGTATCCGGTGGCGCAGGACAACGACTACAGCACGTGGAATGCCTACGGCAACCGCTTCTGGCCGGCGCTGTACCTGCTCGACCGCGAGGGCCGCATCGTCTACCGCCACTACGGAGAAGGCGATTACGAGGCGACCGAGCAACGCATCCGCGAGCTGCTCGCCACCGCGCCGGCCGCACGCTGACGCACCACCGGCGATGGCACAATCGGCCATCGCCTCCTTCCCCACGAGCGCCGCATGGAACACGCTGACCACATCCTCGTCGTGGACGACGATCGCGAGATCCGTCAGATGGTCGCCGACTATCTGCGCAGGAACGGCCTGCGCGCGAGCGAGGCCGCCGACGGCCGCGAAATGCGCGCGGTGCTCGACACGAACGCGATCGACCTGATCGTGATGGACGTGATGATGCCGGGCGAGGACGGCCTCACCCTTACCCGCAACCTGCGCGCCGGCAAGCACCGCGCGATCCCGGTGGTGATGCTGACCGCGCGCGAGGACCAGACCGATCGCATCATCGGGCTGGAAATGGGCGCCGACGACTACGTCACCAAACCCTTCGCCGCGCGCGAGCTGCTGGCGCGCATCAAGGCGGTGATCCGCCGCACGCGCATGCTGCCGCCGAACCTGCAGGTGACCGAGGCCGCGCAGGTGCTGGCCTTCGGCCGCTGGCGCCTGGACACCACCGCGCGCCACCTGCTCGATCCGGAAGGCACGGTGGTGGCGCTGAGCGGTGCGGAATTCCGCCTGCTGCGCGTGTTCCTCGACCATCCCAACCGCGTGCTGAGTCGCGACCAGCTGCTCAACCTCACGCAGGGACGCGATGCCGAACTGTTCGACCGCTCGATCGACCTGCTGGTCAGCCGCCTGCGCCAGCGCCTTCAGGACGACGCGCGCGAACAGAGCTACATCAAGACCGTGCGCAGCGAAGGGTATGTCTTCAGCGCGCCGGTGACGATCGTCGGCGAGGACGGCTGAGTGGACGCATCGCGCGCACGATGGCGCTGGCTGCCGCGCACGATGGCGTCGCGGATGACCCTGCTGCTTGCCGGCGGCCTGCTGCTGGCGCACGCGCTGTCGTTCGGGCTGCTGTTCTACGAGCGCTACGAAGCCGCGTCGTCGATGCTGATGACGAACCTGGAGCAGGACGTGGTCGTCGCGGTGAACCTGCTCGACCGCCTGCCACCGGAAGAGCGCGCCGACTGGCTGCCGATGCTGCAACGGCGCACGTTCCGTTATTCGCTGGGCGACGGCGAAGCGGGCGGCCCGCTGGACAAGGCGACCTCGCGCGAGATGGCCGGCACGATCGCCAGCGCGCTGGGACCCCGCTATTCGACGCAGGCCGTGCAGGTGTCGCGCGATCCCGAACGCTTCCAGGTGCATGTGCGCCTGCGCGATGGCAGTCCGATGGTGATCGACGTGCAGCCGTCGGTGATGCCGCTGGCGAAGTGGCTTCCTTATGTTCTGGCGCTGCAGCTTGCGGTGCTGCTGCTGTGCGCGTGGGCGGCGGTGCGGCTGGCGACGCGGCCGCTCGCACGGCTCGCGCAGGCGGCGGAGAACGTCCGCCCGGACGGCGACGGCGAGCGGCTTCCGGTCGCCGGGCCGGCCGAGGTGGCGCAGGCGGTCGGCGCCTTCAACGCGATGCAGGACCGTATCGCGCGCTTCATGAAGGAGCGCCTGCAGATCCTCGCGTCGATCTCGCACGACCTGCAGACGCCGATCACGCGCATGAAGCTGCGCGCCGAGTCGATGGACGAGGTGCCCGAGCGCGCGAAGATGCTCGACGATCTCGACCAGATGCAGCATCTGGTACGCGAGGGCATCGCCTATGCGCGCAGCGCGCACGGCAACACCGAGGCCCCGGTGCGGCTGGACCTTCATGCGTTCCTCGACAGCCTGGTCCTCGATTACCAGGACACGGGACGGCCGGTGAGCCTGCAGGGCCAAGGCGGTGCGCCGCTCGTCACGCGTCCGCACGCGCTGCGGCGCGTCGTCGCGAACCTGATCGACAACGCGCTCAAGTACGCGGGCGCGGCGGAAGTCGAACTGCACGACGAGGCCGACGCGGTGGTGATCCGCGTCAGCGATCGCGGCCCCGGCATTCCCGACGATGAACTGGCGCGCGTGATGGAGCCCTTCTACCGGCTCGAAGCCTCGCGCAATCGCGACACGGGTGGCACCGGGCTGGGACTGGCGATCGCGCAGCAGCTGGCCGAGTCGATCGGCGCGACGCTGGTGCTGCGCAATCGCGACGGTGGCGGCCTGGAAACGCAGGTGCGCGTGCCGCGGGCGTGATCCATCGATGACGCCGCGCGGCGCACGCCGCGTTATTCCTGCATGACGGCCTGCAAATCCCCGGGCGTCTCCCGCTTGCGCCGGGACGGGAACCACAACGCGATCGCCGCCGCGCCCAGACCTACCGCCATCGAGCCGATATACATCCAGGTGTAGCTGCCGTAGCGGTCGTAGATCCACCCGCCGAGCAGCGGACCCGACGCCATTCCCAGCGCCGACAGCATGCCCGCCGCACCCAGCACGAGGCCGAGGATCTGCGGACTGAAGGCCTCGCGCGCGAGCGAGGCGTACAACGGCATCGTTCCGCCGTACGCCATCCCGAACACGATCGCGACCGCATAGAAACCATCGAGCTGGTTCACGCCCAGGTACGACACCGCGGCGAACGCCTGGATCAGCAACCCGGCCACCAGCACCGGTTTCGCGCCGAAGCGGTCGGCCATGAGGCCGAACAGGATGCGACCGCCCAAGCCGGCCGCGCCTTCCATGCTGTAGATCGTCACGGCCGTGGTCACCGCCAGGCCGCAGCCGACGGCATAACTCACGGTGTGGAAGATCGGCCCCGAATGCGCGGCGCAGCAGGCGAAGTACGTCAGCGCCAGCACGATGAACGCGCGCGAGCGCAGCGCCTGCCCGGCGTTCCCGACGGTGCCACCGGCGACTTCGTGCGCGGAGGCGTCTTCGGGAATGGGCGACGCGCGTACGAACCACACCGCCGGCAAGGTCAACGCCCAGGCCACCAGCCCGACGATCAGCAGCGTCTGGCGCCAGTCGTAGTGGATGACGAGCCACGCCACCAGCGGCGACATCGTCATCGGCGCGACGCCCACGCCGGCCGAGACGAGCGATACGGCGATGTTGCGTCGCTTCTCGAAGGAGGACGCGGTCGCGGCGATCACCGGCGCGAAGAAGCTCGACACGGCGATGCCCATCAGCACGCCATAGGTCAGCCGGAACTCCCACAGGCTGGTCGAGCGACTGGCGAGCACGCACGCCAGGCCAAGCAGCAGCGCGCCGGCCAGCACGACCTTGCGCGGCCCGATGCGGTCGCTCAGCGCGCCCCAGACGAAGCCGCCCACGCCCATGCTCAGGAACGCGAGCGTCATCGCACTGGACAACGCGCCGCGCGACCAGCCCGTGGCCGTGCTCATCGGCCCAAGCAACACGGCGAGCGCAAAGATCACTCCGACGCCCACGCAGCCCAGCACGGCGCCTGACGCGACCAGGGGCCAGTTGCGGTCCGGGGGATAGGAGGCGACGTCGGTGCGGTTCATGCGGCGGATCTCCGAGGGGCTCATTAGCTGCGACGAAGCAGCCGGACGGGATTCGACATCGACACGGAGTGGCTTGCAGTGCGGACGCGCTCGCCTCTTCACGCCCGCGGGTCCGCAACGGACGGCGTTCGCGCCGCGCGGAATCGCGATGATGGCCCACCCGGTACGTTTGCGGCGCCGGCAATGGCTCCATCGAACTCGAAGGAACCTCCATGCCATTCACACCCAGGACGTTGCGCGCCTCAATGGAAACATACCGCAGCGCACTGATGCGGGTGCTCGCGATCTCATGCATGGCGAATGGCTGAACCGCATGAAAGAAGACGAATCGCGTTGTTTTGCGGATCCGTCCACATTTCGTCGCGCGCGAATACATCACGAAGATGTCGGTTCAGTTTCATGTGCTTTAGCTGTCATGGGCGATGCCGTTAACCGGATCGAAGCAGCCGCTTCGCCCTCCCCAACGAGCCGTCTCCCATGAGTGGATTCAAGAACCTGTCGATCGCCAAGAAGCTGGCGGTGGCCTTTACCGTCGTGATTGCCCTGGCCGTGATGCTGGGCGGTTACTCGATCACGCAGCTGCACGCCCGCAACGTGCAGATCACCGAAATCAACCGCAACTGGGTGCCGTCCGTCCGCCACCTGCTCGGGTTGCGCGCGGAGCTGGGCGAGTACCGGACCTACGAGATCTCGCAGTTGCAATACCAGAACGATGCCGCGCAGCTGGAAAGCTACGCCAAGCGCATGAAGGAGTCGCAGGCGAAGATGGATGCCGCCCTCAACGCCTACAAAGGGGTCGTTTCCAGCGATGCCGAGCGCAAGCGCTTCGACGTCGTGCTGGAGGACCTGAATGCCTACACGACCTCGCACGACAAGATGATGGTCGCCGTTGCCGCGAACGACTTCGTCGAAGCAAGCCGCATCTCCGCCGACGAATCGCGTCCCGCCCGCCGCAAGCTCTTCGCGTCGCTGACCGCGCTGACCGAGTACAACGCCAAGGCACTGGACGCCATGGTCGTCGCATCCGACGCCGCCTATCGCAGCACTGTCCTGGGCATCTCGCTGGGAATCGGCGTGCTGGTGCTGCTCGGCTCCGCCCTGGGCTTCGTGCTGGCCCGCCTGATCTCCCGACCGCTGCAGCGCGCCACGGTCGTCGCACAGGGCATCGCCGCCGGCCGCATGGACGAGCGCATCGTGGTCGACAGCGAGGACGAAGCCGGCCAGCTGCTGCGCAGCATGAGCCAGATGCAGCTGACGCTGCAGCGCTTCGCGCAGGCGCAGGGCGACATCGCCCGTCGCCACGAGGAAGGCGAGATCGACTTCCGCATCGACAACCGCGACCTGCCGGGTGCGTACGGCCAGATGGCCGGCGACATCAACGCGCTGGTGGATTCGCACGTCCAGCTCAATGCGCGTGCGATCGGCGTCGTGGCGGCTTATGCGCGCGGCGACCTGTCGCAGGACATGGACCGTCTGCCGGGCCAGAAGGCACGCATCACCGACGCCGTGGATTCGGTCAAGGGCGGCATGAATGCGATCAACGCCGAGATCAAGACGCTGGTAGACGCCGCCGTTGCCGGCGACTTCAGCCGCCGCGGCGATGCCGCGCGCTTCCAGTACGTCTATCGCGACGTGGTGACGTCGCTCAACCAGCTGATGGCGACCGCGGACGACGGGCTCAACGAAGTCGGTTCGCTGCTGTCGGCCGTCGCCGATGGCGACCTGAACCGCCGCGTCGAGGTGGAACTGCCCGGCCAGTTCGGCCGTCTGGCCAATGACGCCAACCGCACGGTGGACAAGCTGTCCGACATCGTCGGCCAGATCCGCGAGGGTTCGGACGCCATCAGCTCGGCCGCCGCCGAAATCGCCGCCGGCAACAACGACCTGTCGCAGCGCACCGAATCGCAGGCCGCATCGCTGGAAGAAACCGCGTCGTCGATGGAAGAACTCACCTCGACCGTCCGCCAGAACGCCGACAACGCGCGCCAGGCCAACCAGCTGGCGCAGAGCGCGGCGGAAGTCGCCGGTCAGGGCGGCTCCGTGGTGGGCGAAGTGGTGAACACGATGGACGCGATCACCCAGTCGTCGAAGAAGATCGCCGACATCATCGGCGTGATCGACGGCATCGCCTTCCAGACCAACATCCTTGCGCTGAATGCTGCGGTCGAAGCCGCGCGTGCCGGCGAACAGGGCCGCGGATTCGCGGTCGTCGCCTCCGAGGTCCGCTCGCTCGCGCAGCGCTCGGCCAATGCCGCCAAGGAGATCAAGCAGCTCATCGGCGACTCGGTCATCAAGGTCGAGGAAGGCAGCCACCTCGTCGATCAGGCGGGCAAGACGATGCAGGAGATCGTCAGCAGCGTGCGCAAGGTGACCGACATCATCGCCGACATCAGCGCGGCCTCGCAGGAACAGTCGGCCGGCATCGAGCAGATCAACCAGGCCATCACGCAGATGGACGAAGGCACCCAGCAGAACGCGGCGCTGGTCGAGGAAGCCTCGGCCGCCGCACGCAGCCTGGAACAGCAGTCCGAGCAGCTGGTGCAGACGGTGGCGGTGTTCCGTGTCGCCAATGCCTCGCACGTCGCTCACGCGACGCGCCCGGCGGTCGTCGATCTCCCGGCGGCTGCGCGCGTGAGCAAGGCGAAGGCGCCGGCCAGGCCCGCCGCGCGTGCGGTCGTCGCTCCGCGCAAGGTGCGGGGCGCCGTGGCCGCCGCGACGGATTCGGACTGGCAGGAGTTCTGATCCGGGTCGGTCCCTGCTGCAACCGTAGTGCCGTGCGCGCCCGCCCCACGCGGGCGTCGCACCTCCCCTCGCTTCCGGCGTCGCGATCGCGGCGCCGCTTCTACCGGTTTCCCGATGCCACACCCTACCCTTCGACGACTGGCGACCGCGCTGACCGCAGCCGTGCTTTCCTTCTGCGCCCACGCGGGCGACATGTCCTTCAAACCCACCGGCGTCGTGTATTACGACGGCGTCGATGCCCATCCCGACGTCAAGCCGTTCGAGGATGTCGACAAGGTGCGTTCGGCACGCCTGGGCTTCGTGGCCAAGGCCGGCGAGCGCTGGCAGCTCAACGTCGAACATGAGTTCACCGAGCGCTCCACGCCCGATGCGTTCCTGCAATTCACGCCTGCGAAGGGTCACGCGTTGCGGCTGGGCCAGTTCAAGCAGCCGTTCCTGATGGAGGACGCGACCAGCTCCCGGCAGACGCCGATGATGGAAGCCTCGCTGCTGGGTTCGTTCGCGATCGGGCGGCGGATCGGCCTGGGCTATGCGTGGTCCGATGCCGACCACGCGGTCAACGCCGCCGTCTTCGGCAAGCGCCTGGACGGCAAGAACGAAGGCGTCGGCGCGGCGGTGCGTGCATCGCGCGCGTTGCATTTCGGCGACGACCTGCTGCACCTGGGCGTCGGCGCGTCGGTGGATTCGCCCGACAGCGAAACCGCGCGTTTTTCCAGCAAGCCCGAAGCCGCGCTGGCGACATCGAGCCTGGTCGATACCGGCACGCTGGGCGACGTCGCACGTACCACTCGCGCCGGCCTGGAGGCGCTGTGGATCGCCGGACCGTGGTCGCTGCAAGGCGAAGCGGCGGCCGTCCGTTCCCATCGCGACGGCGCGCCGGACCTGCGCGGAAACGGCGGCTACGCGCTCGCCAGCTGGTCGCCTACGGGGCATCGTCGCAACTACAAGGCAGGCACCGTGACCTCGCCCACGCTGGGCGATGCGATGGCGTGGGAACTGGTCGTGCGCTACAGCGTGCTCGACCTGGACTCCGCCGCATCGCAGGGCGGCGTGCAGTCCGACTGGAACCTCGGCGCGACCTGGTATCTGAATCCGTATGCGCGCCTGATGGCGAACTACGTGATCGCCGACAGCCGCCGTCGCGGCGTGAACGACGACCCGCGCCTGCTGCTGATGCGCGTGCAGTTGCAGTTCTGAGGTCATCGGCATGCGTTTCGGACCTGCTCGTCCAGCCGGCTGAGCAGGTCGAACGTGCGCTTGAGGCCGACGCGCTCGAGCGTGCTGTCGCGGTTGGCCTTCGCCTGTTCGCAGGCGGAGGGTTTCGATGCGTTGCGAACGACGCGCGCATGGCCCGTTCGCGCAGTGGGACGTTCGCGTTCGCGTTGCGATGAAACCGCTCGCGGCGGTTCGCGCGATGGCGTCGGATCCACCGGCGCCTCCCAGTTCGCGGCCTCGCGCGAGTGCGGTTCGCACGGTGCACTCTGGTATATCACCGCGCCGTCCGGCCCGATGCATTTGTGCACGCTTTGCGGCGACGCCTGCACAGATGCGCAACACAACGCAAACCACCATCCCCATTGCCGATGCAAACGCATGCCAGCCCGTCCTTCAATGACGAAGACAGGCTAGACGCATCGGAGAACGCAACGTGTAGGAAAGTACGCCGCGCCATGGGGAACAAGCGCGCGAATCGCCATCGGATTTCGCCACGTCATTCGCAGCGATGTTTCCGAATGGCCTGTTGCGAAATGCCTAGACGGCGTTCACCCGCGTCTGGCACTCCAGCACCAGCATCACCGCGCCATTGGGAACGCACATCGACGGACTGCTGTCGAGCACCAGCGCCCGCCCGCCCGCGAACACACGCGTGCTGCCCTGCAACCACTGCCCGCCGGTGCAACGCAGCGCCTCCGCAGGCGCTGGCAGGTTGCAGTGGGCGATCTCGTACGGCGCGGCCACCGTCACCACGGGATGACCCGCCAGCGTGACGCGCGAATACGGCACGGTCGGCACGGCGGGGCCGCCGTGCGAACACGTCACGCTCGCGCCAAGGTGCAGGATCAGGCCGCCCATCTCACACCACCGTCAGTGCGCCGTCGTTGATGGTGACCATCGAGCCGGCCAGCACGATGCTCGCGCCACGGCCGTTGCTGATGGTGATGCCCGCTTCATTGACCGCGATCGACGCGCCGTTCTGCGACCGCAGCAACACACCGCCTTCGGGGCCGGGCACGTCCGATACCGTGAGCGCATTGCGCCCCGGCGTCTGCAGCACCAGCGCGGAGGCGACGGCCTGTCCGGCCTGCGCCAGCGAGGGCAGTTCGGAAGCATCGACCCAATAGCCGCCGACCCAGATCGGCAATTCGGCGTCGCCCTGTTCGAACTCCACCCACACCGGCGCGCCGACCGGCGGCAGCAGGAACAGGCCGCTCTGATGGCCGGCGACGGGCACGCACGGCATCGCCCAGCGCGTATCGCCGTCGAATACCTTGGGAACCTGCACGAGTACGCGCCCCAGCTGCAGGGGATCGATGTTGTCGACCACCACCCCGCGGTATTTGCCGTAGTGGCGCTGCGGCGCGGGCTTGCTCGTGTGCGGCATCGTCCAATTCCCTGGCCGTGACTCCCCTGTGTCCTTTCGAACGTGAATGGCCTTCCGGGCAGGCCACGCTCGCGGGACGTACGCCCGCCCGTCGGAACATTCAACCAATTGGTTGACAATCGAGAACGGCCGGCAGATATTCAACCACATGGTTGAATCCAACTCCGATCGACTCGACGCCGTATTCCGCGCCCTCGCCGACCCGACGCGACGCGCGATGGTACGCAGCCTTTCCCGCCAGCCGCGCAGCGTGGGCGAGCTGGCCGAACCGTTCGAGATCTCGCTTGCCGCCGCGTCCAAGCACATCAAGGTGCTGGAAGGCGCCGGCATCGTGCAGCGCGAGGTGCAGGGCCGCACGCACGTGTGCCGGCTGGACGCCCGCCCGCTGCATGCCGGCATGGAATGGATGCGTCACTACGAGCAGTTCTGGAACCAGCGCCTGGATGCACTGGAAACGCTGCTTCGCACCGAGGATCGCGAGAACGCCGCGCGCAGGGCACCGTCGCGCAAGCCGACTCCGGCCAAACCGTCCCGACCGCCCCGGAGCAAGCGATGAGCAACATCACCGTGCGCGTGAGCCGTCGTTTCGATGCGTCCCCCGAACGCGTCTTCGATGCGTGGCTGGATCCGTCCACGCTCGGCCGCTGGCTCTACGCGACGGCCGACGGAACGATGCAGCGCGTGGACGTGGATCCGCGCGTCGGCGGTGGCTATGCCATCGTCGAGCGTCGTCCGAACGGCGATGCCGCGCATTACGGGCGGTATCTGGAGATCGATCGCCCGCGTCGGCTGGTGCTGACGCTCGCACTGGAACCCGATGCGGACGGCGACCGCATCACCGTGGACATCGCGCCCGATGGCGATGGCTGCGTGCTCACCCTCACCCACGAAATGGCGGCCGGGTACGCGCAGTACGCCGACCGCACCGAACACGGCTGGACGACGATCCTCGCGTCGCTCGACCGGCACCTGCACAGCCCCTCCCCCACGTGAAGGAACATCACCGATGAACGACTTCGGCATCGTCACCGCACCCGACACCGTGCGCATCGAACGCACGCTTCCCGGCCCGATCGAGCGCGTCTGGGCCTACCTCACCGAATCGGAAAAGCGCGGCACCTGGCTGGCGCGCGGCGAGATGGACCTGCGTCCGGGCGGTCCGGTCGAACTGGTCTTCCACAACAACAAACTCACCGACAACGACGTCGCGCCGCCAGCGAAGTTCGAGAAGTACGGTGGCGAAATCCGCTCGCATGGCCATGTGCTGGAGTGCGATCCGCCGCGACTGCTGGTGTTCACCTGGGACGAATCGGACGGCAGCGATTCGCAGGTGCGCATGGAGCTGGCGCCGAAGGGCGAGCAGGTGCAGCTGGTGGTCACGCACAGCAGGCTTGCGAGCCGCGATGGGATGGTCAGCGTTTCCGGCGGCTGGCATACGCATCTGGGCATCCTCGCCGACCGTCTTGCGGGACGGACACCGGATGGGTTCTGGAAGACGCTTGCGCCGATCAATGCGGAGTATGAGAAGCGGATTCGGGCGTGAGTGCGTAAGCCCGATGACGCACGCGTTCTCGATGAACGCTCTGTAGCCCGGGTAAGCGAAGCGCACCCGGGTTGGGCGTGACGGGTCCCGGGTGCGCTTCGCTTACCCGGGCTACGGAAGCAGAATCACGATGGGTTCCAGCTTTCGCTGGAATGACGATTCATGCGCGCCGATGACGGTGTACGCTGCCCGCATGAACCTTCCCATGCGCATCCGCACCACCCTCGCCGCCTTCGCCACCCTCGCCCTGCTCACCGCATGCGCCGATCCCGGTCCGCCGCCGGGCGGCGTGATTCCGGCGTTCGAGGTCGTCGACCAGCAGGTCGGCACCGGTGCGGAAGCGAAATCCGGCATGGACGTCACCGTCCACTACACCGGCTGGAACTACGACAAGGCCAAACCGGACGGACGCGGCGAGAAGTTCGACAGCTCGCGCGATCGCAACGAGCCGTTCACCTTCCTGCTCGGCGCCGGACGCGTGATCCGCGGCTGGGACGAAGGCGTCGCCGGCATGCGCGTGGGTGGCAAGCGCGTGCTGATGATTCCGGCCGAATACGGCTACGGCCGCAAGGGTGCCGGCGGCGTGATCCCGCCCAACGGCTCGCTGGTCTTCGAAGTGGAACTGCTCGACGTGCGCGCGCACTGAGCGCAACGCATCACGCGAGTTCGCGGCAGGCCTGCGCCGCGATCTCGAACGAACGCACGCGCGCGGCGTGGTCGAACACGTTCGCGGTGATCAACAGCTCATCCGGCTTGTGGCGTTCGATGAACGCCGCGACGCCGTCGCGCACGGTCTCCGCATCGCCGACGACCGAACACGCCAGCGCCTGCGACACGCCGCTTTTCTCCAGCGGGTTCCAGTAGGTTTCGATGTCGTCGATCGGCGCGGGGATCAGGCCCGGATGTCCGCGACGCAGGTTCACGAACGCCTGCTGCAACGTGGTGAACAGACGCCGTCCCTCAGCATTGGTGTCGGCGCCGACGACGTTCAGCGCCAGCATCGTGTGCGGTTGCTGCAGGCGCTTTGAAGGCTTGAACTCGCGGCGATACATCGTGAGCGCGTGATCCATCGCATCGGGCGCGAAGTGCGAGGCGAACGCGAACGGCAGGCCCAGTTGCGCGGCCAGGCGCGCGGAGAACAGGCTCGAACCCAGCAGCCACACCGGCACGTCGAGTCCCGCGCCCGGCACCGCGCGCACCGCCTGCGTGGCCTGCACCGGTTCGAAGTAATGCAGCAGTTCCACCACGTCCTGCGCGAACATGTCGGCGGCTTCGAAATAGCGTCGCAACGCATGCGCGGTGGCATGGTCGGTACCGGGCGCCCGGCCGAGGCCGAGGTCGATGCGGTTCGGATACAGCGACGCGAGCGTACCGAACTGCTCGGCGACCTGCAGCGGCGCGTGGTTGGGAAGCATGATGCCGCCGGCGCCGACGCGGATCGTCTTCGTGCCGCAGGCGACATGGCCGATCAGCACCGCCGTCGCCGCACTGGCGATGCCGGGCATGTTGTGGTGTTCGGCCAGCCAGTAGCGATGGAAGCCCAGGCGCTCGGCATGTCGCGCGAGGTCGAGCGTGTTCGCGAACGCCTGCGCGGCATCGCTGCCCTCGGTGATCGGGGCAAGGTCGAGGACGGAAATGGGGATCATGCAGGCGCTCCG